>Ga0065709_1006196_pt1 | contig 14157 bp, 11 predicted proteins | sample Hoacrofraction14_2_FD_59096 | JGI IMG/M metagenome (GOLD analysis project Ga0065709, IMG submission 59096) | Hoatzin crop microbial communities from Cojedes, Venezuela, sample from fiber fraction 14 v1 | ecosystem: Host-associated > Birds > Digestive system > Esophagus > Crop | place: Venezuela...
AGCGCTGTGGTGAGTCCGATGGCAGGGTCCGCGTCGATTGCAAGAATCTTGGAGTCAGGATATTCCTCGGTGAGGATTCTGACCATTGCCGAAGATATGGATGTCTTTCCGACGCCGCCCTTGCCGGCGACTGTTAAAATCTTTGTATTATCTCCCATGATATTTTCCTTTTAGAAGAATGAGCATACTGTGTCGGTGTAGCCGGACGGATCGTCAATCGGCAGGCCTGCGATGAGGAGTGCCTGATTATACAGAACCTCGCACATCTTTTTGGCCTTGTCCGGGTCGCTTGTCCTTGCTCTGTCGAGCGCCAGGAATGCCTTATGGTCGACATTGAGCTCGAGAATTCTCTTGGCCTTCATTCCAAGATCCGGATTGACTGCCGTGAAATATTTCTCCATCTCGAATGTGATTCCTTCTCCGCTCGAGAGGCACACCGGATGAGTTTTGAGCTTGGCCGATGCCTTTACGACATCCACCTTGTCCCCGAGACTTTCCTTGACAAATTCGAAAGTGTCTTTGAACGTCTTGGTGACTTCCTCCTCCTTGTCCTTATCACCGAGGTCGAAGTCTCCGTCGATAACCGACATAAACTTCTTTTCCTTGTAATTTCTGAACATGTCGGAGATGAACTCGTCCGTGTTGTCCGTGAAGTACAGTATCTCGATGCCCTTGTCCTTGAGTATCTCGGTCTGAGGCATCTTGTCCACTGCGTCGAGGCTGTCGCCAGATGCGTAGTAGATGTACTCCTGATCCTCCTTCATCCTCTCAACGTACTCTGCAAGCGTTACAAGCTTTTTCTCGGTTGATGAGTAGAACATCAGGAAATCCTGCAGCTGCTCCTTGTACTTGCCGTAGTCGTCGAGTGCGCAGAGCTTGAGCTGTCTGCCGAAGCTCCTGTAGAAGGTCTCGTACTTCTCGCGGTCGTTCTTCAGCATGTCCTCAAGTCTCGAGTGAATCTTTTTCTCGAGGTTCTGCGAGATAATGCGAAGCTGTCTGTCGTGCTGCAGCATTTCACGCGAGATGTTGAGTGAGAGGTCAGGCGAGTCGACAACGCCCTTCACGAAATTAAAGTATTCCGGTATCAGGTCCTCGCATCTGTCCATGATGAGGACTCCCGAGCTGTACAGCTTGAGTCCGCCGCGGTAGTCGTCCGAGTAGTACTTGTTAGGCAGCGCCTGAGGAATGAACATCAGCGCGTCGTAGCTGACAAGTCCCTCAACCGAGACGGTGATTGTCTCGAGCGGTCCCTTGTCGTCCTGGAACGTCTGCTTGTAGAACTCCTCGTACTCCTCGTCCGTAACCTCCGACTTCTTCCTCTGCCAGAGCGGCACCATCGAGTTGAATACCTCGTATTCGAATTTCTCCTCGTATTCCGGATTCTCCGGATCCGATCCTTCCTTTACAACCGGATGCGGCATCAGCATCTTGATCGGGAAGCGGATGTAGTCCGAGTACTTTCTTACCAATTTATATATAGGGTATTCCCTCAGATACTGGCTGTACTCGTCCTTGTCCTCTCCGTCCTCACGTATATGCATGATGACGTCGGTTCCCTGGGTTTCACGCTCAGCTTCCTCGATGCTGTAGCCGCTCGCTCCCTCGGAAGTCCACTTCCATGCCTGATCCTCTCCGTATTTTCTGGTCACAACTTCAACCTTGTCTGCGACCATGAATGCCGAATAGAATCCGACTCCGAACTGTCCGATGATGTCGATGTCGTCGGCCTTGCCTTCCTCCATCTGTTCAGCGAACTTGCTGCTGCCCGAGAACGCGATTACTCCCAGGTTCTGCTCTAAATCCTCCTTATTCATGCCGATCCCGTTGTCGCTGACGGTGAGTGTGCGGTTCTCCTTGTCGAGTGTGAGGATTATCTCAAAGTCACTCCTGTTCATTCCGACGGACTTGTCCGTCAGTGCGAGATAGCACATCTTGTCGATCGCATCCGACGCGTTCGAGATGATTTCCCTGAGGAAAATCTCCTTGTTCGTGTAAATGGAATTGATCATCATATCCAGCAGACGCTGGGATTCGGCTTTGAATTTTTTCTTCATCAGTTATAACTTACCTGTCTTTCTTTATAGTTTTACTTCATGTACNNGCTGTNAAGCTGCTCGTACGGTACGCTGAGAGGGTCTCTTCTCTCCATGCTGTCGAAGCGTTTGATCATGAGCGGCTCCACCACATTGAACAGCAGCTTGCCGTCAAGGTCAAAATAGAATACTACGAACAATCCCGCGTATACGGCGCCGAGGACGCCGACTGTCTTCTTAAGAACTTTTCCTGCCTTTTTCATCATCGGCCTCCTTTCTCTACCAGCACTCGGAATCATCGAACTCGAGCAGTGTAGGATCAAGCGGCTCCTCGCCCATTACTGTGGTCATGTAGTCGTTGATGATCTGTCTGATCTCTGCTCTCGATACTACTCTCTTGTCAGGCAGTGCGTGCGGCATCCAGATTGCGTGGATGTTACGTGCACGGAACTCGTCCTCGAACAGTCCGTGAACGCCCTGCATTCCCTTGCACTGCAGCTGGTCATACATCATAACCATATCGCAGTTGAACTTCTCCATGTTCTCCCAGAGCTCGAAGATATGATGCATTCCGCCTACAGCCATTCTTCTCATCGGAGCCCACTCATGATATTTTGCCATATCCATAAGTGTGTTCTCGTAGCTGTCTGTTCTGATGGTCATATCGAACATCAGTGAGTCCATGTTGATGATTGTGTTCAGGCCCCAGCAGTTGTAAGCCCATGTGCACCAGTTCGAATAGTAAAGAGGTGCGCATGACCATGCGATAACTCTGTGTCTTGTCTTAGGGAAGGTCTCGATCTTCTCCTCGACAGCTTTTTCCATAATCTTCCTGACCTTGGCGTCAACCTCATGCCAGATAGGTCTGTTACCGTACTGAGTCTGGAAGATTCTGTAGAGGGCCTGGGCAACACCGTTGATCGGATAATACGGTGTGTTTGCTGCTACGTCCCACTTCTCCCACTCGAATCTCTGCAGTTCGTTCTGCTCCTCGATGTTCTTTACGAGCTCGTCCCAGTGGAACTCAACTCCCAGCTGCTCCTCGGTGAATCTGAAGCATCCTTCGATTTCCTTTGCGCAGTTTTCCTGAACCAGAGGATCGTCGAACAGCATAGGCTGCGGCATAGCGAACAGCGGCTTGTTGATCATCCAGTCCTGAATTACCGAAGTAGCAACCGAACCGTCGCAGGCTTCGTTTGTTGTAACGAGTGCAGGGTAGTAATCAGGTACATCGTCCTCAAGGAAAATTCCTGCCTCAGCCTGGCACATCGGACACGGGTCGCCCGGCAGACCGAGAGCCTGGATAGCATCGATGTAGTTGAGTACTGTGTGGTTGTTAACGTGGCATGTTACGAAGTAAGGAATCATCTGCAGAGGAATGTTCTCCATCTGGTCATGATACGGATAGAATACTCCGCCCCATACTGTCTCGTCGTGAGCCATCGTCTTGTCATGCAGTGCCTTTGCCTTGGCGTCGGCACCGAGATTAAGGTCTGCATTGAACATTCCGCAGATCTGTGTAAGCGCAGCGCTTACCATTGCTCTGTAGTGCCATGCGGATGCTCTCAGGGCAGGTCCTCTCATTCCTTCGAGTCCTCTGTCGAACCAGTGGATTACAGGAAGGTACGTCTGGCCCATCCATCTGTATCTCATGGTTCCCTTGAGGAATCTGACGAGTCCTCTCGGGCCTCCGTTCTTGACGATATCTCCTACCATGTTGCCGTAGTTGTACAGCCAGATACAGTTGAAGTAGTACATGGTATCCTTGACACCACGCCACTCTCTGTGCTTATAGAGACCTGTCTTAGGCTGATACAGATCTCCGAGTCTTCTCTCTTCATGAGGCTTGCCGTAGACGAAGTCGTTAGCCAGCTTCTTGAAATCGAGATCTTTCAGTTTGCTTAAATCAGGTTTCTTCATCTTACTTGCCCTCCTGGATCTTCTTGAGCTCTACGCTCTCAACGAACGCCTGGAATCTGGTTCTGAGCTGTCCGGATGCCGTGTTGATGTACTCCTTCTCGATGGAGCATACAGGGAATCCGTAGTCTCTCGGGAGTACGATCGTGTCGATCATTCTCTCATAGCTCCAGTATTCGCAGAACTTGTTCGAAGCGATGATGATACCGTCCGCATTGTACTCCTTCGCGTAGTCCGCGAGTACCTGTTTGCGGTGTCTCATCTCCTGCTGCTCCATGAATCTCGAGCACTGGCTCGTGAGGAGATAGTGTCTCGCGATTGCTCTGAGCGGTGTCTCGCCGTCCTTAATCTCGATAGGCTGTCTTGCCTCGAGTGAGCCGTAGCAGTATCTGTCGGCTACTACGAGTGCTCCGCAACTCTCGATCAGCTTGGTGAAGTCAGGGTCATCGTTCTCGGATCCTGCAAGCATAACCTTGATCTTATAGTTAGGCTTGTCGTCAGGCTCTCTTGTTCTCAGTTCCTCGAGGGTTTCCTTGAGCTTGTCAATGACCAGATACTTAGGGCATGCCATGGATACCAGTGTCAGTACCGCATACTCGTAGCCTGTGATTGTCGGCTTGTCGAGCTTACGGAAATTACCGATTTCCTGCAGAACCTCGCACAGTTCATTGTGCTCCTTGATTGTCTTTTTGAGGGCCTTGTCCGAAGTATCGATTCCGTACTCGTCGTGGAGGAAGTCCAGAACATGAGCCTGCAACTGCTTTTCATAATGGTCAATACTGTTCTCATTCTTCTTGAACGGAACGTCCGTAAAGGATGTCTTGAACTTGACGTTCTTGATGACATCGTCCATTCTGTCCAGATGCTCCTGGAATCTGCATGTTACCGTGCAAGTCTCCGTAGCGAGCTGAGCGTCGAGGAAGTTGAATCCTCCCTCAAGAGCTCTCTCGAAAAGCGATCTGCCGTAGTGGCATGTTCTGCCGGACATATAATATGTAGCCATATCCGGCGAAGTGCACTTAGGTGCTCTCAGTCTTACCGAGAAGCAGCCCGGCAGGTCGAGGAGAACTTCAGGCATGAAATAACACGTGTATCCCAGCGCAATGTTGCCGTCTTCTTTGCCCTTTCTGACGAGGTCGTTATTAGCTTCCTGCAGAAGGTCCTCGAAATAGATTAGATGTTTTAAATCACGCATTGTGTCACCACCTTACATCTCTCGGGTTATAACGGTTATTGATTCAATTCTATAGCCTTGTTACAAATGTGTCAATGCGCTATACTTTAGTAAAGCCACAACATTAAGGCATATTTATGTTCTTAAAAAATACATGTTTTATGGCCTTTGGAACGGAGGTAAAAATGAGCGAATCGCACACACATGAGCACTGCGGTCACTGCCACGAGCACACCCATGCGGACGGTACAACACATACCCACGAACACACTGTTGCATCCTCACCGGAGGAGGCTAAGGCACTTCTCAAATACATGCTCGATCACAATCAGCATCACTCGGAGGAGCTTCATGATCTTGCCCACAGCTTTGAGGATGAGATCAGTGATCTGATCCACGATGCAGTTGACAAGCTTCAGGAAAGCAACGCACTCCTCGAGCAGGCTGTTTCGCTTCTCGAGAACGAGAACGCATAGCCGGACACGTAACGAGGTTTCCACGCAACCCGCGCCGAATCACGCGCGGGTTGTTTTTTTGAGCGGTTTCTACCAGGCCGGCATATCGTCAGGCAGCACCTCGATCGAAGGATCGAGCGGCTCCTCGCGGAGCACCGTGCGCATGTACTGGCTGAGCTGGCCGCGGATGTCGTTTCTGCTGAATACTCTCGGGTCGCAGAGGTCGTGGCATACCCATACGAGATGGATGCCGCGTTCCCTTGCCTGCTCCTCGAACTGTCCGTGCATTCCTGTCAGGGCCTTGCAGGACATATGCTCCCACATGATTACCATGTCGGCGTTCATTCTCTCGCAGAAGTCCCAGAGCTCATCGACCAGGACTTTGTAGCCGCCGTGTGTACGGTTACGCATGATCATGTTCTCGTTGAGCCATGCCATGTCGTAGTATGCCTGCTCTCTGTTCTCAGGTGTGTCTTCCTCTGCAATCATCCTGGTGTTGACCATTGACAGCATGTCGGTCAGAGGAACGATTCCCCAGCAGTGAACCATCCAGTCGAGCATGTCGATTACGTACTGCGGCTGAACGCCCCAGATGATGGCTCTGTGTCTGTACTCAGGTGCCATCATGGTTCTGTTCCTGTAGCCCTGCTCGCAGAGCTTGGTCAGTTTCTCATCGACTCTCGGGAATTCTTTTGACCTTCCGCAGTTGCCCATGTAGTTGGTGTCGTTGTAGAGCGAGAAAGGCGCTCCGACGAACTGCGGATAATCGGTGCTGTTGATATCCAGCCATTCCTGGCGGAGTTTGGTGGCCTGGTTTACTCTCTTGGCGCTTTCAAAGTACGCTGTCCAGTTCCACTTTGCTCCTGTCTTTTCCTCGATAAACTTGATTGCAGCCTTGATATCGTTGGCTGCGTATTCCTGTACGTCGTCCTCTCTGTGGCGCATCGGCGCTACGAGCTGGAACGTCGGGATTCCGTATTCTCTCTCGAGTCTCTTGGCGATGATTCCGTTGCCCATCAGCGAACCGTCGCAGGTTGTGTTAACCTGTACAGCGCACTTTCCGAGTACCGGGAAGTCGTCCTCTATCGAGATTCCCGCCTCAGCCTCAGGCATCGGGCAGACGTCTCCGGAGATACCGAACTCCTGCGCAACGTCGAGATAGTGCGTCGTCGAATTCTGCGTGAGCAGATTCGCAGAGAACATAGTCGGAACTTCTCTGAGTACCGCGATCAGATCCGGGAATCCCATCATGAAGGCGGTCATCGCGTTCTCGTCGCTGAGTACGCACTTGTCCGAAAATGCGACGTCGTTTCCGAGTCTTCTGTCTCCTCTGAAGCATCTGTCGATTGTCAGAGCAACGTCTTTTACGACGTAGTCCATCGACTCGTGAACAATCCTGAGCGGCTCATCACGCAGACCCAGAGTGAACTTGTCTATCATGTGAGGTACTGCGAGATAGTTGGCCATCCATCTGTATCTGAACATTCCCTTGATGTTACGCGGCTTTGCGATAAAGCAGCCGAGAATCTTCATGATGCCGAGCCATCTCCAGTAGTCATACATCGTGTCCTTCACGCCACGCCACTCACGGCGGGTCCTGACCTTGGCGCCTTCCTTAAAGATTACGCCGAGCTGCTGGTCGCCCTTACGCGGCTTGTCGTTTTTCACGAGTTTTGCGTTCTTTCTCTCCATGACTACACTCCTTTCTGGATCTTCTTGATCTCAATGCTCTCGACGAACGCCTGGATTCTTGTCCTGAGCTGTCCGACGGAGGAGGAGCTGTTGTAAGGTCTGTCGATTGACAGTACAGGGTACCCGTAATCAGTACGGAGCATTTCCGATCCGAGTGTCCTCTCATACGCCCAAGGGTCGCAGAACTTGACCTGTTCGTATATGATGCCGTCGGCATTATACTCTTTGGCGAGTTCGGCTACGTACGCCTTGCGGCCGTATACCTTTTCCATGTTCATCACTCTCGGGCACTGTCCGCTGTATACGTAATGGCGGCATACCTGAGTGACGATGTCCTCGTTTGAGTTCTCATCGATCTCAATAGGATTCCTTCCCGGGAATGAACCGAAGCAGAATCTGTCGGCGCAGACGTAAGTGCCCGTGCCCTCGATAATCTTGATCAGATAGCTGTCGTCCACTTCCGAGCCGACCAGCGCGACTCTCGCGCGGTACGTTGTGTCATCCGGCTCTCTTGTTTTGAGCTCTTCCAGAGTTTCCTCAAGTTTGTCTATGAGAAGCGCTTTAGGTGCGACATATGTCGCGAGTGTAAGAACGTGGAACTCATAGCCCGTAATCCTCGGCTTTTCCTCCTTGCGGAATTCACCGATTTCACGAATCAGGCGGCAGACGTGATTATGCTCATCAACTGCCTTGCGGATAGCCTCGTCCGAGATATCCACACCGTACTTTTCGTGAAGAGGCTTGAGAATGTGGTTCCTGCACTGAAGCGCCAGGAGCTTAACTCCGTTCTCGTCAGCTTTGAGAGGAATCTCCATGTAGTCGTGGAAGAACTTGCTGTTGCCTTCTCCCATGGTCTTCAGAAGCTCCATGTTTTCGACGCAGCGATTCATCATCGTACATCCGTCTGCAGCGATAACACAGTCGGCAAAATTAAAACCCCCTTCTATGGCGCGCTCGAGCAAAGCTCTGCTCGTCTCACAGAGGAGGTTTGTCATGTAATATGTTGCAATATCTACCGAACCTGAGTTAGGTGCAAAAAGGCGTATGGAAAACACATCGCCGATATTCATCAGCGGCTCCGGTATGTTTTCGCATGTGAAGGCGGCGCATATACCGCCACTCTCCTTCGCCTGGACGATGAGATCATTGTTCGCCGTCTGCAGGAGATCTTCGAAGTAGAGAAGATGTTTCAAATCTTTCATAAGGAACACCTCATTTCCCCTTCGGAACAATTACGCCCGACCGGGCTTACCGGGTCAGGCGTTGATCCTTCATCTCTACCTTATTGATTAGATTGTACTCTAAAACAGTTTTTTTAACAAGCGCAACAGGAATGTTTATATCTGTTTTATTAAGTATTTTCGGCTCCCGCTCCGTGCCACTCTTCATACACCTCGTCATGCTCCGGTTCGAGTGCTCTGAGATGCTCTTCCTCGGCCCGCCTCAGCGCCTCATCGAGACCCTGCACAGCCTGGAAAGGCGCGAACTGTTTGGCCCTCTGAGAGCGCGGCATTTTTTCGTGCTTCTTTCCGTATTTTTCCGCCATTACTCCTTGTGCCCTCCTATCTGATGATTGCGCTCAATGGTCGTCGCCCCTTCCTCAAGGTCCATGCCCTTGATCATCGCATCCTTTCCGTATTTCTTCCTTATATTATTAACCGCCTCCTGCAAAGCTGCGTCTCTCCTGCGTCTCGCATTTTCGGCTGCGAGCGGATCGGCCATCGCATCGCTTCTCCTCCTGCCGACAGTTCTGCCCGCATCCTCAGCCTCACGCTCCGCAAGGTCAAACAGGCTCACCTGCCTGTCCGAGTCCATCGGCTTTATGTCGTTGAAATTTATATACACCCTCCTTATCTGAAGGTTTTTGTCCGTTATCCTCCTGTAAAGATCCGCAACGGCCGGCACGATTACCGTCCCTGCATTCGTAAGAGCCGGAAACGAAACCGACCCCCTCGCCGGCGGCAGCCTGAGCGCATTTGAATACCCGACTCCGATTGAAACATTTTTTGTCCCTTTGCCGAGATCCGTCATCTCGAGGCAGAGCTGCTCGGTCATCTCCTTTACTATGAGTGCGCCCTCATCATGCGCATAGTCCCTCATCAGGACCTGCCCTCTCGAAAGCGATCTGCTCTTGTGCTTGTATCCTTTTATATCCTCAATCGTTGTCGGCTCGACTCCCCACGCGTGATCGATTAAAAGCTCAGCGTCGATTCCGAACATCTTATAAAGAAGTTCTTCATCGGTTTTCGCAATCCCCCGCTGGTCGTTCACTCCGATCCTGGCGAGACGCCTCGCCGTTCCCGGCCCGATTCTCCAGAAGTCGGTTATAGGCCTGTGGTTCCACAAGGTGTTGATGTACGACTGCTGGTCGAGGTAGCCGATGAAGTCCGGCGAATGCTTGGCCGTGATGTCGAGGGCAATCTTGGCGAGGTACATATTGGTCCCGATGCCCGCGGTCGCGCGCACCCCGACACGGTTTGCGACTTCGGTCATAAGGAAGTCGGCCATCTCGCGCGGCGTGTATCCGTAGCGGCCGAGATAGTGCGTCACATCGAGAAAGACTTCGTCGATTGAATAAACATGCATGTCGTCGGGAGATATGTAGTCGAGATATACGCTGTAGATTTTGGCGGCGTAGTCGATATAGAGCTGCATCCTCGGCGGAGCCATGATGTATTTGAGGTGTTTTGGTATCTCGAATACGCGCGCCCTGCCGCTGACGCCCTGCGCCTTGAGCGAAGGCGAGACTGCAAGACAGATTGTTTTGTCGGAACGCGTCGGGTCGGCCACGACAAGATCGGTGGTCATCGGGTCGAGTCCGCGCTCGACACATTCGACCGACGCGTAGAAAGATTTTAAGTCAATACACAGATAATTCCTGTCACCGGAATCCACATGCCCGCTTTTCATGATCAGTTCTCTTACGTTCTCCATAATTCTCCTGTAGCCGCGCACCGCAGCCTGCATCCTGAAAGCGGGTTTCCCCTCTGCGTGCGGAAAAAGTATAACACTCCTGTGCTCAAAAATCAAACTTTTGTTCTTTTTTATGCGGCGTGCCGCGCACTCCGGCTGCCGGCGTCAGATGCTCCGCCTGCGGTACTCGCCCGGCGTGATTCCCTCCACCCGCATGAAATTCTTGTTGAAGTAGCTCTGCGAGCAGAATCCGAGCTGCGCCGATATGTCCGATATGCTGCGGTCGGTTTCCGCAAGGAGGCGTCTCGCTTCCGCGATGCGCTCCCTCAGTATGAACTCACTCATCGTTATTCCGAGTTCTTCCTTAAACACCGCCGAAGCGTACGTCCTGCTCAGGCCGACGGCATTCGCGATGTCCGCAAGCTCGAGCTTTTCCGTAAGATGCTCCTCGATGTAGGTTATCATCCTTGCGAGGCGCGGCGATCTCGCCTTGCCCGTCACGACGTAATTCACCTTGATCGCAAAATTGTGTGCCATGCCGTGCACGAGGTCATATATGTCAGGCAGCGAAACCGCATTGTCGAATTCTTTTATAAACTCATCCCGGATGTCGTATGCGACCATGTCAAACAGTCCCGCCTGGATTGCGACGATACACATCTCGGCGGCCGCGCACACGGCCTCGTAGTACATCTTATCCATCGCGTCGCTGTACGATTCGCACTTATTGAAAAGCGCAGTAGGATACTCATAATTTTTCTCCGAAAGCTCCGCTATCTTTTCAGCATCTCCCGCGGCAATCGCATCAAAATATTCCTTCTTTTTCATGTACGGGTTGTATATTCTGTTGCGCTTAGTGCGGCTGAGTATTAGATTGGTTGTCTGCCTGTTTGACATGTGCATCTCCCCGGGTTTTGCCCGTTTTTGCCTGATTTTCGAAATATCTTTATATAATTCGCAATATTATTATAACATAAAACCGGCCGAATCGTTAAAATAAAGCTACCATAGGTGTTGATTCTGACAGGCCGTCAGTTCAGCCCGCAAGGGTTGGCTTGTTTATCAGCATCTGCCGGCGGCTCAGTCTACGGAAAAGCCGGCACACACGATACGAATATAGTGCTTTGGAACAACAGCTTTGGACAGATTGAATGGGGTTCTTTCTGTGCGGGGCTGTTTTTCCATGTACGGAAAAGAAAAGTGCCGGCGCTGTGCCGGCACTCTCGTCATTTTATTTCTTTACGTGGTTTCCCCTGCTGTTCCTCGCGCGGTTTTTTCTGCGCTTTCCGATTATAAGCAGTATGCAAAGCGCCGCTGCCGCTATTCCCGCGGCTATGCACAGAATCCGCACCGCACCCGAAGTGTTCGTCTCGTCGGTTTCGGCGGACTCGTCCGCATCCTCCTCTTCCTCTGCAGCGTCGTCCTCAGTCTCATCGACCTCACCGTCGTCTTCGGAATCGTCGCCGGCGTCCATCTCTTCGAGCACATCGATTTCCTCGGATTCCTCGTTTGTGTCGCCCTCGATATACTCCTCATCGGAAGCAACATCATCGGCAACCTCGGTGTCGATTGTAACGGTCTTGTCCGGAACCGGATCTTCGCCGGATTCTGCCGACATCGATGGGGAATGAGATTCCTCGCCCGCAGCATACACCGGAGCCGGCAATGCACAGATGAACATAAGCGTGACTGCCGCAGTCAGCACTGCAATAGCTTTATAAAGATTTGTCAGCTTTGTTCTGCTCATCATTTGGTCTTAACGGTTTGTATCTTGCTCCATCCGGAATAGTATTTCTTGCCGTTTATCTTTTTGTAGGTTCTGACCTGTACGTAATACGTTTTATTGCTCTTGAGCTTTTTGATTGTTTTTGTGACCTTCTTGTTCGACGAGCTCACCATTACTTTCTGGGAATTGCTCATATCGGACTTAGTGCTGTACCTCAGCTGATAGCCCGTTACATATTTCGACGCCTGCTTTGTTGCGGTAAGCGTGAAGCCATTCTTTTTGGCCTTCAGCTTTTTGATTGTCGTCGGCTTGATTTTAATCTTGAACTTGAGCGCCGTCACGCCCGGATATCTCTTGCCCGTGACTGTGACCTTATATGTTCCCGGCAGTTTTCTTCCCGAAGCGTAGCTGAGCCCAACGTTACCAGTCGACGAAGTGATTGCATTCGCAATCGTCTTGCCGTTGTACTTGGCGGTCACAGAAGGCTTTTTGGCCTTACCGTCATAGTAGTACGCCTTGGTCGAAAGCGAGGCTTTTATGAGAGGCCTGCTCAGGTCTTTGCCTGTTCTGTCCTTGATGTTGTCACCGTTGACAGCGATGTCCGCGGTTCCGATCAGTTTGCCGCTTTCATTGTAGATGCCGAGCATCATGCCGGTCTCAACCTGCCTCGAGCCGCTAAGCTTTTTGCCCTTGGTGTTGATAACGGCCATCTTGTAGTTCTCGTATCCCTCTTTGAACTCGAGTCCCGAGAGGAACTGCGAAACGGTCATCTTTTTGACATTGCGGATATACGACGAGCCGATGCTGAAATTGTAATTCGTCTTGGACGATGAAGTCGCCGTCGCCGAGGTAGCCGCCGCTGTCGCTGTTTCGGTTGCTGTCGCCGCAACTGCTTCTGCATCCGTTTCGTCCGTTGTTGCCGTTTCATCCGAAGTGTCCGTCGCGTCGATCTCTCCGCCGGTTTCACTACCCGCTGCGGCGGTTCCCTCTTCATCCGTCAAAGCCTCCGCTTCGCCGTTTTCTGTCGCACCGGTTTCTGCCGCACCGGTTTCCGCCGTTTCGCCAGTCTCTGTGGTTTCCTCGGTTGCGGTCTCTGCCGACTCAGTCGCTTCGGTCGTTTCTTCCTCTTCCGTCGCATTCTGGAATATGAATCCGTCACTCGTCTTGCACGAGCCGAGTCCTATGTGGCTTATGTATCCGCTTCCGATTGTGAACGGAACAAGTGCATAGCCACTGTAGTCTCCGATACCTCTGATATATGCATATGCCTGCGAGCTTCCCTTGGATATATTGTTTATGTATCCGATGGTATAATCCGTGCCCTGCTTCAGTTTGGTCTTGCCGTTATATACCTCGAATTTAGGCGTGATTATTTTGCCCGTGTAGTTGAACGATGTCGCACCGTAAATACTGCACGAAGCAATATTCTTGCTGTTCGAGGATTTCGGTGCCCTCTTGATATACCAGAAATTGGCATCGGCCGAACCGACCTTTCCGGTGCTTTTTGAATAGATTCCGTTAATCAGCGCCGTACTCGAGAATTGCCATTTGCTGTACGATTTGTCTGACTGGCACTTGCTGTAGTACTGGGCGCACCACAAATCAACATTGCTTCCTATGCCGCTCTCGTCAATTTTGGACTTAAAGAAGCTCGTGTTCGCATAGATTCCCGCTTCGTATCCGGCCTTCTTGATTGTGTCGCAGAAAGCCTTTGCACACTTGGTTGCCGTGGACTTGCTGATACCGTACAGCCTGCCCTCACTATATGGGCCGGCATACTCGTAGTCCATGTAAATCGGCAGGTCAAGATCCTCCGGTCCGATGCCGAGAGCCTTAAGCCTCGCAATGGCATTGCTCGCTTCTTTCTTGGCTTCGCTCACGCTCGTCGCCTGTGAGAACACATATGCTCCCACCATAAGTCCTGCCTTTTTGGCGTTCTTGTAGTTCTTTGCAAAACTTGAGTCATTATTCTTGTACGAGAATTTACTCTTGGTGTATCCCGTCCATGTGACTCTCATGATTGCAAAGTCGACGTTGTTCTTTTTAGCCGTAGTCCAGTCACATCCGGAAGACTGGTATGCTGACACGTCAACTCCCGAGGCTATGAGATAGCCGCTGTATTTTGAGTTGTGCGTATACTTGGTCCGTCCGGTGTTCCCGAATGGCGAGTTTGTGCTGAACGACGAAGCAGCGTATGCCGATTCCGCGGAAAATCCGAGAAGTCCCGCGACAAGGCAGCACGCTAAA
>Ga0065709_1006352_pt1 | contig 14151 bp, 15 predicted proteins | sample Hoacrofraction14_2_FD_59096 | JGI IMG/M metagenome (GOLD analysis project Ga0065709, IMG submission 59096) | Hoatzin crop microbial communities from Cojedes, Venezuela, sample from fiber fraction 14 v1 | ecosystem: Host-associated > Birds > Digestive system > Esophagus > Crop | place: Venezuela...
CAAGTTCAGTTTCTCTTCGGCGGCATGTTCTCTCAAATGATGGCCTGGATCAGAGATCCCCACGAGAAATCTCCGGATGATATGGCAGAAGAAACCATGCAATGATTCAAAGCTTAAACATCCCCGATTTTCCGTGCCGGAACCCCTCCGGCAATTTCTCCTGCAGCCACGTCCTTTGTCACAACAGCTCCCGCTGCTATGATGGCGCCATCCCCGATCGTCACGCCTCCAAGCACCGTGGCACCGGCTCCGATCCACACCTTATTCCCGATAATGATCGGCGAAGGATGCAAGTCAGCCCTGTGGTCCGGATTACGGTCATGATTCAGCGTTGCCAGCATCACCCCATGCCCGATCAGAACATCATCCCCGACGGTAATGCCTCCCTGATCCTGAAACCGGCATCCCGCATTCACAAACACATGCTTTCCAAACCGGGTGTTCAGCCCAAAGTCCGTATAAAACGGCGGATACAGTCCGAAGGTTTCCGGATCCAGCTGCTGTCCGGTAAGCTCCGTCATGATACGGCATACCTCCTCCGGGGTATGATATGCATTATTCAGCTCCATTGTGATCTTCAATGCCCGCTGGCTCATCTCTCCGCTGAAAAGGAAAGCCTCCGATCCTGCACGGATCGTTTCACGCCGCTCTGCAATCTTCTTAAATTCCTCCAGTTCCATCATTCACTCCGCCCTGCTGATTTCCACGGTTCCGGAAATCCTCGAAATATTCTCTGTGCCGGTGACGGCTGTTCCAAGGGCATACAGACTGCTGTTTCCGCCGAAGTCCCCGTAGAACATGACCACATCACCCCAGGGCTCATAATATGCCAGTATCCCTGCCCCTCCTTCTGCTAAAGGCGTGCCGCTGACATCCAGCTTTTCCGGAGGATAAAACGTCTTTTCGTTGCTGCTGAAATCCTCCTCTTCCAGTGTCAGCGGAAGCTGGGCATACAGGCTTTCCGCAGCTTTGGAATCATTCAGCTCATAGATGATTTCAATGTCTTCATTCTTTACCGTAATACGCATTCTATCTTCCTCCATACCCATTTCATTATCTTCTGTGGTATTGATTTCCAGTGATGAAATCCACTCTCTGATCTCCTGTTCCGTCGTGCTTCCTGACATCCGCTTTCCTTCCAGCCATATTCCCCCGTTTGCGTGGGATTCAATATGCTCCGCACTGGATCCAATGGAACTGCCGCCGGAAGTACAGAACGGAATCACGGTCTTGCCTTCAAAGTCACAGGCTTCCGCAAATGTAAACATGATATGCGCCGCATCGCCCCACCAGATCGGATATCCGAGAAACACCGTATCATAATCCTCAAAGTTCTCCATGACTCCCGCAATTTCAGGACGGCTGTCACTGTCGTGCTGCTCCACTGTCGCCCGGGTGCTGCTGTCATTGTAATTCAGGTCTTCCTCCGTATAAGGTTCTGCAGGTTCAATCTCATACAGGTCACCGCCTGTGATTTCCGCAATCTTCTCTGCAATCCCCTCTGTTGTTCCTGTGGCAGAAAAATATGCCACAAGAATCTTTGCCTTTGTTTCTCCTTCTTTCTCATTCACTATTTCTGCTGTCTCTTCAGGAACCTGAGTTTCCGCGTCTGCTTTGTTTTCTTCTTCAGTTTCAGGATTTGTCTCAGCACAACCATACAGAGACAATCCCAGCATTGCAGCAAGCGCTGCATTTAAAATTCTCTTCATGGCAATTCCTTTCTTACAGCGTCGTCAATACGGGATTTCTGAGGTAATCGTAAAGCCTGTCCACCTCGGAGGGCTTATTGCAGTCAAGCATGGACGGCTTCCCGGTATCCAGGCTGCGGATCTTCTCCATATCCTCCTGATCCAGTTCAAAATCCCAGATGCCCAGATTCTGTTCCATGCGTTCCTTATGAACTGACTTTGGAATGACGATGACACCGCTCTGGATATCCCAGCGCAGAATCACCTGTGCCGGCGTTTTTCCATATCTTTCTCCGATTTCCTTCAGTACCGGCTCCTCAAACATCCCCCGCATTCCTTCCGCAAAGGGTGCCCAGCCCTCCGGCTGCACGCCCAGATTCCTCATGATTTCAATTTCATCCCATCTCTGATCATGGGGATGTCGTTCAATCTGATTGACCATGGGACGGATCTCAGCGTTATAGCAAAGATCCATCAGCCTTGCGGAGTCAAAATTGCATACGCCGATGGCTCTGATTTTCCCTGCTTTATACAGTTCCTCCATTGCCCTCCAGCTGCCGTAGTAGTCTCCGAAGGGCATATGCACCAGATACAGGTCCAGATACTCCAGCTGAAGCTTATGCAAAGATTCGTAGAATGCGGCCAGCGTTTTCTCATATCCCATCTGCTGGATATACGCCTTTGTGGTGATGAACAGCTCTTCCCGCTTCACAATTCCGGCATCTACCGCCTTTTGAATTGCCTTTCCCACCTCAGTTTCGTTGTTGTAGGAAAATGCAGTGTCAAAGGAACGGTATCCTGTTTCAACGGCTTCCAGTACAACCCTTTCCGTATCTTCCGCAGGAATCTGAAATACGCCGAATCCCTGCATGGGCATTTCCACGCCGTTTGCCAGTCTGACGCTTTCAATCATGCTTCTGCCTTTCCAAGGAAGTCCAGAATCCTGTCAAAGGGAATCTTCTCCAGATCATCATACAGATCCACATGATTCGCATCAGGTACCACGATCAGCTCCGCATTCCCTTCAAAGCGGCTGTAAATGCCTTCGTTCAAAGGTCTTGTCTGTGCTTTTTCTCCGGTCAGAATCAATACTTTCCGCGGCGCAATATCCTCAATGTGATTCAGGAGCTGGAAGTTGAAGAAGCTGTAATCACTTGTGGTTGTAAATCCTCCCAGCGCATTAGGATGATGTCCACGATTCATGGCATAGAAACTCCAGAATTCCGCAGTCATGGGATCCACTCCCTCCGGAATACTTTCCGCAGGCTCTTCCGGATAGGGTGCGTTCACTTCTGCCTGCAGCTTTCCGAAGTCTTCATAGCGCTTTTCCGCCAGAAATTTCAGACGTTCCTTCTTTGCCTCACCCGGATAAAAGAGATCGGCATTTCCACTGATGTCCACCATCGAAGCCGTCACAACCGCCTTGATCCGAACATCCACCGAAGCAGCCGCCAAAGCAAAGGAGCCGCTGCCGCAGATGCCGATGGCTGAAATTCTTTCCCTGTCCACAAAGTCTCTTGTGCCAAGGTAATCCACACCTGCCATGAAATCCTCCGTAAAGATATCCGGAGATGATACGTGCCTCGGCTCGCCGCCGCTTTCTCCGTTATAGGAAGGGTCAAATGCCAGCGCCGCATAACCGTTCTGTGCAAGCTGGTTTGCATAGATGCCGGGTCCCTGCTCTTTCACGCCGCTGTAGGGAGGGCCGATGACCACACCCGGAAGCTTTGCACTGCTGTCCATATTCTTCGGTGTATAAAGATCTGCGGCGATTGTGATGCCGAAACGGTTTTTGTAAAAGACATGCTTTCTCTCCACGTCTTCGCTGAGTTTAAAAATGTACTGATTGTTTGCCATAACTTTTTCCTCCTACCGGCTTTCCCGTACCTGATCCATTACATAGTCAATGCAGTCGATTTCTCTCTGCAGTCTGTGAAGCTCATCCAGCGATGCTCTTCGCTTTTCTTTCAGAAGCCTCAGCTGGCCTTCTTTTCTGCCTGCCTTCATCAGCTCCATATACTGCGTTTTCTTTTCTTCGGAGAATCCGCAGTCATTCAGCGTATCTCTGAATTTTTCAGTCGTATTTCTCATCCATATTCCCTGCCTTCCTCCTACAGTTGTCATATTACCTGCATCAGCGTATAATAGCAAATAGTTGTTATGAATGATTTATCATAACTGAAAGCGAACGTAAAAAAGGAGACAAACCATGCTTGAAACAAGACTGCTGAAGTACTTTCTCGCTGTCGCAAGAGAGCAGAATATCACACGGGCCGCAGAGACTCTGCACATTTCCCAATCCACCCTGTCCAAGCAGCTGACTGACCTGGAGGAAAGGCTCGGCGTGAAGCTGCTGATCCGGGGAAAGCGGACTGTCACTCTGACGGATGANGGAANGTATCTCAGAAGCCGTGCGCAGGAGGCNGTGGATTTTCTGGACCAGACGGAAGCGGAGCTTCAGAAGGAAGACGCTGTGATCAGCGGAGAAATCAGAATCGGATGCGCGCAGATGGCTTCCATGCGCCCCATTGTGGAAGTGATCGCAGCGTTTCAGGAAAAATATCCCGATGTGCAGTTCCGCATGTTCAGCGGCGATGCCGTAAGAGTCATGGAAAAGCTTCATACCGGAACCTTTGACATCGGCATTCTTCTCTCACCGCCCATTGAAAATGAATTTGAATATGTAAAGCTGCCCATGCAGGAATCCTTCGGATTTATCATGCATAAGGATTTTCCTCTTGCGGAAAAGAAGGTCATTCGTCCGAAGGATCTGAAAGGCATGCCTGTCATTTTTCCGGATCAGGGAAACGACGGCAGTGCACGGCACGAATGGTTCGGAAGCAGCTTTGACTCCTGCCGGATCATCTCCACATACGACCTGATCGGAAACGCCGTCTACTGGGCGGCGCAGAACCTGGGATGCATCTTCGCCCTGGATCACCTCGTCCCCACAGAAGGAACAGACCTTGTCTTTGTGCCGATTGCACCGGCATATACCATTGACGTATATCTTGCCGTCAAGAAATACCAGGTGCTCTCATCCGCCGCCAGACTGTTTCTGGATGATCTGTACACACGATTCAAAGACAGCAGTAATTCACAATAAATCCATTCAAAAAGCACAGTTCAGTAAACTGTGCTCTCTTTTTCTGAAGATCATTCACCCACATAATGCAGATAACCGTCATAGAGGTATCTTACATTCGTGGAAGTCAGACCCGGAATTGCCGGGTTATAGGTCGGTGTGGTAGTCACAACCGCATTGGACTTGCCCGGAACCGCATGGATAATCTCCAGCGTATCACGGTCCGTCAGAATCGAACAGTGGACATTCTTCTCCACGAGGATATCCCCTGCCTCAATATTCTCAAAATCCGTACGCCATTCAAAGCCATGTTTCTGCAGCTCCGTCCACATGTCTCCGGTATAGGACGCATTTCCGATATTCACGCCGATGGAAGAAAGTGTACGCAGCACAAAGCTGGAACAGTCATAATAGCCGTCTGCCATTCTCAAAACACCCTGGCTGTAGGTCGTATGGCCTTCATGCATACGCCGTGCCGCCTCCACTAACGTCATTCTTCTCACATCACCGCTCACATCCACGGCACCGGTTTCACTGTCCACGAGAATCGTCTTCCCGTCAATCACCGTATTCTGCATGAGCTTTCCGCCGTCATCCGTGTAATAATACCAGCACTCGTCCGCCACACTGAACTTCCAGTGCTTTCGTTCATATTCAGCCTCTTCCGCTTTATCCGCATCAGACTTTGCCGTAACAGTTTTCGTATCCTTTTTTTCTTCTGTCTTCTCTGCTTCCGCTGTCGCTTCAGGTGAAGCAGTGGGTTCTGCCGTGGGAACAGCTGTCGGTACAGCAGGCTCTGCCGTAGGTTCCGCTGTCTTCACCGGTTCCTTCGCATCCGGATCCACCGCATACCAGGCAACGCCTTCCTCATACCAGCCCCAGGACACCAGCGTATCATTCTCATTGGCATCCAGCGTATAGTTATGGCTTCCCGTTACCGCATTGGGATTGTACTGACGGTAGACCGCAAGGCCTGTCACCTCATCCTCACTCTCCTGCGCCACGGAAAACCAGCCTTCACCTTCATACGTCCAGCCGAGCTCCACCAGCGTATCCTTCTCATTCTTATCCATCGTATAGTGATGCTCGCCCGCATTCGGATTATAAAGACGGTAAACCACATCCCCCTCTTCCGGGGCATACCAGCCTGTGCCTTCATCCATCCAGCCAAGCTCCACCAGCGTATTCTTTTCCTTCTCATCGGAAGTATAGAAGTGCTCGCCGCTGTTGGGGTTATAGAGACGGTACATCGCAATGCCCGCATTCTCCGCTTCAACAGTCATCACACCAAGGCACCCTATGGTCAGCGCAAAGGCCGCCATTGCCTTCAAGATCTTTTTATTCTTCATACAAATTTCCTTACTCAGTACGTTATACTGACCGAAAAATCATAGCATCATTTTCAGAAAATGTAAAAATCAGTGTTTCATTGGCCGGATCCGCCTCAATACCTGATCCGACACCACGCCGATGCCAAGTCCCGTGAAAATCGATCCGACCAATAAGAACGGCAGCGTCGCCAGCATGCCTGCCTGCGTATAGAACAGACACACCACAAGCACCTGACCGGTGGTATGAGCTAGAGAGCTGCAGATGCTCTGAAACATCAGGGAAGTCTTCAGCTTCTCGCATAAAAGAAGAACGAATGAACTGAGAAGAACGCCTCCTGCGGAAATCCAGAATGTGCTGCCGAAAATCACGCCTCTCAACAAGGAAGAGATCACCACGCGCATCACATTCACAATCACCATTTCCCTTGTGCCTAAAAGCTTCAGGGCAAGCAGCGCCGCAATATTGGCAAGACCGATCCTCAGCGTCAGAAAAATCGGGCCGATATACGCCGACTCCAGAAGAGACAGTACAATCGCCGCTGCCGAAAGCATCGCAAGCATGGTGAACCGTTTAGTATCCTTCTTCATTCTCCCGCCTCACTGACAATAATAATGATGTTATTGGGAATGCAGGTAATGGGAATCAGAGAATCCTTATCCTGCCAGCCCATGGAAGCACAGATATGATTCGGACACTCCTCATTGATCACATGCCAGGAGCCGTCCTTCACCTCAATCTGCAGTCCGCCGTAATCCCCTTCGATATCATAAATTGCATCCTTTTCCGGATCGAATTCCAGCACCACTTCCTCGCCGTGATACACCTGCACCGTGGTACCGCTGCCTTTATTCAACAATGTCCAGAGGATCATTCCTCCCGCCAGCACCAGCACCGCCAGCACCAGCAGCCATTCTTTCTTCTTCATACCAGTTCACCTATTCCACAAGGACCGTCAGATCCCTTGCCCATCTGCCGCTTCTGACCCGCTTCATCCCGAAGACAAGCCGTACAAGCTGTTCCAGCTGCGTGATGAGAAGCACCAGCGCAATCCCTGAAATCTTCAGCACATTAACAGAGAAAAACGCAGACGTCAACCCGACTGCCCATTCCAGTCCCGAATCCAGCAGCGGAATCACCTTCGCATCCCCGCCGCTTCTCAACACACAGAATATCACAAAATTGAAAAGACGCATGGAAGCTTTTACCGCAAACACATAAACAATCCTTACCGCAAGGTTTGAAGCAGACTCGTCCGAGAGCCCGAAGAGAAGCACCATCGGCCGCGCCAATAGACAAATCAGCCCCACCAGAACCACCGAAAGCATCAGGGAAAGCCCCATATGCATGCGGCATTCCTTCTTCGCCTCTTCCACTTCTCCCTTTCCAAGAATACTGCCAAGCAGGATCTGCACCGCACTGCCATAGCCGTAGATGAGGAACGTCAGAAGATTATAAATCTCCAGCCCCACATAATACGCATCCATCTGCTCTTTTCCAAGCTGACCGAAGGCTTTCACAAACAGCGTCTGCCCCACGCCGAAGGTGGACTCATTGAGAATCAGAGGCCATACTCTTTCAAAAATAGGCTTTGCGAAGGAAAGAGGCAGATCCAGCATCTCCTTCACTCTTCCTAAGAACATCTGCTTTGTATGAATGCAGTAAGAGATCAAAAGCACGCATCCTGCACACTGGGCAATCACCGTGGCAAGAGCCGCACCCTCTACGCCCATTTCCGGAAACGGGCCGAGACCATAGATCAGACACAGGTTCAATACCACATTGACGCAGGCTGTCACCACGCTGGTATACAGTGCAATCTTGGGCTGTTTGGTATTCCTGAGCATATTCGAAAAAGAAAAGGAAATCCCCTGAAAAATCAGAGACCACTTCTCAATATTCAGATACAGAAGACCATCCCGTACCACACTGTCATCATTCATGTAAAACCGGAGGATATTCTCTCCAAAGAAGGATGCCATGGTAATCCAGAACACTGCATTGATCATCACAAGGGTTAAGCATAGCCCTAAGCACCGCTTCAGATTCTTCCCGTCACGAGCACCATAAAACTGCGCCGCAAACATTCCGATGCCTCCGACCACGCCATAGCTGACAAGACCCGCCAGTGAATCAATCTGGGCCGCCGTACCCACAGCGGAAACCATTCCGATTCTGGTGACCATCATCGTATCAATCATGCTCTGGCAGGAAAGCAGAAGGTTCTGAAGCGCTAAAGGGACAGCGATCCTCGCTGTCCTTTCATAAAAATCCTTTGTTCCGATATAATCCTTCAGCACGCAGTGCATTGTACCACAAACATCACTGCAGCGTCTTCAGAATCGCATCCATGCCTTCCACATACCCCGCAAAGCCATGGCCTTTAATCTGCTGCAGGCAGTACGGCGCCGCATAGGAGATATGCCGGAAAGATTCCCGCTCATCAATATCACTGATATGGACCTCCACAACAGGAATCGGCGCAATGGCCTTCACCGCATCCGCAATGGCCACGCTGGTATGGGTATAGGCTCCGGGATTCATCACAATCCCGTCATACTTCTCAAAATACGCTTCCTGAATCCAGTCCACCAGATCCCCTTCATGATTGCTCTGCCGGCAGGAAACCTCGATGTTTCTTTTTCCCGCCTCTTCTTCAATCATTTGAATCAGGTCTTCAAAAGACTCCGTTCCGTAAATATTCTTCTCCCGGATCCCCACCATATTCAGGTTCGGTCCGTTCAGTACCATAATCCTTGTCATACAATGCCTCACTTCTTTTCAAAATGCTTCCGTCGTTCCGTGGAAGAGATGAGCTTCTCCTTCATCCCCTCTTCATCCTCATTTTCAATCAGGCTTCTGAATGCCTGCATCTCACCGCAGAAGGAATCAATCTCCTCCAGCAGGTAATCCTTGTTCAGAATAAACAGCTGCGGCCAGAGGCTCTCATTGATATTCGCAATCCTTGTAAGATCCCGGAAGGAATCTCCCGTAAACTCCGAAAGATCCGGATTATCATTGGCATTCATCAGAGACACCGCAATCACATGGGTCAGCTGGGAAAGATAGCCGATCATCCGGTCATGCATTTCCGCACTGATTTCCTTAATATGCCCGAACTGCAGAATCTCCGCCATTTCCCGCACCGTCTGCTTCGCATATTCCGTATTATTCTCCGTCGGAACAATCAGAAAATTCGCATGGATGAAACGGCTGCTGTCCGCATAGAGAATCCCCTTCGACTCCCTTCCTGCCATGGGATGGCAGGCAATAAATTCCACATCATCCCGAAGAACATCATTCACAGCAGTAATAATCTTCCGCTTCACGCCCGTCACATCCGTAAGCAGAGAACCGCTTTTGAGATATTTCTGATTCTCCTGAATCCACTGCACAAACACATTGGGATAGAGACAGGATACGACAATATCACACGAAGAAAGGAGTGTTGGATCACTGCCTCCTTCTTCAATCCATCCTCTTTCCTTCGCCAGGGAAATCGTCTCTGCATCAATATCAACGCCGGTGACAGAAAACCCCGCCTCAGAAAGACCGCAGGCATAGCTGCCGCCTAAAACGCCAAGACCCACAATGCCGATTTTAGTATTACGATCCATAGGACACCTCCACGCCGCATTTCTTCAGATCCGTGAAGAAGGAAGGATAGCTCTTATTCACAGCCTCCGCTCCTTCCATCACAACCGGACCGTCCGCAATGCAGGCAAGAACAGACAGAGCCATGACAATCCGATGGTCATTATGACCGTTCAAAACCACATTGCCGCGGATATTCTCTGTTCCTTCCACATATACTGTATCATCATCCGAATGAATGGAGACGCCCATTTTCCGCAGCTCTTCCTCCATGCATGCGATACGGTCGCTTTCTTTGATTCTCAAGCGTCCTGCTTCAGTGAAAGTGCTGGTTCCATTCAAAGTGGAAGCTAACGCAAACAATACCGGCCCTAAATCCGGAATCTGCTGCAGAGAGACATTGATATTCTTCTCAGCTTTCCCCTGAATATTGACGAAGTCATCGCTCTCATGAATTTCACAGCCCGCTTCTTTCAGAATCTCCAGAAACCCATGATCCGACTGCAGGGAGTCATGACGCACATTGTTCAGAATCATTTCCTTACCGGTTATCGCAGACAGCACGCCGAAGAAAGCAGCCTGGGAATCATCCCCGTCCACAATGCAGTCAAAGGGCTGATATGTCTGGTTTCCTTTCACCCTGTAAACAAGAACATCCTGTTCAACCGCAATCCCCGCACGCTTTAATGCATGAACCGTCATGGTCACATATTCCTTTGAAGTAAAAGGTTCAAGGATTCTCAGCTCCGTATCATGATCCAGCAAAGGCAGTGCAAATAACAGGCCGCTGATGAACTGGGAGGAGACGTCTCCTCTCACTTCATAGACATCCTTTTCAAACATACCGGATACAGTAATCTGACTTTTTTCTTTTTGAAACGACAGCTCCTCCATCTCCTCATACACACTGAGAGGCCTTTCCAGCAGCCTTCCTCTTCCCGTAAAGGAAGCTGTATTCTTCGCTGTGAGAAACACCGGAATCAGAAACCGCAGCGTACTGCCGCTTTCCGCACAATCCACAACAGAACCGTCATACACACTTCTGTCCTTTGTCCCGTGGATGATCAGCGTATCCCCGTCCTTTTCAAAGGAAGCTCCCAGCTTCTTCATGGCTTCCATGGTGGCGAGAATATCCACCGACTCACTGACAGAACGGATATACGAAGTCCCTTCTGCAAGTGAAGCGGTAATGATCGCCCGGTGGGTCTCGCTTTTGGAAGAAGGAATCTGAACAGGGTTCAGAGACAGGCCGTTAAACGGCAGAACCTCCGCCTTCATCGTACTTCCCTTCCCACAGCTTTGGCCACAAGACGTGCCTTTTCAATCAGCGTCTGGAAGCGGTCGGGCTTCAGGCTCTGGGCACCGTCGGACCATGCCATTTCCGGATGATCATGGACTTCGATGATCAGACCGTCCGCCCCTGCCGCAATGGCCGCCAGGCTGACAGCCTCCACATACTTGTAATCCCCTGTGGAATGGCTGGGATCGATGATAATGGGAAGATGGGTCTTCTCCTTGATAATGGGAATCACCGCAAGATCCATGGTATTCCGCGTGTACTTTTCAAAGGTCCGGATGCCTCTTTCACAAAGGATGACATTCGGATTGCCATTGGCCATGATATACTCCGCAGACATGATCCAGTCTTCAATGGAAGCCGACATGCCCCGCTTCAGAAGGATGGGCTTCTTCATATGACCCACCGCCTTCAGCAGGTCGAAGTTCTGCATGTTTCTCGCACCGATCTGCACCAGGTCCGTGGTCTCCGCAAACTCATCAATCTTATCCGCACTCATCAGCTCGCTGACAATGGGAAGGCCCGTCTTCTTTCTCGCCTCCACCATATCCAGAAGTCCCTCATAGCCAAGACCCTGGAAGGAATAGGGGCTGGTTCTCGGCTTATAGGCACCGCCTCTGAGCATACATCCGCCGCATTCCTTCACTTCCTGTGCAATGCGGGTAACCTGTGCTTCCCCTTCCACGGAACAAGGGCCGCCGATGATGACAACAGGCTCATGTCCGCCTACCGGAATGCCTGCCACATCCACCACCGTATCCTCCGGATGATACATCCGGTTTGCCAGCTTATACGGCGCTGCGACTCTCCGTACGTTTTCCACGCACTGGCTGGCCAGAATATCCCGCTCGTCAATATGGGTCGTATCACCCACAAGACCCCATACATTGAAGTCCGCACCCTGAATGACATGCACCTGCACGCCCTTTTCTTCAAACATGGCATACAGACGGTCAACGTCCTTCTGCGGCGCATCTTTCTTTAATGTAATAATCATAAATTCTTTCCTTCCTCTCCCACGGCGATGTCTGTCAGAAGGTTCACAGCTTCTTCCAGATCACCGTTATTCTCCAGAACAATGTCACTGTACTTTTCATACAGATCCTTCCGTTCCGCAAACAGCTTCTCCATGGCTTCCTTGGTTGTGGACAGGGGCCTGCTTTCCGTACCGAAGAGCTTTTCAATATCCCGTCTGATCCAAACCACCGTACCGTTCTCACTGAGATAGCGCATGTTCTCCTCATTCTTGATCACACCGCCGCCGCAGGAGATGATTAATCCCTTCCTGCTTCTCAATGACTGTGCGCATTCCGTTTCCTTACCACGGAAATAGGCTTCCCCGTGCTCCGCAAAAGCCTTTTTGATGGACATGCCCATCATGCCTTCAATCTCATCATCCATCTCCAGCACTTCCCTGCCTGTCCTTTCGGAAAGAAGAGAAGCCAGTGTGCTTTTTCCGCTGGTGGGCATACCGATGAGGACGATGTTTCCCATTCTTTCCTTCAGCAGTCTCATGCATGCCTGGATGGTCTCCTCATTGGGCAGCTTTCCGGTAAAATACAGGTCCGCATACGCCGCCTGCCTCACCAGCATCTCAAAGCCGCCAAGGTAAGGAATGCCCTTCATCTTCGCCGCAAACTGAAGCCGGGTGCGCATGGGATTGGCAATGATATCCACCACTGCCGTTAAATTCGTAAACTTCTCAAGATCCACAGGCATCTCATCCCGGTTGGGATCCATGCCCACAGGCGTGGCATTGATGAGAACCGCAAACTCACTCTGCTTTTCATACAGCTCGCCGTAGGTAATGCAATTCTCTTTTTTACTCCGGCTGACAACCACCGCTTCGCCGTTCAGCTTTTTCACCGCAGCCTGTGCTGCCTTGGAGGCGCCTCCGCTTCCCAGCACTGCACATTTCATACCACTTACTTCAATATGATTCTCTTCCAGCATGGACAAGAGACCCCCGCAGTCCGTGTTGTATCCGGTAAGAATGCCGTCATGATTGACGATGCAGTTCACCGCACCCACGGTCTTTGCGCTTTCATCCATTTCATCCAGATACGGGATCACCTTCTCCTTGTAGGGAATGGTCACATTGATGCCGTCGAAATCCTTCTTTGCAAAAAAGTCATCCAGTTCACTTTCCGTTAACGGCATCAGACTGTAATCCGCACCGATCAGAATCTTATGAATCTCAGGAGACCAGGAATGCCCCAGAGGGTATCCGATCAGCCCCAGCTTTTTTGTGTCAATTTCACTGTCCTTCATCTTTCTTCTCCAAAATACATACTGCCGTACCGCTCGATTAATACATCCGCCAGTGTAAAGGCAGTCATGGCATCCACGACCACTGCAGCCCTGTGGACGATGCAGGGATCGTGCCGTCCTTTGATTTCAATCTCCGTTTCTTCCATGGTTTCAAAGTTCACCGTCTTCTGTGCCCTTGCGATGGAAGGCGTGGGCTTGATTACCGTTTTAAAGCGGATGGGCATGCCGTTGGAAATACCGCCGTTGATTCCGCCGTTATGGTTGGTAGATGTCACAACCTTACCGTCCTCAATCCGGAAGGGATCATTGGCTTCTGCACCTGTCATTTCCGCAAAGTCAAACCCTGCCCCGAAGGCAATGCCCTTGACGGCAGGAATGGAAAACACGGCATGGCTGAGTCTGCTTTCCAGGGAATCAAATTCCGGTTCCCCGATACCTGCGGGAATACCAACTGCCGCTGTATCCAGAATGCCTCCCAGGGAATTCATTTCTTCTTTTGCCCTGACGATGGCTTCCTGCATTTTTTCGCCTGCCTGTTCATCCAGTACAGGGAAATGAACAGTATGAAGATAAGAAATATCCTCATCCAGATTTCCAAACGATCTGTCGGAAATACCGTGAATGCTTTCGATGTGCGTTCCAACCGCAATCCCCTTCTCTTTCAGCATGCCTAAAGCAATGGCACCTGCGGTGACCATGACGGAAGTGAGTCTTCCGGAGAAATGTCCGCCGCCTGAAGCGTCTTCGTTTCCTCTGTATTTCACGTGTCCTGCGTAGTCTGCGTGGCCAGGGCGTGCTGTGGAAGATAAAGCGTTGTAGTCACCGGATCTTACGTTTTTATTCCGGATGAGAAAGGCAATGGGTGTTCCTTCCGAAACACCGTCTTT
>Ga0065709_1000349_pt1 | contig 14142 bp, 9 predicted proteins | sample Hoacrofraction14_2_FD_59096 | JGI IMG/M metagenome (GOLD analysis project Ga0065709, IMG submission 59096) | Hoatzin crop microbial communities from Cojedes, Venezuela, sample from fiber fraction 14 v1 | ecosystem: Host-associated > Birds > Digestive system > Esophagus > Crop | place: Venezuela...
CCAACAAGTGCGCGGCACGCTCAAGAAAGGTTTTGAGGTGTATAGTGCCCTGCGCCATCCATTTGCCCGTGCCCTGTTCATGCTGTTTATGATTAGCGAGGTGCATCCGTTCGCCGACGGAAACGGCCGAATCTCACGCATTATGATGAATGCAGAACTGACAGCAGCAGGCCAATCTAAGGTCATCATCCCCACCGTGTTCCGCACCGACTATCTCGGTGCCCTGCGCCAGTTGACCCGCAAGGATAATCCCGAAAAGCTTATCAACGCAATCCTGCGTGTTAGGAAGTTCAGTTACAGCCTGCGTGGCGACGACTTCACCGCCATGCGCGACTATATGCAGCGTTGTAATTGTTTCCATGAGGAAGATGAGTACATTCTAAAATTCTAACTCGCACCCAACATGAAGAATAGGCGTAGCGTGAACATAAAACTTCAAAGCAGGAGTGCAGTGACATCATCATTGCGAATTCCTCACCCCCGAAAAAAACCTAACGACTAAAGCCTAATACCTAACGCCTAATCTTGCATATCTACGGAAATTGATGTAAATTTGCGTCACTAAGTAACGACGCAACTTCTCATGACAAAACAAGAAAAAGAGTGGCAAATGATTTTTGCTGCCTCATGCATTGAGGCCGCCGCACGCCGTTTAAACATCGATACACAGCAAATGTATCGACGCATGAAAGCCGTCAACATGATTGACGATTTCATCCTCAAGCACTACAAAACACTCCACACCATGAGCCGCGAATATGTCACCGACGACATCATCGAGTGCCTCAACAACTGGGAACAAGCTAAAAAAACGCAATCATGAATGTTTACCACGGAACAACCGAGGTGGTTGACCACCCACTGACTGGTGCAGGACGTCCTAATCTGGACTTCGGCCCTGGTTTCTATATCACCGACATCAAGCAGCAGGCCAAAGAATGGGCTCAGCGTGTGGCAGCATTGCGCAACTTGCCACCAGTCCTCAACACCTACACGCTCGACAAGGAAACCGCCATCAAGGAATACCGCTACCGCCATTTCGACAAGTACGACCACGAGTGGCTCGATTTCATCGCCAGCAATCGTCGCGGCAAGGGCGCTTGGAAAGACTATGATATCGTTGAGGGTGGTGTAGCCAACGACCGTGTAATCGATACTGTTGAGGCCTATATGGCGGGGCTAATGACCGAGGATGTTGCACTCGAGCGCCTCCAGCATCACAAGCCCAACAACCAAATTTGCATTCTCAATCAAGAGATTGTCGATAAGTACTTACGTTTTGTTAAATCCCAACCACTTTAAGTAGCCATGTTACCTGATATTTTAATGTGGAACAAGTGTGGACGCATCATCATGCGACTCAGTGAGCGGCTGCGCATCAAGCCCGAGCGAGCACTCGATGTGTGGTATTCCTCCAAAACTAACCTGCGTCTGCATGACCCCAACGATATTCTCTACCTCATGAGCGACCTCTACATCGTCGATGAACTCATCCTCGAAATCCAAGGGCGCTAAAACCTGAAAAACGATGGGGCCCCTTATGGCATAATATTTGCACGTTTATATCTATCTAACAATAACCCTTTATCCCTAATATAGAACATTATGTCGATTAATAAACTCATCAAGGTGTGTGCGGCGCTGCTGGCGGCGTGTACGACGACGACTGGCGCGGCTAAGGAAAAGGTCGTGGACTTTAATTACCCGCAAGACGTCAGCAAATTTGCACTCGAGGACTTGCAGACGGCGCTGCAGAAACGCGATGGCGAGGGCACGGTGGATGCGCTCGTGCGTTATAGCATCGCCCAAAGCAGCATCTCGCAAGAAAACATGCCTAAAATCATAAATCTGCTCGACTCGACCATCGAGGTGGAGCAGCGTGTCCCCTATCGCGCATTGTTGCAGCACTTCGAGGCCATCATCTACAATCGCTACTACGAGGAATTCATCCCATCCGACCGTGTGAATCCCGCGGGCGACCCGCCTGCCGATTACACCGAGTGGGACCGCGCACAATTTTACGCCCGCGTCCGCTCGCTCATCGAGGCATCGCTGTCGTCGCCGCAAGAGTTGCGTGCCGTGGGCGTCACCAGCCTGCCCACCATCATCGAGTGTAACGAGCTGGGTGCCACCTACATCCCCACCCTGCACGAGTTCCTCGCCGGCCAGGGTATCGACCTCCTCAACAGCCTCGACCATGACGATGAGGCTACAGCGCTCGTCAAGCGCATCCACAAGCAATGGATCGACAATACGCAGGGCGACATCCCCGCAAACCTCTATGCCCGCCTCGAAAACGGCGAGTCGCACCAAGCGCTCTACAACGAGTTTGCCAGCAACGAGCACTGCGGCTTGATTCTCACGCGAGGCTTGGATAACCGCGACCTCTCCGACAAAGACCTCTATAAAATCTACAACGACTACCAAGCACGTTTCCCCAAGTCGGTCTACCACAACGACGTCGCCAACTTGATTACGCGCCTCGAGGACAAAAACGTCAATATCACCTACCCCGATGTGATTACGTCCACCGATAGCCTCGTGGTCGATGTCGACGTGCGCAACGTCAACGCCTATAGCATCGACATCTATCGCCTGAGCGAGAAAGATGCCATCGCCTATCGCAAGGACCGTAAATATTACACCTATTCGCTCAAGCAACTCACCCTCGTCGCGCATCACGACCTCACGCAAGAGGGCTCGGTGCCGTTCAAGCTCGACAACGTCAAGAAAACGTTTGCCCCCCTGCCTTACGGCTACTACATCATCGTCCCCTCGTTTAAGCACGACGGCAAAACACAGACCACACGCTCCCTCGATAGCAATGACCTGCTGTGCGTTACCGACATGGCTGTGATGGGCGTGAGCTACCCCAACAACGGCGGACGCATGGGCGTGGTCGACATGCGCACGGGCGAGCCCCTCAAGGGCGTTGAACTCGTGGGTAATCAAGGCGGCATCACGGGCGACGACGGCTTCATCACGCTCAAGGGCGACCGCGTCTCACTGCGTCCACAACGCGGCGATGACCACTACGCCACCGCAACGACCTACAATCAACTCTCCAACCGCGAGCGCAACAACACCAGCGTCCAAATCTTCACCGACCTCGGCGTTTATCGCCCCGGCGAAACCATCCATTGGGCGCTCGTGCTCTCACAAGTGGGCACCAGCATCCACGCCACGATGCCCAATGAGCCCCTCGAGGTCATCCTTGAGGACTTTAACGGCAAGAACATCGACACCGTCAAGGTCACGACCGATGAGTTTGGACGTGCCAGCGGGAAATTTGAGATTCCCACCGACCGCCTCAATGGGCAATTTGACATCAACGTCTACCGCATGAAATCGGAGAAAAAACGCGATTATGTAGGCGAGAAGTCGGTCAATGTGAGCGAATACAAGACGCCCACCTTTGTCGTTTCAATCGACAAGGACCACCGCGCCTACGTCGTGGGCGAGCCCGTCAAGGTCACTGGCCACGTCGAGACCTATAGCGGTGTACCCCTTGGCAACAAGGAGGTGAAAATTAGTCTCACGAAATCTCACTGGCGCTGGGCATGGTTCTTCTTTGAGGACAACCACGTGACAAACCTCACCGACACCACCGTCACCACCGATGCTAGCGGCAACTTCACCGTCGAGTTCCCCGCCGAGCTGTTCCCCGAGAACGCGCCTGGCCTGCGTTACCGCTGGTGCCGCAACGTCTATGGCGTGACTGCACGAGTCACCGACGAAGCCGGTGAGTCGCACGAGGCGCGCCAGTCGTTCATCGTGGGCTCACGTAGCGGCCTCACCGTTGACCGCAGCACNNCCATCCACCGNAACAACGCACCCNTCAAGTTNCCCATCACCTTCAACACCACCGACGAGAACGTCACCAGTGCGCCCTGCTCGTTCACCATCATCGACAAGGCCACCGAGAAAACGGTGCTCACCGGNAACCTCGATGCNCTCTCGCCCACCGTCGACCTGCAGAGCCTCCCCTCGGGCGACTACACCGTGAAAGTGCACCTGCTCGCCAGCAACGCCGCCATCAACGATGATGACGACGAGGGCTACAACGATGGTACCGACTGCGAGTTCCAGCTCATCCTCTACCGCGACAACGACAAGCACGCTCCCGTGGCCGACAGCCCCCTGTGGATTGCCGAGCCNAGCAACAGCGTCGATGACAAGAACGTAGCTCACATCACCGTGGGCACCAGCNCTCCCCTGTCGCACATCTATTATGTAGCCAGCGTGGGCAGCACGNTCATCGACGAGGGATGGCTGCACTACAAGCCCGGCATGCACAAGTTGGACCTGCGCGTGCCCCATCAACAAGAGCAAGACCTGCGCGTTGAGTTCATCACTTGCTACAAGCGCAAGTTCGTGAACGAGGTCGTTGTCATGCGCATCCCCGCTAACCACGACTCCCTGAAGCTGCGTGCCACCTCGTTCCGCGACAAGCTCGTGCCCGGCGACCGCGAGCACTGGACCTTCACCATCGACCGCGTCAACAATGCCACTCTGCCTGCAGCCATGATGCTCTCGATGACCGACGAAGCCATCAACAGCATCGCCAGCAACGTGTGGAACTTNGGCGAAAGCTGGCCNCGCATCACCNCGCCCCACATCTTCAATAACAATATCATCGGCATCAACCAGCANTGGTCNGGCTTCTCGGGAAAACAATTGCGAACGGCCAACATCGANTACCCNTCGTTTAATCTCTATGATAACGAGCCNTTTAGCGTAGTNTCTCGCCGCGGCCGCATCTTCTTCAACCGCTCACTCACGAGGGCATCTGCTAAAATGGCTGCGCCCATGGCGGTCAACAAAATNGCAGTCACGTCGGAATCGGCCGATTTCTCCGCATCCATGGACGACATGGTTATGGAGGAAAGCGTAGCCCTGGGTGCCGCCGCAAGAGACAATNCACAAAGCAACGCTGCACTCGACAACATCACCGTGCGCGAGGCCGATGTCAAGACGGCCCTGTGGCAACCTATGCTCACCAGCGATGCCAGCGGAAACGTCTCACTCGAGTTTGACGTGCCCAACTTCAACACCACCTGGCTCGTTCAAGCCATCGCTTACAACAAAGAGGTCCACACCACCAACTTTGTGGAGCGNGTCCTCACGCAGAAGCCCATCATGGTGCGCTCGAGCCTGCCGCGCTTCCTGCGCCAGGGCGACAAGGCACAACTTGGCGGCAACGCTGCAAAATGCGACCGANGAGGCAACCACCATCGATGCCGTAATCGAGCTGTTTGACCCGCGCACGGGCGAAATCATCGCCACGCGCAACTTCACCGAGCACGTCGACGCGCAATCCACGCGTGCCGTCAGCATCGACTGGACTGTCCCCGATAGCACCGCCTTCGTGGGCTTCCGCATCAAGGGCGCCAGCGGCCAGTATGGCGACGGCGAGCAAGTGATGCTCCCCGTGCTCACCACCATCCAGCCCGTCATCGAGACCAAGCCCTTCTACCTCGAGGCAGGCACCAACCACCACGAGGTCACCCTNCCCAAGTTTGCCAAGGACGCCCGCGTCACCGTGGAATACTGCGACAACCCCGTGTGGTATTGCGTGCTGGCACTGCCCACCATCTTCAGCGACAACTACATCACCTCGACGGCGATGGCACACAGCCTGTTTGCCCTCGATGTCGCTCAGGGTGTGGCGCACTCGGCTCCCGAAATCCGCGAGGCCGTCATGTACTGGAAACAGCACGACGAGGACTCGGCGCTGGTATCGATGCTCGAGCGCAACAAGGACCTCAAGATTAACACGTTACTGCAATCGCCCTGGCTGCGCGATGCCGACCGACAAACCCTGCGCATGCAATGCCTCGACGAACTGTTTGACCCCGAAAAGACGGCAAAGAACCGCGAGAACATCATCACGCACCTCGCCCAGCTGCAAAACAGCGACGGCGGCTTCTCGTGGATTAACTGTCCGCCGCGACACTCATCGGTATGGGCCACTGGCGAAATCCTCGAACTCGTGGGCGAAATCAACCACCTGGGCTATGGCTCGGGCGACAAGCGCCTGCAAGAGATGATCGACCGCGCCATCGACTACTACGACCGCGAGCAACTCAAGATGCTGCGCGACATGCTCAAGTACGACAAAGACCCCTACTTCCACTTCAACGATTACGCCTACATCCGCACGCTCCATCCCCAGCACGCGTTGCCCAAGGCCAACAAGGACATGCTCAACAAGGTGCTCAACGCCATGGAGAAACANTGGCAACGTCGCGGCATCACCCTCCGCAAGAAGGCCTACTTTGCCATGACCCTCGAGCGCAACAACCGCCACAGCGCGGCAGCTAGCCTCATCGAGAGCATCCGCCAGTTCTCCATCACCAAGCCCGAACTGGGNACCTACTGGGAGAGCCCCACCGAGCGCTGGAGCTGGGTTGACCCCGTTGCCGTCACCTCGACCATCCTGCAAGCCATCAACGAAGTCGATGCCAAGCCCGGCGAGGTCGATGGCGTGCGCAAGTGGATGCTGCTGATGAAGCAAACCAACGACTGGGGCAGCTGCTCACTCGCAGCCGATGCAGTCTACTCACTGCTGCGCACCGGCACACAGTGGCTCGGCGTGAACCCCAAGCCGCGCGTCACCATTGGNGGCGTTGAACTCGTGCCCACGCAGCANACCCACTACCTNGGNTACATGCGAGCACAGATTGCNCCCACCACCACGGGCACACTCACCATCGANCGCCAGGGCAACGGACCCGCNTGGGGCGCCATCTACATGCAATTCAGCGCTCCCATGANCGAAGTCAAGGCCGTCGCCATCGACGAAATCTCGGTCGAGAAGTCCTACCTCGTCTATGGCCCCGATGGCTCGCTCGCACCCGCCACCACCCTCAAGGTGGGCGACAAGGTGCAAGTGCGCACCACCATCCACACCAACCGCGACATGGACTTCGTCACCCTCATCGACGAACGAGCAGCCTGCTTCGAGCCCGTTGACCAACTCTCGGGCTACGACCGCGCCGACAACACCTGGTTCTACCGCGAGACCCGCGACTCCCAGTCGCGCATCTTCTTCACTGGCCTGAGCCGTGGCACCCACGTCATCAGCTACGACGTCAACGTCACCGCCCCCGGCACCTACACCGCCGGCATCGCCACCATCCAGTGCCAGTACGCCCCCCAGATGACCGCCCACAGCGCCGGCTTCTCCCTCCACGTCACCCCTGCTCAATAACCCCACGAGCAACTAACCAAAACAAGGTGCACGCCTGCCCCCCACAGCAGCCGTGCACCTCGTTTATTCCCCCTCTTCGGAAAAGACTTCGGAAAATCCTTCGGGAAAGACCCAAATCCTCANCATTTTCCACAGGNAATATCNCTATAAGTGACNAAAACTTGAAAAAAAGCAAGTTTTGGTCACTTATAAGGTNTTTTGTGGGGGGATTACTCGGTGGGGGTGAGGTCGTCGTAGTGCTCNAAGAGGAAGTCGTTGTAGGGGAAACGCTGGGTGTGGACGATGCGGGCTTTCTCGTAGAGGAGGTGCTTGAGGGCGTCNATGTTGGTTTGCTTTTTGGCGCTGATGAAGACGCAGTTGCCGGTCATGCGNGCCATCCAGGTTTCTTGGAGTTCTTCGAGCGAGATGTTTTCGCGGGTGCGGGGGGTGAGGTCGTCGNCGTCCTTNGGGGTGTAGGAGAATTGGTCGATTTTGTTGAACACCATAATCATTTCTTTCCCTTCGGCATTGCACACTTCTTGGAGGGTGCGGTTGACGACTTCGATTTGTTCTTCAAANTGGGGGTGCGAGATGTCGACCACNTGGACCAGGATGTCGCTGTCGCGCACCTCGTCGAGGGTGCTCTTGAAGGAGTCGACCAGGTGGGTGGGAAGCTTGCGGATGAAGCCCACGGTGTCGGTNACCAGCACGGGAAGGTTGTCGAGGACGACCTTGCGCACGGTGGTGTCGAGCGTGGCAAAGAGTTTGTTCTCGGCAAACACGTCGCTCTTGCTGAGGACGTTCATCAGGGTCGATTTGCCCACGTTGGTGTAGCCCACGAGGGCGATGCGGGTGAGCTTGCCGCGGTTTTTGCGCTGAATNGACTTCTGCTTGTCGAGGCTGGCGAGTCGNTGCTTGAGCAGGGCGATTTTGGTGTTGACGATGCGGCGGTCGGTCTCGATTTGCGATTCACCGGGGCCGCGCATGCCGATGCCGCCTCGCTGTCGCTCGAGGTGAGTCCACATGCCCGTGAGTCGTGGCAGCAGGTATTGATATTGNGCGAGCTCGACTTGCATCTTGGCGGCAGCCGTCTGTGCGCGTCGGGCAAAGATGTCGAGGATGAGCGTGGTGCGGTCGAGGACTTTGACCTTGACTTCGCGCTCGATGTTGCTCACTTGCTTGGGCGAGAGGTCGTCGTCGAAGATGACCAGTTGCACGTCGTTGTTCTCGACAAATGCAGCGATTTCCTCGAGTTTGCCCTTGCCGACAAAGGTGGTGCGGTTAGGCGCNTCGGCGCGTTGCAAGAATTTCTTGACGGTGATGGCGCCGGCGGTCTCGGCGAGGAAGTCGAGCTCATCGAGGTACTCGCGCGCCTTGTTCTCGTTTTGTTCGGGTGTGATGAGTCCCACGAGGACGGCGTGCTCCTCGATGGTGTCGTTAATGCGTTTGCTNTCGTCGATAAGTCCCATGGTTGCTTGTGTTAAGAGGTGGGGATGTGGTTGNCTGGAGAGGGGGCGTTGTGGTGGTGCGGTGTCGTTAGCCGCCAACGAGTGGCGGTGGGGTGTCTTGCGTGTGTCCCCATCGCCACTCGTTGTGATGCCGCGAGCCGGCTGATTAGCTGGGCTTTATTTGGCGGTTGCCGGTGTAGCCGTAGCGGGTTTAGCGCTCGAGCCTACCTCGGGGAGNTTAACGGCGGGCTTTTCGGCAGNGTCCTCGGNAGCCGTTTCGTTCTTGACGGGACCGGGGTTAGCGACCTTGCCAACCTTGTTGTAACGTTTGTTCAGACCCTCAATCACTTCGTCGGTCACGTCATACTTGCTGTCGATGAAGAGCGTTGCGCTCTTGCGCAGAATCATGTCGTAGCCTTTCTTTTTGGCATAGTCCTTCATGAAGTTATTGAGCGAGTCCATGAGTTGAATTTGGCTCTGGTTGAGTTCGTTCTGGATGCTCTGTTGCAGCTGAGCGAGGTAGTTTTGAGCGTCGTTCTGCATTTTNTGCAGCTTGTTTTGGTCGGCGTTGAANGCCTCCTCGGTGAGGTACTGGTTGTTTTTGTACTTCTGCTGCATGGCGTTGCCAAATTTGTTGATTTGGTCGGCGCGTTGCGTTTGAGCGGCGTCAAATTGGTTTTGGCGGCGTAACATGGCCTCGTTGATGTCTTTGGCCAGGTTNTAGTTGGCCATGATGCTATCCTCGTCGATATAGCGGATGGTCATCTTTTCGGCAGCCGACGAGGGNAGCGCAGCTTTAGTCTCGGGCTTATCGTTGCACGATACCAGACCCACAGCAAAAGCCAGGGCAACAATCACGAGGAAGGAACGATTGAGCAAATTCATTGTTTCTCTNAAAAAAATGTATAGGTTTTAGTTGTAAAATTCGCTATCACGAGCACAAGTGATGCCACGCTTGCGCATGTTAGGGTTGTCGTGGATGTGCGTGTTAGGGAAACGCCCGCCCTTGACAAAGAAGATGCGAACGCCCAGCAGCAGAACTGCCAGCCCGATTAACCCTATTACTAACAATAATGTGGCCACTTGTTCGTTATAATTTTAGCGCAAAATTAGACAAAGTTCCTGACTTATGTGCGCATGTATCAAAATTTTTTTGTAACTTTACGCTCGTATTGAGTGCGATTTAACAAAATTTCGTGCCCTGCAAGCATTACTAACAATTTTCTAATATTTATCAACGCTATGACCGTAAAAGACTTACAACCCTCTCAGGTCTGGAAAATCTTTGACCAAATCACCAAAGTTCCCCGTCCATCGGGCAAGTTAGACAAGATTCGCAACTGGCTCATCGACTTCGCTAAAGAGCACAAGCTCGAGTACAAGGTCGACGAGGTGGGCAATGTGGCAATGTTCCGCCCCGCTGCTCCTGGCTTTGAGAATGCCAAGGGCATCGTTGTGCAAGGACACATGGACATGGTTGCCGAAAAGGGAGCTGGCTCGAAACACAACTTCGACACCGACCCCATCGAGACCATCGTTGATGGCGAGTGGGTGCGTGCTAACAATACTACCCTGGGTGCCGACGATGGCATGGGCCTCGCTATCGCGCTGGCAGCTATCACCGACCCCGACCTCAAGTGCGGTCCCCTCGAGGCACTCGCTACCGTTGACGAGGAAACTGGCTTGACGGGCGCTAGCAACATCAAGGCCGANATGCTGCAGGGTGCTTACCTGCTCAACCTCGACAGCGAGGACGATGGCATCATCACCATGGGTTGCGCTGGCGGCTTGGTTACGCTCGCTACCTATAACTACAAGGAGGAAGCCGCTCCCGCCGACCGCGTTTACTTCAAGTTCGATTTCGAGAAATTCCATGGTGGTCACTCGGGCACCGACATCAACGCTGGCTACGCATCGACCACGAAGCTCGTGGGCCGCCTGCTGTGGACCATCGGTCAAGAGCTCGACTATGTGTTGTGCTCGATTGACTCGGGTAACCTGCACAACGCCATCGCTCACGCCGCAACGGCTGTGATTGGCGTGAAATCCGNCGACAAGGAGAAACTGGCTGTGATTTTCAACAACTTCAAGGCCGAGATTGCCAACGAGTATCGCCACACCGAGAAGGAGATGGAAATCACCTGCGAGAGCGTCGACAAGCCCGCTACCATGATCGATAGCGACACNGCNCACCGCGTTGTTGAGGCCCTCTATGCACTGCCTCACGGCGTTGACTCGATGAGCCTCGAGATGGAAGACCTGGTTGAAACGTCGACCAACCTCGCNAGTGTCAAGATGCGCGAGGGCAACACGATTGTTGTNGAGATGTTCCACCGCTCGGCNGTTGAGAGCCGCAAGATGGACCTGTGCAACCGCTGCGCCGCCATCTTCCACCTCTCGGGTGCCAACAAGGTTGTCAACGAGGGTGGCTACCAAGGCTGGGAGCCCGACTACAACAACCACATCCTCAAGGTGGCNGTTGACGAGTGGGAGAAACTCTACGGCGTGAANCCCATCACCAACGCNATCCACGCTGGTCTGGAGTGCGGCCTCTTCCTGAAGGTTCGCCCCGACATGGACATGATTTCCTACGGCCCCACCCTGCAGTATGTGCACTCGCCGCAAGAGCGCTGCCACATCCCCGCAGTTCAAAAGGGCTGGGACTTCACCATCGCAATCATCAAGGCTGTCGCTGCTGGCAAGTAATCGCCACGGCATGAGTAGCCTCGTGCAATAAAACTGGGGACGGCAGTGCACCATGCGTCACCACCGTCCCTGGTTTTTTATAACTATTTATCAACTATTTAACCTATTGTAAATGAGGATAATAAATACTCGATTACTGGCCACACTACTGACCACTGCCGCCCTGCAGGGCACGACACCCGCGATGGGACAAGCGATGCCCGATAGCACCCCCNTCGAGGCCACCACCATCACCGAGGTTGCNCCCGAGACTCCCNCTGCGCCCGANGCCGCTGAACAATCGTCCAGCAAAAAGTCCTCGAGCACCCGCTACACNCGCCTCACCGAGGCCGACTTCCGCAAGGTGGCTCGCGAACTGGGCGTCGATGTGGCTGGCNATCAAGGCCGTGTGCGCCGTCGAGGCTGGCCATCAAGGCTTTGTATCACCTGGGAAAGCCACCATCAACTTCGACCTGAGCGTCTTCAAGAACATGCTTGCCAAGCGCGGCATCTCCCAAGCCACCGCACGCAAGCAAGCCCCCATCGCCTTTGCCAGCGTCAACACCCGCCGNTANGGCTCCTACGGCAAGGCNCAATATGCACGCCTCAACGATGCCTGCAACGTCGACCGCAGCNTNGCGCTNCAGTCCACCTTCTGGGGNCTGTTCCANATTGGNGGCTTCAACTACCGCCAGTGCGGCTGCAAAAGCGTCGAGGAATTTGTNGCCCTCAACAACGAGAGCGAGCTCCAGCAACTCGAACTCTTCGGCCGCTTCATCACCCGCGTCGGCCTCCTCAAGTACCTCCGCGCCCACAACTGGCGCGCCTTTGCCCGTGGCTACAACGGCCCCCGCGCCGTCACCAGCTACTCCTCCCGCCTCGCCGCCGCCTACCGCCGCTACAAGTAACCCCCTTATTTACACCAACAAATACCCACAAAATACCTTATAAGTGACCAAAACTTGCTTTTTTTTCAAGTTTTGGTCACTTATAGCGATATTTCCTGTGGAAAATGGTGNGGTTACTCGATGAGCCAGTCGGTAATGGTGCGGGTTGTGCTCGAGAAGTTTACACCTATTTTATAAATGGTTTTGCCGGTGGTGGCGAAGGGGGCAGCGTAGCCTTTTTCGTTGATTTGTTGCAGCGCCTTCTGGGCGGTTTCATCNACCTTGAATTCAAAGAGGTAGACATATTTGTCGGTGATGATGTCCATGTCGATGCGGCCATGGCTCGTGTGGCGCTCCACCGTCACACTCAACCCCAAGAACATCGCGAAAATGTACATCACATTTTGGAAATATACCTCTTCATGACCTGCCGAGAGGGAGTAATCGACACTGGCAAACATGGCCTGCATCAATCGCATAAACTCCTCGGGGTCGCCNTGGCGGATAGCNGTGCGGAAATACTTGATGTCGAACGGGCGACCATCAAATCTCGCAGGCAAGTAGTAACTCCAAATGAAACTAAAGAAGCCTTTACGCACCTCCTCGTTAGGAAAATCGAGTGTATACTCATCATCCTCACGATTATAGTCCACAATCGTCAAGTAACCAGCTTGGACAAATAGTGGCAATGGATTGCGGTCATAGCTATCAATCACATTTAAGTTGGTACTATTTATCGTTGCTCCTGAGAGGTTTTCAAGTTCCCATTGCATCTTTTTCATCATTTCGACGAGGAACGTTGGTGTTCCCGTGTCGAACCAATAGCGGGCTAATGCCTTTTCGTCNAGNGCACTAAGAAGACTGAACGGATTGTACATCGCTGTCCCTTGATATGCAAAATGATAGCCATCGTAATAATCGCGCAACTGCTCGCGCATGTTTTCATAAGAAACATGTTGGGCATCGGCGAGTTGTTGAACAGAGTCACGGCAAGTCGTGTCGATTTCTCCATCGGTGATACCGCATATCGTCTCATACTTTTGCGACATCGTGATGTCGTTCAAGTTNTTNAGGTCGCTGAAGATGCTCACGCGCGAGAAACGCGAAACNCCTGTGATGAGGGCGAAGCGGATGAATTGGTCGTTATCCTTGAGATTTGAATAGAAGGCNTTTAAGATGCCACGATAGGNGTTTTGCAATGGCTCGTTGTCGAACGTCGAGAGCAACGGCTTGTCGTATTCATCGACCAAAATCACTGAACGAAGNCCCGTCTGCGCATAAACNTCACGAAGNAGATTGTCAAGGCGGTCCTCNGGACGCGAGCTGTTATTGTTAATGCCATACTGCTGTTCCCAGCGCGTTAAATACTTGTCAAGCAGCGATGTCAACGCACTTTCATCAATGTAATTTCGCCCACTAAATGAGATGTGAAACACGGGATATTGCGTCCACTCGGTTTCCAGCTGCTCCATGGCGAGTCCCTTAAACAGATCCTTTTTACCCAAGAAGTAAGCTTCGAGCGTGCTCACAAGCAAACTCTTGCCGAAGCGGCGAGGACGGCTCAGGAAATAGTACTGGCTATCATTTACCAGTTTATACACGAGTTCAGTCTTGTCGATGTAGAGATAATCTCCCTCGATAATTTTATCAAAACTCTGGATGCCTATGGGATAGCGTGTCATATTCTTAATATGGGGATTACTCGATGAGCCAGTCGGTGATGGTGCGGGTCGCGCTCGAGAAGTTTACACCTATTTTATAAATGGTTTTGCCGGTGGTGACGAAGGGGGTAGCGTAGCCCTTTTCGTTGATTTGTTGCAGCGCCTTCTGGGCGGTTTCATCGACCTTAAACTCAAAGAGGTAGACATATTTGTCGGTGATGATGTCCATGTCGATGCGGCCATGACTCGTGTGGCGCTCCACCGTCACA
>Ga0065709_1029686_pt1 | contig 14125 bp, 11 predicted proteins | sample Hoacrofraction14_2_FD_59096 | JGI IMG/M metagenome (GOLD analysis project Ga0065709, IMG submission 59096) | Hoatzin crop microbial communities from Cojedes, Venezuela, sample from fiber fraction 14 v1 | ecosystem: Host-associated > Birds > Digestive system > Esophagus > Crop | place: Venezuela...
ACCCACGCGACGGCGTGCGTAACGGCATTGGCATGGTGCCCGAGGACCGCAAGCGCGAGGGCGTGATCTTGGAGCTGCCCATCTACTACAACGGCTCCATCACCATCCTCGGCCGGATCAGCGACGCCCTGGGCCGCGTGAACAAGTCCAAGGAGATGGACATCGTGAACGGCCTCGCCGCCGACCTCGCGCTCAAGGCGGGCTCCGTCCTTGACAACGTGTCGTCGCTCTCGGGCGGCAACCAGCAGAAGGTGAGCCTCATGAAATGGCTCGCCGCAGGTGGCCGCGTCCTCATCCTCGACGAGCCCACGCGCGGCGTGGACGTCGGCGCCAAGACCGAGATCTACCGCATCATCAACCAGCTCGCCGAGCAGGGCCTGGCCATCGTGATGGTCAGCTCCGAGATGCCCGAGCTCATCGGCGAGTGCGACCGCGTGCTCGTGATGCGCCGCGGCCACATCTCGGGCGAGCTTGTAGGCGATCAGATTACCGAGCAGAACATGATTCGGCTTGCCATGGAGGTGGCATAAATGGAGAAGGTAAAGCAGTTCCTCGGCAGGACCCTGCGTGACAACGCCGTCGTGTACGTCCTGCTCGCGTTCGTGGTGGTTTCGTCGTTCATCTCGCCGGTGTTCCTCCAGTGGAGCAACATCAGCAACATCTTGCGCCAGCAGGCCTACCTCACGCTGGTGGCCATGGGCATGCTGCTCGTGATCCTCACGGCCGGTATCGACCTGTCGGTGGGCTCCACCGTGGCGCTGTCGTGCGTGACCTTCGTGGCGCTCATCGTGAAGCTCTGGCCCGAGGCCAGCATCGGCCACATGGTCCTGGCCATGCTCATCGCCGTCGCCGTCACCACCCTGGCCGGCACGGTCACGGGTATCCTCGTGAGCTACTTCAACATCGCGCCCTTCGTGGCGTCGCTCGCCATGATGACCATCTGCCGCGGCTTGGCCTACATCGTCTCGAATGGCGAGCCCGTGCGCTACGACACCAACACGCCCACGGGGCAGTTCCTCGATGCCATCGGCACCGGCAAGATCCCCGGCATCAACCTGCCGTGGCCCGTGCTCATAGCCATCGTGTTCGTCGCCATCACCATCTTCGTGCTGCGCTATACCACGTTCGGCCGCGTGATCATCGGCATCGGCTCCAACGAGGACGCCGTGAACCTCGCCGGCATCAACGTCAAGCGCAATAAGATGCTCGTCTACACCATCAGCGGCTTCCTCTGCGGCCTCGCGGGCCTCATCATCGTGGCGCGCACCGGCACGGGCGTCCCCTCCACGGGCTCGGGCCTCGAACTCGACGCCATCGCCTCGTGCGTCCTGGGCGGCGCGGCGATGTCGGGCGGCAAGGGCAACGCCTTCAACACCACCGTGGGCGTGCTGGTGTTTGGCCTCATGACCAACATCATGAACCTGCTCTCGTTCCCTGCGTACCCACAGCAGGTGGTCAAGGGCGTCATCATCATCGTCGCCGTGCTGGTGCAGGGACTGGCCAACATGGAGCACAAGGCCAAGAAGGCCTCTGCGTAGGCCTCTGCACATCACGTTTCTACACGCATCCCAGGCGCGCGACCTTCTCGCCGCGCAGAAAGGAAGAGCCATGTATTCGCAAGACATCATCGACCGCTACAACAAGGTCACCCTGGCCTCGGTCGCCGACGCCTGCAACATCGTTGTCGGCCGCTGGACCTACGTGGGCCACGACATCAAGAACCAAATCAACGGGAAGCGTTTTGCCGGTCCCGCCAAGACGGTCGTCGAGGGCCTGGTCGACGGCACCAACCCGCCGTCGCTCGCCATCGACGCCATCGACTCGGCCGAGAAGGGCGACGTGCTGGTGATTGGATTCGTGGGCGACGCGAGCGACTGCGCCCTGCTTGGCGGCATGATGGCCGCGGGTGCCATGGTCAACGGCATGGCAGGCGTCATGCTCGACGGCGCCGTGCGCGACGTCCCCGAGATCCGCCGCGAGTACGACCTGCCCGTGGCCGCGCGCTCGATCTCGCCAGGCTCCACTGTGGGCCGATACGGCACGCTCGACAGCAATGTCCCCGTGACGGTGGGCGGCGTGCTGGTGGCGCCGGGCGACCTCGTGGTGAGCGACATTGATGGCGTGGTCGTGGTGCCCAAGGAGCACGTGGAGGCCGTGCTCGCTGAGGCAGAGTCCATCGACGAGCGCGAGGCGGCGCAGACCAAGGTCATCCTCGAGAGCGGCAGCCTGCAGCAAGGCCTCAACCTCTACAATCGCATCTAGCAGCGCCTGTTGGGCCCGCGTTGCCCCGTGTGGGCTGGCGCGGGCCCGCCGAGAGGAAGTCATGATGAAGAAGGTCGTTATTCTCAACGCCAACTACCCCGAGTACTCCATCGAGCACGCCATCTTGGACCCTCTGGGCCTGGAGGTCGTCGACGTCGAGTGCGGCAAGGACCCCGAGAAGGTCCGCGAGGCGGTGCTCGACGCGTCGGCGATCATGACGCGCGAGACCGAGATTCCGGGCGACCTAATCCGCGAGCTCACGAAGTGCGAGATCATCGTGCGCTACGGCGTGGGCGTGGACAACTTCGACTGCGAGGCGGCCGCCGAGCAGCACATCTACGTAGCCAACACGCCGACCTACGGCACCGACTCGGTGGCCGAGCATGCCGTCGCGCTGATGTTTGCGTGCGCGCGTCGCATTGCCAAGCGCGACCGCGACACCCGTGCGGGCAAGTGGGACATCGGCGCCACCGAGCCGCTCTACACCTTTGCGGGCAAGACGCTGGGCGTCTATGGCTTGGGCAAGATTGGCCGCACGTTTGCGCAAAAGGTGTCGGGCTTGGGTTGGGGTCGCGTGATCGGCTACGACAAGTACGCGACCGACGTTCCCGGCATCGAGCTGGTGGACGAGGACACGCTGTTTGCCGAGGCCGACGTCATCTCGCTGCATAGTCCGCTGACGCCCGAGACCCATCACGTGATCTGCGCCGAGCGCCTGGCGCAGATGAAGCCGAACGCCATCCTGGTGAACACGGGGCGCGGTGGTCTCGTCGACACCGAGGCGCTTGCTGACGCCCTGCGCGAGGGGCAGATCTTTGCCGCGGGCATCGACGTGTTCGAGGAGGAGCCGCCCGCCGACGGCAACCCGCTCTTTGCGCTCGACAACGTGACCTTGAGCGATCATACGGGCTGGTACTCGGTGGAGTCGCTCAACAACTTGCACCGCATGGCCGCCGAAGAGGTGGCGCGTGTGATGCAAGGCCAGGAGCCCGAGGCATGGGTCAACCGCTGGTAGTCTGGTCGCACATCCCTTCTGGGCGCGGCCGTCCTTCTTGCGAGGGGCGGCCGCGCTTTTGTGCGGGTGCGGCACAAGAAGCGGCGCCCCGCTTCCTTTTGGCAGGGCGCCGTGCTGATGGCAAGGTGGCGTACGCAGTTATCCGCGCACGAGGTGGACGGCAAAGCCGGCGACCTCGTCGGCGAGGTAGATGGCGTTCAGGCGGCCGTCGGGCAGGTACTTGGCGGAGTCGGGATCAAAGGCGATGCCGCGGCGCATGAAGCTGGCCACCGCGCGGTCGATGTCGATGGTCGCGATGGCGATGTGGCCGTGCGTGCCCAGGTAGGGAGCCTTGAGCACCTCGACGTAGGGGCTGCAGAAGTAGGAGTCGCCGTCGCGCAGGTCAAAGCCAAAGAGGGAGCAGATGAGCTTGGCCGTGCGCTCCGCCTCGTCGGCGTTCGGAGCATTGATGCCGATGTGCGCCAGCCTAAAGCCCAGCATGCGCGACGTGGCCTCTTGGCAGAGGCGCGTGATCTCGTCGAAGCGGTCGTTCTCGATGAGATCACCCTTGACCATCCAGGTGCCGCCGCAGGCAAGGACATGCGGGTTGGTGGTGTAGTCGGTGAGGTTGTCGGGGTTGATGCCGCCCGTGGGCATGAAGGTCACGCTGCCATAGGGACCGGCCAGCGCGTTGATGTATTTGATGCCCCCGCTGTTCTCGGCCGGGAAGAACTTGACGGTCGTGAGCCCGCGCGCGAGGCACTGCTCGACACCGGCGGGGGAGTCGATGCCGGGGATCACGAGGACGTCCCTCTTGAGGCAGTAGTCCACCACGTCGGCGTTGAAGCCGGGGGAGACGATGAACTTGGCGCCCGCCTCGAGCGCGTCGTCGACCTGCGCGGGCGTGAGCACGGTGCCGGCACCTACGATCATCTGGGGGTAGGCCTCGACCATGCGGCGGATGCTCTCCTTGGCGTCGTCGGTGCGAAAGGTGACCTCGGCACATGGCAGCCCTCCGTCGATGAGCGCCTGTGCGAGCGGCACGGCCTTCTCGGCATCGTCGATCTTCACGACGGGCACGAGCCCGAGGTTGTGGAGCTCTTGCAGCATGGTGTTCATGATTCCTCCCATCAGGTTAAAAAGTAGTAGAAACTACATCTGTTTTGCTCTAATGAGAAGTATACGCTACATATTCGTTCGATAGGAGAAGAGAGAACTACAATTTTGTAGGTTTTTCTCTACAAACGGTAGGGGGAAGGGCCCCGCTTTCCACCGGCCAAGGAGGACCTTGGCCCATCTCCGCCTCGGCACGGGTCGTCTGGTCCCAGTCTGGGTCTCGCACGCTCCAGCACGGATTCCGTCCCTTTTTGGCAAAAATTGGCAGGCAGCCTGTTCTCGGTGATTAATGCCTCCCGCAAAGCTAATTCCTGCATGTACGTCAACCTCTGGGTAGTCCAACGCGAAAACGAGCCTGAGTCCGTATGTGCCGCAAATCTTGACAAGCGTTTCATCATCCATGTACTCGCCGCCATTACGTAGGCGTGCCACACGGCTGGCCGAGTTCGAATTCCTTATATCAAAAACGTCCTCCGCAAATTCCTGATAGCCGATCGCCTCCTTTGTCAAAAAGGCTCGTATGTTCTTCTTCGGTCGAAAGCGTCCCTTGACACAGCGAGGATCGCCGCATGCCGTCCACTCGGCTTGGGTCTTTCCTCGCCTCTGGGCCCTTGTCGAATCTTTTTTTGCTGGGCATCCTCGGTGTACTTTCTCACTCTGCACCTCCTAAACTTTACCTTCTGGCGCACCGTGTCCCGCAACGCTTTATATGTGCTCACCCCTATTAGCTGCCCGCGTCAAGTTCTCGTAAAATCGTGGCGTTTTCGCCCGAGGCGTGTACAATGGCTTGTGCGCGCCTCGGGCGTGCCATTTTGCAACCAAGGAGAAAGGTCATCGATGAAACCTCGACCTCACAGTCGATGACCCCCACGGCAGGCCAGCGCCATGCCGCGAGGGGTATGGATAGGAGCCTGCATGATTTATCTCTCCCAAATGCTGGGGAACCCCGTACTGGACGCCAACGGCGAGAAGATCGGCGTCGTCAACGACCTGGGCATCGCCACGGGCGAGGTCTTTCCCCGTGTGACCTCGCTGGCCTTCCAGGGGCCCGGCAAGACCCCGTTCATGATCAGCTGGCGCAAGTGGGTCGACTCGTTTGACGACGAGTCGGTGCGCCTCAAGGTGCCGGCGACCGACATCCGCTTCAGCTACCTCCAGCCCGAGGAGGTCCTCATCGCGCGCGACCTGCTCAACAAGCAGATCGTGGACACGCGCGGCATGCGCGTCGTGCGCGTGAACGACCTCAAGCTGAGCGACACCAGCTCCTCGCAGCTGCGCCTGCTGGGTGCCGAGGTGGGCATGCGCGGACTCTTGCGCTCGCTGCACCCCGCGCTCGAGCGTGTGTGCTGCAGGGTGGGGCGCACGCTGGGCCACCCCATCCCCGAGAAGATCATCGCGTGGAACTACATGAGCCTGCTCGACCGCGACCTGTCCAATGTGAAGCTCGCGGTGAGTCACAAGACCCTCGACGAGCTGCACCCCGCCGACATCGCCGACATCATCGAGCAGCTTGACCCGCGCCTGCGCGGCCAGGTCTTCGCGCAGCTGGACGACGCCCAGGCCGCCGAGGCCATGGCCGAGCTCGACGACGACCAGGCTGCCGAGATCATGGGCGACATGAACGAGCGCGACGCAGCCTCGATGCTGCAGGAGATGGACCCCGACGACGCTGCCGAGCTGGTGGGCGAGCTTGACTACGAGAAGGCCGAGAAGCTCCTCAAGCTCATGGGCGTCAAGGAGGAGCGCGCCATCCGCCAGCTGCTTGGCTACCGCGAGAACACGGCCGGCCGCATCATGACCTCCGAGTTCGTGAGCCTGCCACCCGACGCCACCGTGGCCGACGGCATCGAGCGCGTGCGCGAGCTGGACGAGGACTTCGAGACCGTGCACTACCTCTACCTCGTGGACGACGACCGCACGCTCAAGGGCGTGGCGTCGCTGCGCGCGCTGGTGGTGGCCGAGCCCGCAGACCGCCTGCTTGACCTCTCGGAGACCGACGTCATCTGCGCCACCCCCGACGACGACCAAGAGGACGTGGCCGAGGACATCAGCAAGTACAACCTGCTGGCCATGCCCGTGGTGGACGACAACCGCCGCATGCTGGGCATCGTCACCGTCGACGACGCGCTCGACGTCCTGGAGGAGGAGCATGCCGAGGACCTGCAGATCGCCGGCGGCACCACGGGCCTAGGCGAGGACGACGAGAACCGCCACGTGCTCTGGCACCTGCTCACGCACGAGATGTGGGTCTTCTTCTGGTTTGCCGGCGCCGCCATCCTCGCCGCGGTGACCAACGCCATGGCGGGCGACGCGGGCATAGGGCTCCTTGCCGCCGCGGCGCTGCCCGTCTGCCTGCGCGCCAGCTCCAACATGGTGCAGTACGCCATCGCGTTCTTCATCGAGGTGGACGAGGACGACGAGGACGCGCCGTCAGTCGCGGGCTTTGCGCTGCGCGGCCTGGGCAGCGCGCTCGTGTTTGCGCTTCTCACCGTGCTCGTGCTGACGCTCTTTGGCGGGGCGCTCGAGGGGCTGGGCTCGTTTGGCTCCGTCGGCGCGGACGTCCTGCGCATGGCGGGCGAGTCGGTGCGTCAGGGCTTCGTGGCCTCGGCCGTGACCATCGTTGCCGCCTTTGCCGCGGCGCCCGGCGTGCTCCAGCTGCTGCGCCATCGTGACGAGGCCGACAAGACCACCAACGGCCTCTCGCTGCACCTCGTGGCGCTCGTGGGTGCCGTCGTCGTATTCGTTGCGGTCTACGTGCTGCTGTACCTGGCGTAGGTGCGTCATGGCTGTCGAGAAGAACATGCAGCCCCAAGAGCAGCCGGGGCGCACGCGCCTGGACCTCAGGCTTGCGCTGGGGGCCATGGGGCCGGGACTCGTCGCCGCGCTTGCGGGGGCGGACGCCGGCGGCGTGGCCACGTACTCGTCGGCCGGCGCGCTCTACGGCTACGCCATGCTCTGGACGCTGCCCGTGGCCTGCTTCCTTTTGGTGGTGGCACAGGAGACGTGCGCGCGCATGGGCTGCGTCACCGGCAAGGGCCTGGCCTCGCTCATCCGCGAACAATTTGGCGTGCGCCTCTCGGTCGTGGCCATGCTGGCGCTGCTGGTCTCCAACACCACGGTGACGCTCTCGGAGTTCGCAGGCATCGCGTCTGCCCTGCAGCTCTTTGACGTGCCCGTGTACATCTCGGTGCCGCTGGCGGCGCTCGTCATCTGGTCACTTGCCATGAGCGGCAGCTACCACCGCATCGAGAAGATCCTGTTGGCCATCAGCTGCGTCTTCGTGACCTACATCATCGCTGGCGTCATGATCGGCCCCGACTGGGGCGAGGCCCTTCTCGCCACCGTCACCCCGCGCCTCGTGGGCGAGCCCAAGTACCTGTCGCTGCTCGTGGCCATGATTGGCACGACCATCGCACCGTGGATGCTCTTCCTGGCCCAGAACAACGTGGTGGACAAGAACGCCACGGCCGAGGACATCCCCTACCAGCGCATCGACACCGTCACCGGCGCCGTGGCCGCGAGCGTGGTCTCGTGGTTCATCATTCTCACCACGGGCTCGGTGCTCTTCCCCGAGGGCATCGTCGTCGAGGCCGCCGAGGACGCCGCCGCCGCGCTGGCGCCCCTGGCCGGCAAGTACGCCGAGCTGCTGTTTGCCGCCGGCCTCTGCGGCGCGTCGTTCCTGGCCGCCTGCGTGCTGCCCGGCATCACGTCGAGTGCCATCTGCGAGGCCTTGGGCTGGGAGCGCGGCGCCGACCGCACCTGGGGCGAGGCACCCGCCTACCGTGGCATCATCACGGCCATCGTCGTCATCAGTGCCGTGGTGGTGCTCGTCCCCGACGTCAACCTCTTTGGCATCATGATGACGGCCCAGGTCATCAATGGCGTGCTGCTGCCGGTGTTGCTGGTGTTCATGGTCAACATCGCCTGCGACAAGCACGTCATGGGCCGCTATGCCAACGGTCGCGTGTGGACGGCCCTCACGTGGTTCACCATCGTCGCCGTCATCGTCCTCACCGCAATCATGTTTGTGATGCAAGCGATGGGATTGGGCTAGCGGCAGCCTTGTTGGCTATCGGGCCATCGGCCGTCTTGGTTCATGCTCAAACATGCTCGCTAGGCGAGAAGGGCCTTCTCGCCTAGCTGCGCAACTGCGCGTGAACCAAGACGGCCGATGGCCCGTGGCGATGTCGAGGGCTGCCGGCCTCTCCATCGGTGCCTTCGTCTGCGGGTTAGGGCGTGCAGGGTTGCGGCCAACTGGCGCGCTCGCGCGAGGGAGGCGGGTGCGAGTCTACTTGCTGGCCTTGTCGAACTCGTCTTTGAAGGCAGCGAACATGCCGCGGGTCTTGCCCAGCTGCTTGCCCACGGCCTTGGCGGCAGTCTTGGAGTCAACCTTCTTCGCAGACTCCACGGCAGCGGCAGCCTTCTTGCCGGCCTCGCTCTTCTCGCCCGCGCGCTTGGCAGATCCTATGGCTTTGCCCATCTGGTAGGCGCCCTTGTTAACGGCATCTCCTGCCTTGCTGCCCAGCTCCTTGGCGCCCTGCTTGGCCTTGCCGTAGCCCTCGCCTGCCGCAGCCGCAACGCCTCCAGTAAGCGCGCCGTGCGCCGCCTCGGGAGCAACGACCATGTAGCCTTTGGAGTACCCCAGCAGCAGCTCAGTCGGAATCTCGAGCGTGCCCACAAGCTTGCGAGCCATGCTGCCGTCACCCACGTAGAACGCGCCGACCTCGCCCGTCCTGGCATCGAAGCTGGCATCGCTCACATAGCCCAGCTCCTTACCGTCGGTTGTCCTGGCGTCCATGCCCGACCACTCGATGCACTTGTCCCACTCGAGGCCCAGGCGCTTGCGGGCCTCTTCGTCACGACCTGCACTGCCGTTGGTGGTGAGGATGCCCCCGTCGATGAGCTCGAAGGAGTCCAGCGCCACGAAGGTGTCCTCACGCTTGACCATGCCGGCTATGTCGGGGCGCTTGACGAGGAACCCCACGACGCTCTTGCCGTCGGGCGAGAATACCACGAAGTGGACCTTGCCCAGCTTCTGGGTGCCGTCGCCCTTCTTCTTGGGCTCGAAGACCTTCAGCCGCTCGAAGTCACTGACCTTGACCATGGGTTCCTCCAAACAAGGCGGCACGGAGCAGGTCGCCCCGCCCCGTGCCGGCTTAGCGTTGCTGTAGTCCTTGTACCCTAGAGGGGCTTCTCGTCGTCAGTCGCGTCCTCGACGGCGTCGACGACGTCCTCGGCGACCTCCTCGACCTCGACCTCAACGGCTTCGCTGGCCTCGTCGGCGGCATCAGCCACGGCACCGGTGACGGTCTCGGTGACAGCGGCGGCAGCGTCGGCAACCTGGTCGGACGCATTGCTCACGGTGTCAGAGAGCGAGCTGCGCAGCTGGTCCATGCGCTCGCGGGCAAGGTCGACCTTGGCGCGAAGCTCGTCGGACGTCACGTTGACGTTGGGGCGCACGGAGCCGATCTTCTCGGACACCACGCGGCTGCCGCGCTCGTACGAGTCGGTCGCGGAGTCAAACGCGTCGTTGATGATGTCGGAGGCCATCGCACGGCTCTCGGCACCAGTGCGAGGCGCGAGCATCAGGCCAGCCACGGCACCGATCGAGGCGCCCACGACGCTACCCACGAAGAACCCCAGAACACCCTTCTTGCCCATGTCTACCTCCTTGTGCGGGGCGCCTGCCCCATCGCCTTCTGTGTCTGCACGGCTTGCGCCGGTATTGCTAACGAATCTGCCTGGGCATGGGAATGTCATCGCCCAAGGTCATGGGAGGGGGGCCGTCCGGATCGCCGGCGTCACCATCCGCGGCAAGCTGCTCAGGATCCGCCTCGACGACGTCATCGGCGACGTCCTCTATCGCAATCGCGGCCTCGGCCTCACCCGCGGCGTCATCCGCGATCTCGTCCGCAGCCTCCTCAACCGGGAGCTCGTCCTCCTCGGGAAGCACCTCGAAATCGGCATCGGGGACGATCTCGGCCTCGGGCTCCTCGACATCCTCGCTGGGCGTCGAATCGAACTCCGCCTCGGTCTCGTCAAACAGGACGTCTGGCTCGACCGCAGGCTCGTCGGTCTCAGGCGCCGGCTCGGTCTCGGGCTCCTCGGGCTTCGCATCCCCAAGGCCCTTCACCAGCTGCGCCAGGCCGTCAGCAATGGCGTCGACGTCGGGCTCGGGGCCCTTGCCGCCGTTGTACGCCCACTCGAGGATCCATGCGGCGCTCGAAAGCGCGCCGGAAACCAGCACGTCGTCGGTGCAGTCGAGGATGACGTCAAAGGTGCGCTCGTCATCGGTCGCCACGGTGCGCCCACACGAGACGCGGCTGTCGAGGTTGGTCCTCGCCAGAATCTCGATGGTGACGTGCTCGAGCAGGTGGGCGATCTCGGTGTTGCCCATAGCCTGCTTGAACGTCCTGCCGGCGTCGCCAATGCAGACGTGGTCGACGATTTCGGGCATGAGGTGGTACACGCGCGCGGTGCCCTCGATGTCGTCACTGGTCATGAGCGGCGCGTCGTCGCCGATGCGCACGGTGGCGCAGAGCGTCCTGGGGCCGATGTTCACGCGCTCGAAGTCGATGAGCTGAGCCATGGTGCTGCCCTTCTGGTCAAAAGCTGGGTGTGCGACTCGCACGCACTCTATTGTAGTAAAAGACGCACGCCTTCGTGCGCCCTCACATCAAAAGGCGAGAAACGTCCCGTCAGCGTGCTGGCTGGGGACGGGGCCTAGTCGTCGCCCTTCTCGCCCGCGTCTGCCGCGGCCTCGTCCTGCTTGGGGGCCGTCACACGCAGAAGCGCGATGCGGCGACCGCGCATGGACTGCACGCGGAAGGTGTAGCCGTCAATGTCGAAGACGTCGCCGGGCTTGGGCAGCTTGTCGGCGCGTTCCAGCACGAAGCCGGCCACGGTCTCGTACTCGTCCGTCTCGTCGATGGGCCAGCCCAGCTCGATGGCGTCGTCAATCGAGAAGCGCCCGTCAACCAGCCACTCGCGGTCGCTCAGCTGCGTGAGGTACTTGTTGTCGGGGTCAAACTCGTCCTCGATCTCGCCCACGACCTCCTCGACGATGTCCTCGATCGTGATGACGCCGGCCGTCCCGCCGTACTCGTCCACCACGATGACCATCTGGTCGTGGCCCGACTGCATCTCGCTCAGCAGCGGAATGATGTCCTTGGTGTCGGGCACGAACGAGGCGTCACGCGTAAAGCCCACCACTGGCTTGTCACCAGCGTCGTCGTCCAGGATCGGCGAGATCAGGTCCTTGATGTGCGCGATGCCCACGATGCGGTCCACGTCCTCGTGGAAGACGGGCAGGCGCGAGTAGCCGGTGCGCCGCATCACCTGCAGCACCTCCGAGCACGTGTCGGTGTCCTCGACCACGGTCATGTCCACGCGCGGGATCATGACCTCGCGGGCAATGGCGTCGCCCAGGTCAAAGATCTCGTGGATCATGGACTTCTCTTCGTCGGTGAGCTCCTCGGCGTCGGTCACCATGTAGCGAATCTCGTCCTCAGACACGTTCTGGCGGTCGTCCGTGGACTTGATGCCCAGAAGCGTGGCCAGCCCGTTGGCGCTAGCGGACGTCAGCCACACCAGCGGCTTGGCTACCGTGGAGAACGCGCGCAGCGGGCCCGCGACCATCTTTGAGACCTTCTCGGCGTCAGACATGGCGATGCGCTTGGGGATGAGCTCGCCGATGACGATCGAGATGTACGAGACGATCAGCGTGATGAGCACCGTGGCCAGGGGACCGGCAACGCCCGGGTCCATGCCGACGGACGATAGCGCCTCGGCAAACGGGTCGGACAGGCTCGTCGCGGCGAATGCGGACGAGAAGAACCCGACGAGCGTGATGGCAACCTGGATGGCGGCGAGAAACGCGCCCGGGTCCTCGATGACGTCGGCCGCCAGCGCGGCCTTCTTGTCGCCCTCCTCGGCCTCGTGGTCGAGGATGACCTTGCGCGCCGTGGAAAGCGCCATCTCTGACATCGAGAAATATCCGTTGACAAGGGTGAGGATGAGCGTAACTGCGATTGATATGGCAATGTCCATCGGGTGGTGCAAAACCTCCTTGAGCGGGATGCCGCCTCCGCGGGCAGCTTGCAATACTATAGCAGGTTGGTGAACCCGCACATAACCTGCACCCGACCTGCTAGAATCCCGCTCATGGCTAACGAGGAGCGCACAGAGGCCACGACTGAGAACGTCGCCGACACCGCGACCCGCACCGAGGTCGTGGACATGACGAAGGGCCCCATACTGGGGCCCCTCGTGCGCTTTGCCATACCGCTCATGATCTCCACCGCACTGCAGATGGCCTTCACCGCGGCTGACATGGCGGTGCTCGGCCAGTTTGCGAACTCGCAGGCCGTTGCCGCCGTGGGCGCCACCGACTCGCTGCTCTTTCTCATCGTCGAGCTCTTTGCCGGCATGAGCGTGGGCGCCACCGTCGTCATCAGCAACAGCCTGGGCGCACACGAGCGGGACCTGCGCAGCCAGGTGCAGACGGCGCTGGCGCTGGCCCTCTGCTTCGGCCTTGTCACGATGGCAATCGGACTTCTGGGCTCGCCCACCTTCCTCGTATGGATGCAGACGCCAGCCGATGTACTTGACCAGGCAATTCTCTACCTTCGCATCTACTTTGTGGGACAGCCGGCCGCCATGGTCTACTGGTTTGGCCGTGCCATCATCGTCCCCACGGGCGACACCCGCCGGCCACTCTACTACCTGGCCGCCGCAGGAGTGCTCAATGTGGCACTCAACCTGTTCTTTGTACTGGGCTTTGGCATGGACGTCGCCGGCGTGGCCATCGGCACGGCAGCCTCGCAGCTGCTGGGCGCCTTCCTTGTGGTCCGCCGCCTCATGGCGCTTGAGGGTCCCGTCCGCCTGGACCTCAGCCGCATCTCCGTCGACTCCTCGAGCGCGCGCCGCATCCTCGTGGTGGGCGTGCCCGCCGGCATCCAGACGGTGCTGTTCAACATCTCCAACGTCATTGTGCAAAGCTCCGTCAATCAGCTGGGCACCGCCTACGTGGCAGGCTCGGCCGCGTCGATGACCGTCGAGGGCTTTGCTTACATCGGCATGGAGGCCATCTCTCAGGGCGGCATGGCCTTCGTTGGACAGTGCTATGGCGCACGCGACTATGCCCGCATCCGCAAGGTCTGCCGCATGGTCATCGTCCTCACGCTCATCACGGGCTTCTCGTTTGCCGCTGTCGTCGTCATGGCGAGGCTGCAGCTGCTGGGGCTCTTCCTCACCGACTCCGCCGAGGCGATGGTCGTCGCCTCCTGGCGCGTCACCCTCTTCACGCTGACCTTCCCCGTCTGCGGCATCATGGACGCGGTCTCCAACGTGCTGCGCGGCATGAAGCGCTCGATCTTCCCGCTGGTAGCGACCATCGCCGGCAGCGTGGTCTTCCGCATCGCCTGGGTGCTGACGGTCTTCCCTTGGGCCTTCGCCAACACGACACACCCCGAGGCCTACAAGCTGCTCATGGTGTCGTACCCCGTCACCTGGGCGCTCATCGCCCTTGCCGTGAGCGCGTACTACTTCGTCCTCATGCGCCGCCTGGAGTCCGGCCGAACGCACTAGGGCTGCGGGTCTCTCGCCCATAGTGCCCATCCCGCGTGGTCTCCTCCCTGCGCATTTTCGGTCCCTTCTCACTAACAAAACATGCACGAGCGAGACCATCTCGCACTGCACCTGCGGGTATGGCGGCGTTCTCTGCACATGCGGGGACTTCGGGCCCTCACCCGC
>Ga0065709_1029687_pt1 | contig 14125 bp, 13 predicted proteins | sample Hoacrofraction14_2_FD_59096 | JGI IMG/M metagenome (GOLD analysis project Ga0065709, IMG submission 59096) | Hoatzin crop microbial communities from Cojedes, Venezuela, sample from fiber fraction 14 v1 | ecosystem: Host-associated > Birds > Digestive system > Esophagus > Crop | place: Venezuela...
TTTCTCTGCCACCAGATATGGATATTTGCGTAACGTGTTTTCGATTCTCATTCGAAATTCACTGACTGTCGGCACATCATATTCAAACGTGATCGCTGTGTTCTTTACATATGGCGCATACACTGAGAGAATGCTTTCTGCATCATCAGCTCCGGCGGTTCTGATTCTGATATTGTCCATTTTAAATTCTCCATAAATTCAAAAATTCCTTACAACGGTTCCCGGCTCTCCTTGGATGGATATGGAAAAAGGAACCGATTTCTTGTAAAGTGTTAAGTACCATCAAAACACGAAAGAAAGGGGTTCCTTTATCTGTTGAAAGTCCCGTAAAACCGCTGTTTTCGGCACTTTACTCTTTCACTGACTTCATTGTCGGGAACAGCAGCACATCGCGGATGGCCGCGGAGTCCGTCAGCAGCATGCACATCCGGTCGATGCCGTATCCGATGCCGCCGGTCGGGGGCATGCCGATCTCCAGAGCGTTCAGGAAATCCTCATCCGTGTGGTTCGCCTCGGCGTTGCCCTGCGCGAACTGCTTTTCCTGCTCGGCGAACCGCGCCCGCTGGTCGATCGGGTCGTTCAGCTCGGAATACGCGTTCGCCATTTCCCACCCGTTCATGAAGAACTCAAACCGCTCCACATAGTCCGGGTCATCGGGCTTTCTCTTCGTCAGCGGGGAAATCTCGACCGGGTGATCCATCACAAAGGTCGGCTGAATCAGGTGCTCCTCCACATACGCCTCAAAGAAGAGATTCAGAATGTCGCCCTTCCCGTGACGCTCCTCAAACTCGATATTGTGTTCCTTCGCGATCTTCCGCGCTTCTTCCAGACTGTGAATCTCGTCAAAGTCCACCCCGGAATACTGCTTCACGGCGTCCTTCATCGTGATCCGCGCGAACGGCTTTCCGAGATCCATCTCCACACCGTTATACACAATCTTCGTCGTGCCGAGCACTTCCTGCGCCACATACCGGTACATGTCCTCGGTCAGGTCCATCATGCCGTGATAATCGGTGTACGCCTGATACAGCTCCATCAGGGTGAATTCCGGGTTGTGCCGGGTGTCCACGCCCTCGTTGCGGAACACGCGCCCGATTTCGTACACCCGCTCCAGTCCGCCGACAATCAGCCGCTTCAGATACAGTTCCAACGAAATCCGCAGTTTGAAGTCTTCATCCAGCGCGTTAAAATGCGTCTCGAACGGACGCGCCGCCGCGCCGCCGGCGTTCGCCACCAGAATCGGCGTCTCGACCTCCATGAATCCGCGGCTGTCGAGGAAGCGGCGAATCGTGCTGATGATCTTCGACCGCTTGATAAACGTGTCCTTGCTTTCCTCGTTCATAATCAGATCCACATACCGCTGCCGGTATCTGAGGTCCACGTCCGTCAAGCCGTGGAACTTCTCCGGCAGGGGCTTAAGGCTCTTGGACAGAAGCGTAAACGAGCTTGCGTGCACGCTCACCTCGCCCGTCTGCGTCTTGAACACGGTCCCGCGCACGCCGACCAGATCGCCGATGTCGTCCTTCTTAAAGTCCGCGTAGCTCTCCTCGCCGATCGCGTCCCGTGCGACATACACCTGAATCGTCCCGCTCAGATCCTGCACATGGCAGAAGGACGCCTTGCCCATCACGCGCTTGCTCATCAGGCGCCCGGCCACGCTCACTTCCTGCCCCTCGAGGCTTTCGAACGCGCCCTTGATTTCCTCCGCGTGATGCGTCACGTCATATTTTGTCAGCTGATAGGGGTCCTTGCCCGCTTCCTGCAGCACCTTCAGCTTGTCTCTGCGAATCTGCTCCTGCTCGCTCAGCTTTCTCACATTCTCTGCCATGTTTTTCCCTCAATTCTTTTATTTTTGAAAAAAATCAGCCCCCTGAACACCGGGGTCCGGGGGCCGAATGAAAATCAGATCTTCTTGATGCTCATGATCTTGTACTTGATCACGCCCATGGGCACCGTGATGGTCACAACCTGGTTGCGCTTGGCGTCCAGCAGGCCCGCGCCGACCGGGCTGTCGATGGAAATCTTGTTCTCAAAAGGATCCGCCTCGTTGTTGCCCACAATGGAATACTCAATCGTCTCGCCGGTGTCCTGATCCTTCACCTTCACGATGGTCCCCACGGACACTTTCTCGGTCGTGATCTCGTCGTCGCTCACGACGGTCGCCGTGCGCAGGGTCTGCTGAATGCGGGTAATCTCCGCCTCGACCTTCGCCTGCTCCTTCTTGGCTTCGTCGTACTCGGCGTTTTCACTCAAGTCACCGAAACCGCGCGCGATGGCGATCTGCTCGCTCACCTCGTTGCGGCGGACGGAAATCAGGTAATCCAGCTGCTCTTCCAGCTTTTTCTTACCGCTCTCTGTCAAAATGGTTCCTTTTTCTTCGGCCATCTTTACTCACTCCTGTTCATAAACACGCACCCCGCGGGGTGCGCGCATCATTTCCTTTACGGGGCAGGATTATACCCTCAAACGCGTTATTCGTCAAGGCTTATCGGGTATTTTACCTGTTTTTCAGCCGCTTGTCGCACTTTTTGGCCAGCCACGTGCCCGCGCTCTGCATAATCTGCGTAATCACCACCAGCACGATCACCGCCAGATACAGAATCGCGTAGCGATACCGCTGATACCCGTACGCCAGCGCCAGCTTGCCCAGTCCGCCGCCGCCGACCGCGCCGCTCATCGCGGTGTATCCCATGATCGTCGTAATCGCGAGCGTGAAATTGGTAATCAGGCTCGGCACGCTCTCCGGCAGCATCACCCGCCAGACGATCTGCAGCGGCGTCGCGCCCATCGCCTGCGCGGTCTCAATGATATTCGGATTCACCTCACGCAAACTGCTTTCCACCAGCCGCGCGATGAACGGGAACGCCGCCACCGTCAGCGGCACAATGGACGCTACGGTGCCCACGCTCGTGCCCACAATCACGCGGGTCAGCGGAATCACCATGACCATCAGGATGATGAACGGAATCGACCGGAGCAGATTGATCAGCACATTCAGGAAGCTCATCAGCCAGCCCGGCAGCGGGCGCACGCCCTTGCTTTCCCCGGTCACGAGGATAATCCCGAGCGGCAGCCCGATGATGATTGCGAACAGTGTCGCCAAGATCGTGGAATACAGGGTTTCCCAGATCGCGAAGGGGAACTCCGTCTGCAGGCATTCCCACGCTTCCTGCAGTCTTTCCGGCGTAAACGCGTTGCCGAAATTCATGCCCGTTCCCCCTCTCCGGCGGAATACTCCGCTTCCACCTGCACAATGATGTCCGGAATCCCGCGCAGATACTCGACCGCGCGGCCCAGATCCTCCGCCGTTCCGGGAATCTCCAGCAGCATATATCCGTACGCGTGGTCCCCGACCGACCGCGTGGACGCGCCCATGATGCTCGGCAGCAGATTGCATTCCACAGCCATCTTCGCGATCACCGGCTCCGCCGACGGCAATTTCCCGTTAAAGATAATGCGGATCCGCTGCCCGCCCGTGCCGAGCAGCTCCGCGTTGTCCGCCATTTCGGGATAAATCAGGTTCCGCGCCGCGGCAGACCGCGGGTTCGAGAACACCTCGCTGACCTCGCCTTCCTCGACAACCTCGCCGTTTTCCAGAATCGCGACCCGGCTGCAGATCTCCTGCACCACGCTCATCTGGTGGGTAATCACGATCACCGTAATGCCCATCTTTTCGTTGATATCCCGGATCAGCTCCAGAATCGCGTGCGTCGTCTTCGGGTCCAGCGCGGACGTCGCCTCGTCGCAAAGTAGCACCTTCGGGTCCGTCGCCAGCGCCCGGGCAATCGCGACGCGCTGCTGCTGTCCGCCGCTGAGCTGCGCCGGATAGGAGTTCGCCTTGTCCGGCAGCCCCACAATCGTCAGCAGCTCCATCGCCTTTTTCTCGGCTTCCTTCGCCGGCACATGCGCCAGCTTCAGCGGCAGCATGACATTCTTCAGGCATGTGCGCTGCATGAGCAGATTAAAACTCTGGAAAATCATGCTGACTTCCCGCCGCGTCTGCCGCAGTTCCTTCTGACTCAGCGTCCCGAGATCCCGCCCGTCGAGCAGCACGGTCCCCTCCGTCGGCCGCTCCAGCATATTGATGCACCGGACCAGGGTACTCTTCCCCGCGCCGCTCATGCCGATAATCCCGTAAATATCCCCGTCGTTCACGGTCAGGTTGATATGCCTGAGCGCGTCCACCGGGCCGTCCAGCGTCGTAAAATGCTTGGACAGGTTTCGCAGTTCAATCATGCTCCATCCTCCGCCGATTTCCGTATAACACTCCTATTATATCCTCCCGCGCTCAAATCCGCAATCATAAAAAAGAACCCCGGGCCTGCGCCCGGGGTTCCCCGAAAGCCGAAATTACTGAACGTCCGTCGCTTCCTGCGCCTCGATGCCCAGTGCGGTCAGATCGGCCTGCTTGCCGGCATAGATGCCCATCGGCTCGACATGCACGCCCGCGATGGTCACGAGATTCGTGCCGTTCTCTTCGTTGAAGTTCTCCTGATAGGGCGTGTGCGCGAAGAAGTTCGCGAACGCGTCGCCCGCGTCCACCATGGTGTTGGGCGTCACATAGTCGTCCACCACGGTGATGTCCAGGGTGATCTCCTTCGCCGCCAGGATTTCCTTGGCGATCTTCAGCACATAGCTGTGGGGATCCAGCGTGCACACGACCTTGATCGTCGTGCCCTTCAGCGCTTCATAATCCACCGTCTCGTCATATCCGTCGGTCGGATTGTCGATCACGGCAATCGCGTTGTCATAGGTGGAGAAGAAGTCCACCACCTTCTGGCTCGTCACTGCCGCGGCCAGAGCCTTGGCGGTGTCGGTCTCAGCGTTCTTGGCGTTCACGCTCACCACGTTCACATAGGGGCTCTCGCTGTTTTCGTACAGCAGGGCGTCTCCCAGATCCGCGGCCAGAGCGTAGTTGCCGTTGATAATGCCGTAGTCCTCATCGGCCAAAACGTTGGGAACCATCGCGGCTTCCACTTCATCAAAAGTGATGCCCAGCGGGTTCTCAACGATGTCCGCCACGGTGGCGGTAATGCCGGCGTTCTCGTCCAGCTTGATCACGCCGTACGCTTCCAGCAGCAGCAGCGCGCGGCCTTCATTGGTGGGGTCGTTCGGAACGGCGATCTTGATGGTGTCCGCCATGGCCATGGTGCTCATCGCGCAAACCACCAGCGCCACAATGCACAGCCAAACCGTCAACTTCCTCATCTTTCATTCCTCCTTCAAATTCATTTCCCTTTGGGGTATGCAGTAGTATATCCCCAATTTGTCATTTCTGGCAAGACCCAAAACAGCGGAAAGACAAGTTATTTTTTTAGCAAGCCGATCACGAAATTGAACAGATCCTCGACCGTGCCCGCCCGCTTGATGACCATCTTCACCGCTTCCTTCTCCACAAAGGTCAGCTTGTGATCCTTGTTCTTCTCATACCAGTCCAGCAGGATATCCAGATCTTCCTTTTCCATCTTCATTCCTCCTCCGGTTCCAAATGTAAAATAATCAGTTCCAGCGGGTTATTGATCCTCGGCAGCCACGCGCCGTTGCTGACGCCGCGGCTGATCATCATCTTCCCGTCCCCGTGCAGCCCATGCGTCAGCTTCGGAAAAAATCCCTGCCCCGGCGCGTACACGCCGTGCCCGCAGATCTGCCACTGCCCGCCGTGCGCGTGTCCGCAGACCGTGAAATCAATGTCCCGTCCGTCCACCGCGTCCCGCCACATTTCCGGGTGGTGGCACATGAGCAGTTTGAATCCCTGTTCCTGCTCAAACCGGTCCAGGAATTCCGTATTCGCCTCGCATCCCTGGTGACTGCTTAAGCCGCCGATGCAGATGCCCTCGAACCACGTGCTTTCGTCATCCAGCACCCGCACGTCACTTGCGTATACGAGTTCCATCCAGTCTTCCCGGAACGCCGCCTTCCGCTCGTGGTTCCCCATGGAGTAAAACACCGGCGCGGCCTCCGGCGCCTCCTTCAGAAAGCGGATCGCCTCGTCATACCTCCGATGATGCCGGTTCACAAGGTCCCCGGGCACCAGAATCGCGTCCGACGCGCGCAAATCATCCAAAATATCGTCAAACGGCTCGGAATGCAAATCCGCCACCACGGCGAAGGTCAGCTCTTTCGGGATTTTCGCGCTGCGGATGGTGTGATGCACGCGTACTCTCTCCTTCATTCCGCATCCTCCGCCGCGCTGCGGCCGATCCGCATCAGCCCGAACCCGGCGATCCACAGGATCACCGCCGCGCCGATTGTCTCCGCCGTCAGAATCCGTCCCAGATGCTTCGCCCACGCGGTCATCAGCACGGACGCTTCTTCAATCATCGCGCCGATGCCGAGGCACTTCACCGCGATCAAGCCGAAAACAGCAACGATTCCGGTCGCAACCATGGCCGCGCCGATGTACCACGCGCTCATGCCGATCTTCCGGCTCACCATCAGGGCAATCAGCCCGGTCAGCAGGAACGCGGCGCTCAGCGCCAGCCACGGCACGCTCCGCGCCATCTCCACGATCTGACTCAGGTCGACCTGCTCCCGCGCGACTTCCATACCCTTGTCCACGAAAATCGTCCGCACCTTCACGGCCGAGTCGAGCACAATTTCCTCGACCTCCTGCCTCACGCGGTACAGGGCGTTCTCCACCATAAGCTCATTCTGCGCTTCCGTAAAGGCTTCGTCCGCCTCCAGCACTTCCACCACGCCGTCCGCGGAATACTCCGGCGCGTCCCCGAGCCGTCCGCTCTTCCCGATTTCCGTCCACCACCGGACGGCCGCGCGGTTCAATTCCTCCACGCTTTCCCGGCTCACGCTCGCGATCACCGGCTCCGCGTCAAAGCCTTCCTCCTCCGCGAGGGCGGTAATCTTTTCTGTAATCTCATCCATCTGCAGATCCACGGTCTTTTCGTCCGTCACGATCCACTCATGCAGTCCACTCCAGCTGACCGTCTCCAGCAGAATACCGCTCGCGAGCGCCGCGGCCAGGCACGCCGTCAGCAAAAACGCGAGCACCACCGCGATTCCCCGGCAGAAAGCCGCCGGAAGCTGATTTTTCCGGCTCATCTCGTCACCCCCACCTTGATCGCGATGCTGATCACGTCCCGCGCGGTATCCCCGTACAGGAACAGCGCCGCGGCCAGCGCGATGCCAAAGGGAATCGCCAGCAAAATTGGCAGCCGTATCAGGGATCTCCTTTTCTTACTTCTCACTTTTCCGTGTCCGCTCCCTTCTTCTCCGTCTCTTCTGCTGCATGTCATCCTTCATCGGCGCCTCGCCGCGCAGCTCCAGCAGCCGGTCTCTCAGCTTCGCTGCCCGCTCAAACTCAAGGTCCTTCGCCGCGGACAGCATTTCCTCCTCAATCTGCCGGGCCAGCGCGTCGCGCTCGTCCTCGGTCAGCGGCGTCTCGGAGCTTTCCTCGACCTTCTTTGTAATCTCCAGTACATTCCGGATCGCGGTTCTCACACTCTCCGGCGTAATCCCGTGCGCTTCGTTGTATGCCTGCTGCAGGGCGCGCCGCCGGTTCGTCTCTCTCATGGCCTTCTCCATGCTCTCGGTCAGGGTGTCGCCGTAGAGAATCACGCGCCCGTCCACGTTCCGGGCCGCCCGCCCGATGGTCTGCACAAGCGATGTCTCACTCCGCAGGAATCCCTCCTTGTCCGCGTCCAGAATCGCGACCAAAGCGACCTCCGGCAAATCCAGCCCCTCGCGCAGCAGGTTGATCCCCACCAGCACGTCAAACTCGCCCAGCCGCAGGTCCCGCAAGAGCTGCATTCGCTCAATCGTCAAAATATCGCTGTGCAGGTACCGCACCCGGATGTCCAGCTCCCGCAGGTACTCCGTCAGGCTCTCCGCCATCTTCTTTGTCAGCGTTGTCACCAGCACCCGCTCATTTCGCGCCGTAACATTGTGAATTTCGCCCACGAGATCGTCAATCTGCCCGGTCGCGGGGCGCAGAATCACCTTCGGGTCCAGCAAGCCCGTCGGCCGGATAATCTGCTCAACCACCTGTTCCGCCCGCTCCCGCTCGTACGGGCCCGGCGTCGCGGACACATAAATCGTCTGTCCGATGCGTTCCTCAAATTCATGGAACAAAAGCGGCCGGTTGTCAAACGCGCTCGGCAGGCGGAACCCGTAGTCCACCAGCGTTTCCTTCCGCGCCCGGTCACCGTTGTACATCGCGCGGATTTGCGGAACGGTCACATGGCTTTCGTCAATCAGGGTCAGAAAATCCCCCGTGAAATAGTCCAGCAGGGTGTACGGCGCGTCCCCGGGCTTTCTGCCGTCAAAGTACCGGGAATAGTTCTCAATCCCCTGGCAGTACCCGATCTCCCGCATCATCTCGATGTCGTATCTCGTCCGCTGCGCGATGCGCTGCGCCTCGAGCAGCCTCCCCTGCTCCTCAAACTCCGCCACGCGGTCCGCGAGATCGCGCTCGATTTCTTTGATATGCTCTTCCATGTGCGCGGGGTCCGTCGCGTAGTGCGTCGCCGGATACAGCGCCGCGTGCTCGAGCGTGGACAGCACATGCCCGCTCACCGCGTCAATCTCGCAGATCCGGTCAATCTCGTCCCCGAACAGCTCAATGCGCAGGGCCTTCTCGTGCTCCCCGGCGGGAATCACCTCAATCACGTCCCCGCGCACGCGGAACGTCCCCCGGGCGAACTCGACATCGTTGCGCTCGTACTGAATGTCCACCAGCGCGCGCAGCAGCTTGCTCCGTTCCATTTGCATCCCCGGCCGCAGGGACAGCATCTGCCCCTCGTACTCGCTCGGGTCGCCCATGGAGTAAATACAGCTCACCGACGCGACGATGATCACGTCCTTCCGCTCCCGCAGGGCGGCGGTGGCGCTGTGCCGCATCCGGTCAATCTCATCGTTGATGGACGCGTCCTTCTCGATATACGTGTCGGAGGACGCGATGTACGCCTCCGGCTGGTAATAGTCGTAGTAGCTGACAAAGTATTCCACCGCGCTGTCCGGGAAAAACGCCTTCAGCTCGCTGCACAATTGCGCCGCGAGGGTCTTGTTGTGCGCGATGACCAGCGTGGGCTTCTGCACCTTCTCAATCACGCTCGCCATGGTAAAGGTCTTGCCGCTGCCCGTCACGCCGAGCAGAATCTGATCCTTCAGGCCCCGCTTCACGCCCTCCGAGAGCGCCTCAATCGCCTGCGGCTGATCCCCGCTGGCCTGATACGGCGCCTTGAGTACAAACCGATCCATGCTTTTCTCCCGTTTACCAGTCTTCTTTTTGCGCGGTCACAATCCCCGCCGGCTCCTGATCCTTCGGATACCGGAGGGTGATGACCATCCCGTCCCGTCCGCACTCCGTCTCTTCAAAAACGCTTTTCGCCGCGTCGATTTCCTCCTCCGGAGTCTCGAGACTTGTGCTGAAATGCGTCAGAATCAGGCGTTCCGCCCCGGCCTCCGCCGCGATCTCCGCGGCCTCGCGGAACAGCATATGATGATTTTTCACCGCCAGCGGCATCTTCTCCTCATCGGCGTACATGCCTTCCAGAATCAAAAGATCCGCCCCCGGCGCGTATTTATGCAATGTCTCACACGGGCGCGTATCCGTTGCGAAGACGAAAGTGATCCCCTTCCGCTCCGGGCCCATCACGTCCCCGGGCGAAACCTTATGAATCCCCACGCGCACGCTTTCGCCCGCCTGCAGGCGCTTCCATTCCTCCACCGGCACCTTGAGCACTTTCGCCTTCTCCGGGTCAAACGCCCCGGCCCGCGGCAAATGAATCCGGTACCCGTAGCACGGAATCCCGTGGTCCAGCGGAAACGCGCGGATCTTCAGTTCATTCACCTCAAACTCCATGCCCAAAGACGGAAACTCGTGCAGCCGCACGGTGTACCCAAGCCGCGGCACGATCACGCACAGACCTTCGACCACCCTTTTCAGCCCCGCCGGGCCGTAGATGTCGATCGGTTCCTCCCGCCCGGCCTTCTCCAGGCTCAGCAGCAGCCCCGCCAGCCCCGTGCAGTGATCCCCGTGGAAATGCGTCAGGCAGATGGCATCCAGACACTTGAATCCCCATCCGAGCCGGCGAATCCCGACCTGCGTGCCCTCGCCGCAGTCAATCAGCATCGCCCGACCGTTCACCCTCACATAGAGGGACGACAGCGCTCTTTCGGGAATCGGAAGCGTTCCGCCCGTCCCGAGCAGACACATTTCAACCACGCCGTTTCCCTCCTTTCCATTTGGTTTTATTCTATGTGCTTTTGCCCTGAAAGTCAAACCGAAACGGCAAAAACCCGATGCTTTCAAAACCGCCGGCGCATATAAAACCGGGGCGGCCTTTTTCAAGACCGCCCCGGCGGATAAAAATTACTTACTGAATACTCCCGGAAAAGCCGGCCCGTTCCTCAAGGCCCGTATCAGCCGGCACCGCCCTGATATTGCCACAAGAACTCCTGACATACATACAATCCGTTCTGCACAAGTCCCGTCGCCAGTTCACTCCAATCCGCATAAAAATCCCCAAACATGTCATTAAAATTCGCAAGGATGTTATTACGACATTCTTCATTATTCATCCATGCAGTGACAGCCTCTTCCGCGCTGTTCACCCCGGCTGCAATGTTCTCGGCAACCCGAACATCATAATAAAACTCCTCGTCAGATTCATAACCAATATCAGAAAACGCCGTTTCATAGCTGGTTCCATTCGGACGTTCATGAGAGTACTTGGTCGCCAGTTCATTTGCGCGCACCATCGCGATATTCTCCCACAGATCCTCGCGCGTCGTCAGATCCTCAAGACCATTCTTCGCTCTCTGCTCATTGACAAGCTTCAGCACTTCCACATTGAACTGCCACTCCGCAGAATCATCCGGCTCCGCAATCGGACTGCCCACATTAATTTGCGCCTTCTCGCATATTTTCCCAAATTCCTGACTGAACAGGAAGCCGTTGAAGATATGCTCACGCGTCCGGGTGTAATCCAATTGTTCCGTCCAGTCTTCCCAACCCGCTTCGTCGGACTCCCGGTCCAGGAACGTATAATACATCGTTTCCACAAAATTACCATTGTCCAGATGCATGTCCTTTAGCTCCTGGCTGAATATGAATCCGTACGCAACCTCTGCTCCCGTCGCTCCGTTCATCAGCGCGGCGCACCAGTTCTCCAGGCCCTCCGTATCCGGTTCCCGCCACAAGGCTTCCGCGTACAGGCGATACACAAAAGAGGTCCGCTCATAGTTCTGGTCCCGCGCGGTAAACAGCTCGATCTTGCCGTAATCAATGTCATACGAATCGCACAGCGCCTTAAATTCATCGCTGAACACAAACCCGTACAGCACCGTCTGCGCCGTCATACCGACATACAGACAATCCAGCCAATATTCCTTACCTTCCGCGTCCGCGTCCCGGCCCAGCATCGCATGATAGCAATCATCCACGATCTCATTTTCATCCTTCCCGGAATTCTTATATTCATCCGAGTTGAAGAATCCGTGCACAATTTCGCCCGCTTCGGCCTCGCCGCTCTTCAGGCTGTCCATCCAATACTTCTTGCCTTCCGGATCCGGCTCCCGCCCGAGCACCACCTTGTACATCCGGTTCACAAATTTCTCAATCTTCGTGTCCCGGTCATCCCCGTCCTCGACATATTCCGCGGCGATGTTCAGCGGATCATCATCATCTTCCGCCGCATTTTCAGATGCCGTGGTCAGCAGTTCTTCCCCAGTCTCCTCCTCTTCCGTCACAGACGCTTCTTCAGCCGCAATCTCTTCCTCAGCTGCGGTTTCTTCTTCAACAATAACCTCTTCCTCGGCCGCAGGTTCCTCTTCCACGACCGTCTCTTCTTCAACGATCATCTCTTCTTCAAAAACCGGCTCTTCCTCTACGACCGTTTCTTCTTCAACGACCGTTTCTTCTTCAACCACGAGCTCTTCCTCGATCACCGGCTCTTCGACCACGAGCTCTTCAACCACGGGCTCTTCAGCCACGGGCTCTTCCACCACCGGCTCTTCTACCACGGGCTCTTCAACCACGGATTCCTCAACCACGGGCTCTTCAACCACGGGTTCCTCAACCACGGGCTCTTCAACAACCAGCTCTTCGACCACCGGCTCTTCAACAACCGGCTCTTCAACAACCGGCTCTTCGACCACCGGCTCTTCGACCACCGGCTCTTCGACCACAGGCTCTTCCACCACAGGCTCTTCGACCACCGGTTCTTCAACCGCCGGCTCTTCGACAACAGGTTCTTCCACCACGGGCTCTTCAGCCACGGGTTCTTCTGTCGCAGGCTCTTCCGTCACCCGTTCCGCAACCACCGGTTCCGCAGCCGCATCCACGATCTCCGCTTCCTCGCCGAAAGCGCAGGAGCTCAACAGCATGCAGATCATCAGAACAAAAGATACCAGTCTCTTCATCCGAGTATTCATTCTTCCACCCTCCAATTTTCACCGGTCGCGCCGGGTTTTCACCATGCCTGTTTCAGGTCATTTTCTTGTATTCCTGAACAACACAAATATTATGCGCCATCCGACATTAGCCTTCCATCATAACAGCATGGCAACATGACAAACTTACCCCTTATTATTTTAGCAATAAATCAGGAAAATTACCCCCACACAAAAGTATAATCTTCCAAAAAACTTTCGGCAGCACGGAAGGAAATTCCGTGCTGCCGAAAAAGTTCTTGATTCCTTATTCTCCGGGGGTGATCCCAAACTCAGCACACAAGTTATGGAATTCCTGCGACCCGGAGAACCCGCCAACCAGATCAGATCTGGAAAGCCCATTCGCCATCCGGTTCATCCAGTCCGCCTTGCCCGCTTCATCCGATGCACGGTCAAACATGGTCTCATACATCCGCTCGATCAGCTCATCGTTGCTCAGATCCTGATTTTCCACTTCCTGACTCAGGACAAATCCGCGCACCATCTGCGCACCGGTAATCTCATGATTCAAGAGTCTGCTTGTCCAGTCTTCCAGACCGGCCTCGTCATAGTCGCGCTTCAACATTGTGTTATAACACCGGGCGACAAAATTCCGAACCTGTTCCTGACTCTCCGTGCCGGGAGTGCCCGTCAAGCCGCCAGCACCAGAGACACAACCTTTTTGACCCATGTACTCATGTTTTTACTCTCTCTTCACACAAGTATTCCATACCCGTACTATTATATCACGCTACCTTTTATTTTACTCATTTTCAATCCTCTTCATCGCAATTTTCCTAAAATTTCTCCGTCATTTTTTACTCATTCTGAACCGAACCTGCTCAAAACCTTCATTTCCCGCCAAATTCACAAAAACAGGGGCGGCCTTTTTCAAGACCGCCCCGCTCGAATATTCAACCTTCCGTTTAATCCGGCCAGAATGTGGCAAAGTTCTGACATGCAAACGATCCGGACTGGACGAATCCCGTCGCCAGATTTTCATAATTTTCATTTAAGATATTGGCGCGATGCCCGTCAGAATGCATCCAACCGTCCACCGTGGCCTCCGCGGTACCAAACCCATATGCAATGTTCTCGCCAAAATAACGCCAGTTCGAAAGGCCCGCGTCTTCCATCGCTGTATCACATCCGCTCCCGTCCGGACGATCATGAGACCACAAACTCGGCAATTCGTTCGCGCGCACCATCGCGACATCTTCCCACAGATCCTCACGCGTCGTCAGATTCGCAAGCCCGTTGTTCGCTCTCTGCTCATTGCACAGCCTCAGCACATCCACGTTAAACTGCCATTCCACGGAATCATCCGGCTCCGCAATCTGATTACCCAATGCAATCTCGGCCACTGCGCACTGCTGCTGGAATTCCTGACTGAACAGGAAACCGTTAAAGATATGCTCCCGCGTCCGCGTGTAATTCAGCTGTCCCACCCAGTCCGCCTTACCGGCAGCATCGGAAGCCCGGCCCATCAGGGTCTCATACATTGCCTCAACATAATCGTCATTGTCCAGATGCTTGTTCTTCATCTCCTCGCTGAATACGAATCCGTACGCCACATCCGATCCCGTCGACCCGTTCATCAGCGCGGCACACCAATTCTCCTGACCATCCGTATCCGGCTCCCGGCCGAGGCAGTTCGCATACAGGCGGTACACGAAATAGGTCCGCTCATAGTTCTGATCCCGGGCAGTATGCAGTTCGATATTGCCGTAATCAATGC
>Ga0065709_1006161_pt1 | contig 14111 bp, 11 predicted proteins | sample Hoacrofraction14_2_FD_59096 | JGI IMG/M metagenome (GOLD analysis project Ga0065709, IMG submission 59096) | Hoatzin crop microbial communities from Cojedes, Venezuela, sample from fiber fraction 14 v1 | ecosystem: Host-associated > Birds > Digestive system > Esophagus > Crop | place: Venezuela...
GGTCATGTGGGGCATCGGCTACCGGATCGAGGACATCCCGGTGGAAGGCGCCGCGCCGGAGAGCGCCGGCTGAGCGCCGGAACGCCGCAGCGGGTGGTGCATTGCGCCGCTCCGTCATCGGGCGCCGCCGCAGCTTCGGCGCGGCCGGCGCAGGCGGGTGCGGCTGCGGCCATTTCCCACGGAAAGGCAGGGAACATTATCGAAATGAAAGAACGCTGGTATTGCAGGGCCGGGCTGCGCCGGGCCCTGATTCTGTTACAGGTGCTGTGCCTCGCCGCGATCGGCGCCGCCGTCCTGAACCTGAGCTACTGGCTCGACGGCAACTATGATCTCAGGGACATGGCCATGACCTTCGAACAGTCCTCCCGTTTCCTCGAGCTGGTCGACAGCACCGTCCGTCTGAAGATCGAGTGCGCCCAGAACAGCGTGCTCTTCGAGTCCGACGGTGAGGAGGACCTGACGAAGCTCGTCGACATCCGTCTCTACGCGGACAGCCAGACGACCGGCACGGGCAGCAACCTGAATACCTCCTACCGGCTTAGCGACCTCATCGCCTTCCATGAGTCGGGGGAGACGGAGCTGCGCGAGGCTATTGCCTCCGCCGGGCAGGGCGGCAACTGGAACACGCTGACCGAGGAGACGAAGGACCTCGAGACGATCCTGCCGGCTTCCGGCGGGCTGCTCGCGGACTATTCNCGCATCAGTTCCAACCCGTACGGCACGTTGCTCGAATATTATCAGAAGCTCTGCGACACGGCCTCNGACGTCGCCCGGCGCTACGACTCGTATCAGCGCGAGGCGGGCGAGCCGGAGGGGGAGGCCAACACGGAGGCCCCGAGCAACATCGTCTATTTCATCGAGAATACCGGTACCAAAGAGTACTATACGAACCTCGACGCGAAGAACCTCACGGCCGCCCGCCGCGCGGTGGGTGCCGATGAAGCGCTCACCTGGCTCTTTGAGGGCGAGCGCAGCTTCAACATCATGGTCGCGAATTCCGAGCGCGTGCTCAACAGCGAAGCCGGCGAGTTCTTCATCGACGACGTCTTCCTGGGCAGCAGCGAGCGGGTGCTGCTCGCGGTGAACCTGAACTATCCCGCGGGCGACAGCCTGCAGGAAGCCTGGCGGGGCTACGAGAAGCGCGAGCCGCAGGTGAACCTGTCGCTCGCCATGCTGGGCGCGGCGCTCCTCGTGATCGCCGTGACGCTGGGCATTCTCATCGCCGGGACCGGGAAGGATGCGTACGGCCGGGTGCTGCCGCTTAAGGGCTTCGACCGGATCCCCGCGGAGATCGCGCTCGGCATCCTGATCCTCCTCGCGATCCTGAGCGTGTTTTTCCTGAATATGTTCGCGATGAGCCGGCGGAATCCGTCCTTCCAGCGCCTGTGCTTCCTGCTGCCGTGGTTTGCGCTGTACGGCATCGCGGCCTGGACGATCCTTGCCGTGGTGCGGTGGGTGCGGAGCGGGGAGCTGTGGAAGAACAGCGTGGTCTATGCCATTTACAGGGTGACACAGAGTGTGTACGCGGCCAGGCAGACCTCGCGGCGGCTCGTGGTCGTGGCGGTGCTGCTGATGGCGGCCAACTTCTTCTTCCTCCGCTTTCTGCCGGGGATCATCGGCTCGGTCGCGGTGCTGACGCTGGACCTGGCCGTCGTGCTGAACCTGATGCGCGACGAGGTCGGCAAGCGCAGCGTCTACGAGGGCCTGAGCCGGCTGTCGAAGGGCGAGCTTACCTATAAGATTGACACGGAGGGCCTGACCGGCGACAGCCTGACCATGGCGGCGGCGGTCAATGAGATGGGCGACGGCCTGCAGGAGGCCGTGGACTCGATCGTGAAGGGCGAGCGCATGAAGACCGAGCTCATCACGAATGTCTCCCACGACCTGAAGACGCCGCTGACCTCGATCATCAGCTACGTCGGCCTCCTGAAGCGGCCGGACATCACCCGCGAGGAAGCGCTGAAATACGTGGACGTCCTGGACCGCAAGACCGAGCGCCTCAAGGTGCTGATCTCTGACCTGATCGACGCGAGCCGCATCAGCTCGGGCAATGTCCACCTCGACATGGCCACGCTCGATGTGCGCCTGCTCCTGATGCAGGCTGAGGGTGAGTTCAGTGACCGCCTGGAGGAGCGCGGCATCACCTGCGCCCTGACGCTCCCGCCGGCGAGCGTGAAGATCCGCGCCGACGGCTCCCAGCTCTGGCGCGTCCTCGAGAACCTCTTCGGAAATGCGGCTAAATACGCCAGAGAAAACTCTCCGCTCCGCGTCACCCTCACCGCGGAAGACGGGCAGGTGAGGATGAGCTTCGTCAATCAGCCGCAGGAGACGCTCGCCAAGAGCGGTGACGAGCTGGTCGAGCGCTTCACGCGCGGCGATCTCTCGCGCTCCTCGGAGGGGAGCGGCCTGGGCCTGTCGATCGCGAAGAACCTCACCGAGCTCATGGGCGGCACCTTCTGCGTGACGACCGAGCCGGACGAGTTCCGGGCGGAGCTGGGGTTCGCGGAAGTGACGCAGGCGGGATAAAACTTACGGAGAAGACAGGCCGGGGATTTTTCGCGGCATCCGCCCGGCGGCGCAGGCCGTCCCGGCGGCGCGGCGCCTGCGGGCATGTACTTGGCGAGTAACTGCTGCGCGAAGCGTTCTGAACAGTTACCTTTGCGAAAACTTTGTGAAGTGGGCCGGATTCGTTGACAGCAAAATGGGTTCGGGGTAAGATTAAGCAAAAGTTTGCGCCGGGTAACCGCATGGTGCGGCCGGCGGAGCGCTTTGAAACGTTGCAGCACATGAAGGAGTGAAGTGCTATGAATGACTGGATGAATAAGCTGCGGGACCGGTTTGCCCGGTTCATGTACGGGAGATACGGCAGCGACGAATTCTCCCGCTTTCTGCTGTACGCGGCGCTGGTGCTGATGATCCTCGGGGTCTTCCTGCGCACGCCGCTGTTCCGGTATCTGGGCATCGCGTCGCTCATCGGCTGCTATTTCCGCATGTTCAGCAAGGACATGGACGCGCGCCGGCGGGAGAACAGCTGGTACCTCGGGAAGAAGCAGCAGGTGCTGCAGTTTGTCAGCAGTAAGAAGAATCATGCGGCGGACCTCAAGGACCACCACATCTACCGCTGCCCGAACTGCGGCCAGAAGATCCGCGTCCCGCGCGGCCGGGGCCGCATCGTGATCACCTGCCCGAAGTGCCGCACGGAGTTTACGAAAAACAGCTGAGGACAACGCCGCGCGGCCGGGCATCACGACAGCCGGCGGCGGCAGACATTCCGCTGAGCACAGCGGCCGGACGGGATCCGGAAAGCGCGGCGGCGCCGCGCGGGGAGGGCTATGTTCGGATATATATCGGTCAACGGACCGGAACTCAAGGTCCGGGAACTGGAGCTGTACCGCGCGGTGTACTGCGGGATCTGCGCGGAGCTGAAGGAACGGTACGGGCGCAGGGGGCAGATCCTCCTGAGCTATGACTGCACGTTCCTCGCGCTGCTCCTGCAGGGCGTCTACGAGCCGGAGGAGACGCGGCGGCGCACCCGCTGCCTGGTCCATCCGGGCGTGAAGCACCTCGAGATCCGCAGTAAGTACACGGCTTATGCCGCCGACATGAACGTGCTGCTCGCCTGCGCGAAGGCGGCCGATGACGCGGCGGATGACGGAAGCGTGAAGGGGAAGGCCGTGACGGCATTGCTCCGGAAGGACTATGAGCGCCTGCGTGAGCAGTACCCCCGCCAGGAGGCGGCCCTGCGCCGGTCGATCCGGCGCCTGCAGCGGGCGGAGAAAGCGGGGAGCGCGGACATCGACCGCGTGACCGGCTGCACCGGGACATTTCTGGGCGAGATGTGCGCGCCCGAGAAGGACATCTGGTACCGGGATCTGAGGGAGTGCGGCTTCTACCTCGGCAAGTTCGTGAGCCTCCTCGACGCCTATGACGATCTGGAGAGCGACCTCGCGAAGGGCCGCTACAACGTGCTGAGCGCGCTGGCCAACGAGCTGTCGGAGCGCCCGGCCTCCCGCGATCGCGCTCCGAAGCAATCGGATAGCCGGAAGGAAAAGACGGGGACGGCGGAAGGCGGCAAAGTCTCCCGCAATCCGGTTCCGGAGCGGCCGGAGGGCCTGCGGGAGGAGACGGAAGCGATGCTGACGGACATGGCGGCCTGCGCCTGCCGTGCGTTCGAGCGCCTGCCCGTCGTCGAAAATGTGGATATCCTCCGGAATATCCTGTATTCCGGCATCTGGACGCGTTTCGCCGCGGCCGGACAGAAGAACCGGAAGAAGCATAATCCGTTCGGCGAAGCGTTCTGAAGAACCGGAAGAAGCATAATCCGTTCGGCGAAGCGTTCTGAAGAACCGGAAGAAGCATAATCCGTTCAGCGAAGCGTTCTGAAGAACCGGAAGAAGCATACTCCGTTCGGCGAAGCGTTCTGAACAGGTACCGGACAGGTACGGGAATCACAAGAAAGAGAGACAGGATGAGCGATCCGTATTCAGTCCTGGGCGTCCCGCGGGATGCCTCGGAAGATGAAATCAAGAAAGCCTACCGCAAGCTGAGCCGCCTCTACCATCCGGATGCGAATGTCAACAATCCGAACAAGGCCCAGGCGGAGGAGAAGTTCAAGCAGGTCCAGCAGGCTTACCAGCAGATCATGGACGAGCGGGAGAAGGGCTACAGCGGCGGCTCCTCCTACGGGTACGGCGGCTACGGAAGCGGCAGCTATGGCAGCGGCGGCTACGGAAGCAGCGGCGGGTATGGCGGCTTCGGCGGCTTCGGTTCCTACGGGGGCTACGGCGGCTCGCAGCGCGCGTCCGGCGGCAGCGAGGAGGACGTCCGCCTGCAGGCGGCCGCCAACTACATCAGCAGCCGGCACTATTCGGAGGCCCTGCATGTGCTCTCCGAGCTGAGCAACCGCAGCGCGTACTGGTACTACCTGAGCGCGCTGGCCAACTCCGGCGCGGGCAACAATGTCACCGCGAAGGACCACGCCCGGCAGGCCGTGTCCCTGGAGCCGGACAACATGCAGTACCGCCAGCTCCTGAATTCCCTGGAGCACGGCGGCAACTGGTACCGCAGCCGCGGCGACGTCTACGAGCCGGCCGGCGCCAACACCGACTGGTGCCTGAAGATGTGCCTGGCGAACATGCTGTGTTCGGCCTGCGGCGGCGGGCCGTGCATCTGCTTCTGCTGAGGCGCACAGGCAGACGCTGTGTTCGGCCTGCGGCGGGCCGTGCATCTGCTTCTGCTGAGGCACACAGGCGGAAGACGCGGGATGAACTTAAGCGAACCGTAACTGTTCAGAACGCTTTGCGCAGCAGTTACAGCGAACCATCTGTATAATAGTAAGAGAACATCACCGTGCTCCGGCGGGGCGCGTGAGATTCCCGGGGGACCGGGACAGATAAAGGAGGGAGAGAGATGGCAGAGAAGATGATTATCACGATCGGAAGGCAGTTCGGGAGCGGCGGACATGAGGTCGGCCGGAGACTGGCGGCGGAGCTGGGGATCCGGCTCTACGACAAGGAGCTCCTCAAGATGGTCGCGGAGGAGAGCAATATCTGCGAGCAGGTGCTGGAGAATTATGATGAGAAGCCGATCAACAGCCTCCTGTATTCGATCGTAATGGATGTGTATCCGTCGATGAATTACGTGGGGAACACGCTGAGCCAGCAGATCCATCAGGCCCAGTACGACACGATCCGGCGCCTGGGCGAGAAGGAGTCCTGCGTCATCGTCGGCCGCGCGGCTGACTACATCCTGCGCGAGAACCGGTACCTGACGAGCGTCTTCATTCATGCGTCCATGGAATACCGCAAGGCGCGCGTGATGGAATATGAGAAGATCAGCGCCGACAAGGCGGAGGACATGATCGAGAAGGCGGACAAGAAGCGCGCGAGCTTCTACAACTTCCAGACCGAGAAGCGGTGGGGCGCCGCGTCGAGCTACCACCTCTCGCTGGACACCAGTGACATCGGGATCGACGGCTGTGTGCGCGTGATCCGGGATTATCTGCAAATCAAGAACGGCTGAGCGCGCCGGCCGGCGCAGACAGCTGCCATGTGCGGGAAGGGCGGATGACGCCGGCACCGCACGGGGCAGGCGCGTCGGACACGGCGGCAGCGCAGACCGGCAGATCTGCGCCGCAGAAACAAACGGCCCTAAGCGAGAGCGGCGGGCGGACGGAGGTAGTATAACAGAATGGACAACAATCGCAGGAACGAAGGATCCGGCGGCAACCGGGGCGGAAATCATTCCACCATACTGATCTTTCTGGTTGTGACCCTGATCACGCTGGTGGTCATGGGCTTCTTCAACCGGATGATGACGGATACCACCTCGGAGGAGATCACGTACGATCAGTTTCTCGAGCTGCTCGACCGCGGCCTCGTGGACAAGGTGACACTCAGCTCCAACACGATCACGATCGTGACGGTCAACCAGCCGCTTTCGGGGCAGGGCATCGAGTATTCCTATTATACGGGACGCACGAGTGACCCGGACCTCATCAGCCGGCTCGAGAGCGCGGGCGTGGAGTTCAAGGAGGAGATCCCGGACAACACGACCAGCCTGATTTTGAACGTGGTGCTGTCATTTGCGCCGCTGATCCTGATCTGGATCCTGATGGGCGTGCTGATGAAGCGGATGTCGGGCTCCGGCGGCATGATGGGCGTGGCCAAGAGCCGCGCGAAGATGTACATGCAGAGCGAGACCGGCGTGACCTTCAAGGATGTGGCCGGTCAGGACGAGGCGAAGGAATCCCTGCAGGAGACGGTGGACTTCCTCGAACATCCGGAGAAATATTCCGAGATCGGGGCCAAGCTCCCCAAGGGCGCCCTGCTTGTGGGCCCGCCCGGCACCGGCAAGACGCTGCTCGCGCGGGCGGTGGCCGGCGAGGCACATTGTCCGTTCTTCTCACTGACGGGTTCGGATTTCGTCGAGATGTTCGTCGGCGTCGGCGCCTCGCGTGTCCGCGACCTCTTCGACGAGGCCAAGAAGAACGCGCCCTGCATCATCTTCATCGATGAGATCGACGCGATCGGCAAGAGCCGGAACGCCGGCGGCTACGGCGGCAACGACGAGCGGGAGCAGACCCTCAATCAGCTCCTCTCGGAAATGGATGGCTTCGACACTTCGAAGGGCCTCCTGATCCTCGCCGCGACCAACCGCCCCGAGGTGCTCGATCCGGCGCTGCTGCGGCCGGGCCGTTTCGACCGGCGGGTCGTGGTCAGCAAGCCGGACCTGCAGGGACGTATCGATGTCCTGAAGGTGCATTCGCGTGACGTCCACATGGACGAGACCGTGGATCTGAAGGAGATCGCGCTCGCGACGAGCGGCGCGGTGGGGTCGGATCTCGCAAACATGATCAATGAGGCCGCGATCCTCGCGGTCAAGAACAAGCGCACGGCGGTCTCGCAGAAGGATCTGCTTGACGCGGTCGAGCTGGTGCTGGTCGGCAAGGAGAAGAAGAACAAGATCCTCAGCCAGGAGGAGCGGCGCATCGTGTCCTACCACGAGGTCGGCCACGCGCTGGTCTCCGCGCTGCAGAAGCACTCGGAGCCGGTCCAGAAGATCACGATCGTGCCGCGCACGATGGGCGCCCTCGGCTATGTCATGAATGTGCCGGAGGAGGAGAAGTACCTCAACACCGAGAAGGAGATCCGCGCGATGCTCGTCGAGTTCGTCGCCGGCCGTGCGGCCGAGGAGCTGGTCTTCGACACGGTGACGACCGGCGCGTCGAACGATATCGAGAAGGCCACGCGCATCGCCCGCTCGATGGTCACGCAGTACGGCATGTCTTCGAAGTTCGGGCTGATCAATCTGGAGTCGGCGGCGAGCCAGTATCTGGATGACGGCCGGACCGTGCTGAACTGCTCGGAGGCGACCGCGTCCGAGGTGGACCACGAGGTCATGGAGATCCTGCGGGTTTCCTACGAGGAGGCCAAGCGTCTCCTGAGCGAGCACCGCAAGGCCCTCGACGAGATCGCGGCCTTCCTCATCGAGAAGGAGACGATCACCGGCAGCGAGTTCATGGAGATCCTCCATCGCGTCGAGGGAACGACCGACACGCCGCAGGAGGAGACCACCGCCCGGGTGCAGGAGCGGCCGGCGGAGGAGGATGGCAGCGGAAGCGCTTACGGTTCGGGCAGTTCGAGCGGCTCGGCCGGCAGCGGCCGGGGCTCGACCGGCAGCAGCTGGGGCTCGTCGAACAGTGACAGTTCCTACGGGTCGGAAGATTGATGCGGCGGCAGCCGGGTCGGGTCGGGAAACCGTTTCCTCACCGGCACAGCCGCAGGCAAAGAATCGCCGCACAGGTGTGAGCGGGACTGAGCGGACACAAAATAATCACATGCGAAGCGGTTGACACAGGGCAGAAGTTGTGTATAATATGAAGCCAAACGGGGGAGTTCATATAATTGTAACATTTCCCCGGAGACGGCAAAGCGCTGTGATGAGCGGCCGTGGCCGGCGCGCGGCAACAGCAGCGGCAGCGGCGGCAACAGCAGCGGCAGCGGCGCCGGCGGCAACAGAGGCAACAATCGACCGGTTTCAACGAGGAGTTTTGGCGGACGATGAAGGGGAAGCTTTTATATCTGTGGCGCAATTACAAACATGGGGCATGGATCGTTTCCTATCTGCTGATCTACCTGATCGGCTTCATGATCGTGGAGAACGCGGGACACCGGCATTACCATGTGATCCATACCTGGATCGATGAGCAGATCCCGTTCTGCGAGTACTTTATCATCCCGTATTTCCTGTGGTTCGTTTATATGGCCGCGGGGATCTGCTGGTTCGTCTTCCGCTGCAAAAACCGGGATGAGTACTACCGGCTGACGGCGGTGCTGGCGCTGGGCATGACGATCTTCCTGATCGTGAGCTGCGTCTATCCGAACCGCCAGGATCTCCGGCCGGAGACGTTTGCGAACAACAATATCTTCACGCAGCTGGTGAAGTTCCTCTACAAGACGGATACGCCGACGAACGTTCTGCCCAGCATCCATGTCTTCAACTCGATGGCGCTGGACTTCGCGATCAACGGCAATGAGACGCTCCGGAAACATCGCTGGGTGTCGGTGGGCAGCCACGTGCTGGCCTTCCTGATCGTCCTCTCGACGATGTTCCTGAAGCAGCACTCGATCATCGATGTCTCGATGGGCATCCTGATGAGCGTGGGCGTGCAGCTGGTGTGCGACCGGCTCTTCGTGCCGGAGGGCAGCGGCGAGTACAGCTCCAGCCGGCGGACGGCGTGAGACACATACACACGGAGTTTACACGGGCAGACAGCGTCTGCCCGTTTTCCATATGCGCGGTAGCAATGAGCCGGGTGAGCACGCTTGCGTGTTCATCCGGCGAATGCCGCGTCAATCGAGTAGGACTTGTCCTACTCGATTGCGGAGATACACTATGAGCAAAGAGAAACAAGTCACAGGCGCGGAGCCGCGCGGGGAGCAGGCATCCGGAGCAGAGGCGGCGCCGGCGGCGGAGGAGAAGTCGCCGGTTTTGGAGGCGCCCGGAGCAGAGGCGGCGCCGGCGCCGGACACAGAGACCGCACCGGCCACAGAGGGCGGCTTCGACATCCGCGAGGAGCTTAAGAAGATTCCGGAGCGGCCGGGGGTGTACATCATGCACGACCGCCGCGACGCGATCCTCTACGTCGGCAAGGCGATCAACCTCAGGCGCCGCGTCCACCAGTACTTCGTGAAGAAGCTCGGCCGCGGCCCGAAGATCGAGCGGATGGTCGGCCAGATCGCCCGCTTCGAATACATCGTGACCGACTCCGAGCTCGAGGCGCTGGTCCTCGAGAACAACCTGATCAAGGAGCACCGGCCGCGCTACAACACCCTGCTCAAGGACGACAAGACCTACCCCTATATCTGCGTGACCGCGGACGAGGACTACCCGCAGATCCGCTTCACGCGCAAGGTGAAGCGGGACAGAGCGAAGTACTTCGGCCCCTACAAGAGCGCGGCCGCCGTGAAAGACACGATCGAGCTGCTGCGCCGCCTCTACCGCATTCGCGACTGCTCCCGCCGCCTGCCTCAGGACATCGGCAAAGAGCGCCCCTGCCTGAACTACCAGATCGGCCAGTGCGACGCGCCCTGCCAGGGCTATATCACCCGCGAGGCCTACCGCGCGAACGTCGAGCAGGTCCTGAGCTTCCTCGGCGGCAACTACGCCCCGGTGCTGAAGCTCCTCGAGGAGCGCATGAAAGAAGCCTCCTCGCAAATGGATTTCGAGAACGCGGCGCTCTGGCGTGACCTGCGCGCGAGTGTCGCGGAGGTCGCCCAGAAGCAGAAGATCACCGCGACGGACGGCGAGGACAAGGACATCCTGGCGCTCGCGACGGACGAGGGCGACTGCGTGGTGCAGGTCTTCTTCGTGCGCGGCGGCCGGCTGATCGGACGCGACCATTTCTTCCTGCGCGTGGGGATGGACGCGGAGAAGGGCGAGATCCTCTCGGACTTCATCCGCCAGTTCTACGCCGGCACGCCGTTCATCCCGCGCGAGCTCCTCACGGAGGTACCCGTGCCGGACAGCGAGCTGCTCGAGGAGTGGCTCGGCGGCAAGCGGGGCGGCCGCGTCTACCTGCGCTACCCGCAGCGCGGCGTCAAGGAAAAACTCGCGGAAATGGCCCACGAGAACGCGGAGATCGTCCTGCGCACCGACCGCGAGCGCATCCGCCGCGAGGAGAGCCGCACGATCGGCGCGATGCAGGAGATCGCGGACCTGCTGGGGCTCGAACACATCGGGCGGGCCGAGGCCTATGACATTTCCAATACGAGCGGGGTCGAGTCGGTCGGCTCGATGGTCGTCTTCGAGAACGGGCGGCCGAAGAAGAATGACTACCGCAAGTTCCGCATCCGCACGGTGCAGGGACCGAACGATTACGCCTCGATGAAGGAGGTGCTGGAGAGGCGGTTTGCGCACGGACTGAAGGAACGCGAGGAGCTGGCGGAGAAAGGACTGGGAGAGGAAGCCGGGAAGTTTACGGCATTTCCGGATCTGATCATGATGGACGGCGGCAAGGGACAGGTGCACGTGGCTGAGGAAGTCTTACGGGAAATGGGGCTGGCCATCCCGGTCTGCGGCATGGTGAAGGACGACTTCCACCGCACGCGGGGGCTGTACTGGCACGACACGGAGGTGCCGATCGACACGCACTCGGAGGGCTTCAAGCTGATCACGCGCGTGCAGGACGAGGCGCACCGCTTCGCGATCGAGTTCCACCGGAGCCTGCGCTCGAAGGCGCAGACGCACTCGCTGCTTGAGGACATCCCGGGCATCGGGCCCGCGCGGCGCAAGGCGCTCCTGCGCGCCTTCGGGTCGCTCGAGGCGGTGCGGGATGCGTCCCTGACGGAACTGACGCACGCGCCGTCGATGAACGAGCGGAGCGCGCGGCAGGTGTACGCGTTCTTTCATCCGGTGCAGGACGAAGAAGAGGGACCGGCGGCTGAGAGTACAGAGCCGGGCGGGCCGGCTGACGGGACAGCAGAGTCTTCTGCGCCGCGGCCGGCGGAACGCGAACGGGGAGCCGGGGCGAACGGGTAATTCTTCAAAACGTACCGGCTGTCCGGGCGTGGCGCGGTGGACAAATGGGCGCGTGCGTGGTACGATAACTTGAACTATGCAAGCGCAGGAGGGAAATGGACATGAATACGCAATCGTTCGTGCCGATGCTCAAGCTGGTGGAAACGATGCACCTGAAGAACCTGACGCCGGAGATCGATCTGGCGGACAAGAAGATCGTGACGCCGGAGATCAACCGTCCGGCGCTGCAGCTGACCGGGTACTTTGATCACTTTGACGCGGAGCGTCTCCAGATCATCGGCTACGTGGAGTACACCTATCTCGAGCACCTGCCGCGGGAGCAGAAGCGGGAGGTCTACGAGAAGCTGCTCTCCTACCAGATCCCCGGCATCGTGTACACGACGATGACGGCGCCGGAGGAGGACATGCTGGAGCTCGCCGGCAAGTACGGCATCCCGGTGTTCACGACGGACAAGGCCACCTCGGCGTTCATGGCGGAGGTCATCCGCTGGCTGAACGTGGAGCTCGCCCCGTGCATCACGATCCACGGCGTGCTCGTCGATGTGTACGGCGAAGGCATCCTGATCATGGGCGAGAGCGGCATCGGTAAGAGTGAGGCGGCGCTGGAGCTGATCAAGCGCGGCCACCGGCTGATCACCGACGACGTGGTGGAGATCCGCCGGGTGTCGGACACGACACTGGTCGGGACGGCGCCCGATATCACGCGGCATTTCATCGAGCTGCGCGGCATCGGGATCATCGATGTCAAGACGCTGTTCGGCGTCGAGAGTGTCAAGAACACCGGCAACATCGACCTGGTGATCAAGCTCGAGGAATGGGACCGCGACAAGGAGTACGACCGGCTCGGCCTCGAGGAGGAGTACACGGAATTCCTGGGCAACCGCGTCACCTGCCATTCGCTGCCGATCCGGCCGGGCCGGAACCTGGCGGTCATCGTGGAGGCGGCGGCGGTCAATCACCGGCAGAAGAAGATGGGCTACAACGCGGCGCAGGAGCTTTATAACCGCGTACAGAACAGCCTGATGAAGAACGCGCGTAAGTGAGAGGGAGGATGCGGCGATGGCGACAAAAGAGAAGAAGATGAAGGAATACTGTTTCGGAATTGACGTGGGCGGCACGACCGTCAAGTGCGGTCTGTTCCGCACGGACGGCACGCTCCTGGACAAATGGGAGATCCCGACGCGCACGGAAGAAAACGGTGCGCTGATCCTGCCGGATATCGCGGCGACGATCCGCGTGAAGATGACCCAGCTGGAGCTGAAGGAGGATCAGGTCGAGGGTGTCGGCATCGATATCCCGGGCCCGGTCAACGATGACGGTACCGTGCAGATCGCCGTCAACCTCCACTGGGGCTATGTGGACATCGTCGGCGAGATGGAGAAGCTGACCGGCCTGAAGACGATGGCGGTGAACGACGCCAACGCGGCGGCCCTCGGCGAGCTCTGGAAGGGCGGCGGTCAGGGCTATCACAATCTGGTCATGGTCACGCTCGGCACCGGCGTGGGCGGCGGCATCGTCATCCACGATCATGTCATCGCGGGCAGCAACGGCGCGGGCGGTGAGATCGGTCACTGCCATGTCACGGATGAGATCACCGAACCGTGCAACTGCGGTAACGTCGGCTGCCTGGAGCAGGTGGCCTCGGCGACCGGCATCGTGCGTCTGGCGCGGACGGAGCTGGCCGCGAGTGAGGAGCCGTCCTCGCTGCGCGGACAGGAGATCACCGCGAAGGCCGTCTGGGATGCGGTCAAGGACGGCGACGAGCTGGCGATGCGCATCGCCGAGAAGTTCGGCAAGTACCTCGGCACGGCCTGTGCCAACTTCGCGACGGTCGTCGATCCGGAGGTCTTCGTCATCGGCGGCGGCGTCTCCAAGGCGGGCCCGATCCTGCTCGACTACATCCAGAAGTACTACCGCCAGTACGCGTTCCCGGTCAGCAAGGGAGCCGTCTTCGCCCTCGCCACCCTCGGCAACGACGCCGGCATCTACGGCGCCGCGAAGCTGGTGCTGCAGGAATGAGCGGCCGCGGCAGCTGAAATCTCTGCCCGGCAGCGGACTTCACAGTTTTTTCGGTTTTTTCAGCTTGAGGAAATACCCCGGAAGGGATATGATAGCAGACACGCGAAGCGCCAAAGCGCTTTGGCGGCTTCCGGCGCGCCCGCACACAGCGGCGGCGGACCGGGAAGCACGGAGTAAGGCATCTGCGCCATGCGCAGAACGGAGGAATGAGATATCATGATGAACTATAAGAAGAACAAAAAGAGACAGACCATCATGGCGGTGATCGTGATCCTGATCATCATCGCGATGCTGGTGACCACCATCGTCGGCGTCCTCCTGTAAAGTGCAGAGGGAGCCGTTTTCGCCCGCCTGAGGCAGGGCGCTTTCCCGCACGGGAGAGCGTGCCGCAGCGCGCGGAGACGAGGCAGCGGGACTGTGAAGGAGACGGGCCGGCCGCGGAAGGAGCGACGCCGGGCCGTCTTACTTTACTGTAAAAGTCCCAAGAGCCCAAGCCGGCAGGCGCCGGGCGATTGGCTGACTTTTCGTATACCTGTGATGCACGCTGAACC
>Ga0065709_1029688_pt1 | contig 14077 bp, 11 predicted proteins | sample Hoacrofraction14_2_FD_59096 | JGI IMG/M metagenome (GOLD analysis project Ga0065709, IMG submission 59096) | Hoatzin crop microbial communities from Cojedes, Venezuela, sample from fiber fraction 14 v1 | ecosystem: Host-associated > Birds > Digestive system > Esophagus > Crop | place: Venezuela...
ATGATACGTTCTGGTGTTCGATATATTCTTCATATTAGAAAATATACCATACGCCTATTGAAAAAACAACCTGTGGAGAAGTGAAAAGCGGGGCGCTTTCATCCGCACGAGCGAGCTCATGCAGTTTTCCCGCGCCCTAATTATAAAGCAATAGGATCGTTTTTGGAATGTCAACGTTATCCATCTCATACGTCTCGTGAAAAGTAACGGCAGCGATGTCCGTAAAGCCTTCACCGAAGACCTCTTCACATCGATATCCGGCACCATTTTGCAACAGGTCAAGCGTTTCTTCTGAATATAACTGAGTACTCGCTTCGATAAAAGGGGTTTTATTCATAGTGCATCTCCCTGAAAGAGAGGGGCAGGGGAGTATGGCTTCGCACGCCCCTTGTATAGTTAGCCGTCCCAAAAGTCCGGTGGTGTACGGATCAACGCGTGTACGTGCCGGTCACCTTGATGAAAAGTCTTTGTCACTCCGTCCGCGAAGAGCAAGGAACTGGAGCTTTGCCGCGTTTTTAAGCTCGGTCCCTGCGAGCGGATTCTTCGGAAGCTTTACTTCCATAAGGCTGTCACAGCTTGCAAAAGCCGCGTCTGCGTTTTTAAGACTGCCAGTAGTCCAGGTGGAGAGATCAACGTGGGACAATCTTTCACATCTCGCGAACATCCCTGCCGCGTTGGAAAGATTTTCTGTATTCCAGCCGGACAGATCCAGAGCGTCTACGCTCGTGCATTCAGCAAACATAAAGTTGGAGTCTTCCAAAGAAACGGTGTTCCAGTCTTTTACTTCCGGATTTCTTAAAGCCGAGCATCCGGCAAACATTTGAGACATATCGGTGACACCTGATGTATTCAGGTCGGCGCTGCGAACCTGTTTCAGCGATCCACAGCGGCAGAACATGCCGGACATGTCGGAGACGTTACTTGTATCCCAATGGGAAAGGTCCAGATTCTCAAGGGACGTACACTCGGCAAACATTCTTTTCATGGAAACCACATGAGACGTATCAACCCTGTCAAGCCCTTCAATCGCTCTAAGACGCGTGCATTCGCTAAAGAGGTAAGAGGAGTCTTCCGGGAATTCGAACTTCCCGGACTTTGAAGCAATATACATGCAGCGATACTGCGGATCGTTGAAGTAATGAAGCGGTTCGCGCCCGTCCATAGACGGACCGACATGTTTGTCTGCGTTCCTGAAGAGCCTCTGCAGAAGCGGATCATCCAGCTTGCAGAAAACGATCTTTTCGGTATAGGCCGGAACGATATTCAAAGAAAAGAAGTTCTCGATCTTCGCGGGGAGAAGTGGCTGCGTCTTCGCGGAATATAACGCTTCCCTTGCGTCTATCGCAGGAATGGTCTTATCCTGAAGGCGTGCTTCGTAAGTATCGGCAAACTCAAAAACCTTCTTCTCGGCGTCGAAATGATAAACATTGTCCGTAAGTTTGTCTTCCGGGAGAACTGTCTCTGCGTTGATAGATGCAACCAGATCCTTCATCCCTTGAAGGCCGGCAGCAGTGCCCGCTTCTTCAGGAAGCAAAAGCAGCTCATGAATAGAAGACGGAAAAACGTAAAAGCTTTCGCCAAGCTGCTCAGCCATCTTTTCCATAAAACCCGGATAGAGAGCCGCCACGGCGCCATTTTGCGTAAATTCATTCGTTACAACGGTAAGCGGAACCAAAGGCTCTTCTTCGGCAGAACCTTTGCTCACGATGATAGCCTGGCCTATGGCCCCGGCTAAACTCGTAGCTGTTACCGGTCGGATCTTCTGAGAGTTCTCCAGAGCGGCCTTAAACAGTTCTTCTTTTGAAACACCGAAATGGTCCAAAAGCTTCTCACTTACGATGACACTCTGGCTTCCGACTGAAGAAGAACCAAGATCCAACCTGGCCACAACAGACATATCGAGTATGTCGATGTGCGGAGCGTTTTCAAGGAATTCCCTGTTAGCATTGTCTCCAACCACACTGACATAAAGAAGGCCTTTTGCTGTATCCCAGGAACGGAAAGCGTCAACGTCCACGTGTATATTCGGCATCTGCTCAAAAGCATTTTCCAGCTGGGCAAGCACCCCCGCCTTCGCTTCGTGATAAGAGCCTTGCTTCTTATAGAGCTCAAAGGCTGCGTCCATGTTAATGGATACCGCGACAGGATTTCCTGCAAAGGAGACAGACAAAGCGTGGTAGCCGTCTTCCTGCAGCTTTTGTGCAAAAAATCCTTTAACTGTTGCTCCAGGATGAGTGTCATCCAGATACAACTGCATGTCTTCTCCGACCTTGTTGTAAAAATCCGTAAACTCCATACACAAATCTCCTTTATAAAAAGAGGGAGGAGCCGCAAACGGCTCTTTCCCGCCATCGGGTTCAATTACCAGATCTCTGCTTTCTCTTTTTTATTTTTAGCAAGTGCTGTTGTGGCCGCTTTTCGGATGTACGTACCCTGAAGCGGATTCTTTGGCAAACGGACTTCGCTTAGACTCGGGCAGTCTTTGAACATATCGTCGGTGACCTGCCCGGGGAAAGAGGTAACGTTTGAAAGATCAAGGTGAGAGAGAGCAAGGCATCCGTTAAACATATTTGCCAAAAGCCCTGTGTTTGACATCTCAAACCCTGACAGATCAAGTTCTTTCAGGTTCTCACAGCGACAAAACATGGCCAGCATGCTTTTGACCTTGCTTGTGTCAAAGGATCCGACATCCAGATATTCCAGACTCTTACAGCGAAGGAACATGCATGCCATGTCCGTAACACTGCCGGTATCCCAAAAAGAAAGGTCTACACTTTTAAGCTTCCGGCAATCCGCAAACATCTCGCTCATGTCTGTAACGCTCTTTGTGTTCCACGAGCTTAAGTCAAGCTCCGTAAGAGATTTGCATCCGGAAAACATGCCCATCATGTTTTGAACACCAGAAACATCAAGTCTCTCCAGTCCTTCGATCGAAACAAGATCCTTAAAGTCTTTGAAAAGAAAACCGGCGTTCTCCGGAAGCTTAAACTCTCCGCTTCGAGAACAGATATACACTGAGGAGTCTGACCTGTCCCGGAAATACACAAGCACTTCGCGCCCTTTTATGGGTTCTTCCCACCAGACGCGAATGCCGGACTTTTTCAGGAGTTTATCCACTCGGTCGTCGTCCGTTCGCATAAAAACAAGGTGCTTTGTTGTATCCGGATCTGCAGTGATGTGGGCTTGCGCCACGCCGCTTTCATTGAAAGACAGCAGTGTGGTGGGCTGTTTATCGTTCATCGCCGCTTCCTGATGCTGTTTTGCCACCTTCAGCGCTGATGAAACAAGACTTCGGATCTTTTCGTCCTGTTTTCTAACTTCCGGAAGCTTCACGTTCCTTAAGGAATCACATCCTTCAAACATGAACAAGGCAGACATCTCCTGATTGAAAGAAGCTTCGGAAAAGTCGATCTCTTCCAGACAACAGCAGTTGTAAAACATATAGTCCGCATCGCAAAAACACATGTCAAAGTGTGACAGATCCAGTTTGTCGACCATCACACAGCCGGAGAACATACAGGTCATATCGGTAACGCGCTGTGTGTTAAAAGCGCTTAAGTCCAGACTTTTCAGGGAATGACACCCGTTAAACATGTTTGCCATATCTTCCACTGAAAATGTATCCCAGCCTGAAAGATCCAGACTTTGAAGGTCACCGCATCTGCAAAACATATCGGTCATATCTGAGACACCCGATACATCCCACGAGGAAAGATCAAGGTTCTTTAAAGAGGTGCAGCCGAAAAACATGCGTGCCATCTCTGTGCATCCGGAAGTATCAAGCCTGTCAAGTCCCTGAATGGATGTCAGAGAAGGAAAGTCTCTGAACATATCGCTGGCGTTTTGAACAAGCTTAAACTTCCCGCTTTCAGAGTAGATGTAAGCTGTTCTTTCCTTCTTGTCAAAGAGACAGAAGACGGGCTCATAGCCACCAGCGTTTGAGTGAAAAGCGGCACCGCCATCCCTGCTATATAAAAGCTGCTCTTTTTGGTCGGCCCTGTCCAAAGCCTCTTCAATCGCCGGATCATCTTTTGCTGTAAAGATGATAGACCTTACGTCGCTCGTTCCTCTTGGGAGCAGTGGCAGTTCTTTGAATAAAAGTGTTGTATTTTTCTTGTCCATACACACCTCCTTATCGCCAGGATCTTGACGAACTTTTTTGCGCAGGAGCATCTGCCTGTCGCTGATCATTTTTATCTTTTTCACGGACCGCGTTTCTGATCACGAAAGACATGGCACGGTCTTCAGGAAGACCGACAAACTTAAGGTTTTCACATCCCTCCAGCATGTGTGCCGCAAACGGGATGTTTTTACAGGTAGCATAGGAAAAAATGAGTTCTTTTAAAGATACACAACTATTGAACATGTATGACATGTTGGCGGCACTGGAAGCGTCAAGTGCCTCAACGTGCAGCTCTGAAAGAGAAATACAGCTGTCGAACATGCAGCTAAAGTCTTTGACGTTTGGGGTCTTCCATTCCATCAGATCCAGGCTCGTGAGATTCTGGCATCCACCAAACATCTGCCGCATGCTTTCGACATTTTCCGTGTTCCAGTCGGCAATATCCAGATGTTCCAGAGAAGCGCAGCTGTCAAACATGTTTGACATATTGCATACTTTGGAGGTATCCCAGCGGCTGACATCCAGTTCAGGGAGACTATCGCAGAGGTGGAACATCCAGGACATGTCGGTGACGTGAGAAGTATCCCATTTGGAAACGTTCAGATCTGTAAGCGAGCGACATTCATTAAACATACAGGACATGTCGGTGACGCTGCCCGTGTCCCAGGAGCTAAGGTCAAGTTTTTCAAGGCTTTCGCACCCGTCAAACATGTACGCCATGTTTTTGGCCTTAGATGCATCAATACGAGAGAGTCCTTCGATCTCTTTTAATGACATCAAACCGGAGAAGAGATTGCTTGACTTTTGCGGAAGCTCGAACCGTCCGCTTTCAGAGGCAAGATACCCGGTAAAACTTCCGGGGGACTTGAAGTACTGAACAGATTCGCGCCCTTCCGAAATGCTGTCTTCGCGCATATCAAGTCCCTTAAGTCGTGGGTCGGAGAGGCCTGTAAACACAAGTTTTTCAACATCTCTTTCTCCGCTTGAGCGAAACATCAGCGTACTTTCCAGGCTTCCTGCCGGCAGAACGGCGGGTCTGGCATCTGCTTGAAGAGATGTGTTCCATTGAGAGGCTGTATTCCGACTGCCGCGGTCATCCCTTTGCTTTTCACCCCAGCCAAGCTGTTCTTTTATTACCTTTCGGATCAGCGTTTTTTGCGCAAGACCATGCGGAAGAATGACTTTTTTCAGGGCTCTGCAGTTATAAAACATATCCTCTGTATTTTTTACGTTTCTGGTGTCCCATTTAGAGAAATCCAAAAGTTCCACAGAACTGCAGGCATAAAACATGTCAGACATATCTGTAACGTTTTTCACATCAAATCCCTGCACATCGATCTCGGGAAGGCTATCGCAGACGTTGAACATCCAGGACATGTCAGTCACACGAGAGGTATTAAAGTGAGATATATCAAGAGAGGCAAGAGAGCGGCACTCTGAAAACATGCTGTTCATATCCGTTACGTTTGACGTATCCCAGTAGGACAGATCAAGCTCTTTAACCGACTCGCAGCCGTAAAACATGTGGCTCATGTTGGTACATTTTGAAGTGTCGATGCGGGGAAGTCCCTCAATCTTTTTAAGGAACAGCAATCCAGCAAAAAGCATGATCGCCATTTCGGGCAATTCAAATTTTCCGGATTCCGTGGCAAACAGCGCCGTTTTCGTGCTGGCGTCATAAAACCCAAGGATAGGTTCATGTCCTGGTCTGATGTAATCTCCATATCTTTCCTGTGCTGTCTGTGCTCTGAGACGCTTGTCATTGATGTGTGTAAAGGCGATGTTTTCAACATCATGAGGGAACTCAAAATAATTGATCGGATTATGTTCTGGCAAAACGCCGACTTGTTTTTTCATGTGTATCTCCTGTAGATATGATAGCAAAAGCATGGGACCTTTTCAAATTTTGAGCCAAAATGTTTTTTTGCGTGTGAACAGTAACCCTGCATGTCCTCATCGTCCAAGAATCTTCTCCGGCTCGTTCCGGGCAATAGCACTGGCGGCCTCTTTTTTGATCAAGCGTGCCGCGAGCGGCGCTTTCGGGAGAAGGACCGTCTTGAGATTATCGCAAAGGCCGAACATGTCTTTGGTCTGCGGATCCTTTGCGCAGGACACACCGGAAAAGGCCACCGTCTCAAGAGAAGAGCAACCGTAAAACATGTATTGCATGCTCGTGACATTACTGGTATCAAAGTCTTCAAGATCCAAATACTTTAAGGAAGAACAGTCTTTGAACATGTAATACATGCTTTCGACCTTTGAGGTATCCCAACCGTGAAGACGAAGGTCGGAGAGGGACTTGCATCCGAAAAACATACGGGCCATAGACCGGACGTTGTGAGTATCCCAGCATAGTGCTTCGTTATTCGAACTGCGAGGGGCTATGTTAAAGGTTGAAAGATCCATCCCAAAAAGCGACTCGCAGCCGTAAAACATGCCGGACATATCTGTAACACTGCTGGTATCCCAGCGGTCATTATAGACCCTCTCAAGAGAATTACATCCGCCAAACATACTGGCCATGGTCGTAACATGAGACGTATCCCACCTCGATGTATCAAGCCGCTCTAAAGACCGGCAACCGCTGAACATGTAGGCCATGTTGGTAACGGAAGAGGTATCCCATTTGGAAATGTCGAGAGAGGTAAGAGAGCAGCACCCGCCAAACATGCTGTTCATGGCAGTAACGTTGCTGACATCCCATGAACTTACCTCTGCTTTCTCCAGAAACCAGCAATCGCAAAACATGCCGGCCATATCCAAAACCCCGGTGGCATCAAGCCTTTCCAGACCCTCAATCGCCTTAAGGTCTGTCAGTTCCGCAAACAAGCTGCGGCAGTCTTCCGGAAGGGTAAAGCGTCCGCTGTGAGAGCAAAAATAGACGGTATCGAGATTCTGGTCATAAACGCACGAGAAGGATTCTCTGCCCGGAATCTCAGGACTACGATACGCCCGTTGCAGGTCAAAGTCCTGCACCCCTGGATCTGTTAAGGACGTAAAGACGATCCTTTCCGGAGAGAGAGCACCAACAGATGTGATGAGCCACTCACGCAGGTTATCATCCGGCAGAAGCGCGGGCTTTTTCAGCCCACGCTCAAAGGCAGACCTTGTACCGTACTCGGCGCGTCCGCTCCATGTTTTCCCTGCACGTGACTCGTAAAGATCCGGTATCGTCTCCAGAGCAAACGCACGGATGTCTCTTTGTCGTTCGGCATCATCTACGTCTACGCTCCGATAGCTTTTTTCAAACTCACCGACAAGCTCTGTAAGGTACTGATTCCACTGCCAGGTCTCGATATCTGTCTCCAAAAGCTCCGGATGGTCATGCGTCAGAGAGGCGAAAGCAAGCGTCAGCTCGATCAGATCATCTGCAAAGTGCTGATTTTTAGCAGATTCGCTGGTATATTCTTTACCACCCATATATATCACCCCTTTTTTCAATGTGACAAGACCTTATCCGGATCGTTAAAGGCGATCGCCGCCGCCGCTGTCTTCTTAAGCTTTCCCGCTGTAAGAGGCGCTTTTGGAAGGGAGACCCTTTTCAGGCTGTCGCACCCTGCAAACATGTCAGTAACCGACAGCCTTTCTGCACAGGAAGCACCCGATAAGTCGATATGTTCCAAAGACCCACAGCCTTCAAACATCTTTACCATGTTTGTAACGCTGCTTGTATCAAAAGAACCAAGCTGTAAGTCCTGCAAAGATTTACAGCTTGAAAACATGGCAAACATATCTGTGACGTTTTCTGTGTCCCAGTGTGATACGTCAAGATGTATCAGAGACGAACAGCTATTAAACATACAAGACATACTGGTCACATTTGTCGTGTTCCACGAAGATAAGTCAAGCTCTGTCAGTGCTCTACACCCGTCAAAAGTGCGGGTCATCGTGGTAACACGGCCCGTATCCCATCCGGAAAGAGAAAGGTCTGAAAGAGAAGAGCATCCGCTGAACATACCGCTGATATCTCTAACATTTGAAATATCCCAATCGGAAAGAGAACTGTTTGAATCAAAAATATCGCTCTTCAAGCTCTCCAGAGAAGAACAGCCCTTAAACATGTTGGTCATGTATCGGACCGAGCCCGTATCCCATCCAGAGAGGTCAAGTTCGGTCAAAGACCTACAGCCTTCAAACATACTTTCCGTCGTGGTAACATTTTCTGTCCGCCAGCATTCATCGTCATCCAGAGACCTTACGGGAAGGGAAGCAAGGTTAAGTTTAGTCAGGCTCTCACAGCCTTCAAACATGCTGGTCATATCTGTAACGCTTCTGGTATCCAGCCAGGCAACATCGACATTTTCAAGGCTTTTGCATCCGCAGAACATGCGAGCCGTGCTTGTAACCTTTGAGGTATCCCATATACGGTCCAAAGGCTCATTGTATATGTGAAACTCAGTAAGAGAGAGACAGTTCTTAAACATTTCCTCCATCCCTGTCACATGGCTTACATTCCAGTTGCTGATGTCGATCTTTGTAAAACGTGGACACTCCGCAAACATCCGCTTCATGTTTTTCGCTTTTGAGGCGTCGATCCGCTCTAACCCTTCAATCTTCCGAAGATTTTTAAACCTCGCAAACATACCGGCGCAATCTTCCGGAAGCTCAAAGCGCCCACTCTCAGAGACAATGTAGGCAGTATCATCCGCCTGATCATAATAGGAAGAGACACCCGTCTGCCCCTGTATATTCTCGTCATCATCCGGAAAACGGGTCAATCTTTTAAATCCTTGCCGCCACCCGTCAGAACTATCCATAAAAACGATTTTTGCCACTGTTTCCGGCACTCTGAGTGTTCCCGCCAGGTTCCCTGTTGGAAGCAGTGCGGCAGGCAGTTCTCTTTTCTGACGTTCAAAGATCGACTTTCCGCCAAGGACGAAACGTCCGGGGTATTTACTTCCTATTCGTTCCTCGTATAGGTCAGGGATCCGCTCGGTAGCGAAGCTCTGGACCTCTGAGAGGAAATCTTTTTCATTCCAATCGGTATCGCGGTTCTTTTCTTCGAATTCATTCGTAAGCTCGATGAGATACTGTTTCCAGTCCAGAGAGTCGATATCGGCATCGAGAAGATCGGGCAGGTCTTTCGTGATACTCGCAAAAGCCATCGAGATCTCCATCAGAGTGTCGGTGCGCTTGTCAAACTTTAAAGGTTCATTGTTCATTTTTTCACCGTCCATAGGTTTTCTCCTTTGATCATCAGGAAAGGACTCTTTCCGGGTCATTGCGGCCGATCGTAGCACCAGCTTCTCTTTTGATCGCCCTTGCCGCCAGAGGCCCTTTTGGAAGGGAGACCTGCTTCAAACTGTCACACCCTTTGAACATGTCGTCAGTTTTTAAGTCGCTCTCACAGGAAGCAGAAGAGAGGTCTACCTTTTCCAAAGAAGAGCACCCCTCAAACATCTGCCGCATGTCGTAGACGTAACCGGTATCCCATGCACTGAGATCCAGTTCTTTCAAAGAGGAGCAGTTCCTGAACATACAGAACATGTCTTCCGACCGGCTGACATCAAGTCGCCCCAGACCTTCAATATCCTGCAAATTTTTCAACCCCTCAAACATCCGGTCGCAAAGTCCCGGCAGTTCAAACTTCCCGCTTTTTGAGGAGATATAGAGTGTCTTTGAAGCCGCATCTTCTGTAAAACAGAGATGTTCAAACCCGAGATCTACCCGCGTATCGTCCACCCGGAAGGGGGACAGATGTTTGATCCGCTCGTCGCTATTGTCGGTAAAAACGATGTGCTGTGCCTTATCCAGACGCAGGTCTTTTACCATCAGACTGCCGTTCTCATCCCGAAACCTTAATCGAGCCTGATTCTTTTGTTGCTGCTTTGTTTTGTCCATAGTGTTTTACCTCGTTTGCCGTGCCTGCATGTTCTATATCTCATGTGTGCCAGAATTCTTCTAACTTTTCACTTGTTTAATTTCACATAAAAGATCATCGAGTGAATCCGCGTGCGAATCTCCGATCGCCCGAAGATAGTTGTAAAGTGTTGTGTATATACCATCCTGTTCAAAGTACAGATAGTTCTCAGGATCATCGCCCTGAGAAGAGAGGAGTGTAAGACTCTAATCAGGGTAATATTCTCCGGTATCATCGTCGAGTTCCAGCATACATCCCTCATAAGCATCAATATGAAGCTCGGGGATCGTGACACAGACCGGATCCAGGCTAATGATCTCCGTATCTTCTGCTTGAAACTCATAGTTTTCATCAAAAACTGTTTCTTCATAGAGTGCTTCTATGTATTCAGTGAGAGAGGAGAGGGGGACGGCTCTGTAAAAAACATCTTTCTGCATATATGGCCCCTATCCGGCCATGCACCGCCGGCTCAAACACCTCTCGACACCTTTGGCCTTACACAAAGGCAGCCGCAGAACAATGTCCGCGGCTGCCCGTTATCAGGAGGTTTAGATGAAAAAGCTGAGGCTGTATGCACCCTCAGCTTTCACTTAAACCATAGCACGTTTTTCAGTTTACTTTGTTCGCTCTTACACCTAAGAAGCAGCTTTATCTTCCCCCGTGCTTCGGAGTATCCTTCTTTACCTCTTTGCTAACCTGTCTTTTCAGAATCTTGGTCAGTGCCATATCTTCCGGGTAGTGTACCTTCGTGAGCGATTCGCAGCCCGGGAAGAGCTCGGTTTTATACTCGGCGTTATCCAAAGTCCAGGAGGAGATATCCAGCTCTTTCAGGTTCTTACACCATGCAAAGATAAACGACGCATTCACAACATTCTGCGTATCCCACCCGGACAGATCCAACGCTTTCAGGCTGTCACAATGACAGAAGGCGCTCTCCATGTGTGTAACGCCTGACACATCCAAGCCAGATACGTTGATCTCTTCCAAAGCTCTGCAATCTTCAAACAGGTGACCCATATCTTTGACGTTGGAAGTGTCAATCCGGTACAGACCCTCAATGTCCTCCAGATTCCGAAATTTTGAAAATGAATAGGATGAATCTTCAGGGAGTTCAAACCTCCCACTTTCCGAGCAGATATACAGTGTCTTTTCATCTCGTTCCCAGATCCCGAAGGTCGGCTCGTAACCAAGGTCTGTGCTTTTATCGTAAACGACCAGTTCTGCATCTCCGGAAACTCTGGGATCAGACAAATCGGTAAAGACAATATGTTTACAACAATCTTTGTTTGTATCAGAAGTTGAATGCGCAAGAAGGGAATGTGTAAATCCTCTTACAATCCCTTGCCAGGTCTGTATGGCCATTTCAACTTCCCTGTTCATTAGTAACAGTGCCGCCATGATCTACTCCTTTTACATTCTCCTGAATCTGCGCCCACATCCCTGAAACCCTAACATCGCCCGTTCCGGTTCTTTACTCATGATGTTTTACCTCACTTTTTCAGGTGTCTCCCGGCTTCGATTCTGATTCATCTCGATCTGTGCCTTAGCAGCTATTTTGATCGAACGGGCCGCCATCGGATGCCGGGGCAATTCAACCGTTTTAAGCGACGTGCATCCTGCAAACAGGTCTTTGGTGTTTGGAGCTTTTGCAGTTGATGCGGCGGGCATACGGAGCGTTTCCAGCGACTTGCACCCGTCAAACATGCGCTCCATGTTTGTGACATTGCCGGTATCCCACCCGCTTAGGTCAAGGTCTGAGAGGGAAATACACCCTGAAAACATGGCGGTCATGGCACATACCTGATTTGTATTCCAGCCCGACACATCTGCCTTTGCAAGGGACATACAGCCACAGAACATATCAGACATGTCTGTCACGCGACTTGTATTCCAGGTTTCCACATTAAGATCCTTCAGGTAAAAGCAAGTAGCGAACATGCTGCTCATATTGGTGACGCGGGAAGTGTCCCATGCTGAGAGATCAAGACCTGAGAGAGCTGTACAGTGCAGGAACATGTCCCTCATATCCGTGACGTTGGACGTGTCGATTCGGTCAAGCCCATGGATTGACATTACTTCATTAAAATCTTTAAACAGGGCGCTTGCGTTCTCCGGCAAACTAAAACGCCCGCTTGGAGAGGCAATGTAGACAGCATCGGATGCGGTTTCCCGGCAAACCAACAACTTTTCGTCGTTGCCCGACTGATACCATTGCCCGCACCCCTGAGAAAACAGCAGTTTGACCGGCAAACTGTCGATATCCGTAAAGACGATATGCCCTGTGGTTGGCGGCACAATTTTGGGGTCATGAAGAAGTTCCGTTGTTAGCAAAGGGTGTCTTTTGCAATTTTTTCGAAGTATTGAACTGTTGATCGAGTCCTGAACCTGATCAGCGTTTATCCGATCTACGCCTTCGATAGCCCCGATGTCTTCAAGGCTCTCTATATGGGAAAACAGCTCCCCACCATTTTCCGGAAGTTCAAATTTTCCGGACTCGGAAATCACATAGAGAGTAGTACCTTTCCGGTAAAACGTGACGGCTTCACGGCCATCTGCCCGATACCATTCACTCAGAGCATTATCGCTCCTGAGATCTGCAAGATCATCGTGCGAGAGGTCTGCGAAGATAATACGCTCGGTGTTTATCGGAACAAGCGTCGTATCGTGAAAATACTCAGATAACAGCAGTGGCGGTTTCTTTTGCTCCATAAGCTTATCTCCTGATATTATAAAAAGGTTATCGCGACTGTCCGCGGGTCTGCCATCTGCGATTTGCTTCGATCTGCTCTCTGGCTGCCTTCTTGATCGACCGCGCCGCCATGGGGATGCCGAGGCAACTCGACTGACTCCAGGTTCTCACACCCTTTAAACATATCTTCTGTATTCGGACTCTTTGCCGTACTGGCGGCGGACATTTTGAGCGTTTTCAGGGAGCTGCAACCTAAGAACATGCCCCCCATGCTTTTGACGTTGGAGGTGTCCCATCCGGAAAGGTCGATTGCTTTTAGTCCGACACATCCCTGAAATGTCTCGAACATACTCATGACGTTTTCGGTGTTCCACCAGGTAACACTGCTGATTTCTGAAAGAGACCTGCATCCGTAAAACATATACCCGAAGTCTTTAACACTCTCCGTGTTCCAACTGGAGAGGTCTAAGGCTTTGAGACCGGAGCAGCATAAAAACAGGGCGTTCATTTTTATGACGTTTGATGTGTCAAAGTGCTTTACGTCAAGGGATTTAAGGGTTTTACATCTGGCGAACATTCGGGACATATCGGTGACGCTTTCCGTGTTCCATCCGGACAGGTTTAAGCTCTCTAATGAAGAACACCCTTCGAACATTCCGTACATCGTTTCAACGTTCGATACGTTCCAGGAACTGAGGTCGAGCGACGTAAGTTTCTCGCAATCGTCAAACATGGCCTCCATGCTGGTGACACCAGAAGTGTCGATGCGGTCCAGGCCTTCGATAGATATAAGATTCTTGAAGTTTTGAAAGGTCAGCAGGCAGGTTTTTGGAAATTGGAAAAGTCCGCTTTCTGAGCAGAAATACAGGGTTCCTGATTTTCTTCCGGGGGTGATGTACAATGGTTGTTCCCGGGAGTCGACGCCCCGGGCAACTTTCTTGTGCAGGCCTTGGACTCTCGGATCGGAGAGACTTGTAAAGATGATATGCTGAACGCGGAGGGTTTGGGCGGCTCCCCCTGCAGGGGATCCGCCCAAACCCGTCATATCCCAGCATCGCCCGTTCCGGCTCTTTACTCATAACTTTTCTTCCTCAAAAAAGGGGTGCGGCTTTCCACCGCCCCGATTCTACGTTGCTCCTATTTTGACTCTACCACAGTTTCGTGTTTACTTTGTTCGCTCTTTCCGCCACAAAACTACACACAATTGCTTCTTGCGAACCTGTCGGAAATTCCGACAGGCTCTGATCTATACACCCCGCAACAATTCCAAGGCGGCTGCCTATCAGAAGGCATCCTTAGCTGCACAAACTTTTAGACTGACTGCTCTGCATGAGCAAGCTCAAGCAGGTTCCCGGGGCTGATCGGCATCACTTAGTCCCCACCCGCCGTATAGTGACACTTCGAA
>Ga0065709_1006159_pt1 | contig 14063 bp, 11 predicted proteins | sample Hoacrofraction14_2_FD_59096 | JGI IMG/M metagenome (GOLD analysis project Ga0065709, IMG submission 59096) | Hoatzin crop microbial communities from Cojedes, Venezuela, sample from fiber fraction 14 v1 | ecosystem: Host-associated > Birds > Digestive system > Esophagus > Crop | place: Venezuela...
GACGGCTGTTGACGTGATGACCGAACTCCGGCATGAAGACCATGCTCTCGGCGTCGGGGTCGAGGTGGTCCTGGATGATGGGCGGCATGTACGAGGACGTGAAGCAGAACCCGTACGTGAAGTCGTGGTAACCCTGCGCGAGGCCTCCATCCTTTTTGATCTTGAGGGTCGCGGGCTTGGTGGTCGCCCAGTGGGTCTGGAAGTTGGTCTCCATCTCCTCTGCGCTGTACTCCTCGCCGTCGAACTCCCAGATGACCTGGTCCTTCGTGAACTTCTCGCCGTCAACGGTCAGCGTGCCCGGACGAATCTGGCTGAGGAAGATGCCACGGTAGTAGGGCAGGCGAACCTTGAACTGAAAGCCGGTGACCTTGCCGTCCTCAACGGTGTTCCTAAAGCCAACGGACTGAATGACTTGCTTTTCCATTACGCACCTCCTAGTCTCCGATGAGACGCTTGAGCATGATGTGCTGCTTCCTGAGCGTCTGGCCGACTTCGTAGCCGTCGTCGTACTTGTCCGCACCCTCGTACTCGCTGAGCAGGTAGCCGTCCCAGCCGTTGTCCTGCATGACCTTCACGACCTCCGGGTACGGGATGGTGGTCTCCTCNAAGTCGTCGCTCATGTTGATGAACTTGGCGTGGCAGCAGTAGATGTACGGGAGCAGCGGAATGATGTCCTCCGGCGCGTTGGGGGTGTAGTTGGGGTCGATCCACTCGCCTTCCTTGAACTCTGTGCGGAACACGCTGAAGTCGATGTTGAGACCAAAGTTCTTGGTGCCGGTCTCCTCGATGAAGTCAACGAAGCTCTTGACCATCTCGCCCTTGAGGTTCGAGGGCGTATGTATCTCGGGGCACATCTTGATGCCGAGCTTCTCGGCAAGGGGCAAGGCGCCCTTGATGATCTCGCGCCAGTTCTCGACCGGTTCGAGCTTGTCGTTGATGACGGGCATCTTGGTGCGCATGACCGTGAAGCCCAGGCGATGCGCGAGCTTGATGTCGCGGGAGAGCATGGCCACGGACTCCTCGGTGGTGAGGTCACGGCCGCCCATCACGTGGCTGTCGATCCAGTTGCCGTACTCGACGGGGATGATCTCGTACTTGTCGCAGAGACGCCACCACTTCTCAACCCATTCGTCTGAAGGGTACGGGTAGTTCTCAATGTGGGTGTTGGCGAGAATCTCGATGCCGTGGGCACCCATATCGTGCACGTCCTCGAAGCACTCCTCGAGGTTCTTGGTAAGGCCCCACTCGGCTGAGTAGCTGTAGAGCGCCACGCCGCGCTTCGGGCCCTTACGATCGTAGTGATACATGCTTCACCTCATTCTTGTGACTTGCTTCGGACGCCTACTGATCGAAGCGGACTTCTTTGCCGCTGGCAGCAGACTGGTAGATGGCATCGAGGATCTGCGTGACCACGAAGGCCTGCTCGGGCTTGGTCGCGGGCTCGGTGTCGTTGAGGATTGCCTCGAGCCACTGGTGGCACTCGATGACCTCCTCCTTGGCGTTGTCGCCCTCAAAGAACGCGATGGCGCCGAGGTCGGAGACGACTTCCTCGGTGAGCACGCCGCCGGTGGTCTCGTTGAAGTAGAGCTTGTAGCCCTCGCGGCTCATGCCGCCCACCTGCTCGGCGCCTGCTTTGGTGCCGCAGAGCGTGCACGCGGCCTCGCGAGAGTCCTTGACGTTGAGCGCCCAAGAGGCCTCTAGGAAGATGCTCGCGCCGTTCTCCATGGTGACCAGGCCAAAGGCGGAGTCCTCGACCTCGTATTTCTCGGGGTCCCACGGGCCGAACATGTTGCCCTCGGCAGCGGAGGCGAGGTGCCCGAGCTTCTCGAAGACGACGCCCTTGACGGAGACGGGCTTGTAGTTGTTCATGCACCAGAGGGTGATGTCGAGCGAGTGGGTCCCGATGTCGATGAGGGGGCCGCCGCCCTGCTTGCTCTTGTCGGGGAAAACGCCCCACGTGGGAACCGCGCGGCGGCGGATGGCATGGGCCTTCGCGAAGTAGATGTCACCGAGCTTGCCCTCGTCGCAGGCGCGCTTGAGCGCAAGCGTGTCCTTGCGGAAGCGGTTCTGGTAGCCGATGGTGAACTTTTTGCCGGACTTCTTCCAGGCGTCCATCATCTTCTGGGCGTCGGTGGTAGTGGCAGCCATGGGCTTCTCGCAGAGAACGTGCTTGCCGGCCTCGAAGGCGTCGCAAGTGATGGCGCAGTGGGAGACGTTGGGGGTGCAGACGTGCACGACGTCGATCTCGGGGTCCTTGAGCAGCTCCTTGTAGTCGGTGTAGACCTTGGCGCCCTCGGCACCGTACTGCTCGCAGGCCTTGACGGCGCGCTCCTCGATGATGTCGCAGAGGGCCACGATGTCGCAGAGGTCCTTTTGGGTGGTCAGGGACGGGAGGTGCTTCTGGTTGGCGATGCCACCGCAGCCGATGACCGCCACTTGAAGTTTGCCGTTCTTCATTGCGCTTCCTTTCTTTTCCTATCTTGCTTGCCGTTCATTATTTCTGCGCGGCCATGGCCAAAGACCGCTTGAAACCTATGAGGTGGAGTTCCTTGGGGCGAGGCTCCTTTGACTGTTTTTAGTCTACGGAGGGCGCCGAGATCGGGCTTTTTCCCAAAGAACCCGTCGGCACCCCTCTCGTTGCATCTTGCGTACCTGCGTCAAGCGCACCTGCAACGAGAGGGCACCGTTTATTGCATTACGCTTGGGCCTGCTCCTCGACGGCTTGATCCGATTCCTGCTCGCGACGGGCGCGCAGGCGGGCGCGGATGTCGTCGGCGTCCTTATCGGTCATGTCCCAGAGCAGGCAGAGAAGTGCACCCACCACGAAGAGAATGGCCGGGAAGAGGTTGACCACCATGTTGATGCCGCCCATGGCCTCGACAGTCTGCTCTTGGTTGGCAACGTAGCCGAACATGAACATCAGGGGCACGCCCACGGCACCGCCAATCGCGTTGCCGAGCTTGGTGGCCAGGCCGTAGGTGGCGTATGCGGTGCCGTCGGTGCGCAGACCGGACTTCTCCTCCATGTAGTCGACGGAGTCGGAAACCATCGAGAGCGACATGGGGAAGCCGACATTGGAGAGGCCGAAGATAACGTCGCCCGCGATGATCATGGGGAGGTTATCGAAGGGCGCGAAGTACATAACGAGAAGACCGATGGCGTTGATGAACATCGAATACATGAGCACGTTGCGCTTCCCGAGCTTCTTGGCGAGCACCGGCACGAAGAGCGAGCCCACAACGGCGCCGATGGAGGGAATCGTCATGATAAGCGAGATGAGGGTGAAGCTGTGAAGGCAGTAGATGACGTAGAAGGAGCAGACGGCGATGCGGCCCATGAAGGCGGTCATCTCCACGGCCATGATGGCGAAGACGATCATGAGGTACTTGTTGGTGACGAGACTCTTGACCGTTGCGCCGAAGTCGAACTTCGCCTTGGCCTGCGCAGGGTCGCGCTGCACGACCTCGCGAGACGTGAAGAACACGGCGAGGAACAGCGGAATCGAGACGATCGAATAGGCGACCGCCGTCCATGTGTAACCGCTACCGGTGGCAACGGTGGCGCCGCTGCCCGAGAATGCAAGCAAGAGTACCGGCGAGAGGGCGTTGACGATGATCATGCCCACGTTCATGCCGATGTTGCGGAAAGCGTTGAGGGTGTTGCGCTGCTCGGAGTCCTCCGTCATGACGCCGGCAAGAGCGCCGTAGGGGATGTTGACAAGCGTGTAGAGCATGCCCGCGATGATGTAGGTAACACCGGCGTAGACGACACCCGCAGACGAGCCGCCGCCGAAGGGGTTCGTGAACGTGAGGACCGCGAAGATGGCGAGGACGGGGCAGCCGAAGGCGATCCAAGGGCGGAAGCGCCCGAACTTGCTGGAGGAGTTCTCGGCGACGGCGCCCATCATGGGGTCGTTGAAGGCGTCCCAGATGCGGGCGATGAGCATGATGGCCGCGATGGCGCCGGGGCCGAGGCCGACCACGTCCGAATAATAAATCGACAGATACGACCCGACGAACGTCCACACGAACTGCGAGGCAAGGTCCCCGAGGCCATAGCAGAACACCGCTGCTTTCGAGGCCTTTTTGAGTTGATCCATGAGCATCTCCTTACGCTGATTGAGTGGCGGCAGAGCGCCGCCCGACGGGCAGGGCCCGCCTTTTTCCGTCTTTAACAGCTGCTGGTATCAGCGTATGTTCCGGGAGGTTTGACGGCTTCTTGCGGGTTGCGCCGAGCGGCGAGGCGGTTGCACGTTTTTGGCGCAACAAGGTACCGGCGCAACAGAGCGAAGGCATCCGTTGCGCCGGCGATCATGCGGTTGTGGCGGTATGGAGGGTATGGAGGGCGCTTACGCCTCGTAAATATGCACGAGGAGCACCTCATGCAGCTCGGGTTCGAGCTCGAGCGAGAGCACGCCGGCCTCTGGTGCCATCTTGCGAAGCTGGAGACGCGGGTAGCAGGAGGTGCGCAGGTAGCGTATGTCGTTTCCGGTAAGGCTCGTCTCGTAGCCGAAGTCGGCCCACTGCTTGAGGATGCACCCCTCGCTCGGACGGATGGCGCGCGTCTTGACAAAATACTCTTGGGCACGGGCGCCGTCGATGGCAACGACCATGCGGGAGGGCGCATTGCCTTCGAAATAGGCGCTCTCGTCCTCGATGAAGCGTGCGCTCTCGGGTTCGAGGAAGTAGCGCTTGGAGAACCACTGGTAGTTGAAGGCGAGGATGTAGAAGTCTCGCCCGCCACGCTGGGTGACCACCCAAGAGTCCCCGCGACTCACCACATGATCGCCCATGAGGTTGAGAAGCTGGAGGGCATGGAAGACGGGCTTCTCGATAGTGTCCTTGGTGAGCAGGCCCAAGCCGCCGCCCACCACGCCATGGAAGTCTGAATCTGCGTCAATCCAGTCGCTCGAGATCATGGGCACGAGCAAGTCGACCTGATTCCAGATCTGGCTGATCTTCTTGGCAAAATAGGCGGCCCGAAAGCAGCCGTCGTTGAACCAATTGCGTCCCGACACCGTGTTGTTGAACTCAGAGATATACACGGGCATATCGGCATGGCCCGTCTTGGCGAGCAACTCTTTGGCCATCTGCAGCTGCGCAAGCTCTGAGTCGCGCTCAAGCGAGAGGCCCTTGCTGACAGCCCCGCCGGTACTGCGCATAGGGCGATAGGGATACACCATGATCGAGAGAAAGTCCGGCAGGGTGGCCGCCTCGGCGCAGTGCGCCATGCCGTCCACCAAGAACTCCCAATCAAGCGAGATGATGCCGCTCGAACCGCCTACGCGCGCACCCGGAAGCTCTCGCTTGACGAGCTGGTAGATATAGTCGTAGGCGTCCCAGAACCAGTATTGTTCGTCCTCGTAATAGCGGTGCTCGTCCGCATGGACCGTATCGCAGGACACCTCGAAGATCCACTGCGAGACAACATGGCGGCGGTAGCGGCGCACAATGTGCTTGATGAAGCGCATAACGAGCTGCTGCCAAGCACCCTTGGAGGCCGGCGGCACATAATCGTACTCCCACCGCACCACATCGTTGCCCGAAAGCAGGATGGTGCTCGGGCGCGGGCCCATATCCACGTAGACCTTGAGGTCGTGCTCCACGAGGAAGTCGAGCGCTTGGTCGAGCAGGTCGAAGTTGTACTCGTGCGGGCGCTTGGAGTCTACGATGTGCAGATGGGTGGAGAAGATGCTCCAAATGCGAACGCCCTCGATATGCAGGTGTTCTTGCAGATAGAGAATATGGCGCTGGACGTTTGCGCTCAGGACATCGCGGACGCTGCCGGCGTTCACGAAGCGGTTCCAGACGCGCTCGTAATGCGTGCCCGCATCGCGCATGGAAAAACCGATTTTGGATTCGGCGCTTGTCGGGAGCGCTCGTTGCGAGGGACTGCGAACGTACTCGTCGCGCAACGAGAGGCTCTCGCGCAACTGGTCGTCCTCGCAGGCGGGATTGGCCGGCGCCTCGAAGGCGATGGCCGAGCGCTTCTGCTCCCGGTAAGCGGTGGGGGTGCAGCCGTATTGCTTCTTGAACGCCTTGTTAAAGGCCTGCGAGTTCGAAAACCCGCACTCGTAGGCGATGCGGGTGAGCGGCTTGTCGGTACACACGATGTCCTGCGCGGCATGATGGGCGCGCACCGTGTTGACGAAGTCGGCGAAGTAGACCCCCGTGCTCTTGTGGAAGGAGCGTGAGAGCGTGGATGTGGAGACGTACATCTCCTCGGCGAGCGTCGAGAGGTTGAGCTGCTCTTGATAGTGGGCAAGGACGTAGCGCCTGACCTTGGAGGACCGCTCGTCTTCTTGGCGCGTATAGCGTGCGCTGGGCGCCGCATCATCGAGGAGATAGTTCTCGAGCAGCGTGTCGAATAGCCGCAGCATCAAAGAGTCGGTCATGCTCTCGGCGCGGCCGGGCGGGGCTATGTAGCCGTGCATGAGCTCGTAGAAGATGTTGCGAAGGTCCCGATACGAATGGGTGGAATCGGCGGCGCTGTTGCAGAGAAAGAACAGGTCGCTGCCGTTGGCGACGCGGTCGGCGAGCTCCGAGCTAAAGCAGGCTGCGGTATAGACGGGAGCGGCGGTGCTGTGTGAGCCATGCTTGGCGAGCGTACACGAAAGGCCGAGCTCGGGCATCACGATATCGTGTTCTTGCATATGGAACGTATCCGCGCCGAACGTCACGTCCAGCTCGCCTTCCGCCGCGAAGATCAGCGTAAGGTCGGCGCAGAGAAAGGTCTCGGTCTCCGGCAGGCGCCGAACTTTGAACTGGATGTCTGACAGCGCATTCATATGCCCACCTCTCGGCTGCGGCGGCCTGCGTTTCTCTCCCACGATACCAGCCGGATGCAATCGCCGCCATGCGTGTGTTGCGCGCTGGCGTGCGCTGGTTTCATCTTGCGTAGGGTTGGTGTGGTGGATTGCAACGGGTGTGGTGCTTTTGTTGCGTGATGCAGGGCGGGGGCGGTAGACGGTGGAGTCGATAACAACAAGTACGCAAATCCGTCCACTTTTAGGGGTCCGAGAGGGGCGGAAATGGACGAATCTGCGTACTTGTTGATTTACAGTCGAGTCCGAGCGCCATCAGCGGATGAAGTTGGTCGTGTTCTCGTGTTCGATGGCGGGGCGCTCGATGCCGTGCTCGTCGGCACAGCGGATGCAGTCCATGATCCACGCCAGATACCGTGCCGCATTGCGCATCGTCTGCAGGCCCTCGGCATCCTGCTCGACCTCGCCCGGTTTGCGCCCATGTGCAACCGGCCAGTACGTGGAGCCCACGTTCACCATGCCCGAGATCGAGAAGTACTTCCCCAGCACATCGACGCTCGCCGTCGTGCCGCCCCGGCGCGCCACCGCCACGGCGAAGCCGGGCTTGCCCGCAAAGATGCTCGCGCTGCTGTAGAACACCCGGTCGAGGAAGGAGAGGATCCTGCCGCTCGGGTGCGCGTAGTAGACCGGCGTGCCAAAGACGAGGCCGTCGCACTCCTTCGCCTTCGCCACGAAGTCGTTGACCGTGTCGTCCGTGAAGATGCAGCCCTCATCGGTGCAACGTCCGCACCCTATGCAGTCGCGGATCGGCTGCGGCCCTATATGGAAGATCTCGTACTCCACGCCAAGCTCCTCGAGGACCGCACCGGCCTCCTTGAGGGCGCGTACCGTGTTGCCGTTCTTCTTGCTGCTTCCGTTGAGCATGAGCACCTTCATGTGAGACTCCCCTCTCCCCTCCTGGTAGTGATGCGCAGGCCGCTGCGCACATACCCTCATCTTATCCGATGTGCATCATGCGATAACGGCGGCATTGGCCTCATCGATGGGGAGATGGTTGCTCCTGCGTGCAGCAGTCGCCGTGGCCGCGTCATAACGCGGCCTTTCGCGAAAGGGACCGCGCTGCGTTCTGGTCTCAAGCGTCGAACTAGAATGGGTATCCGCACGGAGCTTGTAAAATCCAACTCACTTTTACCGATATCTCCGATTTTGCTCATTTTTTATCAGGCGTTATGCGATGAGAGCTTTAAAAGTGAGTTGGATTTTTTGGAACCCCAAAAATTTCCGCAGAGAGAATGCGCAGCTCAAGCGATTGACCCATGAGGCCCTTATACCACCCCGTAAATATTGGCACCAACAAAAGCGCAGGTACAGCCGTGTGAATTTTGGTGGCATTCCGCCCTCGGGAAAATACGGCACTCCGAGGACCACACGGGCCCACTCTCACGTGAGATATAAAAACCCATACGAGGTCCCGAGCGTCCCGTAAAACGGCTCTCAGCGCCTCGCACTTTTCTGGGTTTTTATCTTCGTTGCGCACCTCGGCGACCGCAGGATGCTCTTTGAGATGCGAAGCGCACGAGCTAAAGACCTTCGATAGAAATACAGAGCTGCGAGCACAACGCATAGCGATGCGCTCATCCAACTTTGTTGCATGCTTTGACCCCAGTGCTTCAATCCCAGCCACAAAAAAGCGGAGGCCCCTGCCCATACGTGGGCACGAGCCTCCGCCTTTGGCATGAGTATACAAGTTGTATCATGATGCCGTCAATCAGGGCGATGAGGGACCTGACTCATAAGCCGGTTGGGACACTCGATGACGTGACTAGTTCACGATTGACAGCTAACCGTCATCGTTGCTTACTTTCTAGCAGAAGGCTAGCCTTAGGATTGATGCCGTGAACAAACCAGTCGATAAGACAAGACTAGGCTCACGCTTGTGGGGATATCCGAACTGGCAAACAGAGATGGTACGGCTGTTTCAAGCAAGGAATGAGGCCCACGCTGTCTAATCGTGCGCGGGGACGCAAAAGAGAGCAGCTCGCGGATTCGGCTTTACCGTTCCTGCACTCTATCGCATGTTTAAGTGCGTCAACCTAGCCAATTTCCCCCAAGTCCATGCGCGGCAGCGGCGTATCCGCGCAGTACAGCTCGCGGACCATGCCCGCCGCGTAGATGGGCAGATAGAGAACCTTGCCCTCGCGCATGACGTTGGAACGCGAGAGGACGATGCCTAGGGGAATGCCGTATTCCTCGGACGCAAGGAGCACGTCGAGCGATGCATGCGTCCTAAAGCTCCGGCCCGATTTGACCTCGATGGGAAGCGGCGCCTCGCCGCCCTCGGTGATGAAGTCCACCTCGCCACGCTTCCTAGCCATGTAGTAATAGAGGTCGAGATCCTGCGCGGCAAGCTCCTGGGCAACGACGTTCTCGTAGATGCCCCCGAGGTTCGCGCTCCTCTCGTCGAGATAGATCAAGCGCGCGACTGACTGTGGGTAGCGAGCGACGAGCATTCCCACATCCGACTGGTACAGCTTGAAGAGGGATGGTCGGTCGGTGCGCCTGAGCGGAGGCTTGGGCTCGCTTACCTGATCAACCTTGAGACCGACGCCGGCGTTGACCAACCAGAGAAAGTTATCCTCGTAGCTCTCATAGCGCGCGCCACGGTCCACAGCCGCGACCTTGAAGCGCAGGCTCTTCTCTGCAAGCTGTAGGGGAATCCTGTCAAAGATGGACCTCACAGCCAGCGCGCGACCCTCCGCGTACTTTGCGATGTCATGCTGATACTGCGTATTGAGGTCAACCTGCAGGGTGCGGGCGGGCCCTAGGTCTCCTCCATTGTCCACGTAGCGTTGCACGACCTCGGGCATTCCTCCCACCACCATGTACGTGCGAAAACGAGAGAGCAAAGCATCGTGCAGGTAGTCGGGAACCGGCCTTTGGGCACGCAACGCCTCCCGTACCATGTCGAGATGCTCGGAACGGATGCCCGTCGCCCAGCAGAACTCCTCAAAGCTCATGGGACGCATGAGAAACTCGCGCACAAAACCCACGGGGTACGACCGCACGCCCTTGAACTCGGTTCCCAGCATCGATCCAGAGAAGGTGTAGTCAAAGCGACCGTCCTCCACGAGGAACTTTGCCATGGTCATGATGTTGGGCAGTTCCTGAATCTCGTCGATGAAGACGAGGGAGTTTCCCGGAACCAGTTCCATGGAGGAGAAGAGCGATATGCGGCTGATAAGGTCGCGTACGTCGCTCGCCTGGGCAAGTGCCTTTCTTGCCTGGGCGTTGTCGGTGAGGTTGATCTCGACGTAGCTCTGGTACTCGCGCTGCGCCAAGGTTCGCACGAGAAAGCTCTTGCCGACTTGGCGTGGGCCATAGAGCAGCAGGGCCTTGCCCGCGCCGTCGCGTCTCCATGCCAAGAGTTGATCGTAGAGCGTTCTCTGGAACATCACGGGCACCTGCCTTCGGATGTGGAGTCGATGAGTGAGCGGGTGGATAAGCGCGTGGGTAGGCGGACGGGTAAGCTGGCGAGTGGACGAGAAGGGACAAAATGACGAGTTATATTTTATCTCATATCGCAAAAATGTCGTATTTCATTTCTGATGAAATATCAGAAATATCGCATTTCAAGTTAGTCATAGCGCAAAGCATGTACCGAAAAGAGACCTACGACTCGCAAAACTTGCACGATGAAGACGACAACCAAAAACATAGTTTGCACGAGCGTAAAAGTCGTTGGAATTAGTGTGCATACCAATGCACAAGTCGTTTGAATTAGTGTGCTGCTCTCAGTAAAACTCCCTTGAATTTTTGTCAATCCAGAGTCATCATATGCGCAAATAGAGAATTGACGAGGACGCCAGCTGTTCACAGTGCCAGGACGGCATGCTTAAAAGGAAGATCGAAGACACTCTGCGGAGTATGCGGATGATCGCGACAAGCCTCTTATCCGCGAGTGCTTCGAGTCCATACCGCGGCAGCTCAGCCGAGAGAACAAGAAGTTCCGGTGCTCGACAATCAGGAAGGGCGGACGCTCTCTCAGTACGCGGGAAGCCTCCAATGGATCGAAGATGCGGGAATAATCGCACGATGCCGCAACCTTTCCATTACGGACCTCCCTCTTGAGGGCAATGCCGAGGAGAACGTCTTCAAGGTCTACATGAAAGACTCGGGGTTGTTCATAAGCATGTTGGAGGACGGCACCCAGCACGACGTGCTTTCCGGCCGGTTGTACGGCTACAAAGGTACCATCTTCGAGAACCTGATGGCGGACGTGCTCTCGAAGATGGGGCGCAGGCTGTACTACTTCCGCAAGGACTCAGGGCTCGAGATCGATTTTTGCATCCGCCACAAGGGCCGCTGCACGCCCCTCGAGGTGAAGGCACGCAAGTAACGCGAAGAGCCTCAAGACGGTCATGGGCCATCCGGAGAAGTACCACGTTCACGACGCCATCAAGCTCGGCGACTACAACGTCGGGCGCTCTGGTGCCATCCTGACGCTCCCGCTCTACATGGGCTTCCTCCTAGCCGAGCTTTGATGTGACGGCCGCATGCAGGCTACAACCCGGCTACGGGACAGCGATGATCACGGGGTAATGCCTGCACCCGTGACCTTCTTCGCGCCCGAAACGTACGTGCCAGATCTCCCAAAGCTCGGGTGTCTCACTCATCGTCATCCCAGTCCGCAGGAAGGACGGCAACGCCATCGCCATTTATAGTTGGCTCATAGGCCACGGCTGCCAGGTCATCGTAACTCGGAGTTTCGGGGCGCAGGTCGAACGGCAGCTCTTCGACCTCGATCGACTTCACGGGGAACATGTTGATCGCATCGTTGAGGGTAATTCCCCAATGTGCGTAAACCTCACGGCACGGGTTTTAACATCGTCAGTCGTACGAGCCTTTATCTCGGCTTTCTTTGCAAGAGCGGCTGCGGTTTTCATTCTGTTCTGCTTCACCATGAGATTACCCGTATCGTACCCATATTGGGTTCAATATCAAAGAAGGAGTGCAATCATTTTGTTTGGCATGAGTATGGTAACTCCGCCTTTTCAAATCATATTCTCACCTAATCTAATCACGTTTGGTTAGGTTGGGCTAGAAAAGACGCGGGTGCGTTCGTGAAAGCGCAACGCTCAGATAGACGCGCCGATCGCTGCTGGGACTGAGCAACCCTTCCTGCAGCTCGTGGGGACGGTCGGCACCCCACGCACCCCAAAGGACGCAGGGTCTAGATCGCAGAAGAGGCAAAAAGAGAGGGCTGCCTTCCCCTCTGGGACGGCAGCCCTCTCTTTGTAATTATGATTGCAAACAAGGTTTCTAGCGTAAAGCTACCCTTAGTGCACGGGTGCGCTGCCCGCGACAGACATAAGGGACGATGGGTACCACGCATGGCGACGTACTGAGAATCTTTGTGACGTGCTTCAACCCCAATGCTTCAATTTCCAGCCGAAATGACAACGGAAATCGTCAATCCTCAACGAAGGGACCGAGCGAATTGCCCGGTCATGCCTGGCGGTCGTCCGTGTTGGTGAAGGTGACCTCTCCTCAACGAAGGGACCGGGCGAATTGCCCGGTCATCTGGTTGACCTGCTCGCGCACCTCCAAGACCCCGCTTCCTCAACGAAGGGACCGGGCGAATTGCCCGGTCATTTCTCCATCGCATAGAGCTTCATCATCGTCCTCCTCTCCTCAACGAAGGGACCGGGCGAATTGCCCGGTCATCTGCGGGAACGCCAACCTGCTGTTCGTAAACTGCGATCCTCAACGAAGGGACCGGGCGAATTGCCCGGTCATCTCGAGGTCGTGGCATATCTGTTTCCGCTAGGGTAAAAATGAACACTTTGACGTGCAACTTCTGAGCACTTCGATGGGAGAAATGCTGACCACCGCAATCAGCTACCTTGGTCGATGCTGGTTTGGTATTCGACCGAGGAGGAGTGAAAGGATGATCAGCATGTCGCAAGTGTACTCCATACGCCAACTGAGGAAGAGGGGGGGAGTCCGTGGCCGAGATCGCCCGCAAGGTCGGGGTGTGCCGCAACACGGTGTACAAGAGCCTGAGGGAGGACGACCTGTCGCCCAAGATGCCGGCGCCCAGCAGGCGGCCGAGGCTGCTCGACCCCTACCGCCCGCTCATACAGAGCTGGCTCGAGGAGGACCGCTCGCAGTGGCGCAAGCAGCGCCACACCGCCCACCGCATATGGGTGCGGCTGACGACCGAGGAGGGCGTCGAGTGCGGGGAGTCGACCGTGCGCGAGTACGTGCGCGGGCTGCGGGCGGAGATGGGCGGCTCGGACGCCGACGGCTACCTCGACCTGGTCTGGGAGCCCGGCGAGGCCCAGGCCGACTTCGGGGAGGCCGACTTCTACGTGCGCGGCGTCAAGACCCGCCTGAGCTACTTCGTGCTCGCGTTCCCCCACTCCAACATCGGCATCGCGCAGGTGTTCCCCTCCGAGAACGCCGAGTGCGTCTGCCAGGCGCTCGAGAACGTCTTCGAGTTCGTCGGCGGCGTGCCCCTGCGCATCGTGTTCGACAACGCCACGGGCGTCGGGCGGGCGGGTCTGCGAGCGCGTCCGCACCACGGCGCTGTTCGCCGCGTTCGCGGCCCACTACGGCTTCGGCTTCTCGTTCTGCAACCCCGACTCGGGGCACGAGAAGGGGTCGGTCGAGGCGAAGGTCCGCTACCTGCGCTCCAACCTGTTCGTCCCCGTGCCGAGGATGACGGACCCGGACAAGTACAACGCGAAGCTGCCCGGCATGTGCATGGCGCTCGCCAAGGAGCACTACCTCAAGGGCGAGGGGGAGGACGAGCTGTTCGCCGAGGACGGGCTCGCGATGGGCGGCCTGCCGGACAGGCCCTTCGACGTCGTGCGCTACGAGCGCCCCAAGGCCGACAAGAAGGGCAAGGTCAGGCTCGACGGCCGCCACTGGTACTCCTCCGACCCGTCGCTGGCCGACCGCGAGCTGGTCGCGGCGATGCGGGCGACGACGGTCACCCTCTACACCTCCGGCGGGGAGCTCGTCTGCGAGCACCCCCGCGCCTACGGGCCGGCGCCCACGGACACCTCCGACCCGGCGAGCCAGCTGGCACGCTGCTCGCCGTGAGGGCGGGGGCTGGGTCAACAGCCGGGTGCGCCGGGAGCTGCCCGACGCCCTGCGGGAGCACATGGACTCGCCGCCCGAGGCCGACCTGCGCGCCGAGCTGCGCCTGATGCGCGACCAGAGCGCCGCGCGCGGGTGGGACGCCGCGGTGGGGGCGATGGCGGCCTGCCTGGAGGCGTGCGGGCGCGTCGACGAG
>Ga0065709_1029689_pt1 | contig 14063 bp, 9 predicted proteins | sample Hoacrofraction14_2_FD_59096 | JGI IMG/M metagenome (GOLD analysis project Ga0065709, IMG submission 59096) | Hoatzin crop microbial communities from Cojedes, Venezuela, sample from fiber fraction 14 v1 | ecosystem: Host-associated > Birds > Digestive system > Esophagus > Crop | place: Venezuela...
CAATGAGCCGAATGAACACGTTCGCGTGTGCATTCGGCGAATGCCGCGTCAATCGAGTAGGACTTGTCCTACTCGATGCCGGGGAATCCGGAGGATTTCCCGGATGGCTCTGAACCGTTACACAATTAAAAAGGAGGCACTCTATGAACAGAAACATGACCACAGCGATTCTCACGGCAGCCGTGTCTGCGGCCCTGGCCCTCACCGCGTCGGCGGAGGAGACCACCTTTGACGTCGGCATCGTCAAGTTTGTCGACGACGCGTCCCTCAATCAGATCGAGCAGGCCATCATGGACGAGCTCGATGTCCTCGGGGAGGAAATGGGTGTCACCTTCAACGTCACCAATTACGACGGTGCCGCGGATGCCACGCTCCTGAGCCAGTTTGCCTCGGAGCTCGTCGGCAATGAGGTGGATGCGATCGTCCCGATCGCCACGCCGGCCGCGGTCATCATGCAGTCCGCGACGGAAGACAGTCAGATCCCGGTCATCTTTTCGGCCATTTCCGATCCGGAGACGGCGGGGCTGGTCGAGTCGAACGACACGCCCGGTTCCAATGTGACCGGCACGAGCGACGCCCTGAACACGGACGCGATCTTCGAGCTGATCACGGCGGCGGACGAGGACATCAGCAAGATCGGCCTGCTCTACAGCACGAGCGAGGATTCCTCGAAGAAGCCGGTCGAGCGCATGAAGGAGCTCTGCGAAGAGGCGGGCATCGAGGTCGTCGAGAAGACCGGCACCAACAGCGAGGAGGTCATCCAGGCCGCGCAGGCGCTGATCGGCGAGGGCGTCGAGGCGGTCTTCACCCCGACCGACAACACGATCATGACCGCGGAGCTGGCGATCTATGAGAGCTTCATCGAGGCGGGCATCCCGCACTACTGCGGCGCGGATTCCTTCGCCCTGAACGGCGCGTTCCTCGGCTACGGTGTCAACTACGTGGACCTGGGCACCGCGACGGCCGACATGGTCGCGGATATCCTGGTCAACGGCGCGGATCCGGCCGAAACGCCGGTGCAGATGCTCGACAACGGCATCGCGACCGTCAACACGGAGACGGCGGAGGCGCTCGGGCTGGATTACAGCATGTTCGCGGACATGGATGTGTGCGCGGATGTGGTGGAGACCGTGACGGCGCTGAGCTTTGATGATCTGGAGGAGTAAACACTGGTACCTGCCGCGGACGCGTTCCGGCCGCCTGGGCGGCAGAAGAGAAGACTGAGGACGGACCATGATACAGTTTTTTACCGGCCCGCAGTTCATCACCGCGGTGGAACTGGGCCTGATGTATTCCCTGGTGGCGCTGGCACTGTTTGTGTCATTTTCCCTGCTGAACATCGCTGACCTGTCGACGGACGGGTGCTTCACGCTGGGCTGCGCCGTCGGGGCGAGCGTCACGATCGCGGGACATCCGTTCCTGGCGCTGCCGGCGGCGATGCTCGCGGGCGTGTGCTCGGGCTTCGTGACGGCGTTCCTGCAGACGCGGATGGGGATCCAGTCGATCCTCGCCGGCATCATCGTGAACACGGGGCTCTACACGGTGAACTTCCTGGCCATGGGCTCGTCCTCGAACCTGAATGTGTTCGGCTCGGACACGATCTTCTCCCTCGCCAAGAAGCTCTCGGAGCAGCCGCTCTACCGGAAGTTTTACAGCGCGCTCATCCTGCTGGCCATCGTGCTGGTGATCTGCCTGCTGCTGCACTGGTTCCTGAACACGACGCTCGGCCTCAGCATCCGGGCCACCGGGGACAATGAGCACATGGTCCGCGCCTCGAGCATCAACCCGGCCTTCACGATCACGGTCGGGCTGTGCGTCTCGTCAGCGCTGACGGCGCTCTCGGGGGCGCTTCTCGCGCAGTACCAGAAGACCTGCGACATCAACTTCGGGACCGGCCAGGTCACGATCGCGCTGGCCTCGCTGATGATCGGATCGACGCTCGTGCGGCGGGGCAGCATGCTCACCCGCGCGCTCGGTGTGGTGCTCGGCTCGTGCCTGTACCGCCTGATCATCGCGATCGCGCTGAAGTTCAGCCTGCCGGCGGAAGCGCTGAAGCTGGCTTCCGCGGTGATCGTGACGGCGGCGATCTGCGCGCCGTATCTGAGGGAGAAGATGGCATTTACAAGGAAGCGGCTTTCCTCGGGCGCCGCGCACGGGAAGGGGTGAGGGCATGCTGATCCTTGAAAATGTCAGCAAGACGTTCAATGCCGGTACGGTCAACGAAAAGACGGCACTGCGGCAGGTCAGCCTGCACCTTGCAAAGGGCGATTTTGCCACGATCGTCGGCAGCAACGGCGCCGGCAAGTCGACGCTGTTCAATGCGGTCACCGGCGCGTTCTATATCGACGAGGGGCGCATTCTGCTTGCGGGCGAGGATATCACCTATAAGAAGGAGCATCTGCGCAGCCGCGACATCGGGCATCTGTTCCAGGACCCGCTGATGGGGACCGCGCCGCACATGTCGATCGAGGAGAACATGTCGCTCGCGTACCTGAAGGCGTCCTACGGGACCAAGCATCTCTTCTCGCGCATCACGAAGAAGGAGAAGGCCTTCTTCCGGGAGCAGCTCTCGCTCCTCGGGATGGGGCTCGAGGACCGGATGAAGAACCCGGTCGGGCTGCTGAGCGGCGGGCAGCGCCAGGCGCTGACGCTCCTGATGGCGACGATGGTCACGCCGCGCCTGCTCCTGCTCGATGAGCACACGGCGGCGCTCGACCCGGCCACGGCGGACAAGGTGCTCGCGCTGACGCGGCAGATCGTGGCCGAGCGGGGGCTCACCTGCCTGATGGTGACGCACAACATGCACCAGGCGCTGCAGGTCGGCAACCGCACGCTGATGATGAATAACGGGAAGATCATTCTGGATGTGAGCGGAGAGGAGCGCGCGGCGATGACCGTGGACGATCTGCTCGAGCAGTTCCGGCTGCACGCGGGCGAGGAGCTCGATAATGACCGGATTCTGCTGTCGGCGGTGTGAGATTGCCGCGGAGGGGCGCGCTGCCCGAATGCCGGGTCTTCACAGACTAAACCGGCCGCCGCACGCAGCCGATGCTTCAGCCGTTTGGCATGATGTATGAGTCATAAAAAAAGGTCCGCGCCCTGCGCGCTCCCGGTATGCTTTCACTGCCGGGCCGCAGGGGGCGGACCTTTTTGCTTCTGTACCTGTTTCTGTCAGGTCTGTTTTCACGGTCTGCTTTTCAGGTCAGTTTTTCTGAATGGAATGACGGGCAAAGGCTGCCGGTCGTCCGCATCGGACATCGTTTCCTGCCGGACGGGCCACGCAGTATCCGCCGGCAGATTACCGCCCGAGCGCCGCCAGATCTTCATAGAACGTGGGACAGGAGATGCGCACGCAGTCGGCGTCGCGGACGGTGGTCTCGCCATCCGCGGCGAGCGCGGCGACGCTCAGGCTCATCGCGGCGCGGTGGTCGAGGTGCGGATCGACTGCGGCGCCGGTGAGGCGCTCGCGGCCGCGGATCACGAAGCCGTCCGCCGTCGCCGTGATGTCTGCGCCCATCGCGCCGAGCGCCTGCGCCATGACCTCGATGCGGTCCGACTCCTTGACGCGCAGTTCGGCCGCGTCCCGGATCACCGTCTCCCCGTCAGCCGTCGCGGCGAGTGCGGCGATCATCGGCAGCTCGTCGATGAGCGTCGGGATGATCGCCCCTTCCACCGTGGTCCCCGTGAGGCGCCCGGCGCGCACGATGAGGTCCGCGCACGGCTCGAGCCCGCACAGGTACGAGCGCGCCGGTGTCACGTCCGCGCCCATCGCCCGGACCACCCGGAGGAAGCCGTCCCGCGTCGGGTTCACGCCCACGCCGCGCACCAGCACCTCCGACCCAGGCACAAGGAGCGCCGCCGCGATAAAATACGCCGCCGACGAGATATCCCCCGGCACCTCGATCTCCTGCCCCCTGAGCCGCGGCTCCGGGCAAATGGCACTTTTAAAGCTCCCGTCCGGCATCTCTATGCTCGACACCTCCGCACCGAAGGCCCCGAGCATGAGCTCCGTGTGGTTGCGGGAGAGCGCGCGCTCCGTCACGCTCGTCACGCCGTCCGCGTACAGGCCGGCCAGCAGCACGCAGGACTTGACCTGCGCCGAGGCGACGGGCATCGCATAGTCGATGGCCCTGAGGAGCGACGGATGCGCGGCGAAGGCGAGCGGCAGGCAGCACCGATCGCCCCGGCCGGTCACCTGCGCGCCCATCTGCGAAAGCGGGATCTGCACGCGGTCCATCGGGCGCGTGCGCAGCGAGTCGTCGCCGTCGATGCGGCTGTCAAAGGGCTGCGCCGCCAGGATGCCGCTCATGAGGCGCGTGGTCGTGCCGCTGTTGCCGGCGTCCAGCACCGCGGCGCTTTCCCGCAGGCCGTGCAGCCCGCGCCCGTGCACCGTCACCGCGCCCGCCGCGGCGTCTTCCTCGATCTCTGTCCCCAGCGCGCGGAGCATGCCGATCGTGGACAGGCAGTCCGCACTCCTCAGGAAATGCGTGATATGTGTGGTCCCCTCCGCCAGCGCGCCGAACATGACAGCGCGGTGGGAGATTGATTTGTCCCCGGGGATAGTCAGCTCCCCGCGCAGCGGCGCGGAGGCGGTGATGATTCTGTCCATAGACTTCTCCATTCTGCCGCAGACGAGCCTGCGGCTGCGGCCGTACACAAGGCGGCCGGCAGGTGTTTTTCCGACAGGTTTAATCCGAATTATGGTTGATTCCGTGTAACTGCTGCGCGAAGCGTTCTGAACAGTTACGATTCCGACAGTGGCCTGTCAGCGGCACTTCAGGGTGGGGCGGCTCGGGCTTACCGGTCATTCTCCCACACCGTGTAGCGGTGATGCCGCAGGATCTCGCACGAGCGCCGCATCGGCTCCTCCTCGTAGAACTCGATCAGCAGCGCGCCCTGCTCGAATTCGCGGTTGTGCACGATCCCGATGTTGCGGATCGAGATCGAGTGCACGGCCAGGATCGTCGCGATCGTGGCGATGGCGCCGGCCTCGTCGATGACATCACAGTAAATGCGATAGGATTTCTTCACCGGCCCCCGCGGCACATCCGAGAACGAGCTGCGGTAGGCCCTCGACTCGTCAAACATCTGATGGATGTACGCGCCGTCCCCGCCGGTCATGTGCGCGAGCGCCGCCTGCATCTGGCGGAGGAACTCGGCGGTGACTTTTTCGATGTTTTCATGGTTATCGAGGCAGATGGCTTCCCACATTTCCGGGGAAGAGGAGGCGATACGGGTGATGTCCTTGAAGCCGCCGGCGGCGATGCACTTCATGTGCTCCTCGCGGCCGTCGAGCGCGTGGACCGTGTTGACGAGCGACGCGGCGACCACGTGCGGCAGGTGGCTGACCGCCGCGGTGATGTAGTCGTGCTCCTCCGCCTTCAGGATGAGCGGCATCGCGCGGAGACTCTCCACGAGCCTGGTGAGCGCCTGCACCTTGTCCCCGCTCACGCCCTCCGAGGGGGTGAGGATGTAGTAGGCGTTCTCGAAGAGGTGCGCCCCGGAATTCGCGTAGCCGGACTTCTCAGAGCCGGTCATCGGATGGCCGCCGATAAAGCGGCTGCCGAGGCCCAGGCGCTCCGCTTCCTTATGAATACCGGTCTTGACGGAGCCGACATCGGTCAGGACCGCGTGCTCGCCCAGGACCTTCCCGATGCGGGAGAGGACCTCGATGTTGCGGCTGACGGGGGCACACAGGAAAATGTATTCACAGGACTGATAGCGCGGATCCTCCGGGCTCTCCAGGATCTCATCGATCACGCCTTCCTCCCGCGCCTGAAGCAGCGACTCCTGCGAGCGGCTGTATACCAGGATCCGGCAGTCCGGGTCCTGCGCGCGGAAATTGCGCGCCAGCGAGCCGCCGATGAGGCCGAAGCCGAAGAAGCCGTACGTTGTCTGCATGGCAGTGCTCCTTTCTGAATTGTTTCACGCTTTAAAGCGTTGTTGCACCTGTCAGACAGTATGCCACAGTGCAGGCGAAACCGCAAGTGTGCGGCATTTCGTCAAAAAAGGGAATTTTCCGGCGCTTTTCGCCGTAAATGCTTGGCTGATTTCCATAAAGCGCTTGCAATTATTTCGGCGTTTTAGTACAATGTGTTCATGTGGGTATTGAACCCGAAATATGTGGATGGAGGAAAAAACGCATGAATGTTTACACGACAGACAAGATCCGCAATGTAGTCCTGCTGGGGCACGGCGGAGCCGGAAAGACCAGCCTGCTGGAAGCGATGGCGTATCTCTCCGGCATCACGAGCCGTCTGGGCAACGTGACCGACGGGACAACGCTCAGCGATTACGATAAAGAGGAGCAGAAGAGAAAGTTTTCCATCAGCAGCGCGATGGCACCGATCATCTGGAACGATTACAAGATCAACGTCATCGACACGCCCGGTTACTTCGACTTCGTCGGTGAGGTCGAGGAAGCCGTCGCCGCCGCCGACGCCGCGATCATCGTGGTCAATGGCAAGAGCGGTGTCGAAGTGGGCACCCAGAAGGCGTGGGACTACTGCGAGAAGTATAAGCTTCCGCGTTTCTTCTATGTCTCCAATATGGACGTGGACAACGCGTCGTTCCGGAACGTGGTCGAGAGCCTGACCGAGCTCTACGGCAAGAAGATCGCGCCGCTGTTCCTGCCGATCCGTGAGAACGAGAAGTTCGTCGGTTATGTGAACGTGGTCAAGCAGCGCGCGCGCCGCTATGTCGACAAGCAGAACAAGGTCGAGTGCGAGATCCCGGATTACCTGAAGGATTATCTGGCCAGCTACCGCGAGACGATGCTCGAGTCCGTGGCCGAGACGAGTGAAGAGTTCATGGAGCGCTACTTCGGCGGTGAGGAATTCACGGATGCCGAGATCATCCAGGCGCTGAAGCTGAACGTGGCCGACGCCTCCATGGTGCCGGTGACGATGGGCTCCTCGGTCAACCTGCAGGGTGTCATGATCCTGCTCGACGATGTCATCAGCTATTTCCCGAGTCCGCTCGACCGCAAGATCGCGGGTGTCAACACGCGCACGAACGAGGTCTTCGAGGCCGATTATGACTTCGCGAAGCCGAAGAGCGCGTTCATCTGGAAGACCATCGTGGATCCGTTCATCGGTAAGTATTCCATGATCAAGGTCGCGTCCGGCTCGATCAAGGGCGACGACATGCTCTACGACAGTGAGAAGCAGACGGAGTTCCGCGCCGGCAAGCTCTATGTCTTCGAGGGCAGCAAGCCGATCGAGGTCAAGGAACTGATGGCCGGTGATATCGGTGCCATCGGCAAGCTTGACTGCGCGACGCGCGACACGCTGTCGACGAAGGCCGCCCCGATCCAGTTCGGCAAGTTTGATGTCTCCGTGCCGTATACCTACAAGCGGTATATCGCGAAGAACAAGGGTGAAGAGGATAAGGTCGCACAGGCGCTGGCGAAGATGGGCCAGGAGGACCTGACGATCCGCACCGTGAATGACGGCCAGAACCGTCAGACGCTGCTCTACGGCATGGGCGACCAGCACCTCGATATCGTGATCAGCAAGCTGCTCGGCAAGTATAAGGCCGAGGCGGAGCTCGAGCGTCCGAAGGTCGCTTTCCGCGAGACCATCCGCAAGAACAGCGATGTCGATTCCAAGTTCAAGAAGCAGTCCGGCGGACACGGCCAGTACGGTCATGTCAAGATGCGCTTCGAGCCGTCCGGAGACCTGGAGAGCCCGTATGTGTTCGAGCAGGTCGTCGTCGGCGGCGCGGTCCCGAAGAACTTCTTCCCGGCCGTCGAGAAGGGTATCGCCGAATCGGTCGTCAAGGGACCGATGGCCGGTTATCCGGTGGTCGGCGTGAAGGCCATTCTGTACGATGGATCGTACCATCCGGTCGATTCCTCCGAGCAGGCCTTCAAGACCGCGGCCAGCATGGCCTTCAAGAAGGGCTTCATGGAAGCCAGCCCGGTTCTGCTCGAACCGATCGCTTCCCTGAAGGTCACCGTGCCGGATAAGTTCACCGGCGATGTCATGGGCGATCTGAACAAGCGGCGCGGCCGCGTGCTCGGCATGAACCCGGATCACAAGGGCAATACGATCATCGAAGCGGATATCCCGATGAGCGAGCTGTACGGCTATTCCACACAGCTTCGTTCCATGACGGGCGGCAGCGGCGACTTCGCATATGAGTTCGCCCGCTATGAGCAGGCCCCGACGGATGTCCAGGAGAAGGAGATTGCAGCACGTGCGGAGGATACGGCGGACTGACCGCTGTCTCCGGGCACACCAGCAAGGTGCCGGTGAGAGGTTCCGAAAAGGATGCACCGGCAACCAGACGCACATTATACATGGCGGCGGACGGCAGCTCCTGTCCGCCGCCGTGTGCTGTCTGAACCTGATCATAACTTGTGCAAACGGTCCGATGCGCAACTGCTGCGCGAAGCGTTTTGAACTGTTACAAAATTTTCTTTCAAAACGTATGTACCTGTGCTATAATGCACCCGTGACGCTATGCATAAGCGTTCCCGCACGCCGGCTGTGGATTCCGAAAGCCGCGGACATCGGGGGCGATGCAGTATAACACTTGAATAAGGAGGCCTATTATGAAGCACATCAAGACGCTGAATGAACGTTCCCTGCAGGAGACGCTGAAGAAGGGCGGATGCGGGGAGTGCCAGACATCCTGCCAGTCCGCGTGCAAGACCAGCTGCACGGTCGGCAATCAGACCTGCGAGCAGAGCAAGTAAGACGAAGTAAGACGAACCAAGAAGACCCCAACAGGCTGTTACAGGACCTGCAACGCAACGGGTTCCTGCGACAGCCTGTCGTATGTAGATTTGTACCGTTACGCCGCAGCACCGGCAGTGCACCGGCCGTACAGACCTGCGGGACACACAGACGGGAGCCGATAAAATTTGATTCATCAGTATCGAAGCAACGGATACAACATCATTCTCGACGTGGAGAGCGGCAGCGTGCACGTCACCGACGATCTGGTCTATGACCTGGTCGCAGCCATCGACAAAGAGCGGGACCTGCCGGAGGACGAGCTCGTCCGCCGTTTCGCCGGAACTTATCCGGAGGGGGCGGTCCGGGAAGCGGTCGAAGAGATCCGGGAGCTGGAGAAGGATGGGAAGCTCTTTGCGGAAGACATTTACAGGGAGGCCGTGATCGACTTCAAGGCGCGCAGCACAGTCGTGAAGGCGCTCTGTCTTCACATCGCCCATGACTGCAACCTCGCCTGCAAATACTGTTTTGCGGAGGAGGGCGAGTATCACGGGCGGCGGGCGCTCATGAGCTATGAGGTCGGCAAGCAGGCGCTGGACTTTCTGGTCGCCTCGTCCGGTCACCGGCGCAATCTCGAGGTGGACTTCTTCGGCGGCGAGCCGCTGATGAACTTCGAGGTCGTGAAGCAGCTGGTCGCCTACGGGCGCGAGCTCGAGAAGACGCACGACAAGAAGTTCCGCTTCACGCTGACCACCAACGGGGTGCTGCTGAACGACGAGATCGCCGAATTCTGCAACCGCGAGATGGGCAATGTGGTCCTGTCGCTCGACGGCCGCAAGGAAGTGCATGATAAGATGCGCCCGTTCCGCAGCGGCAAGGGCAGCTACGACTGGATCGTGCCGCGTTTTCAGAAGTTTGTCGAAAGCCGCAAAGCGGCGGGGAAGCAGTATTATATCCGCGGCACCTTCACGCATCACAACCTGGACTTCGCGAAGGACATCATGCATTTCGCGGATCTGGGCTTTGACCAGCTCTCGATGGAGCCGGTCGTGGCGCCGCCGGAGGAGGACTATGCGATCCGTCCGGAGGATGTGCCGGTGATCTGCCGTCAGTATGACGAGCTGGCGCAGGAGATGCTCCGAAGGGAGAAGGAGGGGAAGGGCTTTACGTTCTTCCATTTCATGATCGACCTGACGGGCGGACCCTGCGTGTACAAGCGTCTGTCCGGGTGCGGCAGCGGCACGGAATACCTGGCTGTCACGCCGTGGGGCGATCTCTATCCGTGCCATCAGTTCGTCGGCAACGAGGATTTCTGTCTCGGCAATGTGCGGGACGGGATCGTGCGCACGGACATCGTGAATGAATTCAAGTGCTGTAATGTCTATGCCCGTGAGGCCTGCAGAAACTGCTTTGCCAAGTACTACTGCAGCGGCGGGTGCAGCGCGAACTCCTATAATTTCCACGGCCGGATCAACGATGTGTATGAGATCGGCTGTGAGATGGAGCGCAAGCGTGTGGAGTGCGCGATCATGCTGAAGGCCGCGCAGGCGGATATGTAACATAAAAATTTTCCGCTCCGGCGGAGAATATAGCCGGACAACCGGCCGGTCCTTTCCCCGCACGGCGGGGGTGGGATCACGCAACTGGCGGTGGCAGGCTCTGTCACCGGGTAAGCAGGAAAGAGGGAGCAGCAAACAATGAACAAGAAGAGAGCTACATGGACCGTGGTGGGAATGATCGCCCTGTGTGCGCTTTTGCTCTACACGGCCTTCGTCGGCTGGGGGCCGACCGGCACCGGTTCCATGCGCAACATCAAACTCGGTCTGGATCTGTCGGGCGGCGTGTCGATCACGTATCAGGCGGTCGGCGACGAGGAGCCGTCCGCGGAAGACATGAATGACACGGTCTACAAGCTGCAGCAGCGTGTCGATAACTATTCGACCGAGGCCAGTGTCTATCAGGAAGGCACCAACCGGATCAACATCGAGATCCCGGGCGTCACGAACGCCGATGAGATCCTCGAGGAACTCGGCAAGCCCGGTTCCCTGACGTTCCAGCTGGCGGACGGGACCGTTGTGCTCGACGGCTCGGAGGTCGCCTCCGCGGAAGCGGGGACCCAGCAGAACTCGATGGGCAACACAGAGCATGTGGTGTCCCTGACATTTACGGATGAAGGCGCGACGGCGTTTGCCGAAGCGACGAGCGCGAATGTCGGCAACGCGATCTACATCATCTATGACAATGAGGTCATCAGCGCCCCGACGGTCCGCGAGGCCATCACGGACGGCCGCTGCATCATCTCCGGATCGTTCACGGCCCAGTCGGCCAGCGAGCTGGCTTCCTACATCCGTATCGGTTCGCTCTCCCTCGAGCTGGAAGAGATCCGTTCGAACGTGGTCGGCGCTCACCTCGGTGAGCAGGCCCTGTCGTCGTCCCTGATCGCGGGCGCGATCGGCGTGCTGCTGGTGGCCCTGATCATGATCGTTGTCTACAAGCTGCCGGGCGTGATCGCCGCGTTCTCGATCATCATCTACACGGCCCTCGAGCTGGTCGCGCTGAATGCCTTTGACATGACGCTGACCCTGCCGGGTATCGCCGGTGTCATCCTGTCGATCGGTATGGCGGTTGACGCGAACGTCATCATCTATGCCCGTATCCGTGAGGAGATCTACGCCGGCAAGACCGTGAAGTCGGCCATCGACATCGGCTTCAAGAAGGCACTGTCGGCCATCATCGACGGCAATGTCACAACGCTGATCGCGGCCATCGTCCTGAATGCCATGGCGACCGGTTCCGTCAGGGGCTTTGCGCAGACGCTGGCCCTCGGTGTCATCATCTCGATGTTCACCGCTCTGGTCATTTCCCGTCTGCTGGTCAATGCGGCGTACGCGCTCGGCCTGAAGGATGAGAAGTATTTCGGCAAGGCGATCATCTTCGAGCGCATCCACTTCGTGGAGAAGCGCAAGATCTTCTTTATCATCGCGATTTGCTGCGCGCTGTCGGGTTCGCTGTTCTGCGCGATCAACGGCGCGGCGGGCAACGGTGCCCTCAACCTCTCGATGGAATTCCGCGGCGGTACCGCGACGGATGTCACCTTTAACGAGAGCTATGACATCGCCCAGATCGATTCGGATATCAAGCCGGTCATCGAGGACGTGATCGGGGATGCGGAGATCCAGGCCCAGAAGGTCGCGGGCGGCAATGAGATCATCTTCAAGACCCGCGTGCTGACCGTGGATGAGCGCCAGGCGCTCTCGGATGCGCTGGATGAGAATTTCGGCATCGAGGTCTACGAGGACAGCGACGGAAATGAAGCTAAGAACATCAGCTTCGAGACGATCTCCTCGACGATCTCCGGCGAGATGCGCAAGGATGCCATCGTCGCCGTCATCATCGCGGTGATCTGCATGCTGATCTACATCTGGTTCAGGTTCTCGGATCTGCGCTTTGCCTCGGCGGCGGTCATCGCGCTGGTGCACGATGTGCTGCTGGTGTTCGCGACTTATGCGATCGTCCGGATCTCGGTCGGCAACACGTTCATCGCGGCCATGCTGACCATCGTCGGTTATTCGATCAACGCCACGATCGTTATCTTCGACCGTATCCGTGAGAACCTGCAGCGCCGCAGTGAGTTCAAAGACCTCGCCGAGCTGGTGGATTCGTCGATCACCTCGACGCTGACACGAAGCATCTACACGTCGCTGACGACCTTCGTCACGATCGCGTCGCTCTGGGTGCTGGGCGTATCTTCGATCAAGGAATTCGCGATGCCGCTGATGGTCGGTATCCTGGCCGGTATGTTCTCATCTGTCTGCATCACGGGCCCGCTGTGGTACGTCATGCGTCAGGCGAAGGAGAAGAAGGAAGCGGCGGAGAACGCGGATAAGAAGATCACCGCATCCGCGAAGGCGAAGAAGGCCAAGAAGAAATAAGTGCACTGCGTTCCGTCAGGCTTTGTCCGGGGATTTCTCCGGATGACCCGGAACACGCACAGTCAGTTTCAGAGAACACGGGCAGTTCGGTGACCGGTCTGCGGACATCCGCCGGCCGGGCGCAGCGCCCTGCGAGCGGACCGGGGGGATCGGATGGATCCCCCCGGTTTGATTATGCATGCTGGAGGGGGCGACAGCCTCAGGCCGGAGAGGAGGGCACGGGAGATGGAAGAGAAATGGGTGGTAACCGCCAAGCGGGCAGACTTTGCTGCCATTTCCGCGCGCTTCGGGATCGATCCGGTGATCGCCCGCATCATCCGCAACCGCGATGTGATCGGCGACGAGGCGGTCGGGCGGTATCTGAACGGCACGCTCGCGGATCTCGAGGATCCGCTGCTGCTCGGGCCGCTGCGCGAGGCGGCACAGCTCCTGCATGAGAAGATCGCGGCGGGCAAACGCATCCGCGTCATCGGCGACTACGATATCGACGGTGTCTGCGCCACGTATATCCTGCTGCATGCGCTGCGTGCGGCCGGCGCGGACGCGGACTTCGCGATCCCGGAGCGGATGCGGGACGGGTACGGGCTGAACATGCGGCTCGTGCGCGAGGCGCAGGAGGAGGGGATCGACACCCTGCTCACCTGCGACAACGGCATCGCCGCGTACGAGCAGATCCGCACCGCGAAGGAGGCGGGCATGACGGTGATCATCACGGACCACCATGAATGCCCGTATGAGGAAGGCGGGGCCGGCGGGGACAGCGCGGCTGACGGAGACAGCGAGGTCGGCGGAGCCGGCTGGGATGGCGATCAGCGCGGGGTGCGCCGGCTGCATCTGCCGCCGGCGGATCTCATCATCGATCCGCGGCTGCCGGACTGCGCGTATCCGAACAAGGAGCTGTGCGGGGCCGGCGTCGCGTGGAAGCTGGTCTCGCTGTATGAGGCGCTGTATCTGTCAGGGGATGTATCGGAGGCCGGCGAGTCCGGCGGAGGTGCGGCAGAAAATACTTCTTCCGCGGTCCACCCCTGCACAACCGGCCGCAGCGCTGCCGCCTCCGGGAACATGGCAGCCGCCGCACAGGCAAAAGGTCCGCTCGCGCAGCAGCTCCTGCCATTTGCGGCGTTCGCCACGGTCGGGGACGTGATGGACCTGACGGGGGAGAACCGGATTCTGGTGCGGGAAGGGCTGCAGCGGCTGGCGCATTCGGACAACATCGGCATGCGCGCGCTGATCGCGGCGTGCGGGCTCACCGGGAAACCGCTGACGGCCTATCACATCGGCTTCGTGCTCGGGCCCTGCGTCAATGCGAGCGGGCGGCTGGACACGGCGATGCGCTCAATCCGGCTCTTCTCCTGCGGGGATGAGGATGAGGCGGCGATCCTGGCCGGAGAGCTGCGCTCCCTCAACGAGGAGCGGCGCGCGATGACGGATGACGGACTCCGGCGGGCCA
>Ga0065709_1029690_pt1 | contig 14023 bp, 16 predicted proteins | sample Hoacrofraction14_2_FD_59096 | JGI IMG/M metagenome (GOLD analysis project Ga0065709, IMG submission 59096) | Hoatzin crop microbial communities from Cojedes, Venezuela, sample from fiber fraction 14 v1 | ecosystem: Host-associated > Birds > Digestive system > Esophagus > Crop | place: Venezuela...
CATTGCTACGATCAGCACAAAGCCGCTGATGACTCTCGTCTTCACTGATTCTCATTCCTCCCGCCAAAACGTCTCGACCGTCCCTTGTAGCTTTCCACGGCCTTTCTTAAGTCATCCGGAGTAAACTCCGGCCAGTACTTGTCAGTAAAATATAGCTCGCTGTAGGCGATCTGCCACAGCAGAAAGTTCGAAATTCTCTCTTCTCCGGAGGTGCGGATCATCAGATCCGGATCCGGAATGTCCCGGGTGTCCATCCGGGAGGAAATCAGTTCCTCCGTGACCTCATCCGGGCTCAGTGTCCCTGCCGCCACCTCTTCGGTCAGGTTCTTTACAACCCGCCGCAGCTCATCCCTTCCGCCGTAGTTAATCGCCAGCGTCAAGTTCAGGTTCTTCATGTCCGCGGTATCAACTTCAATCTCATCCATAAGACGGCGCATTTCATCGCTGAAACGGCTTCTGTCACCGATAATCCGGATGCGGATTCCCTTCTTCAGCGCGTCCACCTTATTCTTGGTCAGATACCCCTTCATGAGCATCATGAGGTACGACACCTCATCCTCGGATCTCTTCCAGTTCTCTGTCGAAAAGGCATAGACCGTCAGGTACGGGATGCCCATTTCAATCATGGCATCACCAATCGTCTCGACATTGTCCGCGCCCGCCTTGTGGCCCTGCTGCCGTAAGAGGCCATGCTCCTTCGCATAGCGGCCGTTTCCGTCGAGGATAATCGCAATGTGCTTTAAATCTGTGTTTTCCATGTATCGGTAAAAGCCCCGCTCTTTCGGGCGGGGCCCCTTCTTCAAAGTTAGACGGACATGACCTCAGAGGTCTTCTTTTCGACCATCTGGTCTACCTTCTTGATGTACTCGTCGGTCAGCTTCTGCAGCTTGTCCTCGAGGTTTTTCTGATCATCCTCGGTAATCAGGGAATCCTTCTTTTCCTTCTTGATCAGATCCATCACATCCCGGCGGATGTTGCGCAGCGCAACCTTCGCGTTCTCGCCGTATTTCTTAACATTCTTGCTGGTTTCCTTACGTTTTTCCTCGGTCAGCTCCGGGAAGTTCAGGCGAATCACCTTACCATCGTTGTTCGGATGAATGCCCAATTCAGAGGTCATAATGGCCTTCTCCACGGGCTTGAGCATGCTGCTCTCCCACGGCTGAATCAGAATGGTACGCGGCTCGGGGACCGTAACATTTCCGACCTGCTGAATCGGAGTCATGGTTCCATAGTAGTCCACCATGATTCTGTCCAGCACATGCGGGTTCGCACGTCCGACACGGATGGTGTTATATTCGCTTTCCAGGTTGGCCAGGGCCTTGTCAAATCTCGCCTGGCAGTCATCGATTTCTTTGTACGCCATGAGGTATCTCCTTTGTAAAAATATTTTGCTTATACTTTCGCCGCGTTAACCGCAAAGCGGTGGAATTACGGTACCAGCTTGGTGCCCAGTTCTTCGCCGCGAATCACTCTGACGATGCTGTTTTCCTCGCTGAGGGCAAACAGCCGGCAGGGGATTTTGCGATCCATCAGGAAGGCGGCCGCCGTCAGGTCGATGACCTGCAGCTGCTTTTCCACCATCTCCAGATAGGAAAGCTCCTCATATTTCACGGCATTCGGGTCCTTGTGCGGATCCGCGGAATAAACTCCGTCCACGTTTTTGGCCATCAGGATGAGGTCACAATCGCATTCCGCCGCACGAAGCGCTACGCCCATGTCAGTGGAAAAGAACGGGTGACCGGTGCCGCCGGCAAAGAAAACCAGTTTTCCCTCAGCCATGTCCTCCAGCACGGAGTCCTTGTTGAAAACCTTGGTATAAAGTCCAATCGGATAAGGCGTGTAAACAGAAACGTCCATCCCCTCGCCCTTGAAAACCTCAGAGACATACAGGGCATTCATGACCGTCGCCAGCATCCCGATCTGGTCCGCCTTCACCCGGTCGATTCCCTCCGAGCTGCGGCCGCGCCAGAAGTTGCCTCCGCCGATCACGATACCGATTTCGGCTCCCTCCGCTTTCGCTTCAAGCACCTCTTTCGCCACGGTTTTCGTCTTGGCAAGATCGAGGCCGAATCCCTGCTCACCGGACAATGCTTCGCCGGAAAGCTTCAGGATAATTCGTTTGTACAATCGTTTCACCACCCTTCATTAAGATGATAGAACCTCCAACCATTGTAGCATAACACGCCCTCTAAAACAAGAACGCGTTTCCCGTAAAGCTTACGATTTTGAACCCGTAATCTCTTCGATCTGCATCAGATAACCAATGTGCCCCAGCGCGAACTCAAACTCCGACAAGTCTCCCCGCTGATCGTTCAGCGTCCAGCCGTTTTCGTCGATATCCCACACGCACAGCTTATCCTCGACCGTGCCGTCCGTATCCTTGCCGGAAGGCTCGCCCGGGTACCAGCTCGTCAGATTCGCCAGACCCTCGGTGCCGTCGCAGTTGTGCCAGGTACCGCCTTCATCGCGGTAAGCGCCCAGCCAAACATAGACCAGCGAGCCGCTTTCGTGGTCGCGCAGGTACTGCTTAATCGTACCGAACGTCTCCTCCGAATCGACAACCGCCAGAATTCCGCCCGCCGCCTGAGCCGCAGCGTTCGCCTGATCCCAGGTGACGTCCTCTTCAACCAGTTTGTAACTCATCGTCGAATAGCCTTCAACCGTCAGCGCCGCATTCGCCGCCTTCAGAGCCTTCACCGCATCCGCACCGACTGACGTGTCCTTGATGTTCAGATACGTCAGCGTGCTCACCGACTCGAGCGCCGAAAGGTCATAAACCGGGACATTATTGAGCGTCAGGGACTGCAGCGGCAGGCCCTTCAGCGGAGAAAGGTCGGTCAGCGTGCCGCCGTCAATCTTCAGAACGGAAAGGCCCGTCACCTTCTCGATGCCCGCCAGTGAATCCACTTCGTAATCCGACAGGTCCGCCGCCGTCGCATCAACACTGATTTTCGCCCCGCAGTTCAAGGTCACATAGCCGTCCTCTGACTGCGTCTGGCCCGACTGGCTTTCGCCGCCTATGATCTCCTGCGAAGTGCCGGAATTCTGCGAAGTTTCCTGATTCGTCTTTTTCCCGCCGATCACGCCATGATGCATCAGAATAATAATCAGCACCAGCAGCGCAATCAGAACGCCCATCACGGCAATCAGGGCAATCAGAAGCTTGTCCTTGGAATCGTTCTCCTCCGGAGTAATCATCGGGCCCCGCCTTTTGGCCGGCTGCCGGGATTCTTCCACCGCACTGTCAGTGATGTCTTCGTAATACTCATCTCTGTAGTTGTTATCTCTGTTGTCTTCCATCAGTTTGCTTCCTTTCCTTTGGAATTGGTAGATCCGAAACCGCCCTCCCTTTCCTTCAATGTGGCTGCATTAAAGTCTCTGTCGGGAATATACAGTTCAAAAATGCCTTGGCAAAAGGCATCCCCTTTTTTCAGAGAGAGAGTCTTCGTTCCTTCATTTCTGATTTTTACGAAAATCATCCCGTCGTTTCCGGGATTTCCGTAGTAATCCTCATCAATCGTGCCAATCGTGTTCGCCAGGCGAACGTAATATTTAAAGCCGAGGCCGGATTTCGGCACGATACTGAGCCTCGTAAACCGGTGGCAATGCGCCTTCACGCCGGTCGGAATCTTGGCCTCCTCATTCGGGCCAAGCTCGAGGTCATAGGGCAGGAAAAAATCCGCCCCCGCCGAGCCCGCCGTCGCAATTCTGGGCAGATACACATCCTCCTTGGTAATGTCCAGCCCCTCGAAGGCCCAGTCGGCCGCCGGCTCATAGTAGCACTCCCGGCTCAGCTCCTCCACCAAGAGGTCAATCAGCGATTTCTCGTTTCCCATCGGTATCACTTCCTTTCAATTTTCGTACAGCAGCCCCTCTAATTCGCTTATGGTACTAACGCCCATGAGGGCCTGCTTTTTTCTGGCAGCATTCGGAAGTCCCTTTAAATAGCTCATCAGGTGACTTCGCATTTCGCGCATGGCCGTATCCTCGCCCTTGTCCTGAACCTCCAGACGGGCATGCTCCATACAAAGCGCCAGCACCTCCTGCTCCGTCGGTCCGGGCGTGATTTCTTCTCCGGCAAGCGCCGCATTCACCTCGCGAAACAGCCAGGGATTGCCGCGCATCCCCCGGCCGATCATGACCGCATCGCAGCCGGTTTCTTCCCTCATTCTTACGGCATCCGCGCCGCTTTTGATATCACCGTTCCCGATGACCGGGATGCTCACTGCTTCCTTCACCCGGCGAATCACGTCCCAGTCAGCCTGTCCGCGGTACATCTGGGCCGCCGTCCGGCCATGAACCGTGACGGCCGCTCCGCCGGCACTTTCAATCACCTTGGCAGTCTCCACGGCTACATCCTGATCCGCATAATAGCCCTTCCGGATTTTGACTGTGACCGGAATTTTCACCGCAGCGGACACCACCTCCACGATTCTGCCGATCAGCTCCGGCTCCAGCAAAAGCGATGAGCCTTCATGATTCCCGGTGATTTTCGGGGCCGGACAGCCCATGTTGATGTCAATTCCGGCAAAGTCAGGTTCCAGCTGCGCCGCCGCTTCCGCCAGAATGTCCGGCTCACGGCCGAAAAGCTGGACGAAGACAGGACTTTCTTCCTCCGTGTGCTCCAGCAGAAACCTCGTGTTCTCGTTTTTGTAGTGAAGGCCCTTGGCGCTCACCATCTCCGTATAAACTGCGGCCGCACCGAACCGGCGCAAAATCCGGCGATAGCCCGAATCCGTGACGCCCGCCATGGGCGCCGCCAGAACGAGGCCGTCAAGCGTTACCGCCTTTTCGCCTTTTCCGATGACAAGAGCCGTCATTCGTGGTCCTCACGTGCCCGCTTCGGCGCCGGATTTTTCAGAGCAATCAGGCGGATTCCTTCCAGCGGAAGCTGCGCGTCGAAGTGAGTAATCTCCGGCACTTCGGGGTACATAATCCGCCCGAAACCGCCGGTCGCAATGACCTGAAGGTCAGGCAGATTCAGTTCTTCTTTAATCAAACCAATCAGGTACCGCACCTGGCCTATGTATCCGTTCACCAGTCCGGATTGCATGCACTCTACAGTCTCGGAGCTCAGCACATGCGCCGGTTTTTTGATTTCAATCGTCGGCAGGAGCGATGCCTTTTCGCTCATGGCGTTTGCAGAGATTCCGATGCCCGGAGAAAAGACAGCCGCCACAAACTCGCCCTTCTCGTTCACCACTTCATACTTGGTCACGGTACCGAAATCCACAATCAGGGCCGGGGCGCCGTATTTCTCCAACGTCGCCGCCACATCACAGACGAGGTCTGCTCCTACTTGCTTCGGATCTGCGGTTTTGACTCTCACACCGGTTTTCACGCCGGGTCCGATGACAAGCGGCTCCTTCTCGAGATAGCGCCGTATTGCACCGATAAATGAATGCATAATTCCCGGCACGACCGAGGAAACCGCCACCCGGTCGATACTCTGAATCTCAATTCCCGCATACTGAAGGAGCGACAAAAGCTGAACGCCGTGCTCATCCGTTGTGCGGGAGGAAGCGGTCATCATCCGCCAGGTAGTTACGAGCTTTTCATCGTCATAAACACCGGCCTTGATCTGCGTATTGCCGATATCAAACACTAAAATCCGCATGTTCCCTCACCTCTTAAAAGTCGCTGTCATCCTGCAGGGCAGCGTACCATACCTCCAGTTCATGAATCAGATCCGCCTGCTCATGCTCAAACTCAGAGATTAGCAGCCTTCCGGAGACCATGTCGTATCCCAGGTCCCCCTCTTCGGCGAAGTTCTCGACATAAGCCTCGCCGTCCTCCTCGAAGCCGAACTCGGTGATTCCGCCGGCCTCCTCGGTAATAAATATCAAACTCGTCAGCAGCTCTTTCTTCACGTTCTCCGGCAGCGGGCCGATCTCTTCATTGAAGAAATATTTGTTTTTATACTGACTGACATAGACCAGAATGGTTCTCGCCATCATGCCACCTCGATTCTCATAATTACGTGTTCCATTTTACCCCAGTTCGCAGAAGTATGCAACTATAGTGAGAGCCACCGCACAAGAAGTTTTTGTGGGTGGCTCTTTGAAATTTATTGGAAAATGACCGGATCCGAAGTACCTTCGGAAGGCGCCCCGTCCCCTGCCTGCGGCGCGGCTGTGTTCTGGTCTTCAGAATCAGCCGTCTCGGTGAACAGCGCATCAAACTCGGCACCCGAAATCTTTTCTTTCGCCAGCAGCAGATCGCGCGTCTTAAGCAGCACCTGACGGTTCTCGAGAATAATCTGTGTCGCCTTGGCATGTGCTTCCTCGATGATTCGATGAATTTCCTCATCCACCGCGGTCGCCACGTCCTCGCCATAATTGCGGCTGTGGCCGATATCCCGTCCGAGGAACACCTCCTCGTTGCGCTCGCCCAGCTTCACCAGGCCCACGCGGTCACTCATGCCGTACTTCGTCACCATGCTTCTGGCCAGGTCCGTCGCCCGCTCAATGTCGTTCGACGCTCCGGTCGTCACATCGCCGATCTCAATTTCCTCCGCCACACGACCGCCCAGAAGCGAAACAATTTCGTTGAGCATCTGGCTCTTGGTCATGTACATCGTATCCTCTTCCGGCAGCGGCATCGTGTATCCACCGGCCATACCGGTCGGAATGATTGAAATGCTGTGCACCGGATCCAGGCCCGGCAGGCAGTGATGCAAAATCGCGTGCCCTGCCTCATGGATGGCCGTAATGTTCTTCTCGCGCTCGGAAATCACGCGGCTCTTCTTCTCCGTGCCGACGCCCACCTTGATGAACGCCTTCTGGATGTCCTCCTGCGTGATGAATCGCCGGTCCGCTCTCGCGGCATATATGGCCGCTTCGTTGAGCAGGTTTTCGAGGTCGGCCGGTGTAAATCCGGCCGTCATGTGTGCAATCTTATTGAGGTCCACATCGTCGCCAAGCGGCTTCTTGCGTGAATGCACCTTGAGCACAGCTTCACGGCCCTTCACGTCCGGCCGGCCAACCACAATCTGTCGGTCGAAACGTCCGGGGCGCATGATTGCCGGATCCAGAATGTCCACCCGGTTAGTCGCCGCCATCACGATGACGCCGTAGTTCACGCCGAAGCCGTCCATCTCCACCAGGAGCTGGTTCAGCGTCTGCTCACGCTCGTCATGGCCGCCGCCCAATCCGGCGCCTCTCTGACGGCCCACCGCATCGATTTCGTCTATGAACACGATGCTCGGAGCATTTTTCTTAGCCTGTTCAAAGAGGTCACGGACACGGGAAGCACCCACGCCGACGAACATTTCCACAAAGTCCGAACCGGAGATACTGAAGAACGGTACCCCCGCCTCGCCGGCCACCGCCTTGGCCAGGTACGTTTTGCCGGTACCGGGAGGGCCGACCAGCAGCACGCCCTTCGGAATCCGGGCGCCCAACTGAATGTACTTCTGCGGGGATTTCAGGAAATCAACGATTTCCTTGAGTTCTTCTTTTTCTTCATCGAGACCCGCCACATCCTGGAAGCGGATCTGGTTGTTTTCTTTGGAAATCATTTGGGCGCTGGACTTGCCGAAGTTCAACATCCGGCCGCCCGAGGACGAAGTCCCCTGCATGCGTCCAAACACGACAAACATGATCAGCGCCATCACCACGGTCATCAAAAAGACAGGAAGCAGCTCACTCCAGATACTGTCCGGCTCGATGGTTTCCACCGTCACCGGCACTGAAGAATACTCTTCCAGCATCTTCAGGCGGAACGACTCGATGTCGGAGACATAAACCGATTTAATGCGGCCGGTCTTGTAGCTTACCGCCGCATCACCCATCTGCGCGGCCCCGACCTTAATCGGCGTCACCGTGATGGAGTCAATCTTGTCGTTCTGAAGGTCCTCGATGAACTCCGCATCCGAGATGCGCTCCACCGTGGTCTCGCCCCAGTTCATTCCGTAAACCAGCGCCGCCATCACCAAAATCATGATGACTGCGTAGATAATCATGCCTCTTGTTCCGTCTCTCAACTTTCTTCCTCCTGCCTGACGTATGCAATATACGGCAAATTCCGGTACCACTGAGCATAATCCAGCCCGTAGCCCAGCACAAATTCGTCCTCGATTTCAAAGCCGCGGTAACGAAGCTCCACCGGCATGACCCGGCGGGACGGCTTGTCCAGCATCGCGCAGACCTCCACGCTCTCGGCTCCCTTTTCGAGCAGATGCGCCTTTAGGAAATTAAGCGTCCGCCCGGTATCCACGATATCTTCCACAATCAGCGCATGCTTGCCGGAGAGGTTCTCACTGATGTCTTGAAGGATTTTTACCTTCCCGGTCGATGTCAGCTGGTTGCCGTAGCTGGAGAGCATGATGAAATCCATCTTCATCGGGATGCTGATGCTTTTCGAAAGCTGGGTCATGAACATGACGCCGCCCTTTAAAACGCACACCAGCACCAGCTCCTCGCCTTCATAATCCCGGCTGATTTCTTCGCCGATTTCACGAATTCTGTTTTCAATCGTCTGCTGGTCAAACATCACCCGAATCTGATTTTCGCTTAGCATCGCAAATCCTCCCCGCATGAATCATTTTAACGGTCCCGGACGTAAGATAGGTCTGCCTTGAAATTTCAATGCCGAAAACCCACAGCACATGATTTCCCGCACATAAAAGGGGTACGTGGTCCCGCCACGCGGCCGGTACCTTCCGGTCGGTCAGAAAGTCCTGCAGGCTCTTGCGGCCGAAAGAGGTGTCCCGGCGATTCATTTCGGTGTCCGCCTTTTGAAAACTCGCCTCTTGATTCTCCGACTGTTGAGCCTTTTCCTTTTTCACCGTGATAAAGTCGCCTTCGCGCCTCGTTCTCCATACCGGAAGCTCGGTTAAATCACCCGCATCCAGCCACTTTTCCTCCGCCTCAGCGGGGGTTTGCAGACTCAGAAGGTTCTCTTCTGTGTTTTCGCTTAAGACGCCGTCCGAAAGGTCCGACGCCGCCCATTCGCAGAACAGCTCCTCCGGCTTCGGGAAACGGGCAAAATCAGCCCCTTTTTGAATAAAAAGTATATCATAGGACCTTTTAAGCGTCAAGCCGTTCGGCAGGCTCAGGGCGGCACTCCCGGCGCCGTCTGCCCCCTTCCGGGCCAGATTCAGGACGGAGTCAACGTGCTTCAGTGTAATGTCCTTTAGCCCACCGTTTTGCTCCAGATAAAGCCGCACCACCCGCCGGGCCAGTGCCTCGCCCAGAGAGCAAAGCTTTTGGGCTGAAAGGCCATTCATGGACACAGGTTCGGATACAGGCTCAGACACGGGTTCGGATACAGGCTCAGACACCGCCTCCAGCGCCTTATGCGCTTCTTGATTCATAAACGCCTCATCTGTGCTCAAAATGTCCGCCAGCCGGCAAAGAGCCGGCACAATTTCAGGGTTATATTCTTTCTCCAGCAGCGGAATCAGCTCATGCCGGATTCGATTGCGTGCATAAGCCGTGTCGGCATTTGTCGCATCCGTCACATACATAAGGCCTTCGGCCTGGCCTGTGGCCTGGCCTGCGGCCTGGCCTGTGGCATGGCTCGAGGCCTGGCCTGCGGCCTGGCTGCGGGATGCCACATAAGCCTCTAAGTCCTCTTCCGTCGCATCCAGCATGGGCCGCAGAATCCTGACGCCGTCCTGCGTCCGCACCTTCTGCATGCCGCTAAGGCCCTTAGTGCCGGAGCCTCTCAAAAGATGCAGCAGGACGGTTTCAGCCTGATCCTTCTGATGGTGCGCCAGCACCACAAACCCGTCCTCGCCTGCCGCCTTCAGCAGGCTCTCATAGCGCAGATTCCTCGCCGCCTCCTCCAGAGACAAACCGTCCTCTTCCTTCAGCGCCGGCACATCCACCTGCACAGCAAGGAAGGGAATGGCATACCTTTCACACAGCCGCCGGCAAAACGCCTCGTCCTCCCCAGCCTCGGCCCGAATTCCATGGTTCACATGCACGGCCTGAAGATCAAACTTTAATTCACTTTTCAGTTCACAAAGCACATCCAAAAGGCACACAGAGTCCCGGCCGCCGGACAGTCCCAGCGTGAGCAACGCACCCTCCGCGGGTACACTTTTCAGCGACTGCCTGACTTTTTCCGTAAGAACGTCAGATAAACGCGACGTACGCATGAGCCATTCCTCCTGCAGCTTTGTATACCAAAAACCCGAGCAGCTTGTCTGCCCGGGTTTAGTTCGTATATGATACCGTAATCAGCATTTCGTTGGGATAAATCAGACGGAAGCGGTTACGCGCCATGTCTTCTTTGTATTCATCCGAATCATAATAGGACTGGTTGATGCGAAGGAGCAGCGACTCCGCCTTCTCCTCCTCCAGTTGTTCCTCGAGCTCTGCCTTGGTCTCCAGCAGGGCATCCCGCTCCGCCGCGAGCGAACTGGTCTGCCAGAAGCTGTAGCCCAGCACCACCGCGACAAACAGGAAGGAAACAAGCCCCTTCACCATGCCGCTAAGATGTGACTGCGGCTTGGCCGAATGATAGGTAACCCGGTCCTCTTTATCTAAAGAAACGGTTTCGGTTGTGACCTTCTCTTCCTTTTGTTCCGGTTCAGGACCGAAATCAAAATTCTCGGCATTCTCATACGGATCCAGCTTTCTTGCTGCCGACATCAAAGGTCACCTCCTTTCGTTTATCTCTATCTCTGTCTCTCTTAGTTTGCTCGTTTTATTTCTAAAGCAGACACCATTCTACTCCTATCGGGCGACACAGTCAACTGTTTTTTCAGATAAAAACATGTCCCCCGCGGTGAGAATCTTATGACAAAATGACCTCATAAAGGTCGCCGGCCTCTTCTTTTTTGGTCGTTTCCGCGATGCCGAGAACTCTGACCTTCATGGTTCGGTTGCCGAACTGAATTTCCAGGATATCCCCTTCCTTCACCTCGGAACCCGCCTTGGCTACCCGTCCGTTCAAAAGCACCCTGCCCGCATCGCAGGCTTCGTTCGCCACGGTTCTTCTTTTGATAATTCTCGATACCTTCAGGTATTTGTCCAGTCTCATCTTGCTCTATTCTCCGTTAAGTTCAGTTACTTCCTGCTCCGTCCCCTTAAATCGTGAAAATCCCGGCATGCCGTGAGGCATACCGGGATATAACACTCAGGATTTTTATCAGTGTGATTAATTCACAGCGTCCTTCAGAGCGCGGCCAGCCTTGAATTTCGGGGCCTTGGAAGCCTTGATTTCGATCTTTTCCTTGGTCTGAGGATTGATACCGGTTCTTGCCGGTCTCTCGGAAACTTCGAAGGTACCGAAGCCAACAAGCTGAACCTTGTCACCCTTCTTCAGAGATTCGGTAACAACTTCTTCCAGAGCCTTTAACGCCTTCTCGGCATCCTTTTTGGACAGTTCGGCCTTTTCCGCCATCGCTGCAACAAGCTGTGCTTTGTTCATTAGAAATTCCTCCTTGTGATAATGTGCACTCAAACGTTTGTGTAAACGTTCTTTATACATTTATAAATGACCTTGAGCCTTTTGTCAAGCGGGTTTTAGGCAAAAAAGGCCAAAAAGTGTATTTTCACCCAGAATTTACCGCTTTCGTCAAGGAATTTAACAGATTGCTCATAATTTTCCCGTATTCCTTTGCCAAAAGGCCTTTCCGGTGTTACAATAAAAAAGAGTATATGCTCACGTTTATTATATCTCAGGGCGGCACCGACGGCGACGCTTTACGAAAGAAAGGAGCAATCTTATGCCCGTATCTTCCGGAATTTCTTTTGCCTTTGACTGGGAGGTCGCTCTCATCGAGTGGCTGCAGACACATTTGGCCCCCGGCCTGATCACCTTCATCTCCTACCTCTCCATGTTCGGTGAGGAGATCATCATGATCGCCGTGCTGGGCTTTCTGTACTGGGCTTATGACAAGAAGCTCGGCCGCGAGGTTGGTCTGACCCTGCTGGTCGCCAACGTCTGGAACCCGCTGATTAAGAACATCGTCCTGAGACGGCGCCCCTATTTTGATAATGAAGGTATTCAGATTCTCCGCGTCGTCGATCCCGATGCCGACATCTACGACATCGCGGCGCAGGGATATTCCTTCCCGAGCGGCCATTCATCAGGTTCCATGTCGTTATACGGTTCGCTCTTCGCCTTCGGCAAGGACCGGCCCCTCACGGACGCGGCGAAGAGGATTCTGCTGATTCTCGCCATTGTGCTGCCGCTTCTGGTCGGGTTCTCCCGCATCACCGTCGGCGCACACTATCCGACGGACGTTTTATGCGGCTATGCGCTGGGCTTGCTCGTGATTTTCATCGTCCGCACGCTGATCCGCCGGATGAAGAATCAGTATCTGCTCTTTCTGATTCTGCTTCTGACCGCTGTGCCCGGCTTTTTCTACTGCGAGAGTGACGACTTTTATACCGGCACCGGCATGCTTTTAGGCTTCATTCTGGCCGTTCCCTTCGAGGCTAAATATGTGGATTTTGAAAACACCCGGAGCCCGATTCGCAGTATCTTGCGCGTGATCGGCGGCGGTGCGATTTATGTGATTCTGAACACCCTGCTCAAGGTTCCCTTCTCCTCGGAATTTCTGGAGTCCGGCACCTTGGCCGCTCATCTGGTCCGCACCTTCCGGTACGCGATTATCCTGTTTGTCGACATGGGCGTATATCCCATGATGTTTAAAGTCACCGCCGCGGTCGGCCGAAAGCCCCGTGAGCTCATGCGTACAAGCTCGTAAGCAGCTAAGCGGCGCTTTGCCGCCGGGCCTGATTTTAGCTATTCTTGAAAGGAGATTTCTCATGACAATTCCTGCTTATTATGAAATGGACACTGATTCCTTTCTTCAGGGTTCCCGACTTGAGCTCGTAAAGTTCCCTTCGGCCGACGCCGTTTACAAGGCCATGGCCGATGTGATGTGCGAGTGCATCATCGCAAACAACAAAAAGCAGCTGCCGAGTGTCATCATCGCCCCGGCAGGGATGTACGGCTACTGCCCCTACTTCGTGCAGCGCGTCAACGCCGAAAAGATTGATCTTAGAAACCTGTGGCTGATTTATACCGGCGAGTTTCTGGATGAAAACGGGGCCTATATCGACCAGAATTCGCCCCTCTCCTCCCGCGGTTACTTTCTGGACGAGGTCTACTCCCGCATCGCGCCGGCGCTGAACATCCCCGCCGAGCAGGTGGTGTTCCCGGATCCCGAGGAGCCTGACCTGATTGACCACCTGCTGACGAAGCTTGGCGAAGCCGACCTGTGTCTGACCTTCCCGGGTATCGATGGTTCACTGAGCTTTAATCAGCCGGATGCTTCGCTGTCTCTGAAGGATTTCTCCCGTCAGGGCAGCCGGATTGTCTCGATTGGTGACAGTATGAAAACGGAAATTGCAATCCATGTTCTGGGCGGTGCGCTGGAGTGTGTGCCTTCCAAGGCCGTGGCTCTGGGCATGAAGCCCCTGCTGAAGGCACGCCGCATTCTGTTGGCGGCTGTCCGCGATTCTCAGTCGGCTGCGCTTCGACGCGCCGCTTTGGGTGATGTTTCCTCTGAGTTCCCGGCGACCTTCCTGCAGGCCCATCATCAGGTACTCGCCCTTGCCAGCGAAAACGCGCTGAAACTGCCTTTTTAAGAATTACTTTCTGCATTTAAAAAGAGCCGGCTGAACCGGCTCTTTTTTGATTCCTTCAGTCGAGTCTATGTAGACTCTTTTATTATGCACTTTATTCGCTTTCCGTCTTACTTTCTACGCCCTCGAAGACCTGCTCCGTCAGGCGGTTGTATTCCTTCCAGGCATCGGTATCAGAAAGGTCTGACAAGAGCTTGGCAATCGAACGATAATACCAAGCCTGCAGGGCAGGATCCTTCACATGGAAGGCGTCCCACATGTGGTCACCCTTTGTTTGCTTGAGCAAGCTGAAGGAACGCATGTTGGAAAGCTTATCTCCCAGCCACAGCACCTTCACGCCGGAGTCAGAGGCCTCAGCCAGTACCTTCAGCGACTCCTCCTTACGGATTTTCCAGGTCTCTTCCGGAGGGAGGTCGGCCCGCTTGTCCTCCGTTTCCGAAGCCACGAGCGTCGCCACCCGGTCGCCGAAAAGC
>Ga0065709_1029691_pt1 | contig 14014 bp, 8 predicted proteins | sample Hoacrofraction14_2_FD_59096 | JGI IMG/M metagenome (GOLD analysis project Ga0065709, IMG submission 59096) | Hoatzin crop microbial communities from Cojedes, Venezuela, sample from fiber fraction 14 v1 | ecosystem: Host-associated > Birds > Digestive system > Esophagus > Crop | place: Venezuela...
GGGCGCCTGCGATTGTTCGGGAATATATACACAATTTCAGAGATTTTTTGGATATTTTAACAAAAAATTTCGTTTTTGCTGTTGACATAACCCCGAAAAACCCTTATCATGTACAAAGTCAATTGAATAACACCTGACCGATAGAGGTCGCGGAGATTATTAGTACCGGATGCTACAGCGCGGGCGCTGCGCCGGGAAAGGATGATCCGCCGAAGTTTACCGGAGCCACCCGAGCCCGGTATCCTGGGACGCCGTAATAAGATGCGGCGGACTGTCACGTAAGTGGAGTGCTATCATGGTGTGGTCGTATGCAAGTTACCTGATCCATGACACGCTCAAGCGTTATTCATGGATCTTTTCATTATTATCAAATTTATGGAGGTAACTTATTATGGACACACCTGCACTGTATGCAACTGCATGGGCTGTACTGCCGCCTGTAGTGGCAATCGTACTCGCGCTCATCACCAAGGAGGTTTACAGCTCCCTCTTCCTCGGAATACTTACGGGAGCAATCCTCTACGCCGGAGCGGATTTTGACGGCATCGTCAATCACGTTCTCCAGGACGGAATCATCGCATCTCTTTCTGACAGCGACAATGTCGGAATTCTCGTATTCCTGGTAATCCTGGGAATCATCGTAGCTCTCCTGAACCTTTCGGGAGGTTCCAAGGCTTTCGGAAAGTGGGCACTGAGACATGTGCGTACCCGTATCGCAGCGGGATGCGCAACAGTAATCCTCGGTATCCTGATTTTCGTAGACGACTATTTCAACTGCCTGACAGTAGGCAGCGTTATGAAGCCGGTTACGGACAACTTCAAAATCTCGAGAGCAAAGCTCGCATACTACATCGACGCAACAGCGGCGCCTGTCTGCATCATCGCACCTATTTCTTCGTGGGCTGCTGCAGTATCGGGATTCGTCGAAGGAGAGAACGGCATTTCGGTATTCATCCGCGCCATCCCTTACAACTTCTACGCACTCTTCACTCTCGCCATGATGTTCGCACTCATCTTTATGCAGTTCGACTTCGGAAAGATGGCAGAGTTCGAAAGGAACGCCGTAGAGAACGACGACCTTTTCACAGTAGAGGATGCAAACTCTCAGAATGCCGACGCAGCTGACCTCGGAAGCAATCAGGGCAAGGTTATCGACCTCGTTCTCCCGGTAGTTATCCTGATTATCTGCTGCGTTCTCGGAATGATTTACTCCGGCGGATTCTTTGGCGGAGAGTCATTCGTAAACGCATTCGCTAATTCAGACGCTTCGGTCGGTCTGTCAATGGGATCGCTCATCGCACTGGTAATTATCGTAATTTACTACATGTGCAGAAGGACCATTTCCTTCAAGGAGTGCATGGGCTGCGTTCCTGAAGGTCTCAGGCAGATGATCTCGCCGATTCTGATTCTGACATTCGCATGGTCACTCAAGGCTATGACAGACAGCCTCGGACTCGCTGACTTTGTCGGCAACCTCGTAGGCGGAATGCACGGAGCAGCACTCATCCCTGCAGCACTCTTTGCAGTAGCGTGCCTGCTGGCATTCGCATCCGGCACATCATGGGGAACATTCGGAATCCTGATTCCTATCGGACTTGCTATCACAGAGTCCCACCCGGATCTGATGATTCCTGTAATGGCAGCCTGCATGGCCGGCGCTGTATACGGCGACCACTGCTCACCTATTTCGGATACAACCATCATGGCATCCGCAGGAGCAGCATGCAACCACCTGTCACACGTCAGCACACAGCTGCCGTATGCATCACTCGTTGCAATCGTATCGTTCATTTCCTACATCATCGCAGGATTCACAAGCAGCCCGGTTATTCCGCTGATCGTCGGATTCATACTGCTGATCGGATCACTGTTTGCCCTCAAGAATGGTGCCGGTTCATACATCATTCCGGACCACGCAATCCAGGGTCAGTCAGCGCCTGCAGAAACAGTTGCGGAAAACTAAGATGCATGTAAAATATTCTTTACACAAGCAGAATAACTGATATATACTTGGAACAGGTCATATATGGCCTGTTCCTTTGTTTTATAAAGCACATATTGTGTTACGGGACGACAAATGAGTATTAAATCATTTTTCAAATCGATTCTTGTAATATGTATCCTGGCGGCAGCGGCAGCATGCCTTATTTCCGCCGCCCCGGTTCTGTCTCTCACGGATGTCCCGTCCGAGAACGATCTCGCATACGGAGGAACGATCCCAACCTCTTACGACACCTACATCGACACAAGCGGCATGAGCGAAAGCGAAGCGTCTTTCATAAGAGACAATACCGAGGTATTCCTCGACGGCGAAGCGGTCTCCGGTGATGCCGGCGCAAACGCGCAGGTCGGCGAGCACAAAGTCACCGTAAATTTCTGTGGCGAGGAAGTCGGCTCATACACCTACACCGTCAGAGATTCCGAACCTCCTGTATTCACAAAAGCAGAGGACCTTACGGTTTACACATGGACGGAAGTTGATGTGACATCGCTCTTTGAAGCAAGCGACGACATAAGCGACGTGACGATGAAGTACGAGCCCGAGACGATAGATACTTCGGTGGCAGGCGAATACACCGTCAAAGCGACAGCAACCGATGAAAGCGGCAACACCGCCGAGGCTTCGGCCACAGTAACCGTCATCGAGCAACCGCCTGTTCCGGCAACCGAATACAAGACAACCGGAACCTGCATCTACATAGACATCGCAAGCCAGTCACTCGCCTACTTCGCAGACGGCAAATTAGCGCTCAGCTGCTATGTCGTAACGGGCAACGCAGGTAACCACGACACCCCGACCGGTAACTTCACAGTCGGGCATAAATCGACAAACCTAACCCTCAAGGGGCAGGAAGACAACGGCGACAAATATGAATCATTTGTCTCTTACTGGATGCCGTTCATCGGCGATGAATACGGAATGCACGATGCAACCTGGAGAGGCAGCTTCGGCGGCAGCATCTACCAGGGAAGCGGATCCCACGGCTGCGTGAACATGCCTTACGAATCGGCAGCCGAACTCTACTCAATGGTCGCCGAAGGCACACCGGTAATAATCAGATAACAGCATATAAAAATCAGCCCGGGCTCAGCGCCCGGGCTTTTCATTTGACACACCTTGCTTTAATTGTTATTAGGAAAACGCGCTGCAGAGTGCATACCTTCTATTCGGATTCTGTTGATGCTACGAGCTGGCTGAGTACGGTGTTTGCTATAGGAGCTGCGGCTGATGAGCCGGAGCCTCCGTCCTGTACCCAGACAACGAATGCGTAAGGTGCATCGTCATTGTCGATGAATCCGACGAACCATGCATCGCTTCCGCCATCGCTGTTTTCGGCAGTGCCGGACTTGGCGTAGATGTCGAGTCCCGGGAAGTTGCTCTCGCCGTACGTGACTTCGACGTTATTTTTCATCATGTTTTTAAGTTCGTCGGCGGTATCCTCTGAGAGGTAGTTGCCGAGCGACTTGCCGCCGGTGATCTCCTTGAGGAGAGTCGAGCTCTTGATGATGCTCGGCTGAATTGCTTCGCCGCCGTTCGCTATGGCTCCCATGTAGACCATCATGGCGCATGGATTGACGAGGTCGTCTGCCTGTCCTATTCCCGCCCAGCTGAGCTTTACATCATCGTCGGTGGGAAAATCGAATGATCCGGCCGCAGTCTCAATTCCGCTTACATCAACAGACTCGGTAAGTCCGACTTTTTCGACGTATTCATTCATCACATCGCCGCCGACCGTGCGTGTCAGTTCGCCGAACGCACCGTTGCAGGAAACCGCAAGGGCTTCTTTGAAATCCACGGTGCCGTGTGTGTATACGCAGGTGAAATCTATTCCGCTGAATTCGTTAACGCCGTCGCAGTCAAATGTAAAGTCGTCTCGGTCGGACAGCGTATCGATTACAGCCGCCGAAGTCACCAGCTTGAACGTGGATCCCGGTGTAAGTGCTCCGTCCAGGAAGTTGTTGAAATAATACGGGGAGTCCTCATCCTCCGGCTCACCTTCCTGCGGGTCGAATGCCGGCGTGCTGACCATGCAAAGTATCTCTCCTGTCTTCCAGTTGAATACTCCGACTGTGCCCGTGCTGCCGTTCAGCGCTTCGTACGCCGCAGCATTTGCGTAGGCATCTATCGTAAGCTGAATTGTCTCGCCTTCGGAAGACGTATTGTATGTTCCGTTCAGCAAGTCGTATCCGATGAGTTTGTCGGTGAAGCGGTTTATCGCTCCGTTTGCGATGTTCCCCTGGGAGTCGCCTACTGCATGTATGGTAGAAACCCTGACGTCGTAGTCGTCGTTATAGTAGGTTCCGTCCTCGGTGCATGCGAGGAGTATTACGTCATTTCTGTCAACGACGGTTCCCCTGTTTATCGTACCGTCGGTATATATCTGCGTGTTGCCGTAGAATGTTGCCCATTCGCCTCCTTCGGTGACATATCTCCATGAGAATACCACGAGTCCGAGGAAGAGGACAGCCGCTATTGCCACGCATATCCACGCTCTGCGTTCCTGTTTACGCATAGTCTTCCTCCCTTCTCACGGCGAGGCTTGCGCCCTCACGCATATCCGCCGCTTTGAAATACGCAAGCATCGCCCAGGATGCAAGCATGCTCGTACCTCCGCAGGATACGAACGGGAACGTTACTCCGGTGAGCGGGAAGAGATCCACAGCTCCGAATACGTTCAGTATAGTCTGAAAGAGGAATATCGTTGCTGCGCCGCAAGCGCAGAGTGTATAGAACGTCGAGCGTCCCGCCACAATCGATATGACAGCAAACAGCGAAAGCGTTATGATGCAGAGCACAAGCAGAATCGCGATTATGAGCCCCCACTCCTCCATAACAAATCCGAATACGAGGTCCGTGTTTGACGCTGCGATGCTCTTGATTGATCCGTTTCCGGCCCCAAGGCCGAGCAGTCCTCCGCCCGCGCCGTATGACATGGTTCTTGTCTGCTGGAATCCTTCATTGTCTGCGTAATCCCAGACATGTCCCCAGACCTCAAATCTCGATGCGATATACGGCTTAAATCTGATTATCATAAGACCCATCAGACCCGCACCTACGATGGTGAGCACCATCCTCGAGAAGTCACCGCTTCTCATGAAGGACACCACGAGGAATGTCGCAAAGAATATGAGTGCCGTTCCGAAGTCGCCCATAATCGCCAGGCAGCCGAGGCAGAAAAGTGAAAATCCCGCATAGACGTAGGTGTTCGTCTTGTCGTAAAGTTCCTCGAGAACTCCCGCGCCTACAAATATAAATGCGAGCTTTACTATCTCGGACGGCTGGAAACTGTAGTCTCCGATATATATCCAGTTCGCGGCTCCGTATTTCATGGTGCCGAACAGGAGATTTATTATAAACAGCAGAACAGAAAGTCCTATTATTATCGGCTTGAGTTTTCTCGTGCGCTGCAGGTCCTGCATATAGATGCACATGAATATCATAAGAGCGATTCCAAGGATTGCTGCGATAAGCTGCTTCGGGGTATCCGAAGGATTGAACGAGGCCATTACAGCCAGGTTGATTGTCGTCATGAAGAAGGCAATCATCTCCATCTCAAATCCCTTCCTGCCCATTGCGCGGAAGAAGGAAACGTACGCCCACATGATACCGCAGAGTATTGCAATCGAAAGTATCGCAGACGCCGTGATTTCGGTGCCCATGCCGAGTATAAGCTGGACTATCGTCAGAGCCTGAAATACGGTGATTGCGACGAGTATCTTCCACGGTGCGACAGGCTCCTTGTCAAGAAGCCTCATTCCACGGTTGTTCATGCTCTCCTCGAGGCTCGCAGGCGCAACCGTGCAGTGCACATCTCCCATGACTATTTCGTCACCCGGGCTTATCAGGTAGCGTTTGTTCGGCTCGATCTTATATCCGTTTATCATCGCTCCGTTTTTGGAGCCGAGGTCCTTGAATATCCACTTCCCCTCATCCGTCCGGTTCAGGAGCGCGTGGTTATTGGATATCGTCTTGAGCGGAATATTTATATCCGCGGAGCCCGATCTGCCGATAACATTCTCCCAATGAGTGATCGGATAATTGCTGCCGTCCTCCACCAGGAAATATCCCCAGACCTCCGGGGTCGTTCTTGTCGAAAGAAGCGACACGATTGACACGGTCAGTATGTACAGGGCGAGCGCCACAAATATCCACCGGAATGCGGTGGTCATCATCGACGCAAGTCCCGGATGCGCGATAGAAAAATTCAGTATTGTATCAAGCAGAGTCTGTATAGCAAGCCTCCTTTGCAAAACTGCCCGCCACATCCGGCGGGCAATTCTTCGGTCATTATTTCCACGAGCTCTTAAGCCCTACGATGCTGTTGAAAACCTTTTCATCATCTGTGGTGAGTTTCTCATCAGCAATATAATACCCTTTGCGGAAGAACTGGAATCTGTCACCTGCCGCGGCTTCCTTAACAGACGGCTCAGCGTAGCCCCATGTCTCAACGAGGGAGTCCGGATCGTATTCCATCTCTCCGGTCTCTTCGTTTTCCTTCAGCAGATATCCGTACTCGCGGATTTTAATTTTTTCCGCGCTCGAAGCCTCAACGAAGTGAATCGTACCCTTGACCTTGCGGCCTTCAAATCCCGCGCCGCTTTTTGTCTCGGGATCGTATGTGCAGTGCAGCTCCTTAATCGTTCCGTCTTCGTTCTTGACGACTTCGTTGCAGGTGATGAAGTATGCGCCTTTGAATCTGACTTCGTTGCCCGGGAAGAGTCTGAAGTATTTCTTGACCGGTACTTCCATGAAGTCATCTCCGTCGACCCACAGTTCACGTCCGAACGGAATCTCTCTTGTGCCGAGTTCCTCGTTCTTGCTGTTGTTTTCGACGGTACACATCTCAATCTGTCCCTCAGGATAGTTGTCGATGATTACCTTGATTGGATTTTTGACAACATTGATTGCAGGAACCTTGAGCTGCAGATCCTCTCTCACGCACTGCTCGAGCTGCGCTATGTCTATTGTCGTGTCGGCCTTGGTTACTCCGATGTCGTTGCAGAACTTGCGGAGCGCCTCAGGAGTATATCCTCTCCTCCTTACTCCAGCGAGTGTGCTGAGTCTCGGATCATCCCAGCCGTCAACGAGTCCGTCATCGACAAGCTTTTTGATGAATCTCTTGCTCATGACCATCGTCGTTATATTGAGCCTTGCGAACTCAATCTGTCTCGGCGGGTTCGGCCAGAATCCGACTTCTCTTACAACCCAGTCGTAGAGAGGCCTGTGGTCCTCGAACTCGAGTGTGCAGATTGAATGTGTAACGCCCTCAATCGCATCCTCGATAGGATGAGCGAAATCGTACATCGGATAGATGCACCACTTGTCACCTGTGTTATGGTGGGATGCGTGCACGATTCTGTAGAGAATCGGATCTCTCATGTTGATGTTAGGGCTTGCCATATCGATCTTAGCTCTCAGGCACTTCTCCCCGTCACCGAACTCACCGGCCCTCATTCTCTCGAACAGGTCGAGGTTTTCCTCTATTGTCCTGTTCCTGTAAGGGCTCTCTGTTCCCGGCTTTGTCAGAGTTCCCCTGTATTCTTTTATCTGTTCCGGAGTAAGATCGCAGACGAAGGCCTTTCCCTGCTTGATAAGGGAAATTGCCGCCTCATACATGGTGTCGAAATAATCGGAAGCCCAGAGCTTTTCACTCCACTGGAATCCGAGCCAGTTAACGTCCTTTTCGATTGACTTGACGAACTCGATGTCCTCCTTGACCGGATTGGTATCATCGTATCTCAGATTGCATCTGCCGTCATACTTGAGGGCAGTTCCGAAATTGAGGCACAGGGACTTGGCGTGTCCGATGTGCAGATATCCGTTCGGCTCCGGCGGAAACCTTGTTACGATTTCCTTGTGCTTTCCCGAAGCCAGGTCTTCATCGATGATATCGTGGATGAAATTCCCCGCCATGCTCTTGTATTCGTCAGCTGTTGCAAACGCCATCTTCTTACCTCCGGTTTTATCAAATTATACCGATTTATTATAGCACAGATTATGATATGATAACATCGATGGAGGTATTAAAATCATGCAACTTCAGCCTATCTATACAGAAATTAATAACTGCCGCGACTGTTACCGCTGCGTTCGTAACTGTCCGGTCAAGGCAATCCAGATAAAGGATGCCCACGCGCTGATCATCCACGACAGATGCACATTCTGCGGCATCTGCGTACATGAGTGCCCGAACGACGTTAAAAAGATACGTAACGATGTCGACAAAGTGCAGATGCTCTTTATGTCCAAAAAGAAGGTCATCGTTTCGCTTGCTCCGTCGTACGCATCCGAATACGAAGGCCACAAAGACAACTTCGTCCGCGCGCTCTACCGTCTCGGATTCGATGCTGTTTCGGAAACCGCCATCGGAGCGGCGCTGGTTTCGCAGGCGCTTGACATGTATATCGAGCGTGACGGCTCGGCGCCGTACATTTCGACGGCCTGTCCTTCCGTCGTTGAACTCGTGAGAAAATACTATCCGCAGTACGTAAAGGACCTCGCACCGGTTCCTTCGCCGCTGCAGGCTCATTCGGCGTACCTCAGGAGGCTGTACGGAAACGACATCGCAATCGTATTCATCGGTCCGTGCATTGCCAAGAAGGTCGAAGCTGACCAGCACCCGGGGTATCCCGACATTGCGCTCACTTTCAAGGAGGTCGAGGAGTGGCTGAAAGAGGACAACATCGATCTCGATACCATAGACACCGGTATTCCTGTTGACTTCGTTCCGTGCAAGGCCGGAAAGGCTGCCATCTACCCTGTTTCCGGAGGTCAGGTTGAAACATCCAAGATATGGGGGAATGACTTCCTCGGGGCGGACGCGGTTGCCGCCGTCGGAATCCGGCAGATACTCTCATCGCTGAACGGCGGACTTACGGGAGACTTCCTCGAGACTCTGAACTGCAGCGGAGGCTGCATCACCGGTCCGGGCTCAGTCCGCACGGGATCTGCAATCGTCAAGAAAAAGGCTATTTCGGGCCACGTACTCGAGCGCCTGAGCGAACCGAACATATTTGACGGTGACCTGATATTTGCAAGAGAAATATTTGAAAAAGGCTACGGCATACTTGATGCACCTGCTCCTGAGGAGCACGGTGTTGAGAATCATGAATTCACCGAGGCCGAAATCACGAGAGCCCTGCTCAAGCTCGGAAAGACTAGCAAAAAAGACGAGCTTAACTGCGGAGGCTGCGGATATCCTACATGCCGCGATATGGCCAAGGCTCTTATCACCGGACTCGCTGAGCCTGAGATGTGCGTAACCAAGATGAGAAAAGATGCCGAGAGTAAGGTTGATATCCTGCTTTCAACAATTCCGCACGGCGTTGTAATTGTAGACTCCGAGCTCAAAATCGCGGACTGCAACAAGCCGTTCGTCACGATATTTGAGGACTATCCGGACAGCTTCCTCGACGCCGACGGACTCAAGTCGTTCAGAGGCTCACCGGTCTCGATGTTCGTTCCGTTCGAGGATAAATTCAGGGATCAGTTCTATATGGACGCCCCTGCCCAGTACCGATTCAAGCACAAGGGCAAAATCTGGAGGGTTACATTCTTCCTGGTTGAGACCAAGCTGCTGCTCGGCGCAATGTTTGAGGACATCACGACTCCTACCGTAAGACGTGAGGAGGTCGTCGAGAAGGCCGAGGACGTTATAACCAAATCGCTCGCCACGGTTCAGCAGATTGCATCCCTGCTCGGAGAAAACGCGGCAGAAACGGAAATCGTGCTCAACTCGATCATCGATGAATTCAACGTACACAACGACACATCTTCGGACTACGGTCTCATAGAGGAAAACGTCGGAACTATAATAAATAAGTAAGGACGGTCATTGGATGAATAATATTTGTATCGATCCGGACTACTCACAGCTGTATAAGGACGGTCAGCAGATAGGAGGAGATGTATTCCTCCTCAATATGAAAAGCGGCGGCATAAGCAAGATTACCGCCACGCTTTCTGACGGTCTCGGCAGCGGTGTGAAGGCCAATGTAATGGCATCACTCACCGCCCACATGGCGGAGAAGCTTTCGTTCTCCCCTCTCGAGCTTGTCCACTCCGCTGAGATTATGATGGACACCCTGCCGGTCGACAAGGACAAGGGAATAAGCTACGCGACGTTCACAATCGCTCAGATTTCCTTCACTCCGAACAAGGACAACATCGAGGTAAACCTCGTGGAGTACGACAATCCTGTTGCCCTGAGGTTCATGGGTTCGGAACCGATTGAGTGGGAACGCACAGCGCATGTCCTGAACCGCAAGAATGCAACCAAGGAAGAAGTCGTATACTCATCGCATTTCAACATGACATTCGGTGAGCGCCTGATATTTTTCAGCGACGGTGTCGCTCAGGCGGGCGTCAGCCTCGGAGGAGCGGCAGGTCCTGCCGAAATAAGCCGCGCCGGCGGATCCGGCACATACTCGGGAACACTCCCGGGAGGCACGGGGACTTCGAGGGTCGGGATAAACAGCACGGGCTCGAGATTCTCGATTTCCTCGATGTACGGCTCATCATCGGGCTCATCCGCATCTCGGCCGCATCCTTCGTCGGCGATCATACTTGAGCCGAAAGAAAAACCCACGGAAAACGATGAACCTGCAGCAGAAGCTGAGGCAGAAAACGCAGAAAACAAAACGCCTGAGCCTGCCGGCGGCGCTGCAATTAAAAATCCGGTTCTCCACAACCCGAAAGTCGACTCAAAGGGCTGGGGCGTGGAAAACGTGCAGAAGTTCATAATAGATTCAATCAAGGCCGACCCGGATGTATCCGCAAGAGACCTTTCGAGGGCGATTGTTACGCAGGCGTACAGCTACGACAATTATCACTGTAACGATGACACTACCTGCGTCGTAATAGGCGTGAGGAGGCCGAGACGCACCCTTCTCGTTACGGGAGCACCGCGCGAAAAGGAAATGGACAAAGAGCTCGGCGACATCGTAAGAAATTATAACGGCAATATAATCATCTGCGGCGGCACTACTGCCAAGATTGTTGCAAGAGAACTCGGCACACAGGTAAAGCCGGATAAGTCTCCGCACGGAGCGCTTCCTCCTCAGAGCAAAATCGAAGGAATCGATCTCGTCACAGAGGGAATGCTCACGCTGAGCGAGGTTACCGCGAGGCTCCAGGACAAGGTCCTCCTCAAGCACATGCCTGAGGATCCGGCAAAGCGTTTCATCAGGATAATGAGAGAGACCGATCAGCTCGACATTGTTGTCGGCACCAAGATAAATGAAGAGGCGACCGCTTCAGGACTTACCGCAAATATCGGAATCAGGCTCCCTCTCATAGAAAGACTGAAAAAAGCCCTGATAGACAATTACCTCAAGGAAGTTGAGATTCATTATCTGTAATCTGCAGAAACGGTATAAATCCTGACATATGAAAAGACAGCAGCGCGATGGCTGCTGTCTTTTGGTTTGTTTTGTTTTGCTCCGGTTCCGGATGCGTCAAATATCCGTTCTTGCAAGTATCTGAGCCGGCGTCTTTCTGAGTGTTACAAATACCGGTATGAGTCCCGCCAGCAGGTTGAACACCAGGAGAACCGCAAGCGTTATAAGTGCTATGCTCGGGTTGATCATGTACATGTTATCGATATAATCCGTTATCTTGGTTATATTCGAAAGCAGATAGTACGCGATTGCTATACCCGGTACCGCGGTAATCAGGGTTATCACGAGTATCTCCCCGGTGAACATCCTGTAGATATCCCGCTTCTTGAGGCCTATCGCCCTCAGAGTTCCGACCTCCCTGATCCTTGACAGGAACGAAGATCTCAGCATCAGGAACATCTCTATGAGCGATATAAGCAATATGATCGCCGCTACGATGAGTGACGAAGTGAGCTTCCCTTTCATCTGCTTGATATACGCGCTCTTGTCGCTGTCCGCGTTTATCTTGGACTGAATTCCTTCGTAGTCGAGCATCGACTGCACCGTTATCGTGTTGTCCGCATACACGCAGAAGCTTTTCTGTTTGCTTATATAATCGTTCGTGATCGTGTTTGCGCTTACGTAGTAAGTATCCTCATCCGCCTGATCGCTCGTATAGTAGCCGACAATCTTGAGCTTTTCTCCGCCCATCTTGACGGACAGCGTCTTACCTATCGCATAATCTTCTTCCTCTGCGTGAGAGTAGTTGATCATTACTTCGTTAACCTTCTCCGGCTGACTGCCCTTGACCAGCTTGAGCTCGGATGTTGTCAAGGCAATATCCTTTACCTTGCCAGACTTAACGAGGTCATCGCCGGAATCCGTATCATCAAAGTAGAATTCCATCTCATCAAGCTGATCGTTTGCGTTGGTCAGTATATACATAACCTGACTCTCATCGACATAAAGAGACGGCGACTGAGTATCAGAAATTCCGACTATCGTATAGCTGCCGAGGTTCGTTACAGTCAGTTCTCTTCCGAGGAACTCCTCCTCTGTATCGAGTCCTACCTGTTTACCGAGCCCGTCATCGAGGAAATTCTTGACGAGCAGATGGTCGATTATGACTTCCTTCTTGCTCTCCGGCATTCTGCCGTACAGGAGATCCTCTTGTGTCAGGACCTTGGTCTCCGCTATCGAGACATTAAGATCCTCACTCGCATACGACGTCTGGAGGTAGTCATTCAGCGGGAGCGTTACTGACTTTTTGGTGTCTCCCGGGATTACATAGCTGACATTATCAAGGCTGTCAATTACATCCATAATATCCTGAGTCTTATCAGTATTGGATACAGTCAGATAATGCGCATCTGTAGTCAGGTAATCCTTTGGCTGCACATCAAATATTCCGAACGCATTGGAGAATGCCACAAACGCGAATATCGCCGCAAACACAAAGCCCACCAGAAGGAATTTCTTGAGTTTCTTAAATCCCTTGACCGTTTTCCAGCCGTTGATCAGCATATTGGAGAACTTGTATATCGATGAATACTTTGCCTTGTAGTTTTCCGGGAGGTATGCGTCATATTTGAAGTCGTTTTCCTCAAATATGCTCTCGTCCATCGCCGTGTAGTGCTCATCGAGGAGCTCAATGTTTGAAGTCTCGTCAACTACATTGAGTCTGCCTCCTGTATTGATATACAGGTTGCCGCCCTTGATAACGACTTTGATATCCGCCTGACGCGCGTCATCAGCGTAAACGTCTACATTGATGTTGTCACTGCTGAAGTCATTGTGAACCGGCATATCTTTGAGATATATCCTGTTCTCAAGCTGATAGTCCAGATATCTCGAAGAGTCGTTATTGTACGCCTTGATGATCTTGCCGTCCTTCATCTCGGCAACATGATCCGAGTAGAACTCCGCAATATTTCTCTCGTGTGTAACGAGAATTACAAGCCTCTCTTTTGAGATCGTCTTGATTATATTCATGATCTCAAGAGTGTTTGCACTGTCGAGGTTTCCGGTAGGCTCATCGGCGATGATAATCCTCGGGTTCTTGACGATTGCTCTCGCAATAGCAACTCTCTGTCTCTGTCCGCCGGAAAGCGCATTCGCCATCTTGTTCCGGTACTGATATATCCCGACACTCTTAAGGCAGTAATTCACACGGTTCGTAATCGTCTTGTTGTTCTTGATCCCGATCATCCTGAGCGCAATTGCAACATTTTCAAAAACCGTCTGATCATCCAGCAGATTAAAGTTCTGGAATATATAACCGATCTTGGCGTTTCTGATTGTATCGATCTTGCCCGAAGTCCTGTGGGTTATCATCACATCATCGATGTAAATCTTACCCGAATTGACTTTATCGAGTCCTCCGATTGCATTCAGCAGTGTCGTCTTGCCGCATCCCGAAGGTCCGAGCAGACACACAATACCTTTGTCCGGCAGAGTCATCGAGGTGTTGTTTATGACGTGAATCTGATTCTGTTTGCCTCTGTTGTAATATTTATTAACTTTGTCGACTTTAATCATGATTTACGCCCCCTCTCTGAATGTCTTCATCGCACTCTTGGTGAATATCTTCCTCGAGTATCTGTTGGCTATGAGGAGAGACATTACAAGAAGGAGA
>Ga0065709_1029692_pt1 | contig 14010 bp, 14 predicted proteins | sample Hoacrofraction14_2_FD_59096 | JGI IMG/M metagenome (GOLD analysis project Ga0065709, IMG submission 59096) | Hoatzin crop microbial communities from Cojedes, Venezuela, sample from fiber fraction 14 v1 | ecosystem: Host-associated > Birds > Digestive system > Esophagus > Crop | place: Venezuela...
TTTGTGTTTCGCTCGTCTTGCACTAACTTTGCGGAATAAAATAAAAATTACTATACCTAATATGAAGAAATATACCGTTTTGATATGCGCACTCCTGCTGGCCGTTGGACTGTCTGCCACAGGACAAAAGAAATTCCATGTCTATGCCGTAGGCTTCTATAACCAAGAAAACTTCTTCGACACATGTCACGACGAAGGCAAAAACGACTATGAGTTTCTGCCTGGAGGAACCTATAAATGGACAGGAATGAAATACAAACACAAACTTCGCAACATGTCGAAAGCACTCGCAGACATGGGCACCGACAAGCTTCCCGGAGTGGGATGTGCCTTCATCGGACTGAGCGAAGTGGAGAACTCACGCGTGCTCGACGACCTGACGGCACAGCCTGAGCTCGCTGCCCGCAACATGAAATATGTGCTCATCGAAGGTCCCGACCAACGAGGCATCGACTGTGCACTGATCTATAACCCCGCCCTTTTCCAAGTGCGCGACGCCAAACTTGTGCCCTACGTCTATGAACTCGCCGCCGATAGCAACAAGATAACACGCGGATTTCTCACCGTGAGCGGCACCATGGCCAACGAACATGTAGCTGTCATCGTCTGCCACTGGCCTAGCCGATATGCCGGAGGCTTCTATCGTGAGTCGGCAGGACGCCAAGTGAGGGCCGTGAAAGACTCCCTCCTCAACGACGATCCCAACTGCAAAGTCTTCGTCATGGGCGACATGAACGACGACCCAACGAGCAAGAGCATGACCGATGCACTCGGAGCCAAAGCCGAAATAGAGAAAACTGGCAAGGGCGAAATGTATAACCCCTGGTACAATGTGCTCGCAAAGCAAGGACAAGGAACGCTCACCTACAACGGCTCTTGGAACCTTTTCGACCAAATTGTGATGACGCCCAACCTGCTGAATTATAAGAACAAGCGAGATTTCTCAACGCTGAAATATTTCAATCATCAGATTTTCCGCCGCGACTATCTATTCCAAACGGAAGGAAAATATAAGGGTTCGCCCAAGCGTACCACCGCTGGCGGCGTATGGCTCGACGGCTATTCAGACCACCTTCCCGTCGTTGTATATCTTGCTAAGGAAGCAGAATAAGATGGAACAACCGCTGGAAACACACCCATGGCAACCTTTTCTGCCCGAGAATTGCCGCATTCTGATGCTCGGTTCATTTCCTCCGGCACGCAAAAGATGGTGCATGGATTTCTTCTATCCTAACTACACCAACGACATGTGGCGCATTTTTGGCATCATATTCAAGAATGACAAGCTGCATTTTGTGGACGAAGCGGCACACACCTACAAGCTATCGGACATCGTGCAACTTCTCAACGAAGAGGGCATCGGGATGTATGACACCGCCCGCGTGGTGAGAAGAACAAAGAATACGGCATCCGATAAAGACCTCGAAGTGGTGGAACCCACCGACCTCGACGCCCTGCTGGAGGCCGCACCACACTGCCACAACCTCGTGACCACAGGACAAAAAGCCACCGATGTGCTATGCGCGCACTTCCAAATCAGCCAACCTGCCGTGGGGAAATTCGTGGAATTTCAGACCAAAGACGGCCGACGCATGCGCCTCTTCCGCATGCCCAGCAGTTCAAGAGCCTACCCCATGAAAGTGGAAAAGAAGGCTAAAAGCTATCAGAAAATGTTCAATTCAATCATATAACCATGACAAAAAAAACAACCATCATAGGCATTGCCGGCGGAACAGGGTCGGGAAAGACCACCGTTGTGAAGAAAATCGTCGAAGCACTCCCGCCACATTACGTTGCCGTAGTGCCGCAAGATTCCTACTATAACGACACGTCGCACATGACGGAAGAGGAGCGTCACGCCATCAACTTCGACCATCCTGACGCTTTCGACTGGAAACTGCTCTACAAACAGCTCAACGATCTGCGCGAAGGAAAAGCCATTGAGCAGCCCACCTACTCCTATATTCTCTGCAATCGACTGCCGGAAACCATCCACGTGGAGCCCAAACCCGTCATCATTCTCGAAGGAATCATGACGCTCATCAACCGGAAACTGCGTGACATCATGGACCTGAAAATCTATGTCGATTGTGACTCCGACGAGCGACTCATCCGAAACATCCAGCGCGACACCATCGACCGCGGGCGCACCGTCTCCATGGTCGTCGATAGATACCTAAAGGTTCTCAAACCCATGCACGAGCAATTCATCGAACCCACCAAGCGTTATGCCGACCTCATCATCCCACAAGGGGGCGAAAATGCTAAAGGAGTGGGCATCTTGTGCAAGTATATTGAGGGCATCACCCAGGGGTCCTGACCCAACAAAAATGGCGAGCAAGCATCAGAAAACTGAGCTTACTCGCCATTTCTTTTATTCTTTCACCGCCGCGGCGCGATACAATTAGCGCAGCGAAGCACCTTTTTCAATTGTCAATTTCTTCCACTTCGGCCTCTGGAATCACCTCTATCTGCTTGCGATTCTCCTCATTTTGGCGCATAGCAGCCTTCTCCATCGCACGACGACGACGCCAAGCGATGAATATCTTGATGCCTCCGAGCAGCTCAGCCACAGCATACAAGAGCATACACCAACCCATGATAAACAGCGGCGAAGCAAACATCTCTATCGGCTTCACTATCAAGAGAATGGCAACAATCAATATCACCGTCGGCAAAATCCAGTAGAACAGACCCACACGGCAATAACGTGTGGCCTGGCCTAAGTTAATATATTGATTGATAGCGCCTAAGATGAGGATACCCGAAAGGGCATACATCAGGCCAACAATAAACGACGAAGGCATCAACGTGAGGATAATGCCCAAGATGATGCTGCCCAGTCCCACAATCGGAAAGCCCATCGAGAAACCCGCCTTCACGGGTTTCCCCTCGGCATCATAGACATAATCGTCGCCTTGATGACGTTTGGCACTGAAATAGAGTGCGCACGAAATGAGTCCAGATATGAAAAACAACACGCCAATGGCTATCATGAGCCAATGCACCGTGTCTTCTCTATACTTGATGATCAGCACACCCACTGCCGCGGCAATCACCGCGCGAATGATGGAAGAATATAAAACTTTCATGCTGCAAATATAAGCAATTATCTTTTAGCTACCGCAATTTTTTCGTAATTTTGCACACATATTCATCATTTTCAACGACAAGTGGCTCCTACGCCGCACCAAATTCCGAATAAAATGTCCACCTTATATCTTGTGCGCCACGGCGAAACCATCGACAACGTGCGCCAAATCATGCAGGGCCAAACGCAAGGCGCCCTCACAGAAAATGGCATCCGACAGGCCGAACAGCTACGCGACCAGCTGAAAGACGTCCATTTCGATGCGTTTGTATCCAGCGATTTGCGCCGCGCCATCGACACTTGTGCCATCATTGCACAGCCTCACGCGCTGCCCGTTTGCCAAACGCCTCTGCTGCGCGAACGCGATTGGGGCGGCTTCACGGGTATGTTCATCCCCGATCTGAAGGACAAAACGTGGCCCGACGACATCGAAACGCTCGACCAACTGAAGGCGCGCGCCGCACAGTTCATGGACTATGTACGCGTCAACTGGCCCAACGGCACCGTCCTCGCCGTGGGACATGGCATCATCAACAAGGCCATTCAGAGCGTCTATCATGGACTGCCCATGAACCAAGTGCAGAAAATGATCAACGCCGAAGTGAGGACTTTGCAACTCTGAAAAACAAAAAGCATTGCGCACGATGCTCATTTCCAAGACGTTAGACACAAAGAATCAACCCCGCGTCTTCGACAAGAAATCATGCCCAATGCTCTATGACAGGTGTTCAGAAATTATTTATGCACGAGCGTTCCGATGTTTTCGCCGTTGATGACGCGCTTGAGATTGCCCACGACATCCATGTTGAAAACATAAATCGGCAGGTTGTTGTCGTTGCACATAACGATGGCCGAAAGGTCCATCACTTTGAGATTGCGGTTGAGCACCTCCGTATAGGTGATGTCATCGAACTTCGTTGCCGTTGGATCTTTCTCAGGATCAGCAGTATAGACGCCATCCACGCGCGTGCCTTTGAGCATCACATCGGCTTCAATTTCCACGCCGCGAAGCGACGAGCCCGTGTCCGTTGTGAAATAAGGTGAGCCTGTTCCGGCGGAGAAAATGCACACTTTGCCCTGCTCCATGGCCTCGATAGCGCGCCATTTGGTATAAAATTCGCCCACTGGCTCCATGCGAATGGCCGTGAGCACTTGGTTTTTCACGCCCTCAGCATCGAGTGCCGAGCTCAACGCGAGCGAGTTGATGACGGTTGCCATCATGCCCATTTGGTCACCTTTCACACGGTCGAAACCTTTTTTGGCGCCGCTCAAACCACGGAAAATGTTTCCGCCGCCGATGACGATGCCCATTTGTACACCCATGTCATGGATTTCTTTGATTTGGCGAGCATAATCTGTCAGTCGCTCTGTGTCGATGCCAAAGCCCGCGCCAGCAGCCAGACTCTCGCCGCTGAGTTTGAGAAGTATTCTTTTGAATCGCATTGTTGTTGGTTTTATATGATTATTTTTCTTGTTGATTTTCATCCATTTCGAAGCGCAACTCCTTGAAAGCATAGGTACGAAGACGGCCATTCTCGTCACACAAAACGATCCTTCCATCGGGTTCCACATGCTCTATCTTTGCTCGAAAACGCCCTTCTGCGTCGCTGAAATCATGCATCCCTTGAGCACGATAGAGGGCGGCATGGTAGGCGTTGATTGTTTCCGTCTCGCCATCAGACAGCAAACGACCATAGCAGTCTTCGAAACATTGCAGCACACGCAGGAACAACGACTCCACATCCACGGCATGACCAAGAATTTGGCGAAGCGAAACGGGGTTAGGTGCATCACTCTGAAACGCTATCTGATTGACATTTAAGCCCGTACCAAAAATACAAGTCTTTATTTCTTTCTGCCCCAGAGTGGTCTCAATGAGCGTGCCACCGAGTTTTTTGTCGTGCCAATAGATGTCGTTAGGCCATTTCAAACAGATGCCGTCCACCAGCGAATCGAGGGCTTTTTTCACTGCCAACGCTTCGACCATAGAGAGCAGGAACTGCTTGGCGGGCGCCACTTCCACGGGTTTCAGCAGGATGGAGAAGAGCAGATTTTGACCTGCCTCGCTCTCCCAAGTATTGCTTCCGCAGCCGCGTCCCGCCGTTTGGAAGTCGGCTCTCACGGCGGTGATGCCGTCGGGCAGGCTGTCCTGCAGGTCGTGCAGATAGCGATTGGTAGAGTCTATTTCATGTAAATGCTTGATGTTCATCTTTTTCAGAAGGCGAGCATGGGATTAAATGCGTCCTCGATATGCTGAATATCTGGCGGCAATCCGTCGGCTGAAAACACAACAGTGATGATGTCGAAGCGCGAGAGCAAGGGCGTATCGAATTGCTTCATATAAGCGTCGGAGGCAATAGCGATGTTCTTTATCTTCTTCGTCGTCACCGCATCTTCCGGCAAAACAGGCTGCCCGCGCTGGCGAGATTTCACTTCAACGATCACCAACGTCGTTTCATCGGGCGTCAAGGCGATGATGTCGAGGTCGCGATGTCCATAGCGCCAATCCGTTTCTCGGATATAATATCCTTGGTTGCGCAGGTATTCGACAGCCTCCTGTTCACCCTTTTTTCCTAATTCGTTGTGCTGAGCCATGCTTGTTTGTTGTTGCTTTATTATGTTGCAAAATTAGTGTTTTCTGCCGAATATTTGTAAATTTGCAGCATAAAAATTATTTCTGATGAAGACAAAAGAAGAAAAACGGCAAGAGGAAGACGTTCGGATGATGCGCAAGGCGCTGTCTGAAGCGGAGTTGGCCTTCGATGCTGGCGAGATTCCTGTGGGCGCCATCGTGGTTTGCGACGGCGAAGTGATAGCGCGAGCACATAACCTCACGGAGACGCTAACCGACGTTACAGCGCATGCGGAGATGCAAGCCATCACGGCGGCAGCCAATCGTTTGGGCGGAAAATATCTCACTCGATGCACGCTCTACGTGACGGTGGAGCCATGCGTGATGTGCGCTGGTGCCATAGGATGGGCACAATTGAGTCGCGTTGTTTATGGCGCGGCCGACGAAAAACGTGGTTTTACGCGATTTGCCCCACACGCCCTACACCCCAAATGCGAGGTGACGGCAGGCATACTAGAAGAAGATTGCCGTGAGATGATGCAAGACTTTTTTAAAAAATTGCGCAAGAACTGAGGTCGTATCACTCAATTCTTGCGCCTTGTTTTATTTCACCAGCACCACCAAATATTTGCTTGTTGACCAGAAAATTTGTGGGTTGGTGATTCTCAGAATATATTGTTTATTAGCATCTTGCGTCAGCGTATAACTGCTCGACGGGTGCATTGTGAGCAGTTTGGCCGACTTGGAGTAGAGCTTGATTTCCTTATCCACACGGATGTCGATTTTTGTGAAATAGCTCTTGTTGAAATTCGACTGCAACACACGGTCACCCTCCATGATGCGTTGTTCGCGAAGTTCCTTCTTGGTGCCGAAAACATACCACGCCGTATTCAGCTGTTTGTCCTGCGTGCTGATGGTTTGGCTCTTCTCGTTGCTCTCGGTTTTCAGGTTTTCCACATTCTCATTCAGTGCGGTGATGGTCTCATCGAGCTCGCTGATATGGATATCCTTAGCCTCCAATTGCGTCCTGAGTTCCTGCAACTGCTGCTCTTTTTCGTCCATCTGTTTGAGCATGTTCTCGATGGTGACGTTCAGTTGGTCGTGCTTCACGGAGCTCTCGCGCGCCTGTTGACGCAGTTTGTTGATGAGCTCACGATTTCGTTTCATCGTGTTCGATATGAATTGTATATCCTCTCTGATTTGTTGGCCCTTGTCGGCACGCTCATCTGCGCGCACAACACTGACGCGTCCTTCGGCTTCGCTGATTTCTCTGAAACCCTCCTGAATCTCATTAAGAGTAGTGAGAAGGTCGTTCAATTCATTGTCTTTTTGTGTAATAATCTTCTGCAGCGAATCGCTCTCGGTGGTATCGATGACCACTGGTTCGCGTTTTTCCTCCTTGCAGCCTACGGCCATCAGCAAGGTTGAAAGCAGAAATAGAGACAATAACTTTTTCATATTGTTTGAGTTTTTGGATTTTTACCTTCCACAACGACGACTATTTCGCCTCGCGGTTGTTGTTCTGTGAAATGAGTTACGAGTTCTGAGAGTGTTCCACGCACGTGCTCTTCGTGCACTTTGGATATTTCGCGGCTCACGCTGGCACGCCTTTCGGGACCAAATACGTCGGCGAGCTGCGTCAAAGTCTTGAGCAAGCGGAATGGAGATTCATAGAAAACGATGGTTCGCGGTTCCTCGGCAAGCTGCTGCAAACGCGTTTGGCGTCCTTTCTTTGGCGGCAGAAAGCCTTCAAAACAGAAGCGGTCGCAGGGCAAACCCGACGACACAAGGGCTGGAATGCAGGCCGTAGCCCCGGGCAATGTCTCCACGACGATGCCCGCTCCGATGGCTTCGCGCGCCAAGAAGAAACCTGGATCACTGATGCCCGGCGTGCCTGCATCGCTCACAAGGGCGATGGTTTCACCTGCTTTCAGCCGCTCGACAACGGCGCCCGACGTACCATGTTCGTTGAATTTATGGTGCGACATCAGTCGTTTGGAGATGCCAAAATGTTTCAGAAGCACGCCCGAAGTGCGCGTGTCTTCTGCCAAAATCAGGTCTGCTTCCTTCAGAATGCGAAGCGCCCGCATGGTGATGTCTTCCAAATTCCCAACTGGTGTCGGGACAATATAGAGTTTGCCCATTACGCGACAAAGGTAGTGCAAAGCAAAGACAAATCAAAAGAAATCAACAATTTTTTAGAATTTATGAATTCTTTGAACGTTTTTTATCGTCTCTTCACGCCACAATCTCTCTTGTGGAGAAGGTTTGTTTCTCCACAAGAGAGTCGGCGGCGTGCAGTTCCTGCGCGCACAAAATCGACTTTTCTTAGGGCCGCATCACACTCACACGGAGGCCGCGAGCCACAAATAAGATTTAGAGCAGCTGCTTGAATTTCTCGTCGAGCGTTGATTTGGGAGCGGCGCCAACGAACTTGTCAACGAGCTCTCCGCCCTTGAAGAACAGGATGGTGGGGATACTGCGCACGCCATATTCCATGGCTATGTCCTCATATTCTTCGATGTCGCACTTGCCTACCACGATTTTGCCATCGTAGTCGTTGGCCAGTTCCGAAATAACCGGACCCACCATGCGGCACGGACCGCACCAAGTGGCCCACAAGTCAACCACCAATGGCAGTTCGCCATTCTTCAAACTCTCGAAATTCTCTGCTGTGATTTTTACTTCCATTCTTTTTTCTCCTTTATTATTTTATATGATGTAATGTTCGAATATTGTCCGTTGCTACTTCACCGAATAGGTCAGTCCTGGGGCGCTCTTCACGTAGTCGATGAGCGGTTTGCTCACTTCGATGGAATGGGTGCGGGTGAATAGCGTCAGTTTTTGATGCGTTTCAGGATTTTCCAAGCGGAAATAGAGGGTCGTGCCACCCGAAGGCGACTCTGTTATCAGCGTAATCAGGTCGGTGGCTGTGGTCTGATCGAAGGCCTGCGGATCCACTGAAATCGTGAGTTCTTTTACGACTGCACTGCCCATCGACTCCAAGTCTTGCACTTTGATGATGCGCAGGTCGTAATAAGTGCTCGTGGGATAGCGCTTCGTACACTTGGCTGTAATCATCACGCGGCGGCCTTCGGTGAGCATGTTTCTATGCTGTTTCCAGTCGTCTCCAAAGAGAGGAAGCTCTCCCGAGGTCGCAAAGTCCTCGATAGTGACGAACCCACACTCCTTGCCAGTCTTGGTCATCTTCTCCTTTACGCCGGTGATGATGCCGCCGAACGTGATTTCTTCTTTCCGCAGCAATCCTTCCTTGTCTTCCAACTCAGCACATTGCGTGTTGCAAAGTGTTTCGAGAAGTAGCGAATATTCGTCGAGCGGATGCGCCGAGAGATAGATTCCCACCATCTCGCGCTCGCGGTTGAGCTTATAGACTGCACTCCAAGGCATGGCTTTAGGCACTGGAGGATGCACAACGTTGATGTCTTCATCGTCGCCGAAAAGCGAATTTTGCGCCTCCGCCTTTTGCACCTGATAGAGCGTGCCATAGCGCAAAAGCGTGTCGAGGAAGGTCACTCCCTTGCTGTCGGTGGCAAAGAAACTCTCGCGCGGAATGCCAAAACTATCGAACGCACCGCACAGGGCGAGGTTCTCCAAAGCCTTGCGGTTGACCGACGTAAGCGGCACGCGCTGCACAAAGTCGTATATATTTTCGTAGGCGCCACCTCGTTTCCGTTCGTCGATGATGGCCTGCGCACAAGCGTCGCCGATGCCTTTCACGGCAGCAAGTCCGAAACGTATCTCGCCTTTTTTGTTCGTACCAAACTTCAAATGGCTCTCGTTCACATCGGGACCGAGCGTATGGATGTTCATCGATTTACACTCATCCATGAGTTTTGTTATCTCAGTGATGCTGTCACGACGCCGTGTCATGATGGCCGCCATGAACTCAGCGGGGTAATGTGCCTTCAGATAAGCCGTCTGATAAGCCACATACGAGTAGCACGTAGCATGACTCTTGTTGAATGCATACGATGCGAACTTCTCCCAATCGCCCCAAATTTTATCCAAGATTTTGGGGTCATGGCCATTCTTCTTGCCACCTTCAATGAACTTAGGTTTCATAGCATCAACAATCGCCTTCTTCTTTTTACCCATGGCCTTGCGCAGCGCATCGCTCTCGCCTCGCGTGAAGTTGGCCAGCTGGCGCGAGAGAAGCATCACCTGCTCCTGATAGACCGTGATGCCATAAGTATCCTTCAGATATTTCTCCATGCACGGAATATCGTAGGCAACGAGCGACGGATCGTTCTTCCGTCGGATGAAGTCGGGGATGTAGTCCATAGGACCCGGCCGATAAAGGGCGTTCATGGCGATAAGATCTTCGAACACAGTGGGATGCAACTGACGCAGATAGCGCTGCATGCCAGCCGACTCAAACTGGAAGGTTCCTATGGTTCGGCCCTCCTGATAGAGCTTATAGGTGAGCTCGTCGTCGAGCGGTATCTTCGACAAATCAATCTCTACGCCGTGTGCCTCCTTGATGTTGTTCACAGCCTCCTTGAGCTCCGAGAGCGTTTTCAGGCCAAGAAAGTCCATCTTGATGAGTCCAGTTGACTCAATCACGTGGCCATCATATTGGGTGCATCGCGTCTTGCGGTCCTTGAAATCGGGATCATCGGCAGTGGAAACCGGCACCCAATCGCTGATAGGGTCGCGACAGATGATGAAGCCGCAGGCATGAATGCCCGTGCCGCGAACGGTTCCTTCGAGCATCTTAGCATACTTAATAGTATTGCTCAGACGTGGATCGCTCGACCGCTCCGCCTCCTGCAACTGCGGCGTATATTTGATGGCATTCGTCAAATTCATTTTTACGCCGTCGGGCAATCGGTCGGGTATGGCTTTACATAGTGCCATGGCTTGGTCGAGGGGCACTTTTTCCACGCGCGCCACATCACGCAACGAGTTCTTCGTTGCCATCGTACTATAAGTAATAATGTGCGCACAATTCTCGCTACCATATTTTTCCTCCACCCACTGCAGCACTCGAGCGCGTCCGTCGTCGTCGAAATCGGTATCAATATCAGGCAGGGATATACGGTCGGGATTGAGGAAACGCTCAAACAGAAGATCATATTTTATAGGGTCTATTTGAGTGATTCCCAGGCAGTAAGCCACCACAGAACCTGCCGCGCTGCCACGTCCTGGTCCCACCATCACGTCGAGTTTCTCGCGCGCAGCGGCAATAAAGTCTTGCACAATCAAGAAATAGCCCGGGAAACCCATCGTTTTCATGATGTGCAGCTCAAATCTTATGCGGTCATCCACCTCCTTTGAGAGGGGGTCGCCATAGCGTTTCCGTGCCCCATTATAGGCCAATTCGGCCAGATAGTCGGCCTCGAATTTGATGCGATAGAGCTTATCCACGCCGCCCAAATGTTCTATCTTGGCCTTCGCCTCGTCGTCGGGCAACGGGTTTTCGCCATTCTCGTCGCTAACAAACTCACGCACAAGCTCCTCTGGCGTGATGCGTTGGCGCCACTGCTCTTCCGTTCCGAAGCTCTCGGGAATGGGGAAGAAAGGCATGATGGGGTCGTGGTCGAGGCTGTAAATCTCCACCTTATCCAAGATTTCACAGGTGTTGGCAAGGGCTTGCGGTTGGTCGCTGAACACCTCGGCCATCTCTTGTCGGGTCTTGAACCACTCCTGTTTGGAGTAGAGCATGCGGTCGGGGTCGTCGAGGTCGCGTCCCGTTGACAAGCAGAGCAGATGGTCGTGGGCCTCCGCATTCTCCTCATCCACGAAGTGGGCATCGTTGGTGCACACCACCTTTACGCCATATTCTTCGGCCAACTCCAGCAACACGCGGTTGGCCTGCTGCTGCAGTGGGAACGTCTCTCGGTTGGCTCTCAGATTGGAGTCCTTCACTTCGTGGCGCTGAATCTCCAAATAATAGTCGTCGCCGAACACCCGCTTATGCCATTCGATGGCCTCTCTTGCGCCCGCGATGTCACCTTTGAGGATTTTCGAAGGCACCTCGCCCGCGATGCATGCAGAGCATACGATGAGTCCTTCGCTATAGCGTTCGAGATCCTCGTGGTCGGTACGGGGTTTCATATAAAATCCTTCGGTCCACGAACGGCTCACCAACTTGATCAAGTTCTTATAGCCCTTATAGTTTTTGGCCAGCACGATGAGGTGCCAACCACCCATGTCTCCCTTGTCTTTATCACGATTGTGCATACCGCGGCGCGCCACATACATCTCGCAACCCACAATGGGTTTGAAGGTCTCAAGACCCTCTTTCTTGCGTTGTTTGTTCACACCAGCCACATAATCAGTGAACTCCTTGATGCCAAACATATCGCCATGGTCGGTGATAGCCATGCCGCGCATGCCATCAGCCACAGCCTTATCCACTAGCCGCTTGATGCTCGACTGGCCGTCAAGGATGCTATAATACGTGTGCACATGCAGATGCACAAAGTCGGGAGCTACGTTGCTTTTGTCGATACTTGTTGTCATTTGGGGTGCTAAGTTACAACAAAAAATTGAAAACGCGAATAGTAACGACGAAAAAAAGCATCAGTCTCACCGACGGGTTAATAAGATTGTGGAACAATTTTAATAGGATTGTCGATCAATTTTATTAACCTGACTGATCGATTTTAATAACCCATCGATGCAACTGCAGCGTTACGAGAGTCGGAGAAGGGTGCTCTCAGGCGATGCGTAATGCGTTGCGAGCGTGGAAGGTTGAGGAGCTGAGAATGTAAAAAAATGTGATTTTACTTTGTATTTTGGCGATGTTAGTGTAACTTTGCACCCGAATTGAGTCTCTATTGCTGAAAAGTCCCATGGGAAAAAGAATAAAAAAGCTTAAAAAAATACGCATACACCGTGAAGGCACAGATACGTTGCTATGGGCAACGATCGTGCTGTTGGCACTGGGCCTGCTGCTTTGGCGCGCCACAGGGTCGGCATGGCTGGTGGGCATCTACGCCGTAATTTTCGGCACTATATATCTTATTGCAGTCAATTTCTTCCGCTGTCCGATTCGCTATTTCCCCACTGAAGACACCGAGGGCATCGTTGTGGCCCCCGCCGATGGCAAAGTGGTGGTGGTGGAAGAAGTGGAAGAGCACGAATATTTTCATGATCGCCGTTTGATGGTGTCCATCTTTATGAGCCTTTTCAACGTGCACGCCAACTGGTTTCCCGTTGATGGCAAGGTCATGTCGGTGCATCATCAGAATGGCAACTACCACAAGGCTTGGCTTCCGAAGGCAAGCGAAGAGAACGAACATGCCGACGTGCTCATCAAGACTCCCGAAGGAGCCGATGTGCTCTGCCGCCAAATTGCAGGGGCAGTGGCGCGGAGAATTGTGACATACGCTAAGGAAGGCGAAGAATGTTACATCGATGAGCACCTGGGATTCATCAAATTTGGATCGCGAGTGGATGTTTATTTGCCCCTGGGCACAGAGGTTTGTGTGAAAGTGGGACAAAAAACGACGGGCGACCAAACGGTGATTGCGAAACTGAAAATCGAGGAGTGAAAACGTCAGAGGATGTTTTTCAGCAACACGGAGTCATTTCCCGCTGGGCTGTTTTCGCCTCATAAAACAATACGAATGAAACGACATATTCCCAACTGCATTACTTGCTGCAACCTGATTTCGGGTTGTGTGGCAACGGTGTGCGCTCTTTCGGGCGACCCGAAAGCGGCCTTTGTGTGGATTGTTATTGGCGCAGTGTTCGATTTCTTCGATGGTCTGACGGCGCGCTTGTTGGGTGTTTCGTCGCCGATAGGCAAGGAGTTGGACTCGCTGGCCGACGATGTCACGTTTGGCGTTGCGCCCTCAGCGATTGTGTTTGGATTGCTGTGCGTGATGGACTATCCCGCTTTTGTGGATGGATTGTCGGTGTGCGGCCTTCCAATTCGCCGCATATTGCCCTACGCCGCATTTGTGATGGCAGCGTTTTCGGCCCTTCGTTTGGCCAAATTCAACCTCGACGAACGTCAAACAACGTCGTTCATTGGTCTGCCAACGCCTGCCAATGCGCTCTTCTGGGCATCGCTGGCAACGGGTGGCGGCGCACTGTTCGGCACGTCGTGGGCACTGCCTGTCACCCTGCTTTTGCTCTGTCTGAGCTGCTGGTTGCTGGTGAGCGAGGTCCCCATGTTTGCCCTGAAATTCAAACATTGGGGTTGGAAAGGGAACGAGATAAAATACATTTTCGTGCTCAGCTGCATCCCGCTGCTGCTCTTGTTGAAGTGGGCGGCGTTCGCTGTGATCATCGCTTGGTATGTCGTTCTGTCGATTTTGAACATCAAGCGTAGCCCTTCGACGAAAAATACTGATGACTAACGTCTAACTAACAT
>Ga0065709_1029693_pt1 | contig 14003 bp, 14 predicted proteins | sample Hoacrofraction14_2_FD_59096 | JGI IMG/M metagenome (GOLD analysis project Ga0065709, IMG submission 59096) | Hoatzin crop microbial communities from Cojedes, Venezuela, sample from fiber fraction 14 v1 | ecosystem: Host-associated > Birds > Digestive system > Esophagus > Crop | place: Venezuela...
GCCGCATCGCGGCCACAGGCGGCCGCGTCACCACGACGGACCCCGAGCTCGACGCACTCGTGCGGTCGGAGGCCGCGCGCCTGCTCGCCCTTCTCGACGCCCGGCTCTCCTAGCCTCGGCCGCCTCGCATAGCCTGTTTGCCGCGTCGTTTAGGCTATGCCTACCGCTCGTGGGACTGACGCCAGAGGGTGATGTAGCGCGAGACGTTCCTCGCCTCGAGGTCGGCGTGGTCGCGGGCGGGCAGGCTCTGCAGGAAGTCGCGGCCGTAGCCCTTCTGCACGAGGCGAGAGTCCATGAGCACGAGCACGCCCGTGTCGGTCGACGTGCGAATGAGGCGCCCTGCGGCCTGCTTGACGGCAAGGACCGCCTCGGGCAGCGAGTAACGCCACCAAGAGCGCTGCTCGCGCAGGTCGCGCTCGCGCACGAGCGGGTCGCGCGGATTCGCAAACGGCAGCTTGGGGATGACCACGCACCGCAGCGTGTCGCCCGCGGCATCAAATCCCTCCCAGAACGACTTGAGCGCCATGAGCGAGAGCGTCTTCTGCGCCATGAACTGGTTGCGCAGCTGTCGGGCCGACGAGCCCTTCTCCTGGCGCACGAGGCCGAGGCCCACCGAGCCCAGGCGCGGCGCGAGATTCTCGTAGACCTGCTCCATCTCGCGGCGGTTGGTGAACAGCGTGAGGACCGAGCCGCCCATGGCCACGTGCACGTCGTAGAGCGCGTCCTCGAGCGCCTTGAGGTAGCGGCCGTCGTTGGGCTGTGGCAGGTCCTTCACGACGATGACCTGCATGTTGTTGTCGTAGTCGAAGCTCGAGTCAAGGCGCACGTCCCGATGTCGTGATCCCTCCAGGCGGTCGAGCCCCACGGCGTGGTCGAAGTGCGAGAAGTCGTCGCGCACCGCCATCGTCGCCGACGTCATCACCACGCTGTGCATCTGCGGGAACCACTCGCTCGCGAGGTCGGCGCCCACATCGAGCTTCTGGGCCTCAAGCCTCTCCTGCCCGATGCGCTTGCGCTGGCGGTACAGCTGCGCGCTGAAGACGTAGCTCTCGTCCTCGCCGTCGCACACGAGCCGGATGGCATCGCGCGTTGTGGCGAGAAACGCCGAGGCCTCGCCCAGGTCGGCCGCCATCTGCGAGGCGCGTGTGTCCGTCTCGCCCAGCTCGACGAGCTTCTCGCCGGCCTCCCCCGCCGCCTTGGCCGCGGCGTCGAGCAGGTCCACCGACTCCATGCCGGCCGCGAGCACCGCGCCCCACTCAGGCGTGGAGCGCACGGTCTCGTCGATCCAGAGGCTCACGTTGTCGTAACCACCACCGCCCTCTGCCACGTGCACTAGCTCGTGGAGTACCTGGAAGAGGTCGCCTGTGGCACGCGAGGCACGCGAGGCGGCCGAGGCCGTCTTCACCAGGAGCGCCTGCACCAGCGTGGGGGCATCGAGCGCGTTGGTCTGCACCATGAGCGCGCGGATGGTGCCGCTCTTTGAGTCGCCCAGGTGCTCGAAGCCCGCGCGCACATCATCGCCGCAGACCTCCACGGCCCACTGGCGGCGCGCCTCCGCCTCGAAGCTGTGGGCCTCGTCCACGACCCAGTGCCTGATGGGCGGCAGCACACGGCCGCCCGACGCGATGTCGAGCAGCAGCAGCGAGTGGTTGGTGACCACCACGTCGGAGCTCGCGGCACGCGCGCGGGCACCGTGCACGAGGCACTCGTTGCGGAAGAACGGGCATCGCGTGCGCTGGCACTCCCTGGGAGTCGTCGTCAGCGCCTTGCGCGGCACGTTGCGCCAGCGGATGCCCAGCGCGTCGAGGTCGCCCTCGGGCATGGCCGCCGCGTACGACAGGATGGTCGCGGCGGCGGTGAGCAGGTCCTGCCCACCGTCCTGGAGCTCCGCGTCGCTCGCCTCGTCCACCTCGTGTCCCTGCGCCAGGCCCTGCACCTTGCGCAGGCAGGGGTAGTGCTCGTAGCCCTTGAGCGAGCAGAACTCCACACCCCCCGGCAACACCTTGGCAAGGCCGGGAAGCTCATGCGAGACGAGCTGGTCTGTGAGGGCGTTGGTCTTGGTCGCCACGCCCACGGTGACGTTGTTGCGCTTCGCGAACTGGATGAGCGGAACGAGGTATGCCACGGACTTGCCCACGCCGGTACCGGCCTCGATGGCACGGTGGGATGACGTCGCAAGCGCCGAGCGCACCTCCTCGGTCATCTGCAGCTGCTCGGGGCGACGCTCGAATCGCGCGTACATGCGCTCTACGGAGCCGCCGGGGCCAAACTCGTTGGCCACCTCGGCGGCCGTGGGTGCGACGCGCCCCAACGGCAGGTCGTCGGCATCCATGCGGGCCCTGAGCTTGCGTCCCTCGATGAGGTCCTTGCGGGCCTGCTTGAGCGAGAAGCCCGCGTCGCCCTGCATCGTCGCCACGTACGAGAGGATCGGGCGCAGCGGCCACGCCACGTCGGTCCGCATGTTGGCGAGCATCGAGCACAGCCCATCGGGCAGGCTCAAGAGGCCGCAGAGCATGATTCGCCACATACCGCAGAGCGCGTCCACGTCGTCCATCGCGCGGTGCGTCACGGTGTCGCAGCCAAAGGCCTCGGCCATGCTCGCCAGGCGGTGCGACGAGAGGCATGGCAGCGCGATGCGCGAGAGCGAGAGCGTGTCAACCCACATGTCCGTCACGCGGTCGCCGCCGGGGACCTTCTGGATGAACGTCCGGTCGAAGAGCGCGTTGTGGGCAAGGACCGGGTCGCCCTCCACGAACTCGGCAAGGCCGCGTACCGCCTCCACTGCGTTGGGGGCATCGGCGACGTCCACGTCGGTGATGCCCGTGAGCTGCTTGATTTCCTCCGGTATAGGTCCGTGCGGGTGCACAAAGGTGTGGTAGCGCGCCACGACCTCGCGCCCGCTGATGCGCGCCGCGGCGATCTCGATCAGCTCACACCGCGAGAAGGACAGCCCCGTGGTCTCGGTGTCGAGCACCACCACGTCCTCCTCGAGCGGACCAAAGCCGCGCACGCGTGCCATGTTGGGCAGGTTGAGGTAGGCCCTTCTCGCCTTCTCGGGGGTACCGGGAAGGAGCAGCGCCTCGATGGCCGGCCGGGGGTCGGGTTCGGTCGTGCGAGCCATCTACGCGCAGTCCTCGCACGCAAGCTCGACGAACATGCGGCAGAGCTCGGGAAACTCGATGCCCGCGTGTCGTGCCGAGTCGGGAAGCAGGCTCTGTTCGGTCATGCCCGGGATGTTGTTGACCTCGAGGAGCACCGGCTCGCCCGCCTCGGTCACGATGAAGTCCGCGCGCGACGCGCCCTTGCAGCCCAGCGCGACGTGCGCGTGGCAGGCACGCTCGGAGGCGAGCGCGAGAACGTCCTCGGAAAGGCGTGCGGGAATCACATGGTGCAGGTCGGACGACTCGTACTTGACCTTGGTGTCATAGAACTCGGCACCCGTGACGATCTCGATCGCGGGAAGGGCGCGAGGTCGGTCGTTGCCGATGACGGGAACGGTGATCTCGGTGCCCTGGACGCACTGCTCCACGAGCACGGCGTCGCTCCCCTGGGCAGCGAGCGCGATGGCGTCGGCGAGCTGCGCAGCCTCGGTCACGCGCGTGATGCCGAAGCTGCTGCCGTTGGCGGCGGGCTTCACGAAGAGCGGCAGGCCAAGGCGCACGGCAATCTCGTCCAGCTCCTCGTCGTCAAGCTCCTCGCCTGGCGCAATCTCGATGCCCTCGGGCACGGGAATGCCGGCATGGCCCAGGATGACCTTAGCGATGCCCTTTTGGGTGGCGCAGGCGCTCGCCGCGACGCCCGAGAAGGTGTACGGGATGTGCAGCACCTCGAGCAGGCCCTGGATGCAGCCGTCCTCACCGTACCGGCCGTGCATGGCAACGAAGGCCACGTCATAGGAGCCGCCACTAATCCTTTGGACGAAGTCCTCGTCGGCGACGTCCATGACGTCCACCTGCTCGAACCCCGCCTCTCGGAGCGCCTTGGCGCAAGCGGCGCCGGACGACTTCGACACCTCTCGCTCGTCGGACCAGCCGCCCACGAGCACGGCGACGCTCTTCTTGGTGATGTCCTCGGCCATCCCTCAACTCCCTCTGACAGTCCGCACATGCGCTAGACTTCATTTGATTCCTCGGCTTTCGAGGATACCCCATAAAGACGCGGCCAAGGGGCTCCAAGACCATGTCACAAGACAACCAGCGCACCAACAACACCACACACAAGCCCGACCTTCACTCCCTCAGCACGGACGAGCTCTCCCGCCTCGTCACGGGACTGGGGCAGCCCGCCTTCAGGGCGAGGCAGCTCCAGGAGTGGCTCTGGAACAAGGGCGTCGTCACGTTCGACCAGATGACCAACGTCCCCAAGGTCCTGCGTGCCGAGCTTGCCCAGCGCTACTCGCTCGGGGGCGTCACACAGGTTGCCTGCCAGACGTCCTCCGATGGCAGCCGCAAGTACCTGCTCGCCTTTGATGATGGCGTCAGCGTCGAGTGTGTGGGCATGCCCTCGGGTCGACGGCTCACCGTCTGTGCCTCCACGCAGGCAGGATGTGCCATGGGCTGCGCCTTCTGCGCCACGGGCAAGGCCGGCTTCACCCGTCAGCTCACGGCGGCCCAGATTGTGGACCAGGTGCAGCACGTCGCCCACGACTTCGACCGTCGCGTGACAGGCGTCGTCCTCATGGGCCAGGGGGAGCCCTTTGCCAACTACGATGCCACGCTTGAGGCGCTGAGGAGGCTCAACAGCAAGGAAGGCCTGGGCATCGGCGCCCGCCACCTCACGGTCTCGACCTGTGGCCTTATTCCGCAGATCAGGAAGTTCTCCAAGGAGCCCGAGCAGTTCACCCTCGCCGTTTCCCTGCACTCCGCCGTGCAGTCCACCCGAGACGCCCTCATGCCCGGCGTGAAGCGCTTCTCGCTCCTGCGTCTGCATGACGCCATGGCCGACTACGTCGAGCGCACCGGAAGGCGTCCGTCATACGAGTACGCCCTGATAAAGGGCATCAACGATAGCGATGCTGAGCTCGAGGCGCTCTGCGACTTCTGCCGGGGAACCCTGGCCCACGTCAACCTCATCCCGCTGAACGATGTGCCCTCCTCCCCCTTCAAGCCTGCCGACGAGGGGCGCATCCAGCGTTTTGCCCGGGCACTCGAGTCCCAGGGAACCGAGGCAACCGTCCGCGTCTCGAGGGGCCAGGACATCGATGCCGCCTGCGGGCAGCTCAAGCAGGCCCACGAGGCGGCATCCAATTAGCCTATGAGAAGAACATTTGTTCTAATCTAGAATCCGATCTCCTGCCATTGGCGCAAGGCATCCTCGCGATTCGGGAGGTCGCCCTCAACGATTGTCCCCTTTGCCTCGGCAGCGAGCTCGCCCAGCGTGCTCACGGAACTCTTGACTGTGCCAAGCGCCTTCTTCACGCTCTGCTTCGCATTGTCATCAAGCAGGAACGCATATGCTGCTGCTGTGCCGCCCACAAGGAGCGCAAGGCTGACGAGAGCCTTCTTTATGGAATCTATCATCGGTCGAGCCCCTCCATCACTTTGATGATGCGAGCAAGGTCGTCCTCGTCCTTGAACTCGATCTCGATCTTGTTCTTTCCGCGCACCTGGCGAACCTTGACATTGGCATCGAGAGCCAGACGAAGCTGCCGGGCTGCACGCTTGTAGGACTGTGGTGCAGGAGTTCTTGTCTTGGGAGCGCTCTCCATGCCAGAAAACAGCGGTGCAAGACTTTCTGTCTTTCTTACCGTCAGGTTCTCATCTACGACCTTCTTGGCAAGCTTTATCCTGCCCTCCTCGCTCGCAACGGCAAGAATCGCGCGGGCATGGCCTGCGGTCAGCTGACCGTCAGCCATCAGGTCCTGCACCTCCGTAGGCAGATCAAGCAGTCGCAGCGTGTTGGCAATGGCAGAGCGTGACTTCGAGAGCACCTCTCCAAGCTGCTCCTGCGTCAGGCCGTTGGCATCAATGAGTTGACGATAGCCTCGTGCCTCCTCAATGGGATTGAGGTCTGCACGCTGCAGATTCTCGATAAGGGCAAGTTGGAAGACTTCCTCATCGCTCACATCGCGAACGATGACAGGAATTTCCTTGAGCTTTGCCTTCTTTGCTGCCTGATATCGTCTCTCGCCAGCAACAATCTCGTATTTGGATCCCTGCTTTCGGACGAGAATCGGCTGAAGGACACCGTTCTTCTTGATTGAGTCCGCAAGTTCCTCGAGTGCATCCTCGTCAAAGTTCTTTCTAGGCTGGTCCTTGTTCGCGACAATCTTGCTCAAGGGGAGCGTGGAGGTGCCTGTCAAAGCAGAAACCTCGGCGTTTGCCTCACCCATAAGCGATTCAAGACCCTTTCCAAGCCCACTTCTCTTAGCCACGCCTGATCACTTCCTTTGCAAGCTTTCCGTATGCGAGAGACCCTTTGTTGAGGTGAGAATAGCGCGTTACAGGCATTCCATGACTTGGTGCCTCGGCAATCTTCACACTTCTGGGGATAATTGTGTTAAAGACCTTCTTGCCAAAGTAGTTCTTTACCTCGGCGACAACCTGGTTGGAGAGTGTTGTGCGCTTGTCATACATTGTCATAAGCACGCCAAAGATCTCGAGGTCCGGATTCGAGCGTGCCTTAATCATCTTCATCGACTCAAGTAGCTTTGTCACGCCTTCCAGAGCGTAATATTCGCATTGAATCGGGATGATGAGTGACTCTGCTGCAACAAGTGCATTTACCGTTAAGAGTCCCAGGGAAGGGGGACAGTCGATAAAGAGGTAATCAAATTCGTCTTTGACCTTTTCGATCTCCTCCTGTAGGACGTTTTCTCGTTCATCGATGCCAACAAGCTCGATTTCAGCACCTGCTAGCTGAATCGTCGCTGGCAAAACGAAGACCTTCGGCTCGGTTGTTTCAACAATCGTGTCTTCGACCTCTGAATCACCCAGAATCACGCTATAAACGTCGTTTTCGAGCTCTTCCTTGTCCACTCCAAGGCCACTTGTCGTATTTCCTTGTGGGTCAAAGTCAACGACAAGCACCTTCTTGTTCTGCTCGCCAAGTGCTGCAGCCAGATTTACTGCCGTCGTGGACTTACCCACCCCACCTTTCTGGTTAATAATCGCGATTATCTTTGGGTCTTTCTTGTTTGAGCGTTTAATATCCGTATATCCCACATGTACTCCATTGATAGCCGCTTATAGTGAACGCAGCAGTGCTGCATTCACTACTATACGACATGTTTCACGTGAAACACTCGGAGAGTTGAGGTTGTCCTACTTCTTTCTGTCTCCCAAAGGCCTCTTTGTGGCCATGCCTGAACGCCTTGGGAGTTTTATCTTGCTCTCATCTGTCTTTTTATAGACAAGAATCTCTCTATGTCCGGCCTCTTGTGGGAGTTCGAGTGTTTCACGTGAAACACTCTCTAACCCACAGAGTTCAGCAGCAATATCGCAAGCGCTTGTTTCCTCATCAGAGAGTATCGCCTTGGTGGCAATAAAGAAGCCTTTGTCACGAAGAAGAGGTGTAGCGTATTCCATAAGAACATCAAGGCGAGCAACAGCTCTAGCAACTGCATAATCGAAGTTCCTTGGCTCTTCTAGACCAAGTTCCTCGGCACGAACATGTCGCGCAGCAAGCGTGCCTTCAAGACAGAGGTCACGAATGAACTCGTTGACAGCATCCGTCTTCTTCTGCACAGAGTCAATCAGTACACCGTCATGTCCTGTGACGATGCCAAGAGGGACCCCTGGAAAACCTGCTCCTGTCCCTATGTCTACAAAACTCGCAACACTCTCTTTAGAAGATAAGAGCTCCTTGATAGGTCTCACCAACAGAAGTGAGTCAATATCATGCAACACCAGGGCATCCTCGAGACTCGTGATTCTCGTGAGGTTGGTGACCTTGTTCTTCTCGATGACAAGGTGAATGTGACGAACAATAAGGCTCGCCTGCTCGTCTGAAATCTCTATTCCATAAGCTGCGAGCTGCTCGATAAGAAAGTCACAAGCCTTAGAATCAGTCATCTCTTCTCCTGCCAAGAGTTCTTGCATCAAAAGAAATTGGCAGGACCAGTTTCCCAGCCCTGCCATACTATTCCACGTAAGGATGCAGTTTGTAAAGTGAGAAGCGCTTACCTCACGTACGTGATTACCACGTGCCTGTTGGGTTCCTCACCCTCAGAGTGCGTCGTGATGGAATCATCGTCGACAAGAGCAAGGTGCACGATACGACGCTCGTACGCGTTCATGGGAGCCAGCGACGCGCGGCCCTTTTGCTTCTTCGCACGGGCAGCAGCGCTGCGGGCAAGCTTCTGGAGCTTCTGCTTACGGCGATTCTTATATCCCTCGATATCCACAACGATGGGGTAGTGGAATCCAATCCTATTGCTCACCAGCGTGGTGTGCACTGTCTGGAGTGCATCGAGCGTCTTGCCGTGGCGACCGATGAGCACAGCAAGGTCGCCGTCGCTCACATCAAGAATGAGCTCACCGTCGTCACCCTCGTACTCGTCGATGCTCACACTGTCCTCACCAAAGAGGGAAAGAATGCTCTTGAGAATCTCGACAGCAACATCTGCAATGGTGTCAATCTCGTCATCAGTGAGCTCACCCTCCTCGTAGTGCTGCTTCACCGCCTCGAAGGCAGAATCAGCGACCGCGGGGTGCGTGTCCTCCATCTCTTCGTCCAGGGGAGTCGTCTGGTCTTCCATCAGTACCTCCAGAATGCCAAGGGTAATAGAACAGATGTTCTTATCCCTTGAAACAAGCTACTTCTTCTTGTGCGGACGCTGCTTGCGTTCCCTGCGAACCACGTCGACCTTGACGGGCTGGTTGGCGAGGCGCTCCTCCTCCTTGGCCTTGACGTCCTCCATCACGCGCTGTGTGATGAACTTGGCCTGAACCACCTGCCAGATGGCGGAGGTGTTGTAGTACAGAAGGACGCCGGCCGGCACCGAGATGCCGAACCAGATCATCATGACGCTCATGACGATGCCCATGGTAAGCGTTTGGCTGCGCTGCTCAGGAGCGCTGTTCTTGAGGTTCATGACCATCGGGATGAAGGTCAGAACACCAAAGAGGATGTCAAAGAGGATGTACACCCAGGCGCCCAACGCACCCACGCTCGAGACCATCTCGGTCACTGAGCTCGAGAGCGAGGGGAGGATGTTATAGAAGCATGCGTCCGGCGCGATCTGCGGCAGCTGGTCCCTCAGCGTCGAGAAGAGCGCAAAGAAGATGGGCATCTGCAGAAAGACCGGCAGACAGCCGCCAAGCGGGTTGAAGTTGGCGTCGGCATAGAGCTTCTGCAGCTCCTCCTGCTGCTTCACGGGGTCGTCCGCGTACTTCTCCTGAATCTCGAGCATGCGCGGCTGCATGGCCTGCATACGCGCGGAGGACGCGGTGGACCTCACCATGAGGGGGGTGAGCAGGATGCGGATGATGAAGGTCAGGATGATGATGGCAAGGCCCCAGTCACCGCAGAATCCCTCGATCCCCGCAAGGACGTTAGTCAGAAATGTGATGAACCAATCCCACATGTTTCCTCCGTGGCCGCTCCCTTAGGGAACGGGGTCGTACCCTCCCTTGTGGAAGGGATTGCATCGAAGAATCCTACGTGCGGCGAGAAGCCCTCCCTTGATGAAACCATACTTCTGGATGGCCTCGAGCGCATATGCCGAGCAGGTCGGCGTATAGATGCACGAGTCCGGCAGCAGGGGAGAGATGTACCTGCGATAGAACCTGATCGCCGCCATCCCGCCACGTGCCGCAAGGGAGTGCCTGCGCGTGCCCGCCTCGTCCGTCATCGCCTATCCCTCGCTGTGTCTGAGGGCCTTGCCCAAGGTCGCCGCAACGTCGCTTGGTACAGCATCGTGCGTGGACCTGGTGGCCATGAGGATGACGTCGGTGCCATCAAGGGGAAGATCTGCCTCTCGTGCAGCCTCACGCAGGACGCGCTTGCATCTGTTGCGAAAGACCGCGTTGCCAAGGCGCTTGGGTGCCACGAAGGCGACCCTTCCCTCACACGCACCGCCCGTGCGTAGAACTATCATGCGCACGAGCGGCCTGTTGACTCTTCTTCCTGAAGAGAAGACCTTCTCAAACTCCTGCTTGGACTTGATGGTCTTCACGGCATGGTCCCTAGACGGTCAGGCGCTTGCGTCCCTTGGCACGACGACGGGCGAGGACGGCGCGGCCACCCTTGGTCGCCATGCGGGCACGGAAGCCGTGGGTCTTGACGCGCTTGCGCTTGTTTGGCTGATACGTACGCTTCATTGTTCTTCCTCCAAGTTCGGGGGTTTGGGCAAAATTTGAAAAAGCCTTGAAATTGTAAGGGCGCTTGGTAGGCAATGTCAATTTTTCATGTGCGATTTACCCCTATTTTCCTCATATTCCATCGCCTGTTTCATGCAGTGAAATATGTCATGGAATGTTACACTTGCCAACGGAGCTATCTAGCAGCAGTTATCTACAAAGTTTCATCGAATGTTGAAATCTTTCAATTGGCTTTTCCAATTTCATGAAACTTTTCAACACGTGACGAAAGATTGTTAGGAGTCGCGTTGAGCAGGCCCTTCTATCCCTTCGTGGAGAAGGAGACCACAGACGGCGGAGAAGAGAATTCCGCCATGAAGGCACAGGCACCGCAGACACAGCCCCTCGAGGTCACCTGCGAGTGCCGCATCGCCGTCTATGACGACGCGGCGGCTGCGCCCCGCGTGGTGGTCATCGACCCCACCGACGTGCGCTCCTACCTCGAGGAAATCACCGCCGAGGTCACGCGTCTCTCGAAGGAGCAGGGAGGGACCATCCCCTTCATGGTCATCCGCGAGGTCGTGGAGAACCTTGTGCACGCGTACTTCGTCTTCCCGACCATCTCGATCCTCGAGGGCGGCAACGTCATCCGCATCTCTGACCAGGGCCCCGGCATCCATAACAAGGGCCGTGCGCTCGAGTACGGCACCACGTCGGCCACGGCCGAGATGCGCAAGTACATCCGCGGCGTCGGCAGCGGCCTGCCCTACGTGCAACAGTACATGGAGGACAAGGGCGGCACCCTCACCATCGAGGACAACATAGGGGAAGGTACCATCGTGACGCTGCGCGCGAGGTCAGAGGCATCATCGCAGCAGGCCGAGCAGCCCAGCCCGCAGCCGCAGGCCGTGACGCCTCCCCAGCAGTCCTTCTCGGCACGCGAACAGAACGTCCTTGACTACCTCGCGCGTGAGGGAAGGGTCGGTCCCTCCGACCTGGTGCGCGAGTATGGGTCCTCGGCCCCCACGTGGTCTCGAGTACTCTCGACCCTCAGTGACCGTGGCATCGTCGCCAAGCAGGGGCAGAAGTACCTCCTCAAGTAGGAGGAAGAACTCTTCGTGACCAATCACAATCAATCTTTGGAACGTGGGCCCCACTGCGGTTGTCGACTCGTATAATGAGTTTTCAACATTTCGTGGAAACGGACAGCCATGGCCTCATACACACAGGAAGACGCGCAGCTCCTCTGGGACGACGTCCTTGACCTCGTCACCGAGAAGGGCGCCGCCCCCTCCTTCATAGAGATGCTCAGGAGCTGCGTGCCCGAGCGCCTGGATGACGAGCACCTCTACGTCTCGTGCTCCATGCGCTTCGTCACGCAGAAGGTCAACGAGCAGGGAGCCCTTCTCAACGAGTGTCTGCAGGGAGCATCATTCCAGCCACTCACCCTTGTGGTTGAGTCGGCCAAGCGCAACCCCGAGCGCCGCATCGACACCAACTCACACCTCTCGCACGAGCAGATTGACTCGTGGAACACGGCCACAGGCAACGCACCTGTGGCGGCCGCCCCCGTCGTCGAGGAGACCCACCATCCCGTGAGGAACGCCCTTTTGGACGAGAACTACGAGCCGGACAGCAAGCTCACCTTTGACCGCTTCATCGAGGGCGACGGCAACAGCATGGCCCTCCAGGCGGCGAAGCAGGTGGCAAACGGCGAGAACAAAACATACAACCCGCTGTTCATCTACGGCCACAGCGGCCTGGGAAAGACCCACCTTCTGCGCGCGATTCAGAACTACGTGCTGGTCAACGACCCCAGCCGCCTCTGCGTCTACCGCACAGGCAGCGAGTTCGTGGACGAGTACACCAAGGCCATGGCAAGTGACAACCGCCAGGCCGCGGCTGACGCGCTCACCAGCAACTACCACAACATAGACATCCTCATCATCGACGACATCCAGCAGATGACCCACGCCCAACGCACGATCGACTTCTTCTTCAACATCTTCAACCACCTGAGCAGCGTGGGAAAGCAAATCGTATTGGCAGCCGACCGCTCGCCGGCAGAGCTCGGCCAGACGGCAGACGCCCTTGACGAGCGCATGACCAGCCGCTTTGACTCGGGCGTGACCTTGAGCGTGCAGGCTCCCAACTACGAGCTCAAGTACGCCCTCATCGACAACTTCTGCACCACCATGCGCGAAGACGCCCTGAGGGAGGGTGTGAGCGGCGTCGACGCCATCATCCCCGACGACTGCAAGAAGGTCATGGCCGAGCGCGCCGGCACCAACATCCGCACGATCGAGGGCTTCTGCTACCTCTGCCTCATGCGCGCCCACCAGCTGCAGCAGAAGGGCGACGACCTCACCGAGGCCGACATCGTGCGCATCGCGCGCGAGAAGTGGCCCACCGGCCAGAAGATCATCACCACCGAGCAGATCCAGAAGGCCGTGGAGAAGTACTATGGCGTCAACCACAACGACCTCGTGGGGAACAAGCGCAACAAGGAGCTGATGGAACCGAGGCACGTGGCCATCTGGCTCACGCGCGAGTACACCGACAACACCCTCGCCGACATCGGAAAGAAGTTCGGCGGGCGCAGCCACGCCACGGTGAAGCACTCCATCCGCGTGGTTGAGGAGAACAAGAAGGAGGACCGCCTCTTTGTCGACCGCATCGCAACCATCGAGGAGCAGCTCGTGGATCAGGTGTGAGAAGGGTGACCAAAAGGGGGAGACACCTTGAAGAAAAATGGTCACAAACCACAACGGACCTTCTCGCCCGAAGAAAGCCACAAGAGGGAAGACAGAGAGAAAGAGCCGAAAAACACCGCCATCTAGCAGCAAGGATGTAAAGAAATCTACATTTGAACAGTCCTTACCACTACGACGAGTATCTATATCTATATAAGAACCAATAAGAGGGGGAGTACATATGAAGTTCTCTGTCAGCCAGTCCTCGCTGAGCCAGGCGCTTGCGGTCGTCTCGAAGGGCGTCGCGGGAAACACCACCATCCCCATCCTCGCCGGCATCCTCATCAAGGCCGAGAACGGCACCCTCGAGTTCCAGGCGACGAATCTCGTGATTTCCATCCGTCACCGCATCGCGGCCAACGTGGAGGAGGAAGGTAGTGTCGTCCTCTCGGGCAAGGTGCTGCAGAGCATTGTGAAGGAGCTCCCTGACGCAGCCGTGTTCTTTGAGGGAAGCGAGCGCTCGGCGCAGATCTCTTGCGGAAAGTCCTCCTTCCGCCTGAACGCCCTCGATCCGGCAGACTTTCCGGAGTTCCCGGCCTATGAGCTCTCCGACTCCATCGAGCTTCCCAGCGACCTTCTGCACGAGATGGTCTCTAAGGTCTACCGCGTCACCTCCAAGGACCCCGCGCGCCCCACGCTCTCGGGCATCCTCATGACGGTCGAGCAGAACGTCCTGCGCCTTGTGGCCGTGGACTCCTTCCGCCTTGCCATGTGCGACTCAACCACCGAGACCTCGGGACTTGAGGGGACCTTCTCGGCAATTGTTCCTGGCACGGTGTTCCACGACGTCCTCGGGCTGCCGTCCATGACGGAGCGCATCCTCATCGGCACGACGGACAGCCAGGTGGTCTTCTCGTTTGGCAACACCACCTACGTCTCGCGCAAGATTGAGGGGAAGTTCCCCGACTATCATGCCTTCCTGCCGGCGTCGTGCAACACGTCGGTCAAGGTCGACGTCGCGTCCCTCTCGGCCGCGCTCAAGCGCGTGTCGGTCGTCGCCGCGACCAAT
>Ga0065709_1000007_pt2 | contig 13997 bp, 8 predicted proteins | sample Hoacrofraction14_2_FD_59096 | JGI IMG/M metagenome (GOLD analysis project Ga0065709, IMG submission 59096) | Hoatzin crop microbial communities from Cojedes, Venezuela, sample from fiber fraction 14 v1 | ecosystem: Host-associated > Birds > Digestive system > Esophagus > Crop | place: Venezuela...
CCATTTTACNNCNTAAAAATNCCCCAGCGGCATGGTCNGCGCAGTCGGCGTGAGGCCCNCGAGGTTGTGAAGTTATTAACAAGCTGGGCGAGTTATCAACAATTCAAACGTTTTAACGTATTCTTTTGCTGATGTTTGTCTAAAAAAGTGTTACTTTGCACCACTTTCAACGAAACGAATTAGAAAAAAGATAATGGGAAAAACATTAGCTATTGCTAACCAAAAAGGCGGTGTGGGAAAAACCACAACAGCGATTAATCTTGCCGCCTCACTGGCGACCTGCCACAAAAAAGTGCTACTNATCGATGCCGACCCGCAGGCTAACGCCACGAGCGGTCTGGGCATCGAGCCGAAACAGATGTCGTCGACCATCTATGAATGTCTGGTCGATGAATACCCCCTGCGCAGTGCCGCAGTGAAAACCTGCGTCGAGGGCCTCGACCTGGTGGGGTCACGTATTGATTTAGTGGGCGCCGAGCTCGAGCTCATCAACAAGCCCCAGCGCGANACNGTGCTGCGGCGCGTCATCGAGCAAGCCAGCGANNNNTACGACTTCATCATCATCGACTGTAGCCCGTCGCTGGGACTGATTACCGTCAACGCGCTCACCGCCGCCGACAGCGTCATCATCCCCGTGCAAGCCGAGTATTTCGCACTCGAGGGCATCAGCAAGTTGCTCAACACGATACGCATCATCAAGTCGAAGCTCAACCCGCAGCTGCGCATCGAGGGCTTCCTGCTCACGATGTATGACGCCCGGTTGCGCCTTGCCAACCAGATTTATGAGGAACTGAAGGGGCACTTTGGCGACATGGTGTTCAGCACGGTGATTCCGCGCAACATCCGCCTGAGCGAGGCACCCAGNCANGGGTTGCCCGCCATCCTCTATGACCCCACNAGCCGTGGTGCCACCAGCCACCTGCAGCTGGCTCACGAAATCATCGCCCGCAGCCGCCGCAGCAACAACAGCAGNACCGCAACGGCTTAAACATCAACANAGTAACAACATCACATTATATAAAGATAATGAAACGAAACGCATTAGGACGCGGCCTCGACTCGCTCATCTCGATGGACGACATCCAGACGAGCGGCTCTTCGGCCATCAACGAAATACCTATTGACCAAATCACGCCCAACCCCGAGCAGCCTCGCACGACGTTCGACGAGGACGCCCTCGACGAGCTGGCCAGCTCCATCCGCGAGTTGGGCATCATCCAGCCGCTGACGCTGCGCAGCACCGGTCCCGACGCTTACCAGATTATCTCGGGCGAGCGCCGTTACCGCGCTGCCCGCAAGGCGGGACTCNCCAGCGTGCCCGCTTACATCCGCACAGCCAACGATAGCGAGCTCACCGAAATGGCGCTCATCGAGAACATCCAGCGCGAGGACCTGAACGCCATCGAAATTGCGCTCACCTTCCGCAAACTCATCGACCAGTACCACCTCACCCAGGAGCGGCTGAGCGAGCGCATCGGCAAGAAGCGCGCCACCATCGCCAACTTCCTGCGCCTGCTCAAGTTGCCCGCCGAGGTGCAACTGGGCCTGCGCGACCACACCGTCGACATGGGTCACGCTCGCGCNCTGCTGGCACTCGAAAAGCCGTCTGACCAGCTCAAGTTGTACAACGAAATTATTAAAAAAGGTTTATCGGTGCGCCAGGTCGAGCAGGCNGTCAAGGCCATGCAGCAAAGCGCCGACGAGCATCAGGAGAAGTCTGCTGGCGAGTCAACCCGCAAGGTATCAAGCGATTTCGATTTCTTGCAGCATCATCTCACCGCCTCGTTTGGCGTTCCCGTGAAGTTCCAGTGCGACAACTCGGGTAAAGGAAAAATAACATTCAATTTCGAGAACGAGGCTCAACTTGAGAAAATTATTAGTATCTTTGACCAATTAAAAAGCAAGTAACCCTGCCCACTCGCCCACATAGAGGCGAGCGGGGAGGCGGTGACGTGCTTAGTTTATGGTCCCCGTGAAGCGCGACAATGCACATAACAACGGCCTGCTGGGAATAGCCCTTACGCTATGCCTGCTGTTGCTGTGTTCGCTGGTCACCACTGCCACCGAGACCGCCAGCGAGGGCATGGTCGAGGGTGCCGTTCAGGTCACCAGCGAGGGCACTGCCGTGGCTATGACCGAGGGCAGTGCGACTGCTTTGATTCCAAGCAGCGAAGCAATGGGTAGCATGCTCAGTAGCGGGGATAGCACGAGCACGCAGCGGCTGCGTCATCAGCGCACGCGCGTCACTGTGCCCGAGGACGACCCCGATGGCGAGCAACCCACTGTCATCAAGGCGGTTACACCCGAGGGTGACACGCTCACGTTTGCCAACGCCGACTCCATCGAGGGNCTCGAGAACCTCGAGGTGCTCANCAGCCCCGTCAAGNGNGGCACGACNCNGCTGGGCGAAATCCGTCCGTTCAATCCCGACCCGACGCGGGCGCTGTGGCTGTCGGCGCTGTGCCCCGGACTGGGTCAAATCTATAACCGGCGCTACTGGAAGTTGCCCATCGTGGTGGGCGCGTTTNTAGGCCTGGGCTACGGCACNGCATGGAACAACCGCATGCTCACCGACTACTCGCAGGCCTACCGCGACATCATGGACGACGACCCCAACACGCGCAGCTACATGGACTTCTACCCACCCACGACGCANGAGAGCGACCTCGACAAGACGTGGCTCACCAAGACCCTGCGCAACAAGCGCGACTACTACCGCCGTTACCGCGACATCTGCATCATCGGCATGGTTGCNTTGTACCTGGTCAACATCCTCGATGCCTACGTCGACGCNTCGCTGGCGCACTTCGACATCTCGCCCGACCTGTCGATGGACGTGACGCCCGCGGTGCTCGACCCTGGCGTGGGACAGGGCCTGCGGTCACCGTCGCTGGGTATGCAATGTGCCATCACCTTCTAACCTCACACTCTACCAGATTATGAACAAAATTCGACATATCATCCTATTTGCCGCCGCACTCGCCCTGAGTGTGAACGTTGTGGCAGCCCCCCGCAAGAATATTCTCGAGCTCAAGAACACCATCGACGACAACGACATCGTCTTCCCNGCCAGCTTCGATACCGACACCGAGGAGTTGATGCGCAACTGGTACCTGCAGAACTATGCAGTGCTCGATGCCGACGTGGAGAACCGCTCGGCGGGTGACACCAGCGAGGATACCTACATCAAGCGGCTCAAGGCATTACCCACCGAGATTGAAATGCCTTACAATCAGGTCGTTCGTCACTACATCGACCGCTACGTTAAGCGCAACCGCACGCTCGTCGAGGAGATGCTGGGCATGAGCCTCTACTACATGCCCATCTTCGAGCAAGCCCTCGAGAAAGAGCAGATGCCGCTCGAGCTGAAGTACCTCCCCGTCATCGAGAGCGCACTCAACCCCAACGCCGTGTCGCCCGCCGGTGCTGCCGGACTGTGGCAATTCATGGTGGGAACGGGTAAAGGACTGGGCCTCGAGGTCAATTCGCTCGTCGATGAGCGCCGCGACCCCTACCGCTCGTCGGAGATGGCTGCCAAGTACCTCAAGAACCTCTACAGCATCTACAACGACTGGTCGCTCGCCATCGCTGCCTATAACTGCGGCCCTGGCAACGTCAACAAGGCGCTGCACCGCGCTGGTAACGATGGCACCAAGGACTTCTGGGCCATCTACAAGTACCTGCCCCGCGAGACCCGCGGCTATGTGCCCGCCTTCATCGCTGCCAACTACATCATGACCTACTACAAGCAGCACAACATCAGTCCGTCGCTGGCTCGCAAACCGCTTATCACCGACACCGTCACCGTGACCCGTCGCGTGAACTTCAACCAGATTGCCAACGTGCTGAACATGCCCATCGAGGCCATCCGCGTGCTCAATCCCCAGTATCGCCGCGACGTGATTCCGGGCAACACGCACCCCTACCGCCTNATTCTGCCCTCGCAGCAAGTCTACAGCTTCATCATGAGCGAGGACAGCATCTATAACTACCAGCGCGAGATGTATGCCCACCGCGATGTGGTGGAGCCGGGTGAAAGCTACGGCAGCAGNTACCACACCAGCGACGACGAAATNCGCGTCGTNTCGTCGCGCGACAACGACGACATGGGNGCCATCACCTATCACAAGGTGCAACGTGGCGAGAACGCCGCCACCATCGCCGAGCAATATGGCATGAGCACCACCGACCTGGTGGCGCTGAACAACCTGAGCACCATCAAGGTTGANCGCGGTCAAATCCTGAAAGTGGCACCGCGCCGCAAGGGTGGCAGCAACGCCTCGCCCGACAACGCNCCCGAGCCCACNGCCCTCGTAGCCGATAACAACGCGCCCGAGGACGACGAGCCCGATGCCGAGGAGCAAGCACAAATCGAGGAAGTGCGTCAAATTGAGCGTCAAGCCGCACAAGGCTCGCCCTACAAGGGNTCTTACCGCGTCGACACCGACAACAGCCGCGCTCAAGCCAAGGCTAAAACTGCCAAGCGCGAAAAGACNGTGACNCCNGCGAGCGCCAGCGACAGCAAGGAGTGGCACAACCGCAACGCGCAGTATGCCAACAAGAAGAAAGAGTCACGTAGCACCTCGTCGCGCGAAACCACCTACAAGAACTCGCGCAGCAGCAAACGCGCCGCCGACAGCAAGAAATCNAAGTCAAANGCTAAAGCCGAGACNCCAGCACCCACCGAGAAGCACACTGTGCAGAAGGGTGAGTCGCTCACCAAGATTGCCGAGAAAAATGGCGTCACCGTCGATGAACTCCGCAAAGCCAACAACCTGAGCGGCGACAAGATTAAGACCGGCGAAACCATCAAGATTCCCGGCAAGGCCAAAGCATCGACCTCCAAGAAATCGAGCAAGGCCAGCAAATCGACCTCGAGCAAATCGAGTAAAGCCTCGACCACGAGCAGCAGCAAGACCAGCAAAAAGTCAAGCGCTACCAAGTCATCGAGCAAATCCTCCTCCAAGACCTCAACAAAAAAAACAACGAATAGCACAAGCAAAAAGAAAAAGAAAAAGTAACCATGTAAACACGCACGCACACATCGCGCATCCCCAACGTCACTACGTCCGGGATGCGCCTTTTTTTCAGAGTGGAGAGTGAAGAGTGAAGAGTGAAGAGGAAGCGCGTGTCGCGCTGTAGGTTTTGCACGCAGACCAGCGCAGACCAGCGCAGACTTAACATTTTTCTCTCCTCACTCTTCAAACCTTGTGCAAGGTGAGCGCAGACCGAGCTTGNTCGAGTTTGCCGAACCGNAGCCAAGGTTCAACGAAGTTACTCTCCACTCTCCACTCTGATAGAAGGTCTGCGCGAATTTAAATCCTACCGGAAGTGGTAGTGTTGGTGGTTTTTTTGGCGAGAATTGTGGATTGTGGNGGATGGAGGGGGATTGATTGAGAAAAAATTGTTACCTTTGTACTTTAATAAGGTATTAGGTATGACACAGAATTATAAGAAGCGCATCAAGTTGGACAGAATTTCGCAGCGTAACTACCAGCCCGAGAGCGAGGTGGAACTGGCTGCGCTCACACGGTTTGAGAAAATCAACACGACCATTGTCGAGACGCCCGAGCAAGGCGCCATCAAGGTTGCCGAGGCTATTGCAGCCGAGATTAGCCGCATCGTCGAGCAAAAGGGACAGTGCGTGCTGGGATTGGGTGCCGGGAAATGTGCACTGGCNGTTTATGACCAACTGGTGAAACTCTATTTTGCCGACAAGGTGAGCTTTGCNCACGTCATTGCCTTTAACCTNAGCGAGNTGGGCATCGGCTATGTCGAGGGCGAGAATCAAAGNACGATAGGCCGCNTGCGTGACCGNCTGTTCAGCAAGGTCGACATCGANGAGCACAACATCCACACCTATCCTGCCGANGCTCGCAAGGAAAACATCCACCAGCTGTGCACCGCCTACGAGCGCGAAATCAGCGACTGCGGTGGAATAGACATCGTGATTTGCGAGCTCACCAAGAATGGGTCGCTGGCGCTTAACGAGCCNGGCTCGGGAACTGCCTCNACGTGCCGCTTGGTGCTGCTGGGCAGCGACTCGCGCGTGCGCATCGCCGANGCGTTTAACTGGGAAACGCCGCCCACAACNGCCATCACTCTGGGTATCGCCAACCTGCTGCAGGCNCGCCAACTGATTGCNGTGGCATGGGGCGANGACAGCGCCGACGCCGTCTACAACAGCATCGAGGGTCGCATGAACGACAACGTGCCCGCCNCNTTCATGCAGATGCACCCCAACGCACACGTCGTGGCCGACCTCGATGCCGCCGGCAAGCTCACCCGCATCAGCTACCCGTGGAAGGTGGCCTCGTGCGAGTGGAACGACAAGCTCATTCGCCGCGCCATCGTGTGGCTGTGCAACAAAACGGGCAANCCCGTGCTCAAGCTCACCAACAAGGATTACACCGACAACGGACTGGGCGAGTTGGTGGCACTNTACNCCTCGGCTTACAACGTAAACATCAAGATATTCAACGACTTGCAGCACACCATCACCGGTTGGCCCGGTGGCAANCCTAACGCCGACGACACCTACCGTCCCGAGCGTGCTACCCCCTACCCCAAGCGTGTGCTCGCCTTCGGTCCGCACCCCGACGANGTGGTTGTGTCGATGGGTGGCACCCTGCGCCGCCTCGTCGAGCAGCACCACGACGTGCACGTGGCGTTTGAGACCGANGGTTTCAAGGCCGTTGACGATGACGACCTGCTGCGCAGCGTCAACACCTTTGAGCGCGTGTGCCGCCACTTNGGGTGGATGGGCGACGACAAGCAGCATGTGCTCGACGTCATCCGCGAGACCACCAAAAACAGTGCGCTGGGCGACGGCGAGAANGAGTATGTGCGAGCCTTCAAGGGNGCCATCTTCACCAGCGAGGGCTTGATGGGCTGCCGCTACATGGGNGTGCCCCGCGAGAATGTGCACGAGTTGCGCTTNCCCTTCTANGTCGACGACCCGCTGGGNCANGGCCGCTTGAGCGAAGCCGATGCTGCCGTGATTGCNCGCCTGATACGCCAAATCCGTCCGCATCAGATTTTCATCAGCGACGACCAGGCCGACCCCTACGGCGTGAGCGCCCTCGCCACGCAAGCCGTGCTCATGGCCATCGACATGGTNAAGGACGATGATTTCATGCGCGATTGCCGCGTGTGGCTCTACATCGGCCAGTGGGGACAATGGGACGTCGACCANGTGGAAATGGCNGTGCCCATGAGCCCCGAGGAGTTCCGCTACAAGCGCGACGCCATCCTCAAGCACCANACGCAAATCCACGATGCCCCGTTCCGCGACAGCGACGATGGCAAACTCAGTTGGCAGCAAGCNCTCGACCGCAACCAGGACCTGGCCGAGCTNTATCGCAAGTTGGGCCTGGCCACCTACGAGGCCATGGAAGCGTTTGCGCAATATCACCCTCAAAGCGACCAGTAAGGCNCCATCATCATCACTTCCCGCGGCNGTCACTCAAGGCGCGGGAAGTGAATTTGTAATCGACAGTTACACAGGGCCTAAACCCCATCACAACTAATCCTCACAATCATCACGATATATGGCAAAAAAGAACAACCAATCGACACAAGCGCGGCGCGAGTTGCACGACCGCGTGATTAACTTTTTCAACACCTCGGCCGAGGGCAGCTACAACTACAAGCAAGTGAGCGCCGCCGTGGGTGCTACCACGCCCCGCAAACGNGCGATGGTGGTCGAGATTCTCGAGAAACTCGTCATCGACGGCTTCCTCGCCGAGGNCAAGACGGGTAGCTTCAAGGCCGCCCGCCGCTCGTCGGTTGCCGAGGGTACCTTTGTGCGCCGCAGCAACGGCAAGAACAGCGTCATCACCGATGGCGACAGCACCCAGCCCATCATGGTTGCCGAGCGCAACTCGATGCACGCCCTCAATGGCGACCGCGTGCTCGTCCACATCAGCGCTGCCCGCGAGGGNCTNGAGCCCGAGGCCGAAGTCATCAAGATTATCAAGCGCAAGGAGCAATCGTTTGTGGGCACCCTGCTGGTGAAGAAATACTTNGCCATGCTCGATGCCGACAGCAAGTTCCTCGCCACCGACATATTCATCCCGCTCGACAAACTCAAGGGCGCAAAAACTGGCGACAAGGTGGTGGTCAACATCACCGAGTGGCCCGAGGATGCCAATAGCCCCATCGGCGAGGTCATCGACGTGCTGGGCCGCGCTGGCGAGAACAACGCCGAAATCCACGCCATTCTNGCNGAGTTCGGTCTGCCTTACCGCTATCCGCAAGAGGTAGAGAAGGCTGCCGACGACCTGGACGCACGCATCACCCCGCAAGAAATCAAGCGCCGCCGCGACATGCGCGACGTNACCACCTTTACCATCGACCCAGCCGACGCCAAGGACTTTGACGACGCCCTGTCGATTCGCCAGCTGCCCAGCGGCCGTTGGGAGATAGGCGTGCACATCGCCGATGTGTCGCACTATGTCACGCCCGGCTCGATTATCGACAAGGAAGCCTACGAGCGCGCCACGTCGGTCTATCTGGTCGACCGCACCGTGCCCATGCTGCCCGAGCGGCTGTGTAACTTCATCTGCTCGNTGCGACCCAACGAGGACAAGCTCACTCACTCGGTCATCCTCGAGATGGACGACGACGCTAAGGTGAAGCGCTACAAGATTTGCCACACGGTCATCAATAGCGACCGCCGCTTCAGCTACGAGGAAGCACAGCACATCCTCGAGACCGGCGAGGGCGACATGGCNAGCGAACTGAAGACGCTGAACGAGCTCGCCAAGAAGCTGCGCAAGCGCCGCTTCGACGAGGGCGGCTCGGTGAGCTTCGACCGCAGCGAAATCAAGTTTGACATCGACGAGAANGGNCACCCCACCGCCGTGCACGAGCACGTGGCACAGGATGCCAACAAACTCATCGAGGAATTCATGCTGCTGGCTAACTGCAAGGTGGCTGAGCACATCGGCAAGGTGCCGCGCAACAAGGAAGCTAAGGCCATGGTCTACCGCATCCACGACGTGCCCAACGAGGAGAAACTCGCCAACTTTGCCGACATCGCCACGCACTTTGGCTACAAGGTNAAAACCAAGGGCAACCCACGCGACATCAACCGCTCAATCAACGACATGCTCGAGCANGCCAAGGGGAAACCCGAGGANCAGATGCTNTCGATTCTCGCCATCCGCTCGATGGCAAAAGCCATCTACTCGACCCACAACATNGGGCACTATGGCTTGGCGTTTGACTACTATACCCACTTCACCTCGCCCATCCGCCGTTACCCCGACTTGGTGGTACACCGCCTGCTCGACCGCTACGCAGCCGGCGAGGCCAGCGTCAATCAGGAAGCGCTCGAGGAGCAGTGCGCCCACATGAGCGCCCAGGAGCAACTCGCGGCTAACGCCGAGCGCGCCTCGATTAAGTACAAGGAGGTTGAGTACATGGGCGACCGCCTGGGTGGCGTGTTCGATGGTCACATCGATGGCGTTACCGAGTGGGGTATCTATGTGGAGNTCGACGAGACCCACTGCGAGGGTCTGGTGTCGATACGCGACCTCGACGACGACTTCTACGAGTTTGACGAGAAGAACTACTGCATCCGCGGCCGCCGCTCGCATCGCGTTTACCGCCTGGGCGACCCCGTGCAGATTCAAGTGACCCGCGCCGACNTGGTGAAGAAGCAGCTCGACTATGTGATTGTGGACAAGCAAAGTCCNGCGGGCACGCACCGCGTCGANAAGGCTCCCATCACGCATCAAGACGTCATCAGCAGCCACACCACGCGNGACGACCGCAAGCGCGCTGCCTACGAGGGCACCAGCGCCAGCCGNCGCCAGCAACGCGGGCACCGTGGCAACAGTAGCCGCCGCGCCGCGCAAGGCAAGCACTCGCAGCGCCGCAAGGCCCTGAACAAAAAACGCAAGTAGAAAGTCACATTGCCATGTTGCGCAAGTGAGAGAAATGACGTAATTTTGCTGCGCTCATCGCGACAACGATAAACAACTAATAACCTTTATAATAAACTAGTTTATTCTATGATTTATCCCATCATTACGCCCGAAGAGGCTGCCGCAATGATTCAAAACGGTGCCAATGTGGGTGTTTCGGGCTTCACCATCCCCGGTAATCCTAAGGTGGTGCCTGCTGCGCTTGCAGCACGNGCACGCGCCGAGCACGAAGCTGGACGCGAGTTCCAAATNAACCTGTTCAGTGGTGCATCGACTAACGACCCCACCGANGGNGAGCTCTCTCGTGCTCACGCCATTAACTTCCGCACGCCCTATCAGTCGCTCCCCGAGGTGCGTAACCGCATCAACGCCCACGAGGTGCACTACAACGACCGTCACCTGAGCGAGCTCGCACAAGAGTTCCGCTATGGCTTCTACGGCAAGATGGATTTCGCTATCGTNGAGGCACAAAGCATCACCGACGATGGCGAGGTAGTCCTGGGTACTGCCGTGGGTAACAGCCCCACCTGGCTGCAAGTTGCCGACAAGGTGATTATCGAGCTCAACGACCAGCTGCCCGAGACCATCCATGGTCTGCACGATATCTACATTCCNCTCGACCCGCCCAACCGTCGCGAAATCCCCATCTACAGCGCCAGCGACCGTGCCGGTAAGCCCACCGCNCACGTCGACCCNNGCAAGGTAGTGGGTGTGGTTCGCACNTCNAAGCCGTTNGGTCTGGAGAGCAAGTTCACGCCCGTCGACGACACGACGCGCAAGATTGGCCACAACGTGTGCAACTTCCTCATCGACGAGATGAAGGCTGGCCGTCTGCCCAAGTCNTACNTGACNCTGCAAAGTGGCGTGGGTAACATCGCTAACGCTGTGCTCGANGCCCTCGACGCAGCTACCGAGATTGAGCCCTTTGCCATGTACACCGAGGTCGTTCAAGACAGCGTGCTCAAGCTGCTCGAGAGCGGTCGCTGCCGCTTCGCCAGCACCACGTCGATGACCCTGTCGCACGACGCGATGATGGAATTCTTTGAGAAGCCCGAGTTGCACGACAAGCTNCTGATGCGTCCCTGCGAAATCAGCAACCATCCCGAGGTAATCCGCCGCATCGGCGTCATCTCGATGAACACAGCGATTGAGGCCGACATCTTTGGCAACATCAACTCGTCGCACGTGAGCGGTACCCGCNTGATGAACGGCATCGGCGGCTCGGGTGACTTCACNCGCAACGCNTACGTTTCGATTTTCGTGTGCCCGTCGATTAAGAAAGACGACACCATCAGCACCATCGTGCCCATGGTGACGCACTGCGACCACACCTGCCACTCGGTCGACATCATCGTCACCGACCAGGGTGTAGCCGACCTGCGNGGCAAGGACCCCATCCAGGGCGCCCACGAAATCATCGAAAAGGCAGCCAACCCNGTTTATCGTCCCCTGCTGCGTGAGTACCTGAACCTGTCGAAGGGTGGTCACATCATCCAAAACCTCGACCTGGCTCTCTCGTTCCACCGCACCCTCGCCCTCGAAGGCGACATGCGCAAGACCGACTACTCNCGCTTCATGGTCGAGAAGTAACCACAACATCGCTGGCTCCCGCCAGCTCAACAACCAAGCAGGCTTATCCCCCACCCCCGGGCGGCTAAGCCTGCTGCTGTTTTTTAGCCAACTTTATTTCAAAAAAATGACAACAACAGGAGTAAAAACTTGCACGTTTCACATTAAAGGTGTAAATTTACGGCGAAACAAATAAAATTTGGATTATGGCTGACATTTCGGATTACAAAGAACGGTATGTAAGTTTGTATACTGATTTCGGTTTTAAAAAGATTTTTGGAACCGAGCTGAACAAGGAACTGCTCATCAGTTTCCTTAATGCCTTGCTGCAAGATGAGCAGCATGTCGTTGATATACAGTATCTTAATAGCGAGCATCTGGGTACTAACGTTGGCAACCGCAACGCCGTGTTTGACGTGTATTGCAAAAACGATAAGGGTGAGCGCTTTATCGTAGAGATGCAGAATGCCTATCAGCAGTTTTTCAAAGACCGCACAATATATTACTCATCGTTTCCGATTCAGGAACAGGCAAAACGTGGTGACTGGAATTATAAGCTTGACAGCATCTATACCATTGGCATCCTTAACTTTGTTTTTCCGGAAAACGAGTATTCACCCGACTGCTATCACCACGAAGTGAAACTGATGGACACTGCCGATAAGCATGTGTTTTTCGATAAGCTAACATACATCTACCTTGAGGTTCCAAAGTTTAATAAGAAGCCCGAGGAGTTGGAGACCATGTTTGACAAGTGGATGTTCGTGCTTCGCAACCTCTCACGTCTGATGAAAAAGCCATCCAAACTTCAGGAGCGAGTGTTCACACGCCTATTCGAACAAGCAGAAATAGCAAGGTTCACTCCGGAAGAAATGCGCAGCTACGAAGAGAGCCTTAAAGTTTTCCGCGACCTCAACAACGTGATTGATACGGCTAAAATAGAAGCAGAAGCAAAAGGAATGGGAAAAAAAGCCCGAGAAATCGCAAAAAATATGAAGGAAATGGGCCTTCCCATTGAAACCATAGCTAAGGCAACAGGCTTAAGTTTGGAAGAACTTAAGAAGTTGGAATTTTAGGCTCAGCCTCCTAATTTAATAAAGACCTGCCACTTTTCAATTTTCCGATTCCTAGCGGAAAGTGCCTTTTTTGACCCACTTTCCGCTAAGAATCGACGTATGAGATAAACTTCGACATAACAATTTGTATATTAGCGCGTTGCGAGCTTATTTTGCGCTAAAAATAAAGAGAAACGAATCGACCTTTAGCGGAAAGTGCCATTTTTAACCCACTTTCCGCTAAAAGTCGGCCTCTCGAGAAGGTAAAAACTTTCACATTTTCACCATTCCCTGTGAGGGAAACGGGGACTGGGACGAACTTTGGCCCTCGACTTGTTGCAGTCGTGCACCTCTACGAGGTACTATTGCTGTAATTAGCTGTGCCCCAGGTTTCTTCGCTCACTGCGTTCGCTGCGATAACCTGCGGTTAATTCACGTGCTCGTCTACGACGAACACTCGGTTCTTTCGAGTGGTTTCAGGCGGTCGTGGGGCGGGAGGCGTAAAAAAACGAGAGCGGCCCTGTGGGGGCGTTCTCGTTTTTTTTGTGAGAGGGGATGGTGGGGGGTTAGAGCTCGGCGTCGCTCTTGCTGAAGGTGTTGCCCTGGCGGATGTCGCCGGTGTCGAAGCCTAACTTAAACCATTTCATGCGTTGCTTGCTGGTGCCGTGGGTGAAGCTTTCGGGGACGGCGTAGCCCTGGCCGCGCTTCTGGAGGTAGTCGTCACCAATCTTCTGGGCGCAGTCGATGGCTTCGAGCAGGTCCCTGTCGTCGAGCGAACCGAAGTTCTTGTTCTCGTAGTGACCCCAAACGCCAGCGTAGAAGTCGGCGAGCAACTCGAGGCGCACGCTGTAGCGGTTAGCCTCGGTATCGTTGACACGCTGCATGGCTTGATGTGCCTTTTGGAGTGTACCGGTGAGGTACTCGATGTGGTGTCCCACCTCGTGTGCGATTACGTAAGCGTAGGAGAAATCGCCATCGGCTCCCAGTTGCTGTTTCATGCTCTGGAAGAACGAGAGGTCGATGTAGAGACGCTGGTCGCCCGAGCAGTAGAAGGGTCCCACAGCGGCGCTACCGGTACCGCAAGCGGTGCTGGTAGTTCCCGAGTAGAGCACGAGGATGGGGGGCTCGTATTCGCCCAAGCCGTTCTCTCTAAAGATTTGCGACCAGACGTCCTCGGTACTTGCCTCGATTTGCTTAGCGAATGTGGCGAGCTGCTGCTCTTCCTCGGTAAACTCGGTTTGACCCTGAGTTTCGACTTGTCCGCCGAGGCCCATAGAGCCAGCGTTTTGCAGCACGTCACCGATGTTTCCACCCATGAGCAGGGTGATGATGCCAGCGATGATGATACCACCGATACCACCGATGCCGACTTTCTGTCCTGAGCTCATTCCGCGGCGATCTTCCACGTTGGAGCTTTCACGTCTTCCTTGTAAATCCATAG
>Ga0065709_1000166_pt1 | contig 13997 bp, 8 predicted proteins | sample Hoacrofraction14_2_FD_59096 | JGI IMG/M metagenome (GOLD analysis project Ga0065709, IMG submission 59096) | Hoatzin crop microbial communities from Cojedes, Venezuela, sample from fiber fraction 14 v1 | ecosystem: Host-associated > Birds > Digestive system > Esophagus > Crop | place: Venezuela...
TTTGAGGAGTTGTAATCGCAACACTGCGTAGCACTCACCCATCGTTGCCGTGGTGCCCCAGCGCGAGAGCAGGAGCGCCACGGCAACGCATGAAAACGAGAAAGTAACCCTCCACATAAATGTCCTAAAATAAACGATTTAGCATCTCAATTATGAAAGAAACCGAAATATCGACGCTGGGCGAGTTTGGCCTCATCGAGCGCCTCACCGAGAACCTGCCCCACTTCAACGCATCGACGGTGCGCGGTGTGGGTGACGATTGCGCCGTGCTTCACTATGGCGACCGCGAGACGCTGGTAACGACCGACTTGCTGCTCGAGGGTATCCACTTTGACCTCACCTATGTGCCGCTGAAGCACCTGGGTTACAAGGCAATCGTGGTGAACTTGAGCGACGTGTATGCCATGAACGGCACGCCGCGGCAAGTAACGGTGTCGCTGGGCGTGAGCAGCCGCTTCACGCTCGAGCACATCGAGGAACTGTACGCTGGCATGCGACTGGCGTGCGAGGCTTATGGCGTGGACCTGGTGGGCGGTGACACGAGTGCGAGCGTAACTGGGTTGATTATCAGCGTGACGTGCATCGGTGACGCCGCTAAGGACGAAATCGTTTATCGCAATGGGGCTAAGGACACCGACTTGATTTGCGTGAGCGGTGACTTGGGCGCTGCCTACATGGGACTACAGCTGCTTGAGCGTGAGCGCGTTGCGAGTGCCGGCATGAAAGACTTTGTGCCCGATTTTGCAGGTAAGGAATACCTCATCGAGCGGCAACTTAAGCCCGAGGCGCGCCGCGACGTGGTGGCCGAGATGCGCGAGTTAGGCATCACGCCCACTGCGATGATGGACGTGAGCGATGGCTTGTCGAGCGAACTGCTGCACATCTGCAAGGCGTCGGGCGTGGGTTGCCGCGTTTATGAAGACCGCATCCCCATCGACTACCAAACGGCAGTGATGGCCGAGGAGTTGAATATGAACCTCGTGACCGCTGCCATGAATGGTGGCGAGGACTATGAGTTGCTGTTCACCGTGCCGCTGACGCAACACGANCTGGTGACGCAGATGAAATCGGCNCACNTGATTGGCCGCATCACCCGCGCTGAGCTGGGAACCGCCATGGTAACCCGCAGCGACAACGAGATTCCCCTGCGTGCGCAAGGCTGGAACGCCTTCACGACTAACGACGAGGAGAAGCAGGACGAGGAGCCCAAAAACGAGGAGAAGTAGNCCAGCACGCTCATTATCAACAGCATGAACACCATCAGCGATGAGGAGATGCCCGCGAGGTCCCCTCGTCGCTGTTTTTGTGGGATTGTTGAAAGGTTGCCAAATGTGGATTTAAATGTGAAAAAACTAAAAATTAGTTTGTAAATCCCAAAAGGAATTTATAACTTTGGGGTGCGAAATGTTGCCACGACCGATAAGTGGCAGTAGAGCACCAAGTTGAACGACCAAAATCGAAAAACTAATCNAGAAAATATTTATTTTAATTGTCTAACTTAAACCTTTGCTACTTTATGAAAAAAGTACTATTAGCAATGGCCTTGAGTGTGTCGCTAAGTGGCATGGCACAAGTGATGACCGTGAACTCGGTTGAGCGCTTGAACTTGCCGGCTGGCAGTGCTACTCGTGTTGCCGCCATTAGTCCGCAGGGCGATTATGTGCTGCTGACCAGTGACGAGAACCGTGGCTTGACACGCTATGACCTAACCACAGGAGCGACCCAGTCGCTGACCAGTGCTGCGGGTGCAGGCTTCGATGTGAAGATTTCGCCCGACGGCCAGAATGTGGTCTATCGCGAGGCAACCATCGGCAGTAACCACCTGCGCATGCTCTCGCTACAGACGACCAACCTTGCAACGGGTGTGAAGCGCGAGCTCATTAAGCCCACGCACGACCTGCAAGGCTACAGTGTGGACAANGCAACAGCTGCCACCGTGACNAAGGGCAAATTTAAAGCCCAAGCCATGGCACAAGCTAAGGCCGACAAAAAGACCCCCGTCTTGTCGGTTAAGAATCAGCAGCTGATGCTTACCACAAACGGNAAGACCCGCGTGTTCTCGCCCAACGGCCAGAACTACAGCTACATCTGGCCCTCGATNTCGCCCGATGGCAGCAAGGCGCTGTATTATGTATGNGGACTGGGTGCCTACGTGTGCAACCTCGANGGCACTGGCCTGCAACGCATCGGTTACCTGCGTGCTCCGGTATGGTATGACGACAATACCATCGTGGGCATGAACGACAAGGACGACGGCGAGTTTATCTATGCCTCGACCATCGAGGTGATGACCCTCGACGGCCAGCACCAAACGCTCACCGACGACAGCATCGTGGCTATGTATCCCCACGTGAGCAACGGCAAGATTGCTTGCTCGAGCCCCGCTGGCGAAGCTTACATTATTAACGTTACTAAATGATTGACACAGCTATGAAAAAGTTATTTTTACTCCTCACAGCTGTGCTNGTAGCAGCTGCCACAATTCAAGCCAAGGACATCGACGAAATTCGCATCTACCTGAACCCCGGTCANGGTAGCTGGGGTCCCAACGACCGCCCGATGGCAACGATTCCCTATCCCATGCTCGAGGAGACGGGACGTCCCGACACCTGCGGTTTCTATGAAAGTAACACCAACTTGTGGAAATCGCTGGCTACCCGCGATGCCCTCATTAACATGGGTATCAAGGAAGCAAACATCACCATGTCGCGTACCAAGAATGGTCCGTATCCTTACGTAGATGGCGCCGATGACCAGTACCTCTACAACCGCAACCTCACCGAGATTGCAACCGAGGTTCAGCAGGGCAACTTCGACATGTTCTTCTCGCATCACAGTAACGCCTATAACGATGGATCGTCGACCAACTATGCGCTCGAGCTCTATCGTGGTACCGATGGCGAGGGTGGCGACTCGGCTGTAAACAGCCGCGCCATGGCAACGACCATTTGGCCCTACGTCAACAGCAACGAAATCGATGTGCTGTCGTACTACCCCATTGGCGGTAGCTCAATGAACGTGCGCGGCGANATTTCGTTCATGGGCTCGAAGTACACNACCACCATCGATGGCAAGAAGTACATCGGCTACTATGGCGTGCTGCGTCATGGCATCCCNGGCTTCCTGCTCGAGGGTTACTTCCACACCTATCAGCCTGCNCGTCACCGTGCACTGAANCAGGACTACTGCCGCCAGGAAGGCGTGCGCGTGGCNCGCGGTATGTGCGAGTACTTCAACCTGAATGCCGAAAAGACGGGTTACATCATGGGTACGGTTAAGGATGTTCACAACCACCTGACCCACAATCTGTATAAGTACAGCGCTGGCTCGATTGACCAGTGGTANCCGCTCGACAACGTAACGGTGAACCTGAAGAAGAATGGTAGCGTTGTTGCAACCTACCAGACCGATACGCTCAAGAATGGTGTGTTTGTATTCAACAACTTGACCCCGGGCACCTATACCCTCGACATTCAAGCCGATGGTTACAAGGCGCTGGGTGACTACACCTCGTCGACTGTCGACAGCGAGTGGCAAGAGTACATCACCAAGGCTGCTGGCGACATCACCGTCACNGCNAACCAGACGACCTANGTGGTTCCTCTGCTTGAGCAAACGGGTTACGAGCCTCCCGCGGTTATCTATGAGAACTATCCCGAGCCCGAACTGGAGGCTTACGTGCAGGCTCCNTCGCAGCTNAACTTCGTTCACGACGATGGTACNAACTACACGCTCAGCGGCACGATTAAGCGCATGCTCGTGCGTGGCGACACCACCATCGTGCTGACCAACGATGCCGACCTCACGCCGCACCTCTATGCAATCGACAATGTCAACAAGGTGCTCATTAAGGAGCTCAGCACCAATGGTGTTGCTGCTGCTACCGAGGGCAACGCTACGTTCTACAGCCGTCTGCAAGACATCGCCTTCACAGCCGATGACCAACTCGTGGGTATCAACTGCGANCAGATGCAATTTGACGGTCAAGTGCCCGACGGCTCGACCCGCGGTGTGCTGCGCGTCTACAAGTGGGCGACCTACGACAGCGACCCCGTTGAATGGGTAACCACCACCAGCTCGGCCAACTTCTATCGCTACAAGCCGCAAGCAATTGCTATCGATGGCGAGGCTGCCGAGTGCACCATCAACATCCTGGGTACCAACGACTGGCCCAACAACTCGGCTGGCGGCATGCGCTTCCTGCGCCTTGCTATCACCGACAACGTTATCGCCAGCACGACCTACACCGAGAGCACCATCAACGCATCGAGCAACTTCACCCGCCTCAAGGTGGGTACCGCTCCCGTCCTCGTGCTGTCGCCGCTCGACGACAACAACGTGGTTCTCGATGGTGAAATCGGTTATCCCATGGAGGTGAATACCGCCACGGCAAATGGTACTAANAGTGCTGTTGCTGGCCGCATCGAGGATGANGCCCTGGGCGCTGGTGCAAGTGGCGTTGCATTCTTCAAGTATGCAGGNCACAGCTTCATGGTATCGCCCTACATGAGCGACTCGACCAACGTGGGTGGTGTGAAACTCTATGACGTGACCAATGGTTTCGACAACTATCAGCTCGTCAAGACGACCAACACCGACCTNACTCCCGCATCGTGCACCTTTATGAGCGCTGGTGCCGCCGTTAGCGATGGCGACATCATCCTCTACCTGATGCAAGACAACAANATTACCAAGTTCATGGCCGACGATGAGGCNCAAGACACTGTAGTAGGTATCTTCGCTTATGGCCTTACCGACACCAAGAACGACAACAAGAGCTACACCTTCACCTTCAACAGCAACAGCGACGCTAAGACCGCTAAGTTGATTTTCTACGATGCCGAGAGCGGCGAAGTAGTTGGCGAGGTTGAACTCTCTAACATCGTGAAGGGCAGCAACACCGTTACCCTCACCTACGACCAAATTCCGGGTGACTACAACCAGGAAATGAACTGGGCTGTTAACTTGACGGGTGANAACATCACCACCATCAAGCGTATCAACCCCACTCAGACCTACTCAACCAACGTATTCTGCGCAGTTGATAAGTCGCCCGAGAGCAAGCACATGGGTACCATCTACGCTGGTAACCGCGTGGGTAGCAATAACGCTAACAATGGTATCTACGTTTGCGACGTATTCGGACAACGCACCGACGAGACCTGCTATCGTGGCGGTCACTCGTGGGGTAGCAACTACCGCATGGGTATTGATGCCAACGGTAAGCTCTACATTCCCGATTGGGGCGATGCAGTTTCGGGCGTATATGTAGCNGACCCGGACAACATGAGCGCCGACTTCACCGAGTTCTTCGTGGGCGAGCGTGCTACCAATGGTATGATTAGCAACAATGGCGCCAACGTAGGTTCGTCGACGCCCAGCGCATTCGTTGCTGGCACTGGCNCTAACACCAAGCTCTACGTTTACCTCGANGACTTCGGCAACGGCATTGGCGTTTACAACATTGGCAACGAGGATGGCAGCATCGCTACCACCTGGAGCACCGCTCCCAGCAACTACATTGACGTGGGCAGCCTCCAAGCCAACACCAACGGTAACGTCATTGGTGACAGCGAAGGTCGTGGCGTATGGGTATCGCAAAACCGCGGNTCNGGCAACAACACCGCAGGCGTTCCCTCGCTCATCTTTGCCGACAACGAGGGCAANGTGCTCCTCAACTCGGGTAAAGCACCTTATAGTGACTACCTCAACGGCTCGGGTTACTCGGGATTCGCTGTAAACGATGCTAACGACATGCTCGTTATCAACGATGCCAGCGGCACCCTGCAGTTCTTCGACCTCACCTGGGACGGCAACACGCCTACCCTGACGCCGCTGTACTCTTACAAGGCTGACGCTCGTACCACCAATGGCGCCATCTATCAAATGGCATTCGACTACGGTGGCAACCTCGTTTGCTCGGGTAGNAACATCGGTATCTACTCGATGCCTACCGACAGCAACGACCACACCACGCCGGCTATGAAGTCGCTCATCGTTGTGAAGGAAGCCGACTCGATTACCGTAACGGGTAAGGTTACCGAGGGCGCTGTTGATTCGACGCCCGCACGCGGCATCCGTCGTGCTAAGGGTGACGCTCTGGCTAACGCCGAGGTTACCTTCAGCGATGGTACCAACGTCTATACCACCACCAGCGCAAGCGATGGTACTTATAGCATTAAGGTTCCCGCTGGAAGCTACACAGTAACTGGCGACCTCGATGGCTATCAGCACTATAGCGAGGAGAATGTAACNATCGATGCCACTAACNACGTTTATGACATCGAGCTCATCCCCGAGAAGAGTGGTATTGAGGAAGCTAATGTCAATAGCGAGGTCGTTGACCGCCGCTACATCGACATGCGCGGCATCGAGCACGATGCACCCGTCGACGGCGTCAACATCGTGGTAACGCGCTACAGCGACGGCACCACCACGACCACCAAAGTCATCAAGTAATCCCTAATTACCGGCGTGGGTTTCCCCCACCCCCGTAATTTGCACTTCATCGAGTGCTCCCGTCCCCTCGGGAGCACTCTTTATTATATATAATAATGTGTAACGAGGCGGTGGGCTCTTGGGGACGAGGGCTGGGTGCGGGGGTGGGTTGTTTGTGGATGGAGGGGGGATTGGTCGGTAAAATGGGGGCGCTGGTCTATTTTTTAACAAGTAAAGGACAATTTTATATAATTTAGANGCGTTATAATTTTGGATTTTCACATTTAAGTGTTAATTTTGCACCCGAATATTAACAATTAAGGCAAGTNAGAAGGCGATGAAACGCTCGACAATATGGATTCTGACGGCAGTGATGGCGTGTGCTTTCATTGGCTTGCTTGTTGTGCAAATCATGTACATGGAGAACATGGTGAAGATGCGCAATGAGCAATTCAGTGAGGGTGTGATGCGCAGTCTCTATGGCGTGGCAACCATGCTCGAGCAAAACGAAACGAAATATTACTTGGACCAGGACCTCTCGGAGGCTGCGCTCACGCAAAGTTACCAAGGGTCATCGTTTGGATTTTCTAACGACGAGGTAGCGCTCGACACGATTGCTAACTCGCTGGATAACATCAAAATCAAGCGTCCTGCAAACTTCAAGAACNTGAAGAACTTGCACGATAGCTATCAGGCCAAGCAAGAAATCCTCAAGGGGCAGTATCTGTACCAAAAGGGGCTGCTCAACGAGGTGATTCTCACCATCTTGTCGCAGTCGAGCGACCGTCCCATCGCCGAGCGTGCCGACTCGCTCACGGTGAACGATTACCTGAAGAGCGAGCTTGCTGCCAATGGGCTGCCGCTACCNTTTGAGTTTGCCATNGTGAGCCGTTCCAACGGCGTGGCNTACAAGACGACGGGCTACAACCCCAGCAATCAAGCCGAGGTNTATCGNCAAGTGCTGTTCCCGGGCGACCCGGTGAACAAGCAGAACACGCTCAACGTGACCTTCCCCACCAAGAGCGACTACATTTTCTCGTCGATTAAGTTCATGATACCGTCGTTTGCATTCACGTTTATCTTGCTGGGCGTGTTTGTCTACACCGTGATTGTNGCGTTCAGGCAGAAGCGCTTGAGCGAGATGAAGAACGACTTTATCAACAACATGACACACGAGTTCAAGACNCCCATTTCGTCGATTTCGATAGCGGCGCAGATGCTCAACGACGATAGCGTGCGCAAGAGTCCCACGATGCTCAAGCACGTGTCGTCGGTCATCAACGACGAGACTAAGCGCCTGCGTTTCCAGGTCGAGAAGGTGCTNCAGCTGTCGCTGTTTGACCGCAAGAGTGCGACCATGCAGCTCGACGAGGAGGATGCNAACTCGATTATCGACAGNGTCATCAACACCTTTAAACTTAAGGTCGAGAAATATGGCGGCAACATCGAGGCAGCACTCGATGCCGAGGACCCCATCATCAAGGTCGACAAGATGCACTTCACCAACGTGGTGTTTAACTTGCTCGACAACGCCATCAAGTATCGTCGCGAGGAAGTGCCCCTGCACCTGCAAGTGGCNACNCGNAATCCCGACGACACACATATCGAAATCACGATTGCCGACAATGGAATCGGCATCAAGCGCGAGGATGTGAAACGCATCTTCGAGAAGTTCTACCGCGTGAGCACNGGCAACCGCCACGATGTGAAAGGCTTCGGGCTGGGCCTNGCTTACGTGCACAAAATGATTACCCTCTTTGGGGGTAATATCAGTTGCGANAGCGAACTGAATAAGGGTTCGAAATTCATTATTACATTACCACTTTATAATTAAAACGATTATGGAAGACAAACTGCGAATNTTATTATGCGAAGACGATCCCAACTTGGGAACGCTCACCCGCGAGTACCTGGAGGACAAGGGCTATAAGGCCGAGCTGTTTGACGATGGCGAAAGCGGCTACAAGGCCTTCCTCAAAGGTAAGTACGACATCTGCTTGCTGGACGTGATGATGCCGAAAAAGGATGGTTTCCAGCTGGCACAAGAGATAAGNATGGTNAACAACGAAATCCCCATCATCTTCCTCACCGCTAAGGTGCTCAAGGAGGATGTGCTGGCAGGTTTCAAGATTGGTGCCGACGACTACATCACCAAGCCCTTCAGCATGGAGGAGCTGGTGCTGCGCATCGAGGCCATCTTGCGCCGCGTCAAGGGCAAGAAGGGCAAAGAGGTTACGGTTTATCGCATCGGTAAGTTCACGTTCGACACGCAGCGTCAGGTGCTGTTCACCGACGAGAAGAGCGACAACNTGACGACCAAGGAGTCGGAGTTGCTCACGCTGCTGTGCTCGCACATGAACGAGATTCTGGAGCGCAACTTTGCGTTGAAGACCATCTGGATTGACGACAACTACTTCAATGCTCGCTCGATGGACGTGTATATCACCAAGTTGCGTAAGAAACTGAAAGATGACCCCGACATCGAGATTATCAACATCCACGGCAAGGGCTACAAGCTGATTGCTCCCGAACCCGAGCAGAACAAGTAATCGACAACCTGTTGAGGCACAGTGGTGATGCACCTCGTTGCAGCACGCGTGCCTGTGAAATGGACGAAATAAATGCGACACTGTCCCCGCGGCAGTGTTGCATTTATGGTTTTTTGTGTGTAATTTTGCGNAATGGAAGCCGTGTGGCAGGCACACGCTGCCCAGTGAAAAGTAAAACGCAGTAAATGAAATACTTGTTTCGTGTATACCAGTGGCTCATCGCCGCGCCCCTCATCTTGGTTGCCACCATCGTGACACTGACTGTGGTGATTATCGGTGGGCAATTCGACAGCAATTGGTGGGGGTACTACCCTCCCCGACTNTGGTCGCGCATTTGGTGCTGGTTGCTGGGCGTGAANGTGGAAGTGCGCAACCGCGAGCGCATCAACAAGGAGACGTCTTACGTGTTTGTGGCTAACCACCAGGGNGCATTCGACATCTTCTCGATTTATGGCTACNTNGGGCACAACTTTAAGTGGCTCATGCGCAAGGGNNTGGNNAACATTCCGCTCATCGGGCTGGCATGCCGTTGNGCNGGCCACATCATGGTCGACACGCACAGCGCTGGCGGCCTGAAGCAGACGGTTGCCGACGCGAAGCGCAAACTCGACCGCGGTGTGTCGATTGTGGTATTNCCCGAGGGACGCCGNACCGACACGGGCCTGATGGCGCCATTCAAGGCGGGTGCGTTCAAGCTGGCGACCGAGTTTGGTCTGCCGGTGGTACCACTCACCATCGATGGCAGTTACCGCGTGATGCCGCGCAGCACGTTTAACGTCACGCCAGGCAAGATTATCATCACCATTCACGACCCCATTCCGCCGGGCGAAAATGGTCACGACAGCGAGGCGGTGATGGAAGCCAGCCGAGCAGCCATTGCATCGGTGTTGCCCGAGGAACAAGGTCGCGAAGAAACAGAATCGAAGACGCATCATGGAACCGACGCTCAACAATAACGCACCCACGCTGCAAAGCATNCGCCAGCANNTGTTTGCCTACCGCAACGGCATGACAGCCGATGCGTTGCGACGTGCCGGTGACCCGCATCACAGCATCATGGGTTGCCAGCTGACCGACTTGATGACCATCGCCGCTCCCATCGCGGGAAACCGCGAGCTGGCCGAGCAACTGTGGGCGCAAGTCGATAGCCGCGAGTGCCGCCTGCTGGCGACGATGGTGTTCCCCGTGGAGGCNTTNNCCTGNGAGCAGGCGTTGCANCTGTGNCNNGAGGTNGAGAGCCACGAGGTNGCCGACAGCCTGTGNCACAANCTGTTGCGGCATCATCCCGAGGCGAGCAAGGTGGTCACCACCCTACTCGATGAGACGACAAGCGAGCCCGATTCGCTGGTTCGTTACACGGCTTATCGGCTGATGCTCAACTTAATGGCTACGCACGGCGAGCGTCCCAGCGACGAGGTGATGGCACACTTGCATCACGACTTGCCCGCGACCACAGGACGGCTGCATGCGTTGCTGGCTGACATTGAAGATAGACTCAATTAACTCATTTATATTCAAAAAGAATACACCCACCCAATGATTGATAAAATCACAGTAGACCGAATCCTCAACGCCGCCGATATCGTCGACGTGGTGAGCGACTTTGTCACGCTCAAGCGGCGTGGCACGAGTTGGGTGGGCCTGTGTCCGTTCCACAACGACCGCAATCCGTCGTTCTATGTGAGCCGCAACAAGAACATTTGCAAGTGTTTTGCGTGCGGCGAGGGCGGCACACCGCTCAACTTCATCATGAAGATTGAGCAACTGAACTACGTCGATGCGCTCAAGTACCTGGCGCGCAAGTATGGCATCGAGGTGCAAGAGCGGGAACTGACCGACAAGGAGCGCGTGGAGCAAACGCATCGCGAGGGCATGCTCATGCTCAACGAGTGGGCGTGCAAGTACTTTGAGGAGCAACTGCACGAGACCACCGAGGGCAAAGAGGTGGGCATGGCTTACTTCAACGAGCGCGGCTTTAATGCGCAGTCAATCAAGAAATTCCGCTTGGGTTACTCGCCCGAGAAGCGCGATGCGTTCTATCAAGCGGCGACCAAGCAGGGCTTTAATCGCGAGTTGCTGTTTGAGGTGGGTTTATGCTTCGACGACAATCACGGTGGCGGGCGCGACCGCTTCCACGGACGCGTGATGTTCCCCATTTTTAACGTCGGTGGCAAGGTCGTGGGCTTCGGTGGCCGCACACTGCACAAGGACGAGAAGGCGAAGTACATGAATTCGCCCGAATCGCTCATCTATAACAAGCGGCTCGAGCTTTATGGCCTGTATCAAGCCAAACGCGCCATTGGCAAGGCGGGCAAGTGCTTTATTGTCGAGGGTTACGCCGATGTGATTTCGATGCATCAGGCAGGATTTGAGAACGTGATTGCCTCGTCGGGCACGGCGCTCACCGAGGGTCAAATCCGTGCGATTCACCGGTTTACCGACAACGTGACCGAACTCTTTGATGGTGATGCGGCGGGCATCCATGCAGCCCTGCGCGGCGTCGACCTGCTACTCGCCGAGGGGCTGAAAATCAAGGTATTATTGCTCCCCGATGGCGAGGACCCCGATAGCTACAGCCAGCAGCACAGCAGTAGCGAAGTCCAGGCCTATATCGATGACAACGAGACCGACTTTATCACCTTCAAGACGCGCGTGCTGCTCAAGGGCGCCGAGGGTGACCCCATCAAGCGGTCGGAGGCGATTATCGATGTGGTCAAGTCGATTGCCGTTATCCCCGACCCCATTGTACGCAACGTGTATGCCAAGGCGTGCAGCGCACAGTTTGGCATCGAGGAAAAGACGCTGCTGAGCGAGATTGCAAAATATGTGGCGCAGAATCGCGAACGCGCTTTTAAGCAGCGCGAGCAAGAACGTGAACGCCAGCAACGCCTGGCGGCAGCCGCGGGCAGCAATGCGACTGCGACCACTGAGCCCGCTGCAAGCGATGGCGCAACAACCGACACAACTGCTCCCGCAACAGGTGAAACCACCGCGCCCGAGCAACCTGCCCAACCGGACACGACGGCGCCTGCAACGCCCATCACGCCAGCGATTTCACGCAGCCAGCGCAAAATCATCGGTGCCGAGCGGGCTGTGGCGACCTATATCGCAAAATATGGCGTGTGCTACCTATGTGAGACCGATTATGGCGACGGCATTGCGCGCGAAACGACCGTGATTGAGTACCTGCGCAACGAAATCGAGGCCGACAACCTGGAGTTTGCGCATCCCGCCTATCGCGCCATCTATAAGGAAGCGCTCGACATCCTGCCCACGTTCAGGCAAGAACTCGAGGCATACGAGGCCAACGAGCGGTCGCATGGCGATGCCCGCTACAACATCGAAATCTCGCACATCGATGCCACGGGCCACACCGCCGACAGCCTTGCCGACGAGGAGAAAAAGGCGCGGGCACGCGTCGACCAAGCCATCGCTGCCAACATTGCCGCCTATCGCGAAAATTATCTCGAGAAATGGCTGCTGAATCACCCCGACGAACTCGTGCGCACCACCACGCTCGAACTGGTGAGCGAGCGCGAGCCGCTGAGTAAAATCTTCACCGAGCGCGGGGTTGTCGTGAACGATGCCGAGCGCTTGCTCGAACTCATCCCCAAAGCGCTGAACAAGTGGAAATACTTCATCATCATGCAACGCATCGATGAACTGAATAAACTCATCAGGCAGGGCGATTGCGACCTCCGCGAGACGATGCAAGAACTCACCCAGCTCAACACGCTGAAGATGGAAATTGCTAAGGTCGTGGGAGATATCGTGGTCAATCCCAAGTAAAACAATGCTGCTATAATAGAATTTTTTATTACTTTTGCAGGTTGAACGACAGCCTACAGGGCTGCATCGATATAAAGCACAACTTTAACTTTAAGCATATAACAATCACACTATGAGCGTGAAACGAATATTTGCGGCACTGATTTTTGCCACGTTACTGTTTGTTGAAGCACCAGCTCAACTGAACCTGCCCACCAAGACGATAGGCACGCGTTCCTATTATTGGTATGAAGTAAACAAGAAAGACGACATCTATAGCATCGCCAACAAGATAGGCGTGAGCAAGGAGACGTTGCTGCGCTACAACCCGTCGGCTCGCGAAGGCATCGACGAGGGTCAAATCTTGTATCTGCCCGTCGATGAGATGAAGAACCTGGGCACTGGCACAACGGCTGCAACGGCTGGCGTGCGCCATGTGGTACAAGACGGCGAGAGCGTCTATGGCATCGCACGCACCTACGGCATCACCACCGACCAGCTGATTGCAGCTAATCCGCAGGCACAGAATGGCGTGGAAGAGGGCCAGGTGCTCATCATTCCCGAGCGCGGCAATGCCACGACGAGCAACACGAGCGATGCCGACAGCAAGGTGCGCAACGCCTTTGGCCGCAGCAACACGGCAACGACCACAACACCTGCAACGACGACCACCGCAACGCCTGCAACGGCAACGACCACAACGCCGGCGATGACAAATCCGCAGGGCAAGTCGATTATCCACATCATCGAGCAAGGCGAGAACATCTATAGCATCGCTAAGCGCTACAATGTGACGGTAGAGGGCATCCTCGCGGCTAATCCTGGCCTGGAGCCCGCGGCTTACGTTCCGGGTGAGCGCATCCGCCTCACGCCCGGCTCTGCCCTGCCCTTCAACTGCGAGCGCGGTTTCACCCAGTTCAGCACCCGCAAAGCCGAGCGTGGCGAGACCTTTGCCACCATCGCTAAGGCCAACAACGTCACCGAAGACGAGGTGAAGGCCGCAAACCCGGGCATGAAGAAAGTGAAGAAGGGTAAAGACGTGGTGATTCCGCATCGCGCTGTGGAGCGTGGCGTGTTCACCATGGACCAAGTCACCGTGGAGGACCTCGAGGCTTACTACAGTCCCCGCATCGACCAAATCTATGCAGGCATCAATGGTGGCAGCGGTGAGACCATCAACATCGGCATCGTGCTGCCCTTCCAGCTTCACAAGGCCGACCCGCCGCGTCAAGCGCTGCTCTA
>Ga0065709_1029694_pt1 | contig 13967 bp, 11 predicted proteins | sample Hoacrofraction14_2_FD_59096 | JGI IMG/M metagenome (GOLD analysis project Ga0065709, IMG submission 59096) | Hoatzin crop microbial communities from Cojedes, Venezuela, sample from fiber fraction 14 v1 | ecosystem: Host-associated > Birds > Digestive system > Esophagus > Crop | place: Venezuela...
CACTGTTACCGATAAGACAGCCAAGTATTATATGTATGATACATTGTCTTCCTTCGGCGATCAGATCTATGTAAGAGGAAACTCCGATAAATCTTCCAGTTCTGGAGACATTCATAACATTCAAACTGCCCTTAACAAACTCGCAGATAAAGTCAAGAAAAATAGCACTGGAACTCTGCCGACGATTGTCGTAGACGGAATTTTTGGCCCTAATACTGAAACTGCTGTTAAAAAGGCCCAAAGCTATATGGGATGTACAGCAGATGGTAAAGTCGGGCCCCACACAAAGGCAAGACTTTATTACTGCGCATACGACCAGGGCGGATGGCCGCTCGCAGAAAACGCCTAACTTTAACCCTGCCGTGGCGTTATGATACGCTACGGCGGGGTTTTATTTAAAATTGATCCGCATAAGGGATCTGCTCAGCCGCAGTGCTGCCGTTCTTTTCCACGCGCAACACTTCACCGGTTTCCGCGTTCAGATCAACCACACCGCTGTGATAATTTTCATCGTTCACCATCCAAAAGATCACCCGCCAGACTGCCCCGTTTTCCTCATTCACAAAGAAAGAATAATGGTCCTCTCCGGCCTGAAGATTTTCTTCAGCCACGCCAAACTTTTCTGCCGTTGCCTTCAGCGCGATTTCATAAGCATCTTCCTGCGGAATCGCATCATCCGTCGGCATGCAGAATCCATATGACGCAATCACATGCAGCTCGAGATCGCTATGAACCACCTCTTCGTTTTCCTCTGCCTGCGCCAGCAACTCCGGCAATTCCTCCGCGAATGCCACCTTCTCTTCCAATGTCCAGCTGGCGAAATCACCTCGTTCCGACCACAATGAAACATAATATGCTTCCAAACCTCCATCAAGCCGTTCGTGTGTCCGGCAGGATGTCACTTTGCCGCTCGTAATATACACGGAATAAGAAGTGTTTTTCGTTTCAATTCCAAGCGCCCACTGTCCCGCCTGATGATTTTCCTCCTGTGCCATGTAATTCAGCGTGATGGTCGCCTCCTCCGGCTGTTCGTAATAAGCTTCAATGTGCGCCATGGCCAGCCGGCCCGCTTCATCCTCGCTGATTTCATTTTCTCCCGGGATCAAATTGAAACAATATTCCAATTCTCCCAGTTCCACCATCGCCTGATCAAACTCGGCTTTACACTGAACCGACCAGTTTGCGATCCTGTCCCCAAACAGGCTCACACAGAGATCAGATGCAAAGTCGTACCGGTAAATCGTCTCATCGTCCGCAAATTCAACCACTACATCATATCCCTTTGAGTACAAGGCCGCAATCACCGCGTCTGCCTCCGCCTCCGCTAGCGTTTCGGAGGAATACGACGCAAGCAACGCCTTCGCATCACTCAAAAATACGGAAAATTTCGCTTCGGTTTCCGCATTTGCCGGATTCGTCACGATATACCGGCTGTTCGTTTCCGCACAGGAAAGCGCGCAAATCATAAGGCAGCCGGCCAACACCATCAGCAGAGGCAGAATTTTCTTTAACTGAATTAATTTCATCCAAATTTCCCTTCTTCCAAATTGATGTTTCTAAAAGCAATTCTGCAATCATCAGACCTTTACCGCAGCATTAATACCAATATGCATAATACTCCTCATACCCGCTGAATCCGTCTCGGGTCAAGTAAATATACTCTCCATCTGTTTTTTAACCGATAATCAATTTTCGCATGGAGCCGCCCTCGCTCTGTGAGCTCTGATTGATGGCCCCCACGAATGCGTAATAAGAATATTCATTCTCAAAACTGCCTCCCGCCTGCACATTCTCGTTGCGAACGAATCCCTGAATCTGATCTCCCAGCCGAACAAGCGACCACTCGCTGCCTTCCTCCAATACCTTCACCGGAATATTTTCAAAAATGGTCCCTAATTCTTCGGCATCCTCTGTTAATTCAGCGATTCGAAGAAAACGTTCCCCCGCATCATCCTCCAAAATCATCGGGAGCACTGTTCCGACAGGAACCTCTCCTGCAACAACCTCATACCCGTCCGTCGGATCACCATAAATCATACCGGTGCCATCCCATGCTTGTGAAGCGGTACTGAGAATCATCAGCACGCTAGCGATTATTATCCACACCCGTTTCATTTATATCCTCCATTAAATATTACATTTCTCTTACTACGAGGATCGCCCATAATTTTGGATAAGATAATTTCATAATGGCTTTTTCTTCGGAAGATCCTTTCTCCAGCTCGGCAAAAACCCGTATACATGTCCTCCTTTATCATCTTTATGATAAGTTATTACATTAACCCCTTGCCCTATGAAATCTATATCTGCAGGAATAACATTCAGATTATCCACTATAATCACCTGACCTTCTCCCTGATGATTAAGAAAATAATGATAAAGTCCGTTCTTGATTGATTCTCCATCGAAAGCTTCTTCGTTTTCATCAAAGCCCAAAAGTGGTGTATCAATCATCAAAAACCCCGGCTTAATAAACACCCCATCCTTATTGAAATATTCGTAGAGCATCAAGGCAACAACCGAATTAAGGAATGAGCGATACCCCTTTCCTTGATCCTCAGATTTCGGAACGCCATCCATGAGAATATCAAATGTCGTAAAATCCCAACTGGCATAACCAATCGATCGATAGTTGCTTTCTTTTAGGATTTTGTTGAGAATTACATTGAACCCGGTACCAACCTTCTCTTTAAACTCCTGTTTAGCATGATAAAGTGGCGGGTTCTTCTTCTTTTTTAATTCAGCGACTTTCTTCTCGCCCAGAACCGCCAACTGATCGTTAACAAAATCAATACTGCTTTGTAAAGTTGTATAGTCTTTAAAAAGCTGAAGTTCAAAACGATAAGTCTGAATCTCTTGATTCTTTTCAGCAAGAGTATGATTTATATCTATCCTACGCTCCTGTAACTCTTTAATATTTCCTTGAATTGTCTCTTGCTCAACTCGAACACTGTTTTCAGTAGCAACAATCACTGCAAGTTCAGATGCAATTCTCCGAATCTCTGCACTGATAGCTTCGCCATAACCGTCATCTTCATCAATATGAAATTTCCCTCCGCAAAACGGACAAATACCATTTGAAGGTAAATCTTTAACTGCCTGCTCACCTTTTGAAATAAAATCCAGCCTTTGCAAATCAGCTTTATATTGACTTATCAATGATTCGTACCGATCTAAAAGCAAACGGCAATTTGCGTCTCCCTGTTGGTACTCAGCCAATTCCCTTACGATAGCCATATTTTCTTCAACAATATCTTTAATTTCCCGTTGGACTTCCTGAATATGAAACGACAAATCTTGCATCTCTTTCCCTGCATCTTTTTCTTCCAGTTCTTCCAACTGCATGATATAACTGACACGCTTTTCCGTTAACAAAGCCACCTGTTCGTCTATATAATCCACAACCGCCTTCTTTTTTGCAGTTGCCACTTCCGGCTTCATAATTTCAGCAATTCCCTTTTTGTAGTCACCGGTAAGCAAGAAATACAATGAAGCAATCAAAGGCGTCTCATATCGAGTGTCTTTAATTACAATTGACTCCGATTTGTCAATTTCATTTTCGTCAACAAAAAATACATTTGCAATATTTGTCCACGACATACGTTCTCTCGCATATCTCGCCGTTTGGGGGACCATAATAGTCTCGTCAAGTCCAATAATACGCAGCCACAGGTCATTCAAATATCTTGAATTTTTTCTTTTGTAATTCGTATCATATTCCCCGTTTTCAACCTCATCACTATCAGCTTCAACCGTCGCTTTCTCTTCATCAAGTTTTCTCGATATTGTGATTCTTCCATAACGCTCTGTTATAAAAGTCCCTTCAATATCAGTATAGCCCGTCAGCGGTGAATATGGCCGCGTATCTGAGCTAAAAAGATAGTAAATGCACTTGAGTATCCATGTTTTTCCGGTGTTAGACCTTCCCTGAATTATGTTCAGTCCATCCGTGAAGGTTACAACACCGTCAATCTTTCCAGCTCCGGATACACGTAATTTTTGAATCATAAACTTTTGCATCCTTACGTCTCCTTGGGTTCTATGGCTTCGCTGCTAATATATTCTAATACATCCGCGTCCGAATAGCTCGAAAACTTTTTGCATACTATCTTGGCACCAATAATATATGCCCTTGCATAAGGCGATTGTATATTTTGAACTATCGCCCGCCCACGTTCATTGATACTATACAGGAATCCCTGATCTGTACGCTCTACATTTAAATAATCATTTCTAACCGAAATCTTTACAGCCTCGGCTATTTTTTCTCGTTTATTTGTGAATTCAGCGAATCCGAATTCATTATCTCCATGTAGATTTTTATCAAGCACCTTGCACATCTTTCCGTAAATACACATAAAGTCAAACGCCACAATTCTGTCTGCATTCACCGGCACACTCAGCGTATCTGCAAGAAGTAAAACCCTTAACATGTTCTCAAAGGCTGTATTAAAAACCTTACTCCGCATATGGATCCACCCACGATGTAATCGTCTTATCATTCACCAAAATGTGAACTATTCCAAGCCTTTCTAAATTTCCGATAAGATTTTTTATCAATGACAACTTCGACTTTGTCAATTGAATATCGGAGACTTTTTTCAACACTTCTAACAGCCGTCTATATCCATTTTCGTAGTCATCAAAGTATGTAGCTTTTACGCCATCAAATGCATCTGCCTTAAGTATGTCAAACTGGTTTTCACCATCTTCATATACTTCACTGATGGATCTTTGTATGCTCTCCGCACTTAGGTACGCCTTGCGCTGGTCATAAAAATTTGTTTGATACTTCTTAGGAAGCGTCGGAATACTATCTGCCGTAATCTCATCTCGTGATAAAGCTTCTGCATATGCATCGCACAAAGCTGAGATATAATTTGCCTCAAAATCATAAATTTGAGCATCGCTTAACTTAATGGGCAGTTCAATAACATCTCCATCAATGAAAAGCTTTCCATTTTCACAATAGATTCTGTTGTCTGCAAGATTCTTTATGCTCGGCCTTGGTTCATGAATAGTCAAGACAATGTCAACATCATGAATACCCTTGGATAATCCATGAAATATTTGATTTAAAATATCTTGAACTGCGGATCCGAGTTCATCTATCTCGACTACAAGACCCCTGTTCGCCAAAAACTGTTGCAGGTGTTCTTTGTCCGCATCATAGAGATTATCAATCTCTTCAGCAAAATCTTGACCATCATAACGACTACATATCAAACCTGCTCGTGCTTTTGATATGTACCTTTTCCCTTGGAGAATCTGATTAAGCATGTTTAAAGAGATCTTTCTCGCGAGAGGATTAAACTCGCCAATTAACTCCATTCTCTCTTCTTCTTCAGTCATTGGATCGCGCAAAGTGTCTCCAACAAGTGCTACAACAAAATCTCCGCCGCGACCAGTCGGATCCATATATGTCTTAAGCTCACCGACAATTTCGTGAAAGTACACTCCACTCCTCCTTTTGACCTTTTAAGTCAAACCACGGTCATCGGCAGTCATAATTCCAAAAGTCAAATTTTGTACAATAATGATGTCAATTGATGACCGCCAAGACCTTGCTCTTGATTTTAGCATGAATTTCAGCGAAATTCAATGATTCAAGGCCCTCCGCTAATGCTCATTTTGCAATCTCAGCATCATCTTTTGACACATCCTGAGCACGATAAAAACTGCTCACCGCCATTCCGGTTCACCTCAAGTACACGGGTGGCTCGAACCGACATGACGGTCACAACTGTATCACACCAACCCACGAGCGAGGTTGATTAACTGAAACGAAGTTTACTTTTGCTCTAAATGGCCGACTGTGCCTTTTCCCATGTTCAAACTCCGTTTCACAAAAAAACGAAAGGAATCATACTAATGACAAAAAGTGCAGCAGAACATTTCTATCCACTTCTTGACCCGGTGATTCCCTCCAAGATCGCCCACGAGTATAACAACCAAATAGCAAACGGCGCTGTGTACACCGAGGAGAAGAAAAGCCCAGGATTCCAAAGACAAAACACAGAACACGCTGATCAATGCCGTGAAAGCGCAACTGAACGAAGGAGGTCGATAATCGTGAACGCGAAAGAATATCTAAGTCAGGCCCGGATGCTCGAACAGCGAATCAACGCAAAACTGGACCGGGTCAGTCGACTTCGTGCCTTGACGCAAAAGGTCACAGTCACCATGAACGATGACCCGGTCAGCCACACGCGGAACGTGACGTCCCTGCAGGATCAGATCATCCGCCTGATGGAGGCAGAGGAGTCACTGAACCGGCAGATCGACATGCTGGTGGATTTCAAAGCGGAAGTCCAGGAAGTGCTGGAACTGATCGATGATGAAGACGACAAGCTGGTTCTGGAACTCCATTACCTGTGCTTCCGCAGCTGGGAGGAGATCGCCGAGGTGATGAACTATCACGTCCGGTCGATCTACCGAATTCACGGTCAGGCGCTTCAAAAGCTGAACACCATCCTTGCAAGCGACGAATATACACAGATTCACGCGAAACATGTCAGCAAATGTCAGTAGAGGATAGTAAATGTCATGTTGTGACAGGCCTACCCCTTGTGATATAGTAGACTTGCCGAAATGGACAGAGGGCCTCGCGGGCGCAACACCCGCGAGGCCTTTTCTATGCCCGTTTTGACACCAAGTGCTAAAAGCTGGCCAACGATAAAGCACAATATTATAACGATAGGAGTTAAAAATATGAGCAATTGGATTACTGGTATTGTCAGCGGCGGCAAGCTTTATTGTCGTAAGTCCCCAAGCGCAAATGCGGCTTATTGGGGAAGGTTCAACGATGGTCAAACCATCCCGGTAAAAGTCTACAATGACACCTGGTTTGAAACGTATTGGGATGATAACACATCTAAGGTCGGATATGTTATGCGGACGTACATTGACGCAGCTACTCATCCTGATATTTCTATGACTTATAATGTAGATAATGCGGTGAATTATGCGCTTAGCCATTCTACACAAAATAGTTCTGGCGCAGATCCCAAGAGAAATACCACCTTTGGCAACGCAACAACAAATGATTGCGCGAATTTTGTCAGTCAATGTCTTTGCGCTGGAGGCCTGCCCATGTTTAATGGCTGGTCGTATAAACTGGACGGGATACCTGCCGGATGGAATAGTAAGTCCAAGTGGAAACTGACTTACAGCGGATGCCAAAAACTCTTGGGAAAAAATCGCATTTACCAGATCACCGATGTCACTAAGGCAAAAAAAGGAGATATCATTTATACCTATGATTCCTCTAAAGCTAAAGGTTATCAGTACACTCACGTAACAATTGCGGTTGATAATTATAGCAGTTCAATCGGTGGCTGCCATGTTTGCGGACACAGTGTAAATCAGAATAAAGCAGAAAAAGCCCTGAAATCAAGCAAAGTTCGTATATACCGTGTCAAATCAAGATTCGTTGTTGGCGGGAATGAAAAGCGTATTGATTTTTCTTCCTGTATCAACGGCGGAAATGGTGGCACAGTTATTAACGATACGTTCTGATACACAGTAAACATATGACACCGCGCAAATCAAAAGTTTAATTGACTATGATTTGCGCGGTGCTTCACTGTGATTGTTGAACGAATCCAATTTTACCTTCATAAATGACAAGCCACCAGTTCAATTCGGATTGGCAGTAAAATACGCTCTCCGATGCAGGAATGGTGCACAGCACAGAGGATGCAGTATTGGTTTTTGAGTAAACTAACGTATCTTCATCAAGACTGAAGATCTGCTCTTGTTTTACATAATCTTCAATGCAAATAGGAAAAGTGCTCATGTCAAAGCGTTCTACAGAAGTTTCAATAGAATAACCTTGCAGAACATACTTTAATGAATCAAGAGTTTGATAGGTTGCTTCATTTCTTTCTTTGTCAATATGTAAGAAAAAGCCATACAATGGCGAAAAAAATTGCATTTCAGGGTCGCTGTAAACGAAATCAGAAAAATAGCTGTCATTTCCAGTTTTCAGATATAGATCATATTGCCCGTCCAAAGGATGTGATGCGGGATGAAAAGAAAAGCAGAAATTTGCACCCCCGGTGGCTTCATCGTATGAATCGGCATCTACTGTAAATCCAGTTAAAAAGTACCCGTCCTTTTTGAGCGCGTTGCTGTTGGAAAGTTCAATTTTCCACTTATTATTTACTTTATGTAATAGTACCAAATCTAACTCTTCATCTTTATGCGCAACCACCGGGAACCACGCGGTTGACTTAAACCATTTTTCTTTATAAATGTTTTTTCCCGCAATTTCACTATCCGAAGGTTGAAAAAATTCCCATGAAGCGTATTCTGATTTCTTTAAAACCTTGATAATGGCTTTGTTCGTCAGCTTTTTGCAACTTTCAAATTCCTTAATGGTTTCATCTCCCAAGGCAACCGAAGCCGACACCAAACAGAGAGCAACGAACAACCACATAACAAAGCGCTTCATAATCCCACCCCCAAAAAAGTTTCGTCTTGCATAAGACATTTTACAATCATAAAACGATTCACGCAACCTTTCTCATCAGCACTCAGCATCGGGATGGCTCCACGCAGAAGGATGTATTCCGCACCGGCGTCACTGTTTATCTCAAGCTTTTCACCAACGCCCCGATATCGTCATTGATACAAATCGCCTTCTCCCGAATCTCCTCCGGCACATAGGTCTCCCCCTTGTTCAGGCACACATAGATCGCGTTCGGTCACTCGTTGGTCATGCGCCAGAAAGCAAATTTGATAATGGTCGGTCGTAAAAAGTAGCAACCACCAAATTTACTCATCACAACAACAAAAGGAATGAGCTTACAACAATGAATTTCTTCATTCCAATCAATATCACACAACAGGACAAAACAGAGCACAATACTCTCCATTCCGAGTTTTTGACTACCGTCCTCAAAATTTCTTTTATTCTCGAATGGTGATTTTCGTTTCTGTCCAATACATTTAACTTTTTAAACTTGCCTTTTCTCCTTGAAATTCCTCATTTTGCTCCGAGAAAACATTTGTCTGTTTTGCCGAAAATTGTAGAAACCTATCTCACCTCTTCAAAAATCTGACTACCGTTTTGACTACCGGCAGGTCGTCAAAAGGGGGTTTTTCGTCATTTTTGAACTTTTCGCCCGGACATAAAAAAGCCCCGGAAGCCTTGAATTCTCGGCTTCCGGGGAGTACGCCCGGCAGGATTCGAACCTGTGACCTTCAGAGTCGGAGTCTGACACTCTATCCAACTGAGCTACGAGCGCTCAACGGGAAGTATCTTATCATACTCCCCCTTGAAAGTCAATCGTTTTTTGCCTCGTCCCAGACCACGTATTCGCCCTTCGCCGCAGCGAACGGGCCCGGCAGCACCGCCATGCCACGGTGATCTCCAAAGTAGTCCCGGGTGAAGTCGATCGGCGTTCCGTCCGGGTTTTCAAACCGCTCATCCGGCTCAAATGCCTTCCCGAGCCCTTCCGTCGTCACGGCCGCGGCCGTAAACCCGTCCAGCAGCTCGTACGCGTTCGTCTTCAGGATCCACTTTCCGTCCTTCTCCTCAAGGGTGAATTCCGCGCCGTCCGCCCGGCACCCGGTGCTCTCGTGTTTGCTCACCGTCGCGCCGTCATAGTACGCGTTCCCGCCGACCCACGCCGGCAGATGCCCGAAGTGATAGGTCTCCAAATCGCCCATCCGCGCGGTCGGGTTGTCCAGATCGAAGTTCGCGATCCACTCCTCAAAGCTCGGGAAGATATCGAACGGTGCCGTCCCGGCTACCTCGTACTCGTGCGCCACGGGCTCCCAGTCCGGATGCGCGATGGGATAATGCTGCGCGATGATATTGTTGTACACGCGGTCGTCCCCGTGCAGGATGGTCATGAAGCCGGCGACCTCCGTCCGGTGACGGATGTGATACGGGGTATACCGCGGCTCGCGCTGCCCGTTCACCACGCTGTCCACGCCGGAGTTGATCAGGCTGAACGCGCCCAGCATCAGATTATGCACCGCCGCGATCCCCTCGCTGGGGATGGTGATGTTCGTCCTGCTCATCATGATGTTATGGTCAATCAGCGTCGGACCGTGACCCACCTCAATGAACACATCCGTATTGAACATCGCGCCCCGCGCCTGCTCTACGCCTTCCGGCCGCATGTTGTCGTGGAACAGGTTCGCCGTCACCCGCGCGCCCTGCGCTTCCCAGTCCAGCCACACGCCCTGAATGCAGTTATGGATATGATTCCGGCGGATGATCACGTCAATCGCCGCGTGCAGCTTGATGCCCGCGGTCTCCGCGCCGCCCAGCTGGCTGGATGTGCAAATGTCGTGAATGTGGCAGTCCTCAATCACGGAGAACACCGCGCCCATCCGGCCGACAATGCCGGTCTGCCCGCAGTGATGCACCTCGCACCGGCGGACGATGTGGCTGCCGACCTTTTCCTTCAGCCACCCGTGATACTGCCCGCGGCACACCGCGTCGCGCTCCATCTGCGTCGGGCTCTTGACATGATACTTCGTATAGTACATGTCGTTCTCCGGATCCATGTATTTTCCGAGACTGATGCCGCAGCACCGGCTGTTGCAGATTTCGCAGTCCTCAATGATCCATCCCCGGCTCCAGTGCGGGCCGATCAGCCCGTCCTGATACGCGGCCGGCGGCGCCCATGTCGTGGCCGCCATGTCCATCTTAAAACCGCTCACGGTGATGCAGTCAATCCCGTTTTCCTCCGGCATAAAGCAATTCCGGCGCACCGCGATCTCCACGTTTTCCTTGTTCGGGTCCAGGCCGCGGAAATTCGCGTACAGCACGGTCTCATTCCCGTCCTGCTCGCAGTACCACTTCCACGCGGAATCCTCGCCTTCCCAGCTGCAGGGATCCTGTTCCCCCGCCTTGCACTCGTCGAGCGTCACGGTTTCGTACATCATCTTCCCGTTCAGGAAAACGCTGCCCGTGTGCCGCACCGGCGCCGCGAAGTACCAGTCGCCGTACACCATGGTCGTATAGGGATTATAGTCCCCGAAAATCGCGTTGTTCACCCGCGCGGTCCACACATCCCCGTCCAGATGCTCCCATCCGTCCAGTTTCTCCGCGCCCGTGATGCGCGCGCCGCCCTTCACGGCGCTCCGGTAGGTAATCCGGTTTTCATCCGTCCCGGCATACCGGGGATGCACGCTCTCGCGGTACACGCCCGGCGCGACCCGCACCTCGTCCCCGGGCCGCGCGATCTTCGCCGCGTCATTCACATGCTTGAAGGGGCGCTTTTCACTGCCGTCCCCGTCCCGGTACGCGCCCGCGTCCACATAGTAAATCATCTTTCAATCCTCCGTATCAGAAATGATGTCCGCCGCCGCCATGCGAGAATCCACCGGAAGAGGTATGCACACCGCTGCCTCCGCCGCCGTGGTATCCTCCGCCTCCGCTCCGGCCGCCGCCACCGCCGCCCTGCGGCATGCGCACGCGGGTCACATCCTGCCGCAGGAAGGTCTTCTCATCCTGCGTCAGCGTCATCCGGCTCTGCGTCAGCTTGTTGAATTTATAGGTTTCCCGCCTCAGGGCGTATTTCCCGGACACAATCAGGATGATCACCGCGGTCACCAGTCCGCCGCACACGCCGGCCGCCGCGGTTTCCGACGCCGTCAGCTTGTTGTACAGCCCCGTCAGCCGCTCCCCGGTCGCCTCGTCGTAGCGGAAATGCCCTTCCTCGATGCCGCGGTTCAGGATATCTTCCAGCTTGTCCAGAACGCTCATGGCGGCATCGCCGTACCGGCGGTAATACAGATACGCGTCCGCGGTATCCAGCAGTTCCTCCAGCCGGTCGTCGGAGATGTAGTCAATCATCACCCCGGCGGTGGAAACATAGCTCACCCGGTTCCGCATATCAATCAGGTACAAAATGCCCGCGCGGTCCTCGCCCAGGCCGTACCCGTTGTCGTCATAAAAATCATCCGCCCAGTTCCGCGTTTCCTCCATGGACGAAGAATACGCGTTCTTCGGCACATCATATGTCGTCACGACCACCGCGTCCATGTCGTATTTTTCGCGGATTTCCTCAATCTTCTCTTCAATCTCCGCGATTTCATCGTCCGACAGCAATCCCGCATCGTCCACCACGGGCGCCGGCGCGCCGGTTTCCTCCGCGGTCTCTTCGGTATCCGCCGTCTCCGCGGTCTCCGTGGTCGTGTGCTTCAGCACCGATGTGTCAGCCAGTGTCGCCGCCGGCGCGACCAGCAGAATCAGGACCGCCAGCAGGGCCCATACGCGTTTTACCATATCCACGCGCCTCCCCCGCACATCAGGGCGAACACCGCCGCCCCGACCAGCAGGGCAACCGCAAACAGTTTCCCCCGGGCCAGCGGCAGCTTGCCGCAGATCTTCCCGTTCTGCCCGTTCATCATGTAGTAATAAATCTTGTTCTTCCCCTCATGATGGTATGTCAGCACCCACGCGGGCAAAAGCACATACTTCGTCCGGATCTCCTCCGTCCGGAAGGTAGTCTTCCCCTTCAGTCCGGCCAGATCCGTGTTCCGCGTGATCATGGACCGCACATAGCCTTCCGCTTCCTGCCGGGAGTCCTCCTGTGCCTCGTCCTTTGTCACGTCCCACTTTTCCGCCAGGAATCCGCTCAGATATCCGCTGGCGAATTTCTTCATTTTTTTGAGATCATAGGGATGAATCCCGTCGCTCAGCTTCCGGTCCACGCTCTTCAGGCCCTTGCGCACAATGTCACTGAAGCCCATCTCCGCCGTCCGCTGCAGGCGGTAATACCGCGTGGTCGTAATCAGCACATCCTTCGCCATCATGCTCGAGGAGGTATGCCCCTCCCCGTCAAACATGCCGGTCCCGTCCACGTCGGTCATCCAGTACGGATAATACACGCCGGAAAAGCATTCCAGCTGTGCCTCGGAGAAAAACCGCTTGTCCAGAAACCTCCGCTTTTTCAGGTACTCCCGGAACATTTCCCGGGCCTTTTCCTCATTGATCGCGAAGGGAATCATGCCGTCCGGGCGATACTCATAGTTCACGCGATCCGACAGCACCACCGGGCTGTGGCAATAGTAACACCGGGTCGCCGAGGTATTCTCGCCGACCACGATGCTCGCGCCGCAGTTGTCGCAGTGGTACTCCCTCAGGGCATCGGACCGTTTGTCTTCCTTCCGTGCCTCTTCCTCGCGCTTCGCGCTCTCCGCCTTCAGTTCGTCTTCCGAATACTCGCTTCCGCAGTACGGGCACACAAAGCGCCCGCGTTCGGCGCTGTATTCCAGATTGCCTCCGCACGCGGGACATTTAAATTGAATCGTCTCAGCCATTATTCTTCTCGTACAGGAATTTCTCCGGCAGCGTCACATGGAAATCCACGGCCAGCTTCCGGAAATCATCCGGGGTAATCGTCTGCCGCTTGTGATCGGTCATGCTCAGGGTCTTGACCAGAATCTCCGCCGCCTTCTCCACCGTGTGCATGAGGCCGAAGGTCAGGTCAAAGTCCTCGCCCGCGCAGAACATGCCGTGATGCGCCCAGATGGCCACATCATATTCTTCCATCAGTTTGCTCGTCGCCACGGCGATGTCCTTCCCGCCGGGCACCATCCACGGCACCACGCCGATGCCGCTCGGGAACACGACCGGGCATTCCGTCGCCATCTCCCACAGCTCCCGCGTGAACACCGTGTCTTCCAGCGGCAGCACGAAGGTCAGCGCGATCACGTTCGTCGTGTGCGCATGATAAATCACGCGGTAGGTTCCGCCGCTCACGCGCTTTTTCACCTCATGGTTCATCAGGTGGCTCGGAAATTCGCTCGTCGGCCGCGCGCCGTTCACGAGACCCCACACAATGCGATACTTCGTGCCCGTCTCGTCAATTTCGCAAATGCCGATGGATTCCTTCGGATAGTCCATCACATTGCGGAAATACTTGCCGCTTCCGGTCGTCAGGAAATACTCCCCGGCCAGTCCCGGCACTTCCGTCCCGATGTCCTGCCACTCGCGCGGC
>Ga0065709_1029695_pt1 | contig 13963 bp, 12 predicted proteins | sample Hoacrofraction14_2_FD_59096 | JGI IMG/M metagenome (GOLD analysis project Ga0065709, IMG submission 59096) | Hoatzin crop microbial communities from Cojedes, Venezuela, sample from fiber fraction 14 v1 | ecosystem: Host-associated > Birds > Digestive system > Esophagus > Crop | place: Venezuela...
GCCATGTGCGCCGAACTCATCTTCCGCGGCACCATCTTCCTGATCCGCCTCGCGCGGCGGCGGTGGGAGCCGTAACGAAAAAACAGCAGCCCGGCCATCCACTCGGCCGGGCTGCTGCTGGCATTTATCCCTGTTCGTCAATGTCTGCGCTTATCAGCTGTCTGATGCTGTTTTTTCTGCTTTTTCTGCTTCTTCTATTGCTTCTGCTTCTCCACCGGGCGATGCAATCTCCCTGACATACAGCACCTCGCCCCCGGCGATCTCCTCCATGATCCGGCCTGCATACTTCTTTCCTGTCTGAAAATACAGGATGTCATAGGCCTGCATAAAGTTATCGAACGATGCCAGCTGATCCGAAAACCGCCGGAACGCACGCGATGAAAGGCACCGTCCCTTCGGCTGATTCCCAAACACCGCCAGATCGATATCCGAGGATTCCGAACATACTTCCATTGTACTCGAACCAAACAAAATCACGCGGTCAATGTACTCACACTTCGAGGCTGCATCGATGATATTCGATATGTATTTCCCTTTAATCTCTGCAACTTTTATTTCCCTGCCGTCCGCTGCGGTCAGGTGAATCACCCTGCCCATAGCCATCCTCGCTCTTCGCGGCTCCGCCGCACGCGCCTGCGGCGCCTTCACAACCGCTCCAGCACCTTCCCGCACGCGTCGAGCCCGTCGTGCAGCACGAGCGCGCGCAGCAGGCTGACCGCCGCCTTCTGGCTCACGGGGAAATGTCCTTCACTCAGCACCCCCAGCCGCCCGTTCCCGGCGATCCCCGGCAGATACCGCGCGGCGCTCTCGCGGATGAAAGCCGTCAGCTCCTCCATCTGCGCGGCGTCAGCGCCCCGCCCCAGGTCAAAGTAACAGGTCGCCAGGATCCGCAGCGCAAACAGCTCGTAATTTTCCTGCTTCTCCCGCGTCCACGCATCGCGGCCCTCGCCGCTCTTCCACGCCTCCACCTTCTCGAAGGTCTCCGTCAGCCCGCGGTACGGAAGACTGTGGCTGCGCAGCCCGCGGAACGTATGCCGCGCCGAGTCCGCGTGCTGCACATAGTAGTAGCCGCTCGCCGGGTGCACCGCCGTGCGCTGCGCGAGCGCCGCGCTCAGCAGCGAGACCGGCATGTCCTCGCCGCGCTCGCCCTCCGTGAAGCGGATCGCAAACCGCTCCCAGAAATCGCGCCGGTACAGATGCGAGCACACCGCCGAGATCCGCATCAGCCACTCCGCCGCATGGTCCGCCTCCGGCACCAGCCGCCGGATCACGCGCCCGTCCTCGTCGCACATGGTCAGCCCCGTGAGCGTCACCTCCGCCTGCGCTTCCTCCGCCGTCTCCGCGAGCCCCCGCAGATACCCGCGCCCCAGCCGGTCGTCCGCATCCGCAAATGCCAGATACTTCCCCCGCGCCAGCTCCAGTCCTGCATTCCGTGCTGCGGCCGTCCCGGCATTCTCCTGAAAGACGGGCCGCACCCGCGCATCATGCGATGCCGCCCGCCGCAGCAGCACATCCGTCCCGTCCGTACTCCCGTCATCCACCGCGATAATCTCCAACTCCGCCCCACCCGGAAGCTCCTGCCGCAAAACCGAGCGCAGGCAAGGCAGGATCGTCTTCGCGCCGTTATACACAGGAATGATCACAGAGATAAGCGGCGCCCCGTCCGCGGCATTCGTCACCGCATTGACCGCCGTCGTTTTGTCTTCCGTCACGCGCATCTTTCTCACCTCACACGCGGCTGACCCGCTCGTTGGTCTGATAGAAGTGTTCGATCAGCCGCGCGATGCCTTCGGGCCAGAACTTGCGGAACATGTACAGGTCCTCTTCCTTGCGCTTCTCGGCCTCCAGCAGGCGGTTCGTCGTCGAGGCGCTGTGCACGCGGTGCAGCATCAGCGCGCGGGGGATGTAGACGAAGCTCCCCTGCTGCCGCGACAGCTCCTCCCAGGCCTGCCAGTCGATGTTGCTCTTCATGTTGCCGCGGAACAGGCCGCGCCCCTCCGGCAGCCGCGCCTTCACCAGCGTCACCGCCGGGCAGCAGATCGCCGACCCCATCGAAAGGATCCGCCGCCGCACAAAGCGGCTCTCCGCACACCCCGGAAACCGCAGCGGCGCCAGCATCAGCCGCTTCACCCGCAGCAGCCGGTTATCCCGCACGACACGGAACCGCGGCGCCGCCGCGCCGGAGCGCGCTGCTGCACCCACCTTTTCGGCCGGCTGTGCGTCCCTGTTATTCTCTCCACCGTTCTGCGTCCCGGCGCTGCCGACCTCTGCGCTGCCCTTCTGCGCCCCGGCGCTGCCGACGTTACCGGCGCCCTTCGGCGCCCCGGCGGTGCCGGCGGTCTCGCGCAGCTCGTTGTAGTCCGTAAATATAAGCAGCGGCCGGCGGCTCTTTGCATACGCCCGCGCCACCGCCCGCGAATAGTCTTCCGTGTAGATGTCATCCTGATGCGCCAGCGTCACCAGCTCGGTGTCCGCCTGCGCCAAGGCAAAGTTCCAGTCCGCCGCGATCTCCGGCTCGCCGCCGCGGATGCGCAGCTCCACACCGTAGTTCTCCGCCGTCCGCCGCAGGAACTCACTGTCCTGCGCCGCCGCCAGGATCACGTTCGAGCGCCAGTGCTGCTTCTCCAGCGAATCCAGGCACCGCGTCAGATACGGACTCTCGCCGTACGCACAGACCACGAAGGTGTGCAGGTTTCGTATATCCTTCCCCATAATCCTGTCTCCAACCAGGCAGGCGGCAAACCCGCCTCCCGCTCACCGCCGCCCATCGCCGCGGCTTTCGCTCACGCCTGCGCGCCGCTCTCGCCTGCGTCCTCCTCGGCCACGGCCCCGTCGGCGCCGCTCTCGTCCGCGTCTTCCTCGGCCACGGCCCCGTCGGCGCCGCTCTCTCCCTTGCGGTGCGAGCGCAGGGCGAGCTCGGCGGAGAGGACCGACACCTTCTCCTCGAGCAGCGACACCTGCATCGCCAGCGTGAAGACCTTCTCGAGCAGGAGCCCGATCACGATCATCCAGACCAGGTTCGCCGGCGACAGGATCCCGAACAGATTGCACAGATGATAGACGATCTGCGGAAACAGCGCCATCAGCAGCATGATCGCCGCGAACACCGTCCAGAAGATCGCGTCCTCCATCTTCACGCGCAGCTTCCGCACGCGGTGCAGAATCCAGATCACCAGACTGACCGCCGCCACGATCAGCAGCATTCTCAACGTAGTACTCATGTCAGACCTCCGGCCGCTTCTTCCTCACCCACTGAAACACGAACATCGAAAATGTCATCTTCAGCATATACCAGATCGATCCCTTGAAATCGAGGTAGCTGCGGCCGCCGATGCGCTCATGCATCTCCACCTGAACCTCCTCGATCTTCACCCCGCTGTTCAGCAGATACGCGAGCGTGTCCGGCTCCGGGCTGTAGTGGATGTCGTAGGCAAACTGCTTGATCATCTTCTTGTTGAAGAGCCGCATGCCGCTCGTAACATCGCGCACGACCTTGCCGCCCGTGGTCAGGAAGATCGACAGCTCCAGGAAGTTGCTGCCGAGCATGCGCATCGTGCGCGGCTTCTTCCCGTCGACAAAGCGCGAGCCGATCACGATGTCGCACCCCGTCTCCTCCATCCGCTTCATGAGATCCCCAATGTAGCGCGGGTCATGCTGCCCGTCGCCGTCAAGCTGCAGCGCCAGGTCATAGCCGTAGCGGCTCGCGTAGCGCATGCCCGCCTTGATCGCGCCCGACAGCCCGACATTGACCGGCAGATCCAGCAGATTGTAGCCGTGCCGCGCGCAGATCTTGCGCGTCGCGTCGGTGGAGCCGTCGTTGATCACCACATAATCATACTGCGGATAATGCGCGATCAGCTCCTCCACGACCTGCTCGATGCAGGCCGACTCGTTATAGGCCGGGATCATAATGAGCAGCCGGCCGCGGCCCCGCGTGCTGTCCGCCTCCGCCGCTCCCTTACCGTTCTTTTTCTTCACGTCCAGTCCTCTCCGTACCCATCATCACACAGCGTCAAACCGCACACGCCGCGACCCGGTTCTCTCTCACACCGCCGCCTGCAGCACCGCCACCGCCTCCTCCGGCGTGATCGTGCCGTCGGCCACCTGCGCCTGCAGATCCAGGTTGTTGAGCTGCGCGACGAATTCCAGTCCGCCGAAGCCGCCCCACTCATTTTCGATGACACGGTAGAGCTGGCAGTCGCCCACATTCTGCGTCACGAAGACACTGTCCGCCGGCCAGCCCCCGACCGGCGTCACTTCCTTGAGGGCGGTGCGGAGGTACTTGTCCGACTTGTAGATCCAGACATAGGTGTAATTGCCATTTTCAATGAGCTGGTAGAGCTCGTTGATCGACGGATAGTCGAACTGCGCGATGCGCACCATCGAGCCCTGCTCGTTGAAGCACCAGGGCTCCGACAGGTAATTGCTGACCTGATTGCCCAGGCAGTAGAGCGCCACATTCTGCGGGAACTCATTGTCCGTCGACTGGTTGATGAAGTAGACGCGGTCCTCCGGCCCGATGATCGACGCGATCGCCTCCGCCTCGCGCGCGGTCTCCTGAATATCGACGCTGTTGCGCACATCCTGCGAGTTGAGCGCCGAGGAATTCCAGATGAACGCCTTGTTGAAGCCCGAGAGGAAGAACAGCCCCAGCGCCACGAGCAGATACTTGCTCACGGTGCGCTGCATCGGCCAGTCCGTCTCCGCCTGCGGGCGCAGCATCAGCGTCAGCACCGGGATCACCTGGAACAGCGCGATGATCGTCAGATACCGCCGCACGCCGACGACATCCTCCGCCTCCTCCGCCGTAAACATCGTGATGAACGACACATACAGGACGCCTAAGTAGATCACCGTGCAAATGGCAAAGAAGAAGGCCCGCCAGCCATTTTCCCGCTCCTTCTTATACAGCCGCCCGTTGATGTGCAGCAGCACCAGGCACACCGCGCAGGTCATCAGGATCGTCACCTCGCGGTTCGAGCGGGTCGACAGCGCGCGCGCGAAGACCGCAGTCAGCAGCGCGCTGAAGGTCAGATAATTCTTCTCCGCGCCGAACTGCGCGACGCTCTCGAGGCGCCACGCGAGCTCCTCGTTCATGCCGCGCACCGTCTCGATGAAGGCGCCGCTGTGCACATAGAGATACAGCGCGCCGGTCACGATCAGCAGCACGAGCACCAGGATCACCGCGAAGCGGATCACGCCCAGCCGCCCGCGCCGGCTCTGAAGGCGCCCGCTCTCCACGATCAGCCGCTCGCTCAGCGCAAATGCCAGCACGAACAGCGCCATCAGCGCGCCCACATAGGACTTGATACTGATGAGCGTGAGCGACCCCGCCGCCAGGATCAGCACCGTGCGCAGCAGCGCCGGTCTGTCCGGGTCGAGGCGCCTGACGCCCTGTCCCCCGCGCCCGCGGCTCAGCCACCAGCCCGCAAGGCCCCCGGCCCACGCCGCGCACGGCATATCCACATACAGATTCTTGTAGCCGTAGAGGTACATCGTGTAGATCGACGCGAAGATGACCAGGCTGTAGAGCAGCACCTGCTTCCCGTCCTTCCTGCGGTACCCCGCAAATGGCAGCAGCAGTCCGATCCAGGTCATCAGAAACGCGCTCGAGTACATCAGCCCCTCGTCAAATCCCGCCATCTCCTGGAAATACAGCTGGAACAGGCTCGCGCCGCAGGCGTACTTCCCGGTCGGGAACTGCGACCAGTCGATCAGGCTGTTGTTCGTGTACATCGTCTTGACGGCGAGCGCGTACTGGTGCAGCTCGTCGACGTTCTGGATGAAGTCCCCGCGGAAGGCGGCGTGGCAGTAGATCAGCCCGGCGGCGATCGCCAGACATGCCGGCGCCAGAAACAGGCCGGCATCTCGCCCGCCCCGGCGGAGGAGCCACAGCGCCCAGCCGGCGATGCCGAGGAGCGCGAGCGCGATCAGCGCGTACAGGAAACTCCCGAGCCGCCCGCTCACTTCCATCAGGAGCATGATCAGCGGCACGGCCAGGAACATGCCCTCCGTCAGGTTTGTCTTCAGGAGCGCGCAGAATACCAGCGCGCAGCCCACCATCACCAGGATCGCAAGCATCAGCATGATCGGATTCATGCGTCCGTCCTCCTTATCTGCAGTGCCGGCGGATGCGCTCCGCGATCCGCTCCGTTGCGTGTCCGTCACAGGACGCCATATATTTCTCCAGAAATGCCGCAGCGCGCTCATCTGCCGTTGCGCTGCACACCGCTGCACTCAGTTCCGTCTCCGTCGTTACCAGCGCAGCCGGGATTTCTTCCACGTCCAGATAAAAGCCGCGCTTCTCGCGATACTCAGCGAGATCCGGCACAAACAACACAAGCGGCCGGTTAAGAAGCAGGTACTCAAAAATTAATGAGGAATAATCTGCAATCAATACATCGGTCACCATGCACAGCTGCGCCGTGGTAAGCGGCTGATCTTTGCACATGTGCGGATGCAGGCTCGCGATCACGAACCAGTCCTCGCCGAGCTGCCGCTGCAGGGCCTGCAGGTCGAGCGGCGGGAGCGTCGGTTCACCGGCATTGCCGCGGAAGGTCGGGGCCCAGAGGACGACCTTCTTCCGGCCGAGCACGCCGGGATACGCTTCCTCGAAGGCGCGGCGGCAGGCCTCGCGCCAGGCCGGCGAGAAATACCGGTCGGTGCGGCTGACACCCAGCGCCTCGATGTGCTCCTCCGGCAGCCGCATCGCGCCCGCAAACGGCGCGCGGCACGCCGGCGCGCTGACCGTCACGAGCGAGGTGTTGCGGTAGACATGCCCGTGATAGTGCGCCGGGATATCGTCCGGCGCGTCGTAGCCGAATTTCTTGAAGGCGCCGCACGCGTGCCACAGCTGCACCACCAGCGTCTCCTCCCGCCGCCGGCACGACGCCGCCGGCAGAAAATTGTCGCAGATCACGACACAGGAGGCCCGCGCATACAGCCGCATAAACGTCATCATATGCCGCCAGATCGCCCCCGCCGGCGCCGTGCCGTAATCGAGGTACAGCTGCTCGATGTGCAAAGGTATTGCCGCGTCCGCCCCGGCCCCGCCTGTGAGCGCCGCGGCGAGCAGTGCCATGCTCTCGGGCAGCTCATTGTGATGCGCGTCCGCGAAGACCACGAGCCCCGGCTCGACCGCACCGCGGCTGTGCAGCCGGTAGACCAGCGGCAGTATGCCGTTCTGGATCAGCATCTTAATCTGCTGCCGCAGCGCCAGTTTCACGCTCATGACTGCCCCTCCCGCTGACAAAGCCGGCTCAGAACTCCAGCTCCGGATTGCTGTTGTCCTCGGCCGTCTTCACCCGGCCGGCGATGGCGTCGGCGAGCGGGTCGGAGAAGGCCTTGCGGCCGAGCATCCGCCGCGACAGCTGCATGGCTTCCGTGATGCATTCATCCATCGACAGGTTTCGATACGTGCCGAGGCGGCCGGCGAAGACCACCTTCTTAAGTTTCGCGGCGTCGGCCTCGTACAGCGCGAGGCGCCGGAGACTCTCCTCGTCGCGCACTGCGCCGAATCGCGTCTTGTCCCGCGTCCACGGCTCGCTCAGCTGCTTGGTGATGATCGTCGCCGGGCTCTTCACCCCTTCAAAATGCTTGTGCTCGATGATCCGCGAGAAGTTCCGCTCCTCGCCGGTATACTCCACGAGCGCACAGCCCTGATACGATTCCATGGGCAGCTCGCGGCTGACAAAGCGCAGCGACCGGTACGCGAGCTCGCCGTAGCGGTAGTTAAAGTACGCGTCGATCGGCCCCGTGTAGATCACCTTGCGGTAGGTCCCGCGGTGCTCCTTCCGGTAGGCCTTATAGCTCGTGCGCAGCTGCACCGTCACGCCCTCGAGGAGTTTCTCGATGATCGGCGTGTACCCGCCCTCGGGGTAGCCCTGCCAGGTGTCGGTATAGAGCCGGTTGCTGAACGTAAAGCGCACCGTCAGCATCCGCCGGATCTCCTCCGGCAGGCACAGCACCGTCTCCGGCGTCAGCTCCGCGCAAGGCTTCCCGCACACGCGCTCGATCGGATTCCTGTAAAATGTCTCATACAATGTCCGCCCGACGCTCACCAGCAGCAGCTCCTCCAGATTCCGCGGCCGCGGCCCGTCCCACTCAGAGCACAGCAACGCCTCCGCCCCCGGCAGCTCGCCGGGGCTAACCGCCCCGCCGCTCTCTTCCGTCAGCACATCATCTTCCGTCTCTGCCGAAAAATCATCCGGCAGATCCATGGGGGCGACCGGGAAATTTGCCATGTCTGCGGTCGTCTCGTCTATCGGCCGCCCTAATCCGAGCGCGCTTCTCTCTGCCTCGATCTCACGCAGGAGTTTCCGTTTCGCCCCGTCCGGCCGCGTGATGTGCCAGAGCTCGTTGAACGTGCTCATGTTCGGGGGCAGGTGGTAGCTGCGGCCGTCGAAGCGCGCGAGGGGCTCGCAGGTGTACGGCCGGAACGTCGCGTAGCGGTTCATGTAGCGCCACACATTGGCGCTGTCCGTATGGAAAATGTGTGCACCGTACCTCTGCACATTGATCCCCGAGATATTCTCGGAAAACAGACTCCCCCCGATGTGGTCCCGCCGGTCGATCACCAGGCAGCGCTTGCCCGCCGCATGGGCGCGGCTGGCGAAGACCGCCCCGGTCAGCCCGGCGCCGACGATCAGGTAATCATACTTGCCGCCGTCGCGGATCGCTTCCTCCTCCTCGCGCCGGCGCTGCTCGAAGGTATAGATCTGCTCCTGCCGCGTCAGGTAGGCGCGCCCCACCGTGCGCGAATCGCCCGACATGATCACGTCGCCGTGGTCGAGCCACATCGCGTGATCGCACAGGCGCATGACGGACTCGACATTGTGCGAGACAAAGAGGAGGGTCGTGCCGTCCGAAAGCATTTCCTCCATGCGGCGCCGGCAGCGCTTGCGGAAGTTGGCGTCGCCGACCGAGAGGACCTCGTCGACGATCAGGATCTCCGGGTTGACGCACGTGGCGACCGCGAAGCCGAGACGCGCCTTCATGCCGGAGGAATAGTTCTTGATCGGGGAATCCAGGAAGTTCTCGAGCTCCGCGAATTTCACGATCTCGTCGAAATGCTCCTCCATGAACTCGCGCGAATGCCCGAGCACCGCGCCGTTCAGGAAGATGTTCTCCCGCGCCGAGAGCTCCTGGTCGAAGCCCGCCCCGAGCTCGATCATCGGCGCGATCTGCCCGCGCACTTTCACGCTCCCCTTGTAGGGCTTGAGGATGCCGGTGATGGTCTTGAGCAGGGTCGACTTGCCCGACCCGTTGGTCCCGATCAGCCCCCAGGCCTCGCCGCGCTTAATGTGCAGGTCCACGTCCTTCAGGGCCATGAACTCCTGGAACATCAGCTCGTTGCGCACCAGGCGGATCGCGTACTCCTTGAGGTTGTCGACCTTCTGGCTCGCCAGGTTGAACCGGATCGAGACGTGATTGACATCGATGATATTCGGCTCGTCCGCCGCGTGCGCCGCCTGCGTCGCCGCGCTCTCCGACTCCGGGCCGGCCGCCTCGTCCTCTGCGAATCCGTCGTCGAGGCCGTCCTCAAGATCGCCCTCGAGATCGTCCCCGGGACCGTCGCCCTCCGGCCCGCTGACCGCCGCGCGGTCTTGCAGATCCGCCGCCCGCATGCTGTCCTGCGGATCCGCCGCATGGCCTGCGGCTGCTGCGTTTTTCATTTTCGTCTTAGTCATAGATTGCCCCTGTACTCTCAAGTCGCCGCTCAGATATGCAGTATGAACTTGTCCTGCTTGCGCTGGAACGCGAACAGGCCGATGGCCAGCATCGCCAGCGCGATGACCCAGCCGCCGATCACGATGCGCGGGCCGGGCAGCTGGCCGTAGAGAGCCACGTCCCGGAACTGCGCGATGTAGTAGTAGAGCGGGTTGCAGAGCTTGATCGCCTGCTGCAGCCGCACCGGCAGCCGCTCGATCGGATAGAACAGCGGCGTCAGGTACATCCACGCCACGGTCACGGCCCGGTAGATATACTCGATGTCCCGGAAGAACACGTTCAGCATCGCCAGCAGGAACCCGAGCCCTAAGCTGAAGATGTACGCCTCGATCAGGATCATCGGGATCAGCAGCATGTACCAGTAGAACGGCGAGCGCGTCGCCAGCATCACGATCAGCAGCGCGCCCATCGAAAATGCCGTTTCCACCAGATTCGTCGTCACCTTACTGAGCGTGAAAATGTATTTCGGTATGTACGTCTTCTTGAGCAGCGCCGCGTTACCGGTCACCGATTTGAGCGCCTGCTTCGTCGAGGTCGCCGTGAAATCGTACATCGTGCGGCCGATCAGCAGATAGACCGGGTAGTTCTCGATGTTCTTCCTGAACATCGCGGAGAACACGACGGTCATGACGATCATGATCAGCAGCGGGTTCAGGACGCTCCAGATGTAGCCGAGGAAGCTGCGCCGGTACTTCAGCTTCAGGTCCCTCGTCACCAGCTCCCGGATCAGCCCGCTGTACTGTTTGAATACTTTGATGCGATAGCGGAACGCGCTGCGCGTCCTGGATAACTTTTTCAAGATATCTCCCTCACTTATCAAGGCCCGGTGCCGGCCCCGGACCGGTATCCGTCCGCTCCGGCCGCCATGCCGCCGGCTCTTTCACGGCCGGCACTTCTGCGCACTTTGCCGTGCCCGCCGGCCGCCTGTCTCTTTACCCGGCTTCAACTTCCTTCAGCCGCTCCTTCAGCAGCGCCCTGTCCACCGTGATCAGCGGGCAGGCGGAGAAGGCCGTGCTCCCGGCCGGTGCGCCGTACGTCACCACCTCGCGGGTGTTTGTCATGTACACAAAGGTGCCGTCGCCCTCGCCCGGCGCCGCCAGCCAGATGGCCGAGGACAGCTTGCCGAAGACGGACGCGTATTCTTCCGTGTCCGCGATGTCCGGGATCCGCACCAGGTCCGTGCAGCTGCTCCCGTCGCCGGCCGAAGGCGTCCAGGTCATCTCGCAGAGCGCCGCCTGCTCGTCCTCCGTGAAGAGCTCCGTGAGCGCGTCGCTGTTCAGCCAGGCGCGCAGCGTCGAGTCCGCCCACCCCTGCGCGCTGCCCGTGTCAAATGGGATGCCGTACAGAAAGCTGCTGTCGGTCAGCCCTGCCGCCATCAGCAGATACTGCGTGCCGTTCTTCGCGAGCACGGTCCATTTCTTGGCGCCGTACGTTACGCTGCCGCCGGCGGACGCCTCGCGCAGCGCGCTGATCTCCGTGCGGAGACTGTCCTCCTCGGCCAGGACCGCGTACTGCTGCGCGAGGTCCTCGCTGTTCAGGAAGCCCTGCAGCGACGCGAATTCTTCGGCCGCCGTCGCGTAGCTGCCGCTCTTGCCGTCGAGCACCGCGCCGACGTACGTCAGCAGGCCGCTCTTCAGGCCCCAGGCGATGAGCAGCGCAAGGCATGCCACTGCCGCCAGAGACGTGTTGCGTTTGCGCGCCCGCGCCCGCGTGAGCTTCTCGCCCGCCTGCCGGCAGGCCGCCGCCCGCTCCGCGGCATCTTTAAAGCCGCCCGGCAGCGCCTCGAATTCGGCCGCCGCCTTGGCGTACTCGCCGGCGGTCTCCGCGTCCTTCTCATGCTGCCGCGCCTTGCGGTAGTCGTCGGCTTTCTTGTCCTCGCGCGCCAGCGCGGCCTTCTCGCGGCAGAGCGCTGCCATGTCCGAGGCGCCCGGGTAGTCCCCGGCGTCCTCAAACATCTGCGCAGCCTTCTCGAAGTTCTCGATCCGGTAGGCATACTGGACGATGCAGCGGTCTGCCTCCAGCTTCTTCATCGCGGAGTTATACAGCGCGGCATGCGCCGCCGCGCTCAGCCGCTGCGTCCCGCGCGCGCTCCGGTCCGATGAAACGATTCCCGCCATGGCTGCACCTCCTTTCCGTATCGGCCCCCGCTCCCGCGGCCGGCCGCCCTTCCTTCTTTCTGCCTGCGTGCCTGTTCATGTTCCTTCACGCAAAACACACCGGCCCGGTCGGCCGGCCGCAGGCATCGCATAGTTACGGCAATTTTAGCATATATTAAGAAGTCCTACAACTCAGCCGGCTCGCCGACGCGGCCCGACGCGGCCGATCACTCGTCCTCCGCATTCTCCGCGTCCTCCGCCTCCAGCAGCATCCGGTACACGTCCCGCCGCGACAGCCCGCGGTCCTTCGCGACGGCCTTCATGGCCTCTTTCCGGTCAAGTCCCTTGCCGAGATAGAGCGCCATGTGCTCCGTCAGCGTCATCGCCGCGGCGTTTTGCTCCTGCCGCTCATGCACGACATCCCCGCGGTCGCGCCCCTCGAGCACGATCACATACTCGCCGCGCGGCTGCGCCCCGTCGTGAAACGCCGCGAGCGCCTTCGAAAGCGTCGTCACCTCCACGCTCTCATGCTTCTTCGTGAGCTCCCGGCACAGCGACACCCTCCGGTCCCCCAGCGTCTTCTCGAGCTCCTCCAGCGTCCGCACGAGCCGGTGCGGCGCCTCGTAGAGCACGATCGTCCGCGTCTCGGTCCGCAGCTCCTCGAGCACCTGCCCCCGCTCCTTCTTGTCCGCCGGCAAAAACGCCTCAAAGCAGAACCGCCTGGTCGCCTGTCCGGAAATGGTAAGTCCCGTGACCGCCGCGCACGCCCCCGGCACCGCGCTCACGGCGAGCCCGGCCTCGATTGCCATTTTCACAAGTTCTTCCCCGGGGTCGGAGATGCCGGGCATCCCCGCGTCCGTGATCAGCGCGACCGTCTCGCCCGCGCTCATCCGCTCGACGAGCTGTTTTCCCTTCGGGATCTTGTTGAACTCGTGGTAGCTCGTCATCGGCGTGTGTATGTCAAAATGCGTGAGGAGCTTCATGCTGTTGCGCGTGTCCTCCGCCGCGATCAGGTCCGCCTCCCGGAGCGTGCGCACCGCGCGGAAGGTCATGTCCTCCAGGTTCCCGATCGGTGTCGTCACCAGGTACAGCCGCCCCGCCGGGCGCTTCTCGTCTTCCGTCATCTTCTGCATCCTTCCCTGTGCTGCCTTCACGGCCCCTCGGCCGTCCCGCCGTCCGAACGCCGCCTTCCGCCGCGCGATTCCCTTCCGGACCGGCGTCCGGTCGCAACACGGCTTTGTAATATCGGGCGGGCTGTGGTATCATACCCCCATGGACAGATTATATATCGTACTACCCGCTTACAACGAAGAAGAAAATATCCGCTCGGTCATCGCGGACTGGTATCCGGTCGCGGAGATGGCCGGCCCCGACAGCCGCCTGGTCATCGTCGATGACGGCAGCCGCGACGCCACCTACACGATCATGCAGGAGGAGGCGCGCCGCCGCCCGCAGTTCATCGCGCTGACGAAGCCCAACAGCGGCCACGGGCCGACCGTGCTCTACGCCTATCGCTATGCCCTCCGCGAAGGGGCCGACTATGTCTTTCAGACCGACTCCGACGGGCAGACCCTGCCTTCGGAATTCGCGCCCTTCTGGGAGAAGCGCCGCAGCTACGCGATGATCATCGGCAACCGCACCCAGCGCCAGGACGGCCCGGCGCGCGTCTTCGTCACGCGCACGCTCCGGCTCGTCATCCGGCTCTGCTTCGGCGTCAGTCTGCCCGATGCCAACACGCCGTTCCGCCTGATGGAGGCCGGCTCGCTCGAGGAAAACCTCCGCTATATCCCGGACGATTTCTTCCTCTCGAACGTGGTACTCGCGGTCATCTACGCGCGCCGGAAGCTCCCGGTGCTGTACCTCCCGATCACCTTCCGCCCGCGCCAGGGCGGCGTCAACTCCATCAACCTCCGCCGGATCGTCGGCATCGGCGCCCGCGCCCTCCGCGACTTCCGCGCGATTAACCGCGCCCTCGACCGGGACCTGGGAGATGCCTGACCGGCGTCCGGCGCCCCGTTTTCTATCGGATATCCGGCGGCCCCGCCGCGTCCCCATAGTAAACACTGGATGCAAGGCTTCACCTTCGCCGCAAGCGGCTCGGTTCAGCGTGCATCACAGGTATACGGAAAACCAGCCGG
>Ga0065709_1001165_pt1 | contig 13946 bp, 6 predicted proteins | sample Hoacrofraction14_2_FD_59096 | JGI IMG/M metagenome (GOLD analysis project Ga0065709, IMG submission 59096) | Hoatzin crop microbial communities from Cojedes, Venezuela, sample from fiber fraction 14 v1 | ecosystem: Host-associated > Birds > Digestive system > Esophagus > Crop | place: Venezuela...
TCGAAGGTCTCGCGCAGGAGCAGCGTGGTGGCAGCTTGCGTGGTGTCGAGCTCGTTCACGAGCAGCGTGTAGGACGTAGCGTCCTCAACGGGCGTCCAGTCGGCTGCAAACGACGTGCTGGTCACGCGGGCGCTGTCGGCGGGATAGAGCACGGGAGCCTCGCGCAGGGTGCTGCCCGGCATGTAGATGTAGCTAATCTGGTTGCCCGTCTCGGTGATTTCGGTGATGGGCTGGTTCATGTAGGTGCCCTTGTAGACCTTAGCGGCGGGCGACGAGTTGTTGGTGAGCGAGTCGTTGCCGTTGTAGGGCCACAGGTCGCCCGAGAGGGTGTATTCACTGAGCGAGTTGTCGGCAGGGATGATGGTCATGCGCTGGTGGCTCGCCGTGTTGTTGGGCGTGTTATCGTTCCAAGCGGTGGCATCATAGTCGACGTGGGTAATCATCATGCCATGGGCGTCCATATAATAGTCCCAACCCGTCTGCTGGCGATTCTCGAGGTAGTAGCACTCGTTACTATTGGCCTCGTTGACAATCTTATAGGCCTTACCGCTATCGGTGTTCAGGGGGTCGATGGTGTACTTGGTGCCGGGAACCATGGTCTCGACTTCGAGCCAACCCATGAACTCGCGCTCGTAGGCGTCATAGCCCACGGGAGTGTTGGTATCGTCGTTATAGCAGCCATAGTCCATGATGCTCCATGCGTTCATGCCGAAGATGCTCGAATAGCCGTTACCCGTGTAGTAGAAGTCGGGCAGGCCCAAGCAGTGACTAAACTCGTGACAGAAGGTACCCACGCCATCGATGGTTTTGCCATTGTTGCTCGAGCCAGTGAGCTCGTTAAACACAGCAAACTTGTCGATTTTCACGCCATTGAGGGTGAGTGACGACTGGCTGGCGTAACCGCCTTCGTAAGCGTCCGAGATGCTCCACTGGCAGGGCCAAACGCTCTCGGGAACCGTGTTATACGCCTGTGCCTCGCCCACGCCGGCATAGAGGATGGTGACCACATCGACCTCGCCATCGCCATCGTTGTCGTACTTCGAGAAATCGACACCGGTGAGCGCTTTGCAAGCCTCGATGACCATGTCGCCCAACTTCTTGTCGTAGCCGTAGCTATCGTTGGCGCCATAGTAAGAGCGCGTGTTCGACAGCGTGATGGGGCCCAGGATGTCGAATTGCGGCGTGAAGCGCGAGCGCGACTGGTCCTTAAAATAGTTGAAACAGCTCTTGCTGTTGGTGTTATACTGCGCCTCAAAGGTAGCAGCAGGGTCGCTGCTGACAAACTTCACATCGCTATAGTTCACTAGGATGATGGGGATGCGGGGCGAGCCCGTTTGAGGCACCTGGGTGAACTCGTTGGCACGACGGGGAGCACGGCGGGCGCGTTGCTTCGCCACGCTGCCGAACGACATCGTTTCGCTGCTGGCGCTCACGAGGGCTTGCTCGCTGGCGCTGCGGTCGTCGCTGTTGTGTGCAATCACGCTGGGGTTAGCCATGTAGACCATATCCCCGTTCTGGTTCTTTGTCACAGCAAGGCCATCGTCGGTAACGTAGCAGTGGAACCACTCGTCACCAGCACCTTGCACCTTGATGGTAGTACCATCGCTTTGCTGCACAGTAATCCACGTGCGCTTAGCGGGTACAGCCATAGCCGACTGCCCACACAGCAACGCTGCTGCAAGCACCGTAATGATAGCTAATCGTCTCATTTTCTCTAAAATAAAGTGGTGTATTTGGTGATTAATTAATCAAGGATTGTCTCTCGCTCTCAATTCGAGCCCACAAAGTTACATGTTTTTTTCAAATTGACAAAAAGACCTCACGCAGACTACGCTGACTACGCAGACTTTTTATTTTTATTTACCAGATTTTGTCCAGCAAATAATATATTAGTCTGCGCAGTCCGCGTGAGGCCCTAACGCCTAAAGCCTAAAGCCTAAAGCCTACTAGAAATGAGGGTCGACGACGATGAGGTCGTAGATGGGGGTGCCGCCGTTGATGGTGCCGCTGACGTAGGTACCGAAGTACTTGTAGAGGCCGGCGGGAACGCGGTTGCCATCGTTGTCGGTGAGGTTCCACTCAACGGGGAAGCTGCTGGTGGTCTTCGACCACACGAGGTTGCCGGTGGCGTCGGTGACCTTGACGGTGACTTCGGGGGTCTCGCTCAGCAGCGAGGTGAAGTCGAAGGTAGCCTTGTCGATGGCAGGACGCTCGGCGGTGGTGAGCTTGCCTTCCATGTCCTCAAATACCATGAACGAGATGGTGCGCGAGGCGGCGTTACCAGCCACGTCATAGACGGTGTAGGTGAGCGTGTGCCAGCCCTGCTCGAGGTCGCTCAGCGGGAACACGATGTCGACGGTCTTGCCCTCGTCGCTGGCGGTGGCATAGCTGCGCACGGTCTGGTAGGTCGTGGTGCCGTTGTCGAGCGTGAGCGACATGCTGTAAATCGACTCGGCGAGCATGTTGATGCCCAGGTCGTCGGTAGCAGTGATGTAGAGGGTCGAGCTGGGTTCCACGGTGCAGCCGTCGGTGAAGGTGGTCTCGTCGTTGAGGTACATGGCGGTCACGGTGGGTGCCGTGGTGTCGTCGGTAGCCTCATCGGCGTTATAGGCGTTGATGGTGAGGGTGGCGTTTTGGCCGTTCACCATTTCTTCGCTATCGTCTTGGTGGGCGTAGACCACGACTTGGCAGCCATCACCGGTAACCGAGATGTCGCGTGGCAGGACTACCGACGAGGTGAACACGCCGTTCTCGACGCGTCCGGTCGACTCGCCCAGGAGTTCGCGCTCGTAGTAAATGTAGCGGCGCACGGTGCGCTGGTCGCTCGAGCCCGATGCGGTGCCATAGACTTTCTTGGCGCCATAGACTTGCAAGTAGGCATCGCCATTGAAGTCGCTATTGACCTTGCTGCCATCGGCGGTCATCACTTGCGCAGTGACGCTGACGGTCTGCAGGGGATAGACGCTGGCGGTGCTGCCCGAGTCGAGGGCTGCGGCGCCATTGATTTGCGTCACCTTGAAGTAAGGCTTGGGATAGTTCACCTTCATGGCGGGGTCGCCCAGGAGGAAGAACGACATCTTGTTGTTATTGCTCTCGCCCAGGAAGACGTGTTTGCACGACTTGTAGGCATCGCCCAGACGCGGCATGATGCCGGTGCTGTCGAACTGGAAGATGGCGCGTGCCAAGCCGCGGTCGAGGCGGTCGTTATTGTTGGCATACACCTCTCGCGAGGCGGGAACCACGGCGATGGCGCCACCGTCGGCCTTGTGGAAGGCGACCTCGGCCAGTCCGCGGCTACCGCTGTCGTAGCGCGCCACGTCGCAGCACGACGAGCTCAAGATGGGCAAGTGCTCCATGGTGGTGGTAGCCACGTCGGTGGCGGTCCACATGTGGGAGTACTTGGTATAAGTGGTGGGGCCACCGTGACCCACGTAGGTCATGTAGTACTGGCCCTTTACCGACAGGTCGCGCCAGTGCTTCTTAGCCTCGGTAGCAGTGCGCTTGGTTTCGGTAACTTTCGACTCGTCGACGGCCTTGGGGAAGAGTTCGTTGTAGACCTTAGTGGGAGTCATGTTGGTGTTACGCTCATACTCGATGAGTTGCGAGATGCCCTCGGCTTGGAAGATGTGGAGGCTGTCGTCGCCCTCGTCGCAGGCGGTCATGTAGCTGTTGCGCCAGATGCCGTAGTCGGGCTCGTTGACGTATTTATAGATTTTGTCGACGTCGGTTTTAGCCTCGGCCACGTCGCGGCAGGTGATGCGGCCCACGCCCAGGCACAGGGTGTCCCTGGCGATAGCCGAGCCCGAAGCGTCGCCGAGCAAGCCGAAGAAGTCGTCGGTCACATACGAGCTATTCTCGTCGTTGCTGTTGGTGGTCTCGTAGGTGATGAGCATGTTTTCCTTCTCACCCAGCACGCCACGGTTGTCGTAGGTTCCCTGTCCAAACATGAGCAGGTAACGGAACTTCGCGTGGTTGTTAGCAGCATCGCGGTCCCAGAACATCTTGCACAGCATGCGCACCGCCATGGGGTCGGGCGTGCCCGACGAGAACTCGTTGAACACTTGCTGCTGGTCAACGACCAGGACGTCCATGCCCTCGGCGATGTGGAGGTCGGCGAGGCGCTGGGCTTGGTCGTGGAACGCGGGGATGGTAACGATGAGCATATCGGGGGTCGAGGCAGCGTGCAGGTCTTGGTTGTCGACGGTCTCGTAGCCGCTAATCGACTTGAGTTGCTGCGTGGGGTCGAACGCGATGAATTGGCTCTGCGTGGCGGTTACGCCAGGAGCAAACGCGCGGCCACCCTCGTACTCGGTGGTGGTATATTCAACGGGATTCTGTGCATCGTCGATGCGCCACACAACCAGGTCGCTGGTGGCATCCTTAATGAGCCAACTCATCGTTGCCGAGGGCTGCTTGAGGCCCATGCGCATCTGTCCGTTGGCACCCAACAGGTTGGTGTGGACGTAGGTGAGGATGATGTAGTCGAGGAACGCCTTTTCGATGGTCGCCCCACTCTGCGAGCGGAAGATGTAGTTGAGAATTTGCCCACGCTCTTGCAGGTCAGTGAGGGTCTTGAACTTAAAGGAGGGTGATGCGACCTTGTAGTGAACCATGGCGTCGCTTGTGCCATACATGCGCCCGCCCGAGACGCTGAATTCGCAGTTAGCCAGTGTGTCGCCCACGGCAACCGTTGCCTTGGCGTAAGTGGTAACCGAGCTACGCACGCCCAGCGACATGGCCAACGCCAGTTCGGTACCATAAACATTGGGCAGATAGAAGTCGGTAGCGAGGGTATCGGTGCCGATGTACTCGCCCAGCATCTGTCGTCCCGTCTTACCGGGCGAAACAAGTTCCTTCTCGTGATAGAAGTAGTCGTAGCTGGTTTCCATCACGTTACTGGTGAGCGAGGTGCCGTCCTTGGTGGTGATAGTGGCGTTGTTTTCACCCGTTTCGGCGAGGAAGTAGTAGCCCGCCGTGGAATAGCAATTCATGGTGCGCAAGTAGCGCGCCGGCGACGTAGTGACGTTCGACGTCGCATCGGTAAAGTAGAAATTCACGGGACCCACGCCATAGAACACCAGCTTGCCGTTGTAGCGGCTGGTGGGCACCTGCGGCAGGTCGTCGTCCAGACTGAGGCTGGCGAATGCCTCGCCAATGGCGGCACCGCCGAAGCCGTAGAGGCGGACGTTCTCGGGGTTAGAGAAGCCCATCGCGGTGAGCTCGTCGTCGGTAATCTGGTAAACGCCGGTTTCGGGGATGCTGATGCGCACCCATTTTCCCGAAGCGAGTCGCGACGAGGTTGCGTAACGTGAGGTTGCAAAGGCACTGGCCACCTGCGTGCCGGCGAGCACGAGCGCCACAGTGGTCATTATCGTTACAATTGCTTTCTTTAACATATTGATTTATAGTTTATAGATGTCTAATAAATAGAACGAAAAACCGAGAGATTTATTATTTTATCGTCGTTACTTGACGTTGATTTCAAGAACATTGCGGCCGTCGAGGGAGCCACTCAGGCGGTCGTTGATGGTCACCGGGAGCGCGTCACCCCACTCGCCGGTGTAGATGAGGTCGCCGGTCTTGAACGTGTAGTACTGGCTCAAGCGGGCTATCATCTCGTCGATGCTCACAGCGAGCTGGCTGGCGTTGCCACGGCACAGCAGGGTGTCGCCCACGCGGGCCTCGAGGGTGACCTGCTCGATGGCGCCACTGAGCTCATCAACAGCAACCATGGTACCAAGCACCGCAGCGCCGTCGAACGAGCGGGTAATGGCGTCGCTCAGCCCTTCACAGCCCGTTGCCCGCACCATCATGCCCACGGTCACTGCGTCCCAGTAGCGGTGGGCAAACCGCGGCGCGATGTGGCGTCCCATGCGGCCGATGCGCACCACCAGTGCCGCTTGCGCCGTGTAGGCGGGTGCGAAATCGGGCAGGAACAGCGGCCGGCGGTTGAACTGCAGCGCCGAGTCGGCCATGAGGTAGACGTCGAGCGCAGTGCTTGCCGCGCTGCCATAGTTGCCGTTGATGCCTATCACCTTCATCGTCGCAGTGCTCTTCCGTTAGTGTTCACGCCGCATTTCCATGCGGTTGTAGATGATGGCGAGATGCGAGTAAATCGAGGTGTTGGCAATCACGATGTCGCTGGCAACCTTGATGCGATAGGGCGTGAAGTTCCAGATGGCCTTGATGCCGCCAGCAATGACGGTGTCGGCAGCCTGCTGGGCATCCTCCACGGGCACCGTGAGGATGGCGATGCTCACGTTATACTCTTGCCGCCGCTGCGGCAACTGGGCAATGTCATACACAGGGATGCCGCAAATCGTGGTGCCCACAATCGATGGCTTGACGTCGAAGCCCGCCACGATGTTGAGCCCATACTGCGCCAGACCCACGTCTTGTATCAAGGCGCCGCCCAGGCTACCCACGCCTATTACCACGGCGTTGTGCTTGCGCTTGAAGCCCAGGAAATCGGCCAACTCGCGACACAGCTGGTGCACGTCGTAGCCGATGCGCGTTTTTCCCTTGATGTTAAGGAACGAGAGGTCCTTAGCGATTTGCGAGGCATCGACATTCAGTTCTTTAGCGATTTGCGTCGACGAGACCGTCTCAACGTGCAGCTTATCGAGGATGCGCACGTAAGCCAAGTACCATGGCAGCCGCCTGAGCGTAGGCTCGGGCAGTTGCGGCCGCGGGGTCTTCGAGTCATTCATGTCGCTATCGATACTTACCATGTAGTCGTTACCAAGGTGCAAAGTTACAAATATTTTCTCAATCCCCAAAAATAAATATTCCCATCACAAAATAATCCTCGCACGGACCAGCGCAGTGATATTTTGCACGCAGACCAGCGCAGACCAGCGCAGACCTATTATTTTTATTTACTAGATAATTTCCAGCAAATAATATAAGTCCGCGCTGGTCTGCGTGAGGCCCTAACGCCTAACGCCTAAATCACCATCCTGGGTTCTGCGTCAGGTTGGGGTTGGCGAGGCATTCACTTTCGGGGATGGGGAGATAGCGTTTATAGGACTCCCAGTCTTTGTAGCCGCAGGTGGTGTAGAAGTAGTCGGCACGGCTGGTGCGGTTGAGGTCCATCCAGCGGTGGCCTTGCTCGCAGAAGAATTCTTTTTCACGTTGCAGCTCGATTTCGGCGAGGATTTCGTCCTGCGTGGTGCCGGTGAAGTTGGACTGACCAGCGCGGTTGCGGATGCAGTTGATGTCGTCGCGGGCGGCTTTCAGGTTGCCCAGGTGGGCGTTAGCCTCGGCACGAATCAGGTATTGCTCGGCCAGACGCATCATGATTTGATTCTCATAGTCGGTCGAGAGGTCGGGCGTAGCGCCATTCTTGTATTTATAAGGATAATAGATGTCGTAGTGCGTCTGGGGGTCGTAGTGCGCCATCCAGTGCTGGCGCAGGTCGGTACTATCGGCCTGCAAGTTGGCCACCAAGTTTGGCGAAAGGAAGAAGTACTTGGTGGTGGCGCCCCATGCGGTGAACGTGGCTCCCGAGTAGCAGTAGCCCTTGAAGCGGCCGGAGCTGTAGCCCTCCTGGTCGATTTGCAGGATGGTTTCCTCGCTCCAGCTCTTGAAGACATCATCCACAGCCTCGAGGTGGAACTTTGTGCCCTGCCCTCCATCGGCGACGGGAATGAGCTTGCTGGCTTCGTTCACAGCATCCTGCCACTGCTCGTCATAGAGGTAGCAGCGGGCCAGCAGCGCGGTGGCAGCTTCGGGGGTGATGCGGGTGTTAGCCTCGGTGCTATTAGCCATGAGCTCGCGTGCCATTTTCAGGTCCTCGAAAATTTGCTCGTAGACCTCCTCTTCGGTATTACGCGGCATCAACGAGTTGGTCTCGATATCCTCGGCTGCAGCCGACAGCACGATGGGCACGCCGCCAAAGAGGTTCACCAGCAGGAAATAGTCATGCGCTCTAAACCAGTAAGCCTCGCCCCTGTATTGCTTCACAATGGCGGCACTGTCGGCACTCGTCTGGGAGGTCTTCGTAATGAAGTCGTTGAGCAGATAGATGCCGTTATAGGTGTTATTCCAGTAGCTGGTAAACGATGAGGTGGTGTAGCTGTTCTCGTAATAAGTCTTGTAGTAGGTCGATGTGGCCACCAAGTTGTCGGACATCAAGCTGGTAAACAAGTCGAGGCTATAGAGATACAAGCTGTTGTTAAAGAAGTGATTGGTATAGAAGCCGTTACGCAGGGCAGCGATACCCTGGGAGGTTCCAAAGACGGCTTCGCTCGAAATCGAGTCGATGGGGTCATCGACTTCGAGTATCTTGTCACAACTGGTAAATGCCACTACCGCGGCAAGCGTGAGAAATATGGTTTTGATTGTTTTCATCGTCAGGAGTTATGTTATGATTTAGAACGAGAGGTCGATGCCAAAGATGAACGAGGATGTGGTGGGCAAGCGCCATCCGTTGGCCTCGGGGTCGTAGCTGTCAAACTTGGTGAGTGTAAACAGGTTGCGAGCCTGAACGTAGACCTCGGCACGGCTAATGTGCAGGGGATTAAGTATCTTCTCGGGCAACTTGTAGCCCAACTTGATATTTTGCAAGCGGATGAACGATGCATCGCTATAAGCGTAATCACTGTAACTCANGTAACTATAGAAACTCTTACCAACNNCNCTGCTGGTAGTCGTCGACAGGCCTGGATACTTAGCCTCCTGCCCAGGTGTGCGCCACGAGTTCTCATANACCTCGCGAATCACGTTGCTCTGATAGCCCGTGGGCAGGTAATCAACCCACAGAATACCTATTGACTTGGGCTTGCGGCGGAAATAGAACGTGAAGTCGAGCGTGAAGTTCTTGTAAGTCAGCACGTTGGTGAGACCACCATAGAAGTCGGGGTCACGGTCGCCAACGACNGTGCGGTCGTTGGTATAATCGATTTTGCCATCGCCGTTGACGTCTTGGATGATGCCCACACCCGTCTCGGGGTCAACACCCAGGTACTTGTAGGCATAGATGCAGTTGAGCGACTCGCCGATGGCGTAGGTGCGCTTATAAGCCGAGTATTCCAGTCCTGGGAACGAGTGCAGTTTGTTCTTGGGGAAGGTCAGGTTGAACGANGTGGTCCATGCAAAGTTGGGCGTGCGGAAGTTGACGGTATTGAGTTCCAGCTCCAGACCGTANTTAAATACCACGGCATCGAGGTTGGCAGTAACGCTGGTAAAGCCNGTTTGGCCCGCAGCCTTCACGCTTGTGAGCATGTCGTAGCTCTTGGTGTGNAAGAAGGTGGTATTCAGCAAGATGCGGTCCTCGAGGAAGCCGAGTTCCAGGCCGATGTCTTTCTTGTCGTTCGACTCCCAATGCAGGTTGCCATTGGCGACGCGGCTGGGATAAATCGCCATNTCGTTCAGATACNTGGTGCGGTAGGTGGTGTAACGATTCAGGTAGAGGAAGTTACCGATGCCGTCGCCACCGGTGTGACCCAAGCTAAAGCGGAGCTTGCCGTGGCTCAGCCAGTCGCCAGCAAAGTTCTTCACAAACTGCTCGTTAGAGAACATCCATGCCACGCCCACCGACCAGAAGGTTCCCCACCGCTTGCCNGGGGCAAACTTGGAGCTACCATCGCGGCGCAGCACCACATTGGCGATGTAGCGATTCTGGTAGTCATAGCCCAGGCGGGTGAAGAGCGAAGCCTGCTTTGACTGATTCTTTGAGGTGTANTTATAGTAAATGCTGCTCGCTGCGCTGGCGCTGTGCAACAGTCGGTCGTCGGGGTAACCCTGGCCTGCCATGTAGGTGCTCTTGTACTCGTTACGCTGGTAGGTAGCACCCAGCAGGGCGTTGAAGCTGCCGCCAAAGAGGTCGGTGCGATAGGTNAGCTGNGGCTCCACAATCAGTGCCTCGTTATGGTCGTTCNTGTAGTAGGCATAGTTGCCATAATTGTAAACGGGGTTATAGTAGTAGGTTCCCTGGATGGNCTCNTNGTTCGACGACGAGTTGGTCATGCCCAAGCTCACCTTTGCCGTGAGTTCGCGCCAAATCTTGTAAGACGCGGTCATCGACGTCACNATGCTGGTGGTCTTTGTCCTCGNTCTGATACTCGAGGGCGCTCATGGGCGCNTAAGAGCGGTCGTTTTGTGACTCATAATAGGGGTGGCCATTTTCGTCATANAGNGGCATGTTGGGCGCCATGGTGATGNAAGACGCTGGCCAGCTGCCACCAGCCTTGTTATTCATTAAGCGGGTAAACAGCATGCTGGCGTCAAAGGTAATGCGCTTGTTAGGGCTGATGTAGTTNATGCCNGTTTTNGCNGTGAAGCGCTTGTATTTATTGTTGCCAATGGCGCACGAGCCCGTCGTGTAATAACCCGCATTGACCATGAACTTGAGGTTCTCGCTACCGCCCGACAAATTGATTTGTGCGTTGGCGCCAAAGGGCTTGCCTCCCAGGAACAATTCCTGGAAATCGGTGTAGGCCGTTTGGTCCCACTTATAGAGGTCGGGGAAGTTGATNGCGGTAACTTCCTCGCGCGAGATGTCGCCACGAGCGATATCGGCCTCNAGNGCCTCNCGGCGCATAGTCAGATATTCCTCGGTATTCAAGTAATCCAGACGACGGCCTATCCACTGAACTTCTCCGCTCAGCATCAGGTCCACCTTGATTTTGCCACTCTCGCCTTGCTTGGTGGTGATGATGACCACGCCATTGCTACCGCGGTTACCATAGATGGCGGTGGCATCGGCGTCCTTTAGGATTTCCATACTCTCGATGTCCTTGGGGTTGATGAGCTGCAGCGGGTTGCTCACCGTCGACGTGTAGGGCACACCATCGACGATATAGAGCGGCGTGCTCGANCCAAAGGTGCTCTGGCCGCGGATAATNAGGTTCACCGTAGCACCCGGGTCACCCGACGATTGCTCCAGATACACACCCGTGGCGTTACCCTGAATCGCCGTCAGCGGTGAGGAACTCGAGGACGAAGCCACCGTTGCCGCCTTGAGTTTCGTAACCGCTCCCGTGAGTTTCTTACGCGACGACTGACCNTAACCAATCACCACCACATCTTGCAGCGTGTAGTTATCGGCCTCGAGCAGAATCGACAGCGGCTGGTCCACCTCGTCGTGCGCAATCGTCACCTCTTGCTCGACATAGCCTATCGACTTGATGATGAGCGTCACCGGGAACGACCCCTTAGGCACGATGCTGAAGGCGCCATCGATATCGGTAACAGTGCTATTGGTCGTGCCCTTCTCGGTCACAACCGCACCAATGACAGGTTCCTCGCTATCGGCCACAACGCCAGTAATCGTCTGCGCCCACAGCGAGCCACTCCCCGCAACCAGCGCCACCAGGAGCAACAATATTATTCTCACGTTAAATATATTAAATTTCATTTTATTAATCAATTTGCCCCACAAAAGTACATAAAATTGAAAAACCACAAAAAAATCTCACGCCGTTTAACATTTCGGCGTGAGATTCCTAAGGCCTAAAGCCTAAAGCCTAANGCCTATCGCCCTACTTCACCACCTTAGCAGTGCTGGTGCTNCCNTCGCTATAGTGCGTTACCACGATGTTGACGCCTTGCCATGGGGTGTCGCTCACTTGACCGATGGTGTTCACATAGTCAATGTGGTCAACTTCCTTGTTGAGCATGTTCTCGGTGATGCCGGTCACTTCTTCCGGAGCGGCGAGGGCGTAAGCGGTGTAGTTGGTGAAGTAGCTGTCACCATCGCTCTTGCTTACGCGGCGNGGAGCGTTACTGCTNTCTTCCTCGTCCCAGGNNGCGTTGATTTGGATGGCGCAGNGTAGGCTGTAGTNGTTNCCCTCGGTCATCTTGACGCCNNTCACATACTTGGTAATATCGAGGACGAGGCTTTGGCCCTTGTGGCCGCTGGTGCCGCCGTAGCCACGGAGTTTGGGTGTNCCGTTTTCGACGAAGTAGTAGCCATTGAAGAAGGCGATTTCATCGGGCTGGACCTGGCTGAAGTTGCNTACCACGTCGTAGAGGCCAATCTCGATGGTGGTTTTGCTGCCGACATCGGCAGTGGTGGGCGTGGCGGTGAGGGTGAAGACGGGGTTAGTGTCGAGGTCGCTCATCTTGCCTTGGATGCTATTGCCTTGCAGCACATTGGCACTCTTGAGGGTCTCGTAGTCATCGCTGACGACTTTCACCCAGTTGCCCAGGTCGTCGGTGCACCACAGCACTTGGTCGGTATCGGTCTTNTGGATGATGTAGAGGTCATTGCTGATGATTTCCGTCACGTCTTCGTCACCCTCGAGTGCTTCGGCCAGCGTNAGGCCCTTGCCAAAGAAGATGTGGACATACTGATACTCCGACTGAAGTCCAAGCCCGTTGAGGTTGACTTGCGACNCCGACGGTATGGTAATCGAGTCGTTAGAGATGTTCTTCCCATTGGCGTCTTGCACAAAGACGTAATAGCCCTCGTCGGGNGTNGCNGTTGCNNNTTTGAAGTAGAGGGCGTAGGTGCCATCGTTAGAGGTTTGTGCGATGACGTCGGCNGTACCACCGATGGTGAGCGATGNGCTGTTATTGCCGAGTGCGTAAGCGCCCTCACCAGCGATGGCTTTCACCTTGCCGCCCGTGATGCTGACCACGGAGCCANAGCGNNGGAAACCGTCACCGATGCTGTTAGCGAAGTAACCACCCGTGGCAGTGATGTCTCCGCCCAGGATTTTGATGGTGTTGTCACCTCCAAAGTAGCCGCCGCCGATGCCAGCTTGATACTGACCGCCTGTTGCAATCAGTNTGCCGTTACCCACGAAGTTTTGCGTCGTGTCGCCCACGGTGATGGTAATCTTGCCGGTTGCAATCGCTTCAATGCCACCGAGAGCGGCATCGAGCAGGGTGCTGTCGCGCAGAATCAGGGTCACATCGTTCTTGTTCACATAGATGCGCTTGCTCACCGTGACGTTGTCATAAACCACCCACGTGCCACTGGTCATGGCNTCGGTGCTGTCGGTGACAACCGAGTAATTCAGGGGGGTAACTACCGCGGTGTCGCCATCGGCAGTGAGGTAATAAATGGGGTGATAGGGTGACCACTGGGCATACAGCGTGGTGCGCTCGGTNAACGTNGCGCTATCGCCGGGNTGATACCATGTGCCNGTGCCGTCGGCNGCTGTGTTCCAGCCGATAAAGGTCATTGTGCCGTTGGTGAACTTGCACTCGCGGATTTCTACTTTGTCGGGCGGGGTAACAATCGTGGGATTCATGAGACCNCGGCCACCATTAGAGTTGTAGCGCAAGACATATTTATCGCGCTCGATATAGACGTGGACGTTTTGAATCGTGTCGCACAGACCGAGTTGAACGAGGTCGACAGCCGACGAGGTAGGCGTTCCAGCGACGTTCAACGTGTCGCCCACTTTCACATGCACGGTTCTATATTGACCAGGGGTGGCGGTGGCGCTGCTGCAGTTGAGCGAATAAACACCACCGGTTGTGGATATTGCATAGAGGTTGCCTTCGTTGGTGAGGTTGAGCGTGCCACTCGAACTATTGGCACCCGCGCCTACCGGACTTGCAGTTGATGTTGCATTCACAGTGCCGCCGGTGAGGTTAATGGTGCCGCCACCACTATGCGAGCCGCCACCGAGTGCAGCTGCATTTTGGGCACCAGTAGCCGTGATTTTGCCGTCATAGATGTTGATTGTGCCACACGAGCTTTCGCCACTATCGCTACCGATGGCTGCACATTCACCATAATTAGANGCCTGCANCTTGCCCGAGCCGTAATAGTCGGGCACGGTGTCACCGGCTGTGATGGTCAAGGTGTTACCNTCGCTAACGTGGATGCCGTAGTTGAATTTTTGGGTTCTGGCATCGNCCAGAATCAGGACNGCNTNGCCTTTAATTGTGGGTCGCGACCATTGTTCGTGCGATGGCTCCAGATAGTAATAGNNAGGNTCNTCGGAACCACTACCCATGGTGCTGGGCATTTCACCCGTGATGTGTGC
>Ga0065709_1011993_pt1 | contig 13913 bp, 10 predicted proteins | sample Hoacrofraction14_2_FD_59096 | JGI IMG/M metagenome (GOLD analysis project Ga0065709, IMG submission 59096) | Hoatzin crop microbial communities from Cojedes, Venezuela, sample from fiber fraction 14 v1 | ecosystem: Host-associated > Birds > Digestive system > Esophagus > Crop | place: Venezuela...
CCTCGATTACTGTGCTGGGACGCGACAGGGCAGAGCAGGAACGCGTAGTATCGATGAAAACAGCAGCTCAGATGATGCCCAACCTATTCATTCCTGACTATGGCAGCCGCATGACCTCGACGGTGTATGTGCGCGGCATAGGCACACGCATCGACCAACCGGCAGTGGGGCTAACCATAGATAACGTGCCTGTACTGACCAAAGAAAATTATGATTTGGACCTGCTAGACATCGCACGCATTGAGCTGCTACGCGGTCCGCAAAGCACGCTATATGGCCGCAACACCATGGGTGGACTGATGAACATCTACACGCTATCCCCATTCAACTATCAAGGCACCCGCTTGATGGCGGAGGGGACAACACGCGGCGCATGGCGTGTGGCGGCAAGCCACTACATGCAGCTAAATAATAGGTTGGCTATGTCATTGGCGGTGTCCTACGGTAGCCAGCGCGGTGAATTTATCAACCAATATAATGGTAAGCGTTGTGACTGGGAGCGCATGTTTAATGCCCGTCACAAACTAGAGTGGCGCCTGCCTAGCGGCTGGTACGTCGCCAACGTGATGTCAGTAGGCGTGAGCCGCCAGGGCGGATATCCCTATGAATGGCTTGAAACTGGTGAAATTGCATATAACGACACTTGCTTTTATCGCCGCACCTCGTTTACCGACGGCCTAACCATTCGCAAGCAATGGGCAGGTTTCAGCTTGTCGAGCATCACCAGCTATCAATATCTGGACGACAACATGACGCTGGACCAGGACTTCACCCCCATGCCCTACTTCACCTTGACGCAAAAGCGACGTGAGCATGCTGTGACACAAGACATTGTGGCCCGCAGCAATCATCTGAGCGGAGACGGCTATCATTGGCTGGTGGGAGCGTTTGGATTTTATCGTCGTTACCGCATGGATGCCCCCGTCACCTTTTTGGACTATGGCATCGAGCAACTCATTGAAAACCACGTCAACAGTGCTATTCCTGAGTATCCGATTGCGTGGGACACTCGCACCTTTGAGCTGGGAAGTCACTTCACCAGCCCTAACTGGGGTGCGGCAGCCTATCATGTAAGCACCTACACACTAGGTTCCTGGACTCTAGAAGCAGGCATCAGGCTCGACTATGAGCACGCGCGGCTTAACTATCATAGCGTTACCCACACAGGTTACACGATTAATCAGCAATCGTCAGGCACCATGTATGCTCATGAGGATATTGACATTGACGACAGTGGCACACTTGACAATGACTTCCTGGAGTTGTTGCCGCGTTTGTCCGCCACATGGCATCCGTGGGCAGGCAAGCGGCACACTGTCTATTTGTCTGTGTCACGGGGCAGCAAAGCAGGTGGATTTAACACGCAAATGTTTAGCGACGTGCTGCAACAGCGGCTGATGAACATGATGGGCATCGGGGTGAAATATGACGTGGACCGCATCGTGGGCTATCAACCCGAAAAAGCGTGGAACTATGAGCTAGGTGGTCACTTTGAGTGCTGGAATGGCAGGGTGCAAAGCGATGTGGATGTGTTTTTCATGGATTGCCGCGACCGCCAACTAACCATTTTTCCCGAGGGGGTAACAACCGGCCGCCTGATGACAAATGCCGGCAAGACGCACAGTTGGGGCAGCGAAATCGCCATGACGGTGAGCCCCACCGAGGCGACGCACTTAAGCGTGAGCTATGGTTTCACCCATGCCACATTTCGTGACTACAACGACGGCAAAACAGACTACCGCGGCAAGCGTGTGCCCTATGCTCCGGCACACACCTTGTTTGCCGAGGCATCACACTCAGTTAAAATGAGTGGTGATTGCAAAAAAATGCTTACCTTTGCAGCCAATGTGCAAGCCGCGGGTGACATCTACTGGGACGAAGCAAACACCGTGCAGCAACCCCTGTACGCATTGCTGGCTGCCCACATCACCTGGTCACAACCGCACTGCAGCGTGCAGTTGTGGGGCACCAACCTGACCGGCACACGGTATAACACTTTCTACTTCGTGTCGGTGCAGCACCCGTTCTTGCAACGCGGTCACGGCAGGCAACTGGGCGTGACACTTAGGTTTGACCTACCAACAAAACGATATTGAAAACAACAACATGAAGAAGCTACTATTCACTTGGATGATTGCAGCAATTGTGCTGGGTCTGGCAGCCTGTGGCAGCGACGAGCCTAACACACCCAATGAGACGAAGTCGCAAAGCATCGAGAGCGTATATGCCGCCGATACCGATGTGCATTACACCTTTGACATCGATATGGAAAAGGACTCGAGCAGCATCTATTTCTATAATGTGGTGTTCACCATCGGTGAAAGCAAGTCACCAGCGATGAACATCCGCATCGACGCTCCGGTCACCGTCGATAAGGCTGGCACTACTTATACCTACAGTGGCACGAACATCATTCCGTGGATGCTCAGAGGAACGACGTGGACTCCTGCACCCAGCTTTGTGGTGACCAACCTCACCTGCACAGTCAACACCAGTGCCAAGACTTTTAGAATGTATTTCAACTGTCATGGTGGTGAGTATAGCGACAGCGGCACGCTGAAGCTATAAACGCCTTTCCAATTCGCAACCAAGCAACTCGCCATGCCTTTGCTTGGCGAGTAATAGATTTGCGACCCTGCCGATGCGGGGTCGCATCGTTGCAGATTGATTATAATATTGGGCTAATTAAGCGCACCACCGACTCTAGCGCTTTTTGCACCAATGGGCGGCGTTTCCACTGCGCCAAAGCCACACGAGTGCATTGCTGTTCGTCAGCTAAATAAATGGCTGCCATCTTTTCGTTAAATTGCCTATCATAGACCAAGGCATTAATCTCAAAATTGTGCTCAAAGCTGCGGAAGTCAAAGTTTGTTGACCCCGTGGTGACAAAATCGTCATCAATAAGCAGCACCTTGGCATGCATCATGGCGGGCTCATAAAAGTAAATCTTGATGCCACTCAAGATGCTTTCCTTGATATAGGAACCTGTTGCCAGCCGCAACATCCGCGAATCGGGTCGTCGAGGCAGCATCACACGCACGTCAACGCCCGACAATGCGGCACTTTGCAGCGCTTTGAGCAAGGCATCACTAGGCAGAAAATAAGGGGTCTGTATGTACACACGCCGCTTGGCAAGCATGATGGCCTTGAGGAAAACAAACGAGATGTTGTTCCAGCGGCTTGTCGGTCCACTAGCCACCATTTGCACATTGCAGCCTCCACTGGGCGGTGTGTCGCCGTTGTAGCGCACGGTCTTTTCGGTCAACAAATGGCGCGTGGTAAATTCCCAGTCAATCGCAAACGAATATTGCAAGGCTGCCACCACCTCGCCCGTGATGCGCAAGTGCGTGTCACGCCATGCCGCGCGATTACCGTCGCCCGTCACATAGCGGTCGGCTATGTTCATGCCACCAATGTAGCCCACCTTGCCATCAATGACGACCACCTTGCGGTGATTGCGCCAGTTGATACGGTTAGCCAGCTGGGTCAGGGTCACCTCAAGGAACGGGTGTGCTTCCACGCCCGCCTGACGCAGCTGCTTGAGCACTGATGACTTAAAGGGGAACGACCCGACATAGTCATATAGCACCCTCACCTTGACACCAGCCTGAGCACGAGCAATCAACAAGTCACACAGTTGCTTTCCCACATGATCATATTCCAAGATAAAGTATTGCAGGTGAATGTAGTCGGTAGCCTGACGCAAGTCCTCAAACAAAGCCTCTATTTTGTCTTTGCCCGTAGTGAACACCTCAATGTCATTGCCCACAAACAGATGTGGGCCCGCCACCGTGTTGACCAAGCTCACCAGTTGGCGCGACTCTTCGCTCATGTCCAGTGATGGCACATCGGGGTCTGGGAAATCGTTCTGACGACGCAACTGCCGCAGACTCGCGCGTGAAATCATGTTCACGCCCTTCAGGCTGCGCCCAAAAAACAAATAGACTCCCAAGCCCACAACCGGCAGCAACACCAGCACCAGCATCCAAGCCATCGATTTCACCGGATTGCGGTTTTCGCTCAACACCACCACTATGACGGTCAGCACAGTGATGAAGTACAACGCTGTGAGCACGTTGTACACCACATTGGCGTATGGAAACAATTCCGCAAGTATCATCAGGTTTATCTTCAGGTCATTAGCTCTTTTGTTTCTTATCCTTATTGATACAATAACGGGCATGACACAGTCACGCCCATCATCACATCGCATTCACACGCAGGGAGGTGTGGCACAAATCTTTATCGTACCACCACCTTGCGCGACCATTGGTTGCTGCACTTCACGATGTAGAACCCCTTGGGCACATCCACCGTGGCGCGTTGGTCTGAAGTCACTTTTACCGATTTAATCAGCTGACCGGTAATTGAGTAGATGCTAAATGTGGCGTCACTGTTACCAGCCACAAGCACAATCTGGCCTGCCCCACCCTGTACCGAGGGGCCTGCCTGGGCAACGTTCTCAATGCGTTGTTGCTGAGGCAAGAAGTTGTCAGGCACGGGCATCGCACTAGCCATGCTTGCAGCAAAACAGAGTATCAATATGTATAGCAATCGTCTCATGCTTGCATTTCATTTAATTTGCAAAGATAATACTTGTCGGGATAAAAAACAACTTTTTCACACAATTTTCATAAAAAAATCTCGTTATGCACAATTTTGTGACCCAATAGAACAATTCAGCACACGATGTTTTCAACCCACGATGATGCTAATGACACACTTCACTCATCATCGCCATCGAGACCTTGTCAACAATGAAAATTAATAAAAATTAGCCTAGCGTAGTGATTTTTTGACAAAAAATATGTAACTTCGCAGATTGTGAACCAGACATCCATCTTAAAAACCACAAAATAACCATTTAACAATGAAAGACGAAGAAACTATCAAAAATCAGGTGCAGGACGAGATGTCACTGCCCGAAAACGCCTTTCGTGAACTGAAGGAGGGGGAAAAATATGTGCCCATCCTCAAACCCGACAAGACGTATCCAGAGATTACCCCCTACTCGGTGTCGCTGGGTCTAATCATGGCGGTCATCTTTAGTGCCGCCGCTGCCTACCTGGGGCTTAAAGTGGGACAGGTGTTCGAGGCAGCCATCCCCATCGCCATCATTGCAGCCGGAATCGGTGCGGTGACCAAGCGCAAAAACTCGTTGGGCGAGAATGTGATTATCCAATCCATCGGTGCAGCATCAGGCATCGTGGTGGCTGGTGCCATCTTCACCCTGCCTGCACTCTACATCTTGCAAGCCAAGTATCCCGAAATCACGGTAAACTTTTTGGAAGTGTTCCTGAGCTCGCTGCTGGGCGGTGTGTTGGGCATCTTGATGTTCATCCCGTTCCGCAAATATTTTGTGAGCGACATGCACGGCAAATTCCCGTTCCCCGAGGCAACAGCCACCACACAGGTGTTGGTGAGCGGTCAGAAAGGTGGCGACCAGGCACGCCCACTGCTCATTGCAGGCTTGGTGGGTGGTCTGTATGACTTCTTGCTGTCCACATTCAAGTGGTGGAGCGAGGTGCTGACCACGGCAGCTATTCCTGCATTTAACACGCTGACCAACAACTTCAAGATGGTCTTTAAAATCAACACAGGCGCGGCTGTGCTGGGTCTGGGTTACATCATCGGACTGCGCTACGCATTCATCATTTTTGCAGGTAGCGCATTCATCTGGTGGGTGATTGTGCCACTGATGGGCATGAGCCCCGAGTGGGCGAGCCAGCCCGCCGACAGCATCTTTGCTAACGGAGCTCGCTACATCGGCATCGGAGGCATCGCCATGAGCGGCATCATCGGCATCATCAAGAGCTGGGGTGTCATCAAGAGTGCCGTGGGTCTGGCAGGACAGGCTTTCAAGGGACAAGACCAGGGTCAAAAGGTAGAACGCCATCAGCGCGACATTTCTATGAAGGTGCTGGTGTTCGCCCTGCTCGCTGCCATGGTGGTAACGTTTGTATTCTTCTATGTGGGTGTGATTCATAACTTCGTGCAGACTGTGGTGGCATTCATCGTGGTGATGGTCATTGCGTTCTTGTTCACGACCGTCGCAGCCAATGCCATTGCCATTGTGGGCAGTAACCCCGTGAGCGGCATGACACTGATGACCCTCATCATTGCCAGCGGCATTTTTGTGGCTGTGGGCTTGAACGGAGCCAAGGGCATCGTGGCATCGATGGTGATTGGCGGCGTGGTGTGCACGGCATTGTCAATGGCAGGTGGCATGGTCACCGATATGAAGATTGGTTACTGGATTGGCACCACACCAGCCAAACAACAGACATGGAAGTTTGTCGGCACCCTGCTGTCGGCAGCCACTGTGGGCGGTGTGATGATTATCCTGAACAAGACCTATGGTTTTGTGGGCGACAATGCACTTGTTGCACCACAGGCCAACGCTATGGCAGCCGTCATCGACCCGCTGATGATGGGCGGGGAGACCCCCTGGTTGCTTTACATCGTGGGCGCAATTCTCGCCCTGTTGCTCAATTGGCTCAAGGTGCCTTGCCTGCCGTTCTCGCTGGGCATGTTCATTCCCTTGCAGCTCAATGCCCCGCTGCTTATGGGCGGTATCATCAGCTGGTTTGTAGGCTCACGCAGCAAAGATGCCGAAGTCAACAAAGCCCGCCAAGAGCGCGGCACGTTGCTGGCATCTGGCTTCATCGCCGGCGGTGCCCTGATGGGCGTAGTCAGCGCAGCCATGATTTACTTCGGTTTCCACTACGAGAGCCCGCTCAGCGAGGCCACCAGCAACTGGCTAGCCGTGGTGATGTATGTGGCATTGATTATCTTCCTTGCCGTTTCGTGCCTGCGTGCATGCAAGGACAAGAAGTAAAACCATATTATGAAACTGCGGTTCATAATCATAACTGTCCTTTCGTTGTATTTTTTTGTTCGTGTAACAAAGAAGATTTCAGCTCATTGTTTGAATCCAGAAACGGAGAAGCAACCATTAACGGTAAGGAATACCACGACTATCTCTATTTTGGAGAATGAACCAGACGACGAGAATGGATATGTGAATATTGATGGTAAATATAATTTAGATTTAGGGGGGTTATGACCCTAGGTTAAGAGATTCTTTATTCATGCATTCTGCAAGGACAGTGATGACTATGCAACCACAACGCTGGGCAAGGAGATGGAACCAGCCTTCACAACAATAACAAGTAAACCAGTATTAAATACTAATCAAGCAGGAGGTAAACACTAATCACCAGTGTTTATCTCCTGCCTTCATATTCGCCCGACATGGGCGTGAGCTAACTGATGAGCTAAAAATGCAGATAGTAAGGGGAAACACGACAAATCAGCATGTGACCATCAGTCTGATTTTTTTGCAAAAACAACGTTGTACTGCACAAAAAACGGCATTTTTCAGCGACACCATCTATCACTACTGGTTGCCGAGTAGGTAGCGGTCACCCTTCTGCAAAAATTCTGCCATATACAGGGGAAAATAAGTGTAGCAACCATCGCACTCCACATTGCTAGGACAAAAGATATAAGCCTCGTCAAGCGCATAGTTCGACACATTCATCAGATTATCAAGAGCTGCATGACGTTTGAAGGCGTCGCCTGATTTCACCTCGATGGGCAACACGCAATTTTCATACTCCACTAGAAAATCAACCTCACCTATTTTCTTGCTGTTGAAATAAAATTGCTTATCAAATCCATGTGTTTTAAGCTGTTGTGCAACAAAGTTTTCACAAATTGCACCCTCGTTTACATCAAACTCGCCACTCATGAGGGCAGTCTTCAAGTTGGGAGTGAGTAGCTCGTGCGTGAGCAATCCCACATCTTCCATAAATAGCTTCAACGTGGTGCGCTCTCTGTTGATTTGCATCGGGATGAGCGGCTCGGTTGTATTATACACAGAGATAGCGACACCCGCACTCTCCAGCCACTTGAAGCTCACATTGATATTATTGCCACGCTTTAATCCCTCTATGTCTTTAATCTGAAAGCGCTTGGACTTGCTATTGAGTTCTTCGGGAATGATGTCAAAAATCTGTTTGATTCTCAATTTTCATTGTCAGCAGCATACTTTGCTATATCCTTACGGTTGTAATTTTGGATGGCACGATGCGCAACGGCAACCTGGTTAAAATCACCTGCATCGACAAACGACTTCACGGCATCGGGCATACCACCAACAAGTAAATAATTTTGGAATAGTCGCATGAATTTCTCATGAATAAAATCATCAAGCGGTTTCTTGGTCTTAAAGCATTCACGCGCTCTGTCGATAAGCTCCCGATTGACATTATTCGCCCATAGGAATTCCTCAAAATCAAGAGGAAACATAGTTGCCTCCATCAAATATCCCACAGGCCACGATTTGACATCGGTAAGCTCTACACCCAGCATCGACCCTGAAAAAATGTAGCGATAATCACCCTGCTCAACAAGGAACTTGCTGGTCGTAACAATATCGTAGTGCCGCGCCAACTCTTGTATCTCGTCGAGAAAAATGACCGTCTCGCCCTTAATAAGTGGGCGGTCGATGAGCGTTGACAAGCGAAGCAAAAAATCACGAGTATCAACCGCCTGCGACATCACCTTGACAGCATTTTTGTTCTCAAAGAAATTCAGATAGATGAACGACGAGAAATTAGCCTCGGCAAATTTGCGCAAGCTATAGGTTTTACCCACTTGACGAGCACCATCAATCAGCAGTGCCTTGTTGCTACCCTTCCAGACCTGAAGCAGGCTTTCAACTTTTCTTTTAAGCATAATCCATTGATTTATCGCTGCAAAGATACTACTATTTGCAGATTTTCCAATTTAAAAACGTCGATTTTTGCACTTTTTCCAATTTCAAAACCCCACTTTTTTGCACTTTTTCCAATTTTCTTGTGTACAATTGTACTGCTTAGAATAAGTGAGCACAACAATGGGGGCAGCAAATGCCCCCATTTGTTTATGTTTTATGTTTAGATGTTATCAAACTAGGTCGTCAAGAGCTGAAACGACATGTCACTTGCCAATGCAGTGATAATGGAAACCATAGCGTTGCAAGTCTTGGCTGTCATAGACATTGCGCCCATCGATGACTAGCGGTGTACGCATCAACCGCTTCACCTGATCCCAAGCGGGAATGCGGAACTGGCGCCACTCGGTCACCACCAGCAATGCGTCGGCACCCTTGATGGCATCATACATGTCGATGCCGCAATACACACTGCCCCAACGACGCTTGGTTGCATTCATTGCCACAGGGTCATATACACGCACATAACAACCAGCTTCCATCAGCAGGTTGATGGTTTCGATGGCGGGCGAGGCAGTCATGTCGTCGGTCTCGGGCTTAAACGAAAGTCCCCACAAGGCGACTGTCTTGCCCTTGAGGTCACCGTTATAGAACGCGCTCAGCTTGTCGAACAAGATGCGTTTTTGGCGGTCGTTCACATTCTCAACGGCTTTCAGCACCTGCATATCCATGCTGTTCTCATTGCCAATCTTAATCAAGTCTTTGATGTCTTGGGGGAACAACGTGCCACCATAACCGCAACCAGGGAAGATGTATTTAGGACCAATGCGGCTATCAGTGCCCACGCCATGGCGCACAATGTTGATATCGGCTCCCACCTTTTCGCACAAGTTGGCAATCTCGTTCATGAAGCTCACGCGCGTGGCTAGCATCGACGTGGCTGCATACTTAATCATCTCGGCAGTGCGGGTATCGGTATAAATCACGTGACGATTGTTATGTAGCAAGATGGTGCGATATAGGCGTTCCATAGCCTCGCGTGCAGTCTGTGTCTCCACACCGATGACAATGCGGTCGGGCTTCATGAAGTCCTTGATGCCGTTGCCCTCGGTCAAGAAGTCGGGATTGCTGGCGATGTCAAATGTCACGTCGCTCTTACGATTTTTCAGCTCCTCGGCAATGATGTCGCGCACTGTCTGGGCAGTTCCCACAGGCACCGTGCTCTTAATGACAAACACGCTGTAGCGCGTAATCAGTTGTCCAAACGAGCGGGCAATGTCATAAATAGGAGTCAAATCGGTCGAGCCATCTTCGCTGGCAGTGGTGTCGATAGCGCAGAACACATAATCTTGATCAACAAACCCTTTGCTATAGTCGCTTGAGAATGTCAGTCGTCGGTCGTTCACATTGCGTGTGATCATGTTGTCCAGGCCTGGCTCATAAATCGGGATTGCGCCATAAACCAGGCGGTTAATCTTCTGGCTATCACGGTCAACACACGTCACATTAACGCCCAGGTCGGCAAAGCAGGTGCCACTCACCAGACCCACATAACCTGTTCCTACTATAGAAATGTTCATAGTTTTAAGAGCTTCTTGCTATATTGGTTGATGTTTAAGACGTCGCGATAACAAGCGTCTTAATTTGGTTTACTCGTTTTATTGAATTTGCAAATATACGAAGTTTTTTGTTGAAAAAATTGTATTTTTCGCCAAAAAATGCTAAGTTTGCAAACGAAAATTTCAATTTTCACGTTTTAACCCTAGAATTCAACTTGTTTTAACCAATTTTTAATGTTTGTTTTTTAATCTATGAAAAAGTATTTAGCAGAAATGGTGGGCACGATGGTCCTGGTTCTTATGGGCTGTGGCGTTGCCGTTAGTTTGGGATGTGATCCAGTTGCCAACATACCTGCAACAGTGGGAACAGCATTCGCGTTTGGTCTTGCAGTAGTTGCCATGGCTTACACCATTGGTGGCATCAGTGGTTGCCACATCAACCCCGCTATCACTCTGGGGTGCTTCCTCAGTGGGCGCATGAGCGCAAAGGATTGCGGCATGTACATGATTTTCCAAGTTATCGGCGCCTTCATCGGCTCGGCTTTGCTATTCTTATTAACAAGCAATACAGAGCTCGTGGGCACTGGTGCCAATGACCTGCAACAGGGTGTAACAGCCATTGGTGGTCTGCTGGCAGAGATTATCTTTACCTGTGTGTTTGTACTGGTTGTGCTGGGTGCCACCAGTCGCACCAATGGTGCTACCAACAACTTTGCTGGTCTTGCCATCGGCTTGTCGCTCGTCCTTGTGCATCTGGTGTGCATCCGCTACACTGGCACGTCGGTTAACCCCGCTCGCTCCATCGCACCTGCAGTGTTCCAAGGCGGTACCGCATTGACCAACTTGTGGATCTTTATCGTTGGCCCGCTGGTGGGTGGCGCATTGGCAGCCCTCATCTGGAAGATTATCGGCACCGATAATCTGGCAGACTAATCATCTGCGACCATCACATTGAATACCGATAACGACCGTCCCGATGTGTCAAAAGGCATGTCGGGACGATTGTTTTTTGACGATGCTCACTTTTGTCACGACACCCATTTAAAAGGGACATTACAATTCTAAAAAAAAGCACGATTTGGGCCTGCAAAACGTCGAAATTGTCACTAAATGCTTGATGATTCTGAAAAAAAGCAATTAAAAATTTGTAAATTTAGATTTTTTTAGTAATTTTGTGAGTTGTTAAACCATCTGCATCCCTCACGCTATGGACAAGTCAGCAAATCATCAAAACTGGTGGTCACAAGTGTTTCACCTATACTATGATGGCTTCAAGAACATGACCGTCGGCAAGACGTTGTGGGTCATCATTGCACTGAAACTGTTTGTGTTCTTCATCATTTTGCGCCTGATTTTTTTCCAAATTTCTTGAGCACACAGTGCGACAACGACGAGGAAAAGACTGAATATGTGAGGGACCAGCTGATTAACCGTTAACACCGCAAGATAATAACGTCAATAACTAAATAACCTTAAAACATGGAAGAACTTATCAATGTCGTTGATTGGTCAAGGGCGCAATTTGCGCTCACGGCAATCTATCACTGGCTGTTCGTGCCGCTAACGCTCGGACTAGGCGTGATTGTTGCCATCATGGAGACCATCTATTTCAAGACGCGTAGCCAGAAATGGCTGGCTACTACCAAATTCTGGATGACCCTGTTTGGCATCAACTTTGCCATCGGCGTTGCCACAGGCATCATTCTGGAGTTTGAGTTTGGCACCAACTGGTCAAACTACAGCTGGTTTGTGGGCGACATCTTTGGCGCGCCACTAGCGGTAGAGGGCATCCTTGCCTTCTTTATGGAATCCACATTCATCGCCGTGATGTTTTTTGGCTGGAACAAGGTGAGTCCTAAGTTCCACCTTGCGGCAACGTGGCTCACCGCCATCGGTGCCAGCCTCTCAGCATTATGGATTCTGGTTGCCAACGCATGGATGCAATATCCCACCGGATGCGAGTTTAATCCCGCCACCATGCGCAACGAGATGACCAGCTTTGCAGCTGTAGCCCTCTCGCCCATGGCTTTGAGCAAATTTTTCCACACCGTGTTATCGGCGTGGGCACTGGGTGGTGTGTTTGTCTGCGGCGTTTGTGGCTGGATGCTGCTCAAGGGACGAAATCGGGACCACTGCCAGCGTAGCCTGAAGGTGGGTGCCTGGGTCGGTGCCATCGGCATCGTGATGACCATGATCACAGGCGACAGCAGTGCAGTGACGGTCGCAAAGCACCAGCCCATGAAGCTAGCCGCAATGGAAGGCCTCTACAAGGGAGACAACGACCAAAGCATTGTGGCATTTGGCATTTTGAATCCCAACAAAAAAGCATTTGACGACAACGACCCCTACCTGATGCACATCAGCATCCCTTACGGGCTATCGTTTCTCGCCACACACGATTTTCATGCGTTTGTGCCAGGCATCGAAGATGTGATTAACGGCATGACGTGTGATGCCGACGGCAATGCTGTGAAAACGCTATCATATACCGAACGCATGGAGCGCGGTCGCGCCATTCAAGAAATGCTATCGCAATATGACGCCGCTCGCCGCAGCGACAATCGCGTGATGGTTGACCAATTGAGCAGCTCAATCCGCAAAGATTTCAAGCATTTTGGATACGCCTATCTGGACACGCCCGAGGAGGCTATCCCCAATGTTCCGCTCACATTCTACACTTTCCACTTCATGGTTACTGTGGGTGGCTATCTGCTGCTGTTCTTGCTGTTGGCATTGCTGTTTGTTTACAAGCCTCAGATTCTTGAAAAGGCCAGCTGGCGCAAGTGGTGGTATCGCCTTGCCGTGATTACCATTCCGCTCACCTATCTGTGCAGCGCCAGTGGCTGGATTGTTGCCGAGGTTGGTCGCCAACCGTGGACCATTCAGGACTTGATGCCCAACAAAGTCGCCATCAGCGACTTGAGTGCTAGCTATGTGCAACTGACGTTCTGGATTTTCGCCGTGCTGTTCACCGCATTGCTCATTGCCGACGTCAGCATCATCTGCAAGCAGATTTCAAAAAAGTCGCAAACCGACTTAGAGACCGTTAATGACAAATAACCAACAAGAGGGAGGAACCAAATCATGACAACTTACGATATGTTACAGAATTACTGGTGGCTCATCATGTCGGTGCTGGGAGCATTGCTCGTGTTCCTGCTGATGGTTCAGGGCGGACAATCTATGCTCATCAGCTATCGCGATGCCCGTCAGCGGGCGTTGCTCATCAACAGCATGGGTCGCAAGTGGGAACTCACCTACACCACGTTGGTAACTTTTGGCGGTGCTTTCTTTGCCTCGTTTCCGCTATTCTATAGCACTAGTTTTGGCGGTGCTTATTGGCTCTGGATGCTCATTTTGCTGAGCTTCGTCATTCAGGCGGTTAGCTATGAATATCGTTCCAAGCCAGGCAACATCTATGGAGCGCGTTTTTACGACACATTGTTGCTCATCAATGGTGTGGCGGGTCCCGTGTTGCTTGGTGTTGCGGTGGCGACGATGTTTTTTGGCGCTGATTTCACGGTCACCAAAAGCAACATCCTCAACGTACAGACGGCGACCATCTCGCAGTGGGGTCCCATGCATGGTCTGGAGGCACTCATGCGCTGGCAAAACCTGCTGTTTGGCTTCATGGT
>Ga0065709_1011994_pt1 | contig 13891 bp, 7 predicted proteins | sample Hoacrofraction14_2_FD_59096 | JGI IMG/M metagenome (GOLD analysis project Ga0065709, IMG submission 59096) | Hoatzin crop microbial communities from Cojedes, Venezuela, sample from fiber fraction 14 v1 | ecosystem: Host-associated > Birds > Digestive system > Esophagus > Crop | place: Venezuela...
GCCACAGCCTGTCAGCTGTGTCGCCAGTATCACGCCTGCCAATACCAGCATGACAATCAGTATGTGTAAAACCTTGCGCAACGTCATATCGACAACAAAGATACAAATAGTTTTTCACTTGACAAGCACTAATGCCAAATCTCACGAGAAACCATTTGCCACAACCAGCGTGTTAAAACAATCCGTTTTTAGGCGAGCAGGCATGGGCGAGTAAGTTAAAAATGTTCTGGCATGCCACCTCGGCACACCAGAACATAAAAATTGTGTTGTATGTCTGTGTGTTTATGGATTTAAAGTTTCAGTCTTTAGGCTTACTTCACCAGCTTCTGAAAGCATATTCTCTATTTTGTGTTGTTGTAAGTCTCAGTGTCGTTTGACTTACTTCACCAGCACCTTCTTGACTGTGCCGTCGGCAGACTTCACAATCTGGATGCCCTTGTGGTCGGCACTCACCTCACGGCCGCTCAAGTCGTAGCGGGTTTCAACACCATTAGCAACAGCATTGATTTCGTCCACGCCACTGCGAGGAGTGCTGCCATCGCTCAGCTCGATGCACATCACGCGCATGCCACCACCCTTATCGGTGTCATACTCTTCGTCTGTCGCGATAAAGAAGTAGGCATACTTGTCGTCGTTGACGATGGAGTAGCTGTTGGCAACAAAGTTGTCCTCACAAATCTGTTTTGACCACACCAGGGAGCCAAAGTCATCAATCTTGATGACATACAGATTGGCAGCATTGTAGCTAACGGAGTTGGCATAGAAGATAACCCAACCGTCGGTCATGCGGATAACGGTGATGGGGGTGATGCCCCAGCTGGGGCTCTGGTCATAAGAAACGCCCTTGCTATAATCAAACGGCCAGGTGGGCCACAAGAATGAGCCATCGTTGACGCTCACCGAGTTAGCATACATGTTATAGACGGTGTCCTCGTAGCTCCAAGCCACCAGCAGCGAGTCGCCATTGAGGGCGGCACGCAGCGAACCACAATCGCCATCAGTGCTACCGGTCATCGATGCGCCAGTGCCCAGCGTGGTGCCATCGGCACGCAGGTAGTTATAGGCAGCGTAACCCGTGAACGACATCAGCTTGCGATAAACGAGCACGATGCCACCCTTGTCATCGGGCACCACGGTGGGTTCGTTCATGAAGTAGTTGCCCAGCAGTTCGCTCTCAACCACCACATCCTCGTTCCACACGGCTGCGCCATCCTTGTTCAAGCGACGTGCGCTAATGCCCTTGCTGTCGTTGTCATACAGCACAAACACATCACCGTCGGCACAGGGAGCCATCTTCACCATAGCCAAGCTGGTGTTGAACAGCACGTTCTCGCTCCAAGCAAAGGTGCCATCGTTGTTCATGCGGTTCACTTGGAAGTTGCTCACAGTCACCTTCTTGTTGTTCTCGTTGCGATAAACCTCGGTGTGCGACGTCATCACATAGATATTGTCGCCACTTACCATCACGCTATTCTTCATCTCATAGTTAGATATCAGCGTGTTGTCGGTGGTTTGAACAGGTATAACGGTGCCATCAGCGTTCCACACAGGGTTGCCCTGCTGGTCAAAGCGGTACACATAGGAATGGATAGATGCCCGCTTTGCAGCATCATAACGGCAGTCGGCATAGGTGATAACGATGTCACCATTGGGAGCAAGAGCCACGCCATAGTCCGACACATAGGTCTTGGTGGGGTTGTCGCTCACCAGAATACCCTCCTTGCCAAACAGCGGGTTGCCACTGGGGTCAAAAATCTGCAAATGCAAGAAGTAGCCAAACGTGGAATCACTTGCCATGACACCCTTGGGGGTGCGCAGCCATGTTTGGTAGATCACGCCATTGTCGGCACGCACGCTCTTCAAGAGCGACTGTCCGTAAACACTGTCGAGGTCCATCAGACGATAGTCGGTGTCACTGGGTGTCCACGCATTTATGGTGGCGATGCACGCCATGAGCGCAAATGCAATTGTAAAAATTCGTTTCATAAGCTTTTTGTTTTTGATTAATGGATAAAACTCGTGTTGATATTGTGACTACAAAATTATAACTTTTTTGCCTGATTTGCTGCATAATTAATGTACATTGTCATATAGACATGTGTGTTAAAAAGCCTAAATCGACTGAATAAAGTCGTTTAGATTATCCTCAGGAGCGAGGTTTAGCTTTTTGCGCAGGCGATATCGGGCGGTGTTCATGCTACGCATCGAGATGTTGAGTGCCATTGCCATCACCTTGGGCTTGACACCCATCCTGATGAATCCTGCCAAGCGAATATCGTTAGCGGTCAACTCAGGATAGCGACTCTCCATCCTCTTTAAAAAATCGGCATGCTGTGACTTGAGCGTAGTCTCCAGGGCAAGCAGCGATGGTTCTTCTTCGCTGCTTGCAAGCGTGTGCTGCATTTCGGTAATCATCTCGGTCATGCTCACGTTTTGCTTCTGCGCCTGCTCTAACTGTTCCGCGCTCTTCTTCATGCGCAGTTGCAGCAATTCTTTTTGCAGCTTCTCGCGCTGCACTGCTGCCACAGCCAGCTGCTGCTTGTTGCGAGCGTTGCGCCTGGACATGCGTAACAAGGTCACCAAGGCAGCCACAGCCAGTGCCAGCATCACGATGACCATGCCGCCAATGATGTGGTCCGTCCGGTTCTTTTCCTCGACACGTTCCAGTTCGTTTTGCTCTTGCAGCACACCAATCTTGTAGGTGAGCGCACTGCCTTGCAATTGCTGAATGCAACTATCGGCTGCGTGCTGATGGGTAATATAGGCATCAATATCACGCCGTGCGCTATCTAATGCGCACAGCCGTTTCAGGCAAGCAATCTCGTTGTCATGCGACCCATATTGCGCTGACAACTTTCGCCCCAGTTGGGCATAGTGATAGGCAGTGTCGGTGTTGTGAGAGAGCAAGCTGTACAAGTAATACACTTGGCACAGATACATCTTGAACTTGGGAGGCGGCTCCTCCTTAAGCTGCTCAACGATGCGCAATGCCTGAGCCGAGTCGCCCTTGTTCATATACGACTCTGCCAGATTAGACATATCGACCAGCACATGTGCGCGAATGCCAGGGTAGAGCCGCTTGTCCAACTCAATGGCTTGCTGGGCGTAATAGATGGCAGAGTCATACTGATGGGTGAGGGTCGCGCTATAGATGCCCATCATGCGGTAATAGTACTGCGACGAGTGGGCACTGGGGTTAGTGGTCGCTTCCACATAATCAACCTCTTTGAGCAACTGGTAACCCTTTTCGCTTTGACCTGCCTGATCGTAAAGCAGCGACAAATATACCGTAGCCTCAAAACTCGTCTCCAGGTCACCCGTCTGCTGCGCCATCTCACGCGCCTGTTGCAGGTTGGTCAACGCGCCATAGATGTCGTTGTTGCCAAATGCCTCCTGACCAGCCTCTAGCCGCTCACGCGCCTGCCGAGCACCAGCGTCACAGCCCGTCAGCTGCGTTGCCAGCACCGCACCCGACAATAACAGCAGGGCAATCAGCACGTGAAACACTTTGCGCAATGTCATATCAACAACAAAGATACAAATAGTTTTTCACTTGACAACCCTCTAACGCCAAATCTTGCACACAGACACCCCCATTCATAAACAGCACATCAGGGCATTGATGCTTTTGACCAATGCCCTGATGGGGTATGTTTTTGATGTTATGTTCTCACCAACAATCTGCTTAGTCACGGTTGCCAAAGAATCGCAACAGATACAAGAACAGGTTGATGAAATCTAGATACAACGACAATGCGCCCATCGTGGCTACCTTGCTGATGCCTGTCTGGTCGGTCTGTGCAGCCATGCGCTTGATGGCTTGCGTGTCCCATGCCGTCAGACCCACAAAGATAAGCACGCCGGCAATGCTGATGCACCAGTCCATTGTGGAGCTGTGCAAAAACAGGTTGACCACACTGCACACAATCAAGCCCAACAATGCCATAATCAGGAACGAACCAAATTTAGACAAGTCTTGCTTAGTCAGATAGCCAAATAGACTCATCGCGCCAAAGGTGCCTGCCGTGATGGCAAATGTCAAAGCAATCGACGAACCCGTATAAACCAGGAATATGGGGGTCAGCGTGATGCCATTAAGCACGCTATAGCCATAAAACAAAGCCGCTGCCGTGCCCGAGCTTAGCTTCTCAAGACGAGCCGATAGATAAATCACCAAACCCAGCTCGGCTGCAAACAGCACCCAAAATGTTAATTGGTTAGAGAAGAACAACGTCAGCAACGTCTCACTCGACAACACAGCCACCGACGTGATTGCCGTCAGAAGCAAGCCCAGACACATCTTGCCATAGACCTTGCGCATCACGGCTGCCACATAACGTTGCAGCGTCATCTCGTTTTCGGCTTGCACAGCAGTGCCAAAGCCACCCATTTTGTTATAATCATATTCGTTCATCGTTATAATGATTTAAAGTTTTTGCGTTTCAAACTTAATATGCAATAATTATGCCAACGTCAGCCAAGTTTACATCCGCTCTGGCATCTCGATGCCTAGCAGTCCCATGCCACGCTTGACCACATCGCCCACTGTAGCCGACAGCAGCAGCCTGAACGCACGCACGGCAGCATCTTCTTCCTTCAAAATGCTATAATCATGATAGAATTGATTATAGACCTTTGCCAACTCATATACATAATTGGCAATCAATGCGGGGCTATAGGTACGCCCTGCCTCGGCAACTGCCGTCGGGAAATCGGTCAGTCGCTGCACGATGGCAGTCTCCTTGTCGTTTGGACTCACGCCGCTCAAATCGACAGTCCGATAATCCTCATTGCAACGCCGCAGCACCGACTGGATGCGGGCATAGGTGTACTGGATAAACGGACCGGTGTTGCCGTTGAAGTCAATGGATTCCTGCGGGTTAAACAGCATGGTCTTGCGCGGATCCACTTTCAAAATAAAATATTTGAGTGCTCCAAGCCCAATCATCCGCAACACGTCGTCACGCTCCTCGGCAGACACACCCTGCAAGCGGCTAGGCTCGTCAGCCATCTCGCGGGCAGTGGCTATCATGCCGTCCATCAGGTCATCGGCATCTACCACCGTACCCTCGCGCGACTTCATCTTGCCATTGGGCAGCTCCACCATGCCATAAGAGAAGTGTACCAACTCCTTGCCCCACTTGAAGCCCAGTTTGTCAAGCAGCAACGACAGCACCTGGAAGTGATAGTTTTGCTCGTTGCCCACCACATAAATCATGCGGTCGATGGGGTAATCGCGATAGCGCAACTGTGCGGTGCCAATGTCCTGAGTCATATAAACTGATGTGCCGTCGCTGCGCAGCAATAGCTTGTGGTCAAGCCCGTCGGCAGTGAGGTCTGCCCACACGCTGCCGTCGTCCTTGCGGTAGAACAAACCTTGCTCTAAACCCTTGAGCACGGTTTCCTTACCTACCAGATAGGTTTGGCTCTCATAATAAATTTTGTCAAAATCCACACCCAGTCTTTTGTAAGTCTGGTCGAAGCCGTCATACACCCAGCCATTCATGGTTTGCCACAGTTGGCGCACCTCGGGGTCACCAGCTTCCCACTTGCGCAGCATCTCGTGTGCCTCTTGCATCAGGGGAGCCTCGCGCTCGGCATCTTCTTGCGACAGACCTTGCTCAGCCATGAGCTGCTTCACCTGCTCTTTATAGTGCTGGTCAAATGACACATAGAAGTCACCTATCAGGTGGTCGCCCTTCTTGCCCGTCGATTCTGGCGTGGCACCGTTGCCCCACTTGAGCCAAGCAAGCATCGACTTGCAGATGTGGATGCCACGGTCGTTCACTATATTGGTTTTCACCACCTTATAGCCATTAGCCGACATGATGTTTGCCAAGCTATAGCCCAGCAGGTTGTTACGCACATGACCCAGATGCAATGGCTTGTTGGTGTTAGGCGACGAGTACTCAATCATCACCAGCTCGCTATTGTCGGTGGCGGCAGTGAAGCCGTAATCAGGTTGTGCGGCAACATGTTGCAGCACACCTGCCCAGAATTGAGGCTTGATGGTGATGTTCAAGAAACCCTTGATGACGTTGAATTTCTCAACTGCCTCGCAATGGGCAACCAGATGTTCGCCAATCTCTTGTGCGGTAGCCTCGGGTGCCTTGTGCGATGCCTTTAAAAATGGGAAAACAACGATAGTCTCGTTACCCTCAAACTCACGCTTAGTGGTCTGGGGGACAATCTTCTCGGCAGGAAAATCCACGCCATACAGGTCCTTAACAGCTTGCGACGTAGCTTGTGCCAATATGTTATCAATCGACATGTCTTGTTATAGTTTTAAATCTGGTTGATGAATTAATAGCGCAAAGGTAATCAAAATTGCGATGATAATGCCCCTAGCGCAACTGAAAAATGGTGTCTGAAGCACTTATTTCCCACGATTGCCGTCCCACAGCACGTTTCCAGCCTCGTCGGTCACCATATCAAGATAGGTGTACCAAATGCGTCCCTGCACATCGGGGAATCCCATCAGCTTGAGCCGACGCATGTAATTTGATACCTGTCTGCCATAGGCCTTCACATTTTGCACCTCACCGCTTTTATAATCGATGACAAAGGTGTGTTGCCCGTCTGGTGTGACCACAATGCGGTCAGGGCGTCCGTTCTCACCGTCGAGGGCAACCAGGGGACGCTCGCTATATACCTTGCAGGCGGGGTCGAACCATTGGCAAATGGGCTGCACGTTCATGATGCGGTCGCAAATGCGCTCAACGGTCACATTATTGCAGCGGTCGTTAGGGTCATCGGTGACGACACCCCGCCGGCGAGCCTGGGCAACCACCCTATGGACATCGTTGCGGCTAGTGATGCCGCTCAGCACGCTGTGCAGCCTGATGCCCGCATCGATGTGCTGATTTGCCGCATGCTCGACACGCACCGTGAGCGAAGCTGGAATGGCTCCCACCACATAAGCAGTGAGTTTGTGAGAGTCAGCCAAGTGTTGAACAGCGTGTTCTTTGCCCACGATTGTGCCCATCTCGTACCACCCAGAACCCGACTCGGCATCAAAACTCTGTAATAAATCGGTAGGTGCGTCAAGTTGGTGCATGGTCGGCTCGCCATAATCTTGGACATCGTAGCGTGCAAACCCATAAAATAGCATAGAGGCTTCAATCGTCTTGTCTCGCTCAAGCTCAGCAGGCTTGGTAAAGATATGAAGTTCGTGGCGAGGGCGTGTGACGGCAACGTAAGTCTTATTGAGGTTGTCAATCAGCTCATCGTTGAGCAGTTTCTCCAGCCAGGCAGCACTCGACTCGCCTAATGCGCCATCAGCCATCAACGACTTGAGGTCGCTCTTGATGCCGCGCAAAATGGGTGGAATGTCATGCACGTCGAGCATGTCTATGCCTGGCGGCATCAGCTGCTGGACGACATCAAGGAACACCTCACGAGGCATCCAGCAGAAGCGACCGCCTAGTTTCATTTGGGGACTGATGCTCCAATTGGCTAGCGGCAACAGCACGCAGTCAAATTCCAAGCCTTTGGCTTTGTGAATGGTCATAATATTCACTTTATCGCCCGAGGCGATGTTGACCGACAACTTAGGATTCTCATCCCAATAGCGCAAAAATTCTCGCACGCTGCCACCATTGCGCTGGTTGCAGAACTGCATCACACAGTCTTGAAAAGCAAGCATAAACGCCGTTTCGTGCTCTTGGTAGCCCATGTGTGCCAGATAACCAATGATGTTCTCGGTGATGCTGAGCAGCGTGGTGAGCTCGTCGGCCGCAGGCAGCAGATGCGACTGCTCCTCCTGATAAAAGGCGGGAGCTTCGGCAGCATCGCGGGCGGGACGGCTTGCGAAACAGTCAGCCAGCACCCGACCCACCGAGGCAGCATCACCATCAGGCGACTGATTGAGTTGCTGAATGAATGCGCCCAGCACGCTATAGAAGCGTTGCTCATTCACGCGTTTGCGGCGCACGCGATGCGCAATATCATCGACAGGCACATCGTCGGCAGACCGCTCCTCGTCATCCGAGTCATAGGTCGTGGCGTCTAAAAATCGCAGCATCGAAATCACTTGGCAAACCATGGGTGAATTGCGCAGCTGCATGGCTTCGTTAGAGACAACTGGTATCTGCTTGTGGGGATTAGCCACATTGTGCGCCAGCAGGGTGGCTACAATTTCGGCGGCTTCGTCGTTCCTGTTCACCAGCAGACCTATTTTTCCCCAATCAAATCGCTCATGCAACCACAGCAGGTAATCTGGCAGCATCGCCAACGCTTGCTCCTTGAAACCCGCAGCTTCATCATCGCTTTTTGAGGCGAATGGTTTGCCCTGGTAATTGCTGGTAACAATGCGGATATAGCCTGGCAGCTCGCTTGGCTTCAGCGCACGCTCAGGCACCTTTTGTTCCACCTCACCATAGGTGCGCTGCAACACCTCGTTATCGGCAAATGCCGGATGCCGCTTGACGTAATCGAACAGGCGGTTGTTGAATGTGATGATATTACGCGAACTGCGGTAATTATATTCCAGCGTGTCGTTAAAGATGTCGCATCGGCGAGGACGATTGTTGGCAGTGCCGCCATAATCCTCATCCAGACGGTCACGAAAGACGGTGATATCGGCATTGCGAAAGCGATAAATGCTCTGCTTGGCATCGCCAATGAGCATGTTGAAGTGTCCGTTCGCCAGACTCTCATCAATCAAGCTCCTGAAATTTTCATATTGCTTGATGCTGGTGTCCTGAAACTCATCAATCATAAAATGCCTAATGGCTGAGCCTACCCGTTCATAGATAAACGGCACACCGCTATCGAGCACGGTGGCAATCATCTCGTTGGTGTCGGCAAGCAAAATGGAGTTGGTCTCGTGCCTATAGCGTTCCAGGAACAGGTCTATCATGCCCAACATACCCATCATGTAAACATGCTTTTGCACCTGCTCGAAAAATCTTTGGCTATCTTTAATGGCTATCAGCCGATTAGCTAGCTCGGCGACATATTCAAGCTCATCGGCAGAAAAATTTGGCGCCTTGGCTTTGAACTGCTCAGCTATGCCCTCCACATTGGCATCTCTGCGAAAAGCGGCACTTGGATTCCATTCACTAAACTCCGCTTTAACCAGGGCTTTTTTTAGAGCTTTGCCCCCACTCAGGTGGTCAAGCATTCCCTTGCCTTCTACATATTGTTTCAGTTCTTGGAACACGGCATCGCCATGGGACGGAACCTCCTTCACCAACTTTGCCAACCATTGTTGGAAAGCATGTATGTGCTTGAAATCACTGATGCGGTCGCCATCGTCGTCAACGGGGCGTGTCAGGTAGTCACGAATCTCCTGCATGCGTGACTGGAACGCCTCGGTGGTAATATCTTTTGCAAACTTAGCCAGCTCGCCTGATATTTCGCCCAAGGTGCCTTTGGAGTTCTTGCTTGTATCCGCATTGCTTTGACGCTGGAATTGCGCTACCCAGTCGTCAACGTCGGTGCGCTGCTTCTTGCCCAGCGACAGCAGAAAGTTGTGCACAGCCACTCTGATGGCATAGTCGGCATCAAGCTGAATGTCATAGTTAAAGTCGCGGTCAAGCTCGCGAGCGAAACTGCGCAAAATAGTCTGGAAAAACGAGTCGATGGTGCTCACGTTAAAGTTGCTGTAATCAAACAGCAGTTCAGCCAAGGCATGTTGCGCCAACTCGCTTAACCACTGGACATCGCCACCCGTTGCTTCGACAAAATCGTCTTTATAATCGCTCTGCTCCACATGTTGTGACAAGATGTCAAGCTCCTTGACGATGCGGCGTTTCATCTCCTCGGTAGCCTTGTTAGTGAATGTGATAGCCAGTATCTGCCTATGCGCATTCAGTGGATGCCAATCGCCCTTTTTGCGTCGCGGTGTGAGATGCAACGCTTCAGCCCGCACATATTTGCCCTTGCCGTCAAGTTCCACACCTTTGGCATCGCTGGTGAAAAGCAGATGCTGGATGTATTGCTTCGCCAAGTTGTAGGTTTTACCTGATCCTGCCGATGCTTTAAGCACCAGCAGATTGCCTGTGGTCTTCAGATTGTTTAATCTTTTGGTTTCCATAACATTTATCCCAAGCAGTCGCCGTTTAATGCCATTGTGATATCAAATGATGCGTGCCTTGAATCCCATCTGCACCAATTGCTGCATCACCCGTTGCCTGAAGTCACCCTGTATCAAGATTTCGCCACCGCGTGCGCTACCGCCAACACCCAAGTGCCGCTTGAGCTCACTCGCCACTTGCTTCAATGCCACATCGTCGCACTTAAATCCCGTGACGATGGTAGCCTGCTTTCCGGCTCGTCCCTTGCGCTCTAGCACGATATCCAGCCGTTGCACCCCCTGCTGTTGCAGAGCATCACCACGGGGCTGCTCGTCACCATCGGACTCATTGATAGCTGTGGGTTGCGGAGTTTCAGGCAAGCCAAAGGCACCTGCCAATGCCTGTTTCCAATCTTGTTGCTCCATTATCGTTTATTGATTAGTGTTTTTTTGCGTTCGTAATTTGGTCAAAGATACAAAAAAGTGCCGATATCTAGACCCATTGCCCGACAATAATGCAAGAAAAAAAGCAAAAAATGTGGTGGATTCAAAAAAATGCGGTAAATTTGCGGCACTGTTTACTACTTATTTTATTAACTGATTCACTAAATTCACACTAAAATGGCTTATGTAATTTCTGACAACTGCGTGGCATGTGGAACTTGCCAGTCAGTATGCCCCACGGGCGCAATCAGCGAGGGCGACATCTATTCGATCGACCCTGACGTTTGCATCGATTGTGGCACTTGTGCCGAGAGCTGCCCCAGCGAGGCCATCGCCCCGGGTGAATAAAATCGTTAAAACTCAAATCGATTACACGCATTTTGCGACCGCTTCCTAAACCATAGGAGTGGTCGCAAAATCATTTTCACCACCATCAAAGCATTGTCTGTTTAGACTCAGGCGCGGCATCCACAATGTGGGTGCCGCGCCTGAGTTGTCTTATGGGTTGTCTGCCCTTGCGTTACTCAGTGCGATTTGACTTGAGCGGTTCGAGCACAACCAGTTTGTAGATGGGCGAGCCACCATAGCTGCTGCCATCATTGAACGTAGCAAAGTAGCGATAAAGTCCGGCAGGCACACGGTTGCCGCTCATGTCCTTCATGTTCCAAGTGGCAGTTGCACTGGTGCTCTTGTTAATCCACACCAGTTTACCAGTTGCATCGGTCACACGCAGAGTCACCTCAGGACTGGTTGTCAAATCACTGCCAAAGTCGAAGTTCACCTCACCATCTTGGAATGCAGGCATGACATCAGCGGTTACAGTGGCATTATAGTCCTTGCCAACCAAGAACGAGATGGTGCGGGTGGCACGATTGCCAGCCATGTCATAGACAGTGTAGGTGAGCGTGTGCAAGCCATCGCTCAAGCCACTCAACGGATACTCAATGCTCAGAGCCTTGGCTCCGTCGGTCATGGTGACATAACGGGTAATATCGCTATAGCTGGTCTTGCCGCCATCGAGCACCAGCGTCATGCCATTGTCAACCGAGTTGTTCTGCACGTTGAGTGCATAGTCGTCGGTCGCGGTGATGTAGAGCGTTGCACTCGATGCAACCACAGCACCCTCGCTGAACGATTGCTCGTCGTTGAGGAACATGGTCTCAATCACGGGAGCCGAGTCATCGCTGATAGCCAGCGACTCGTCATAGGGCAACATCGTGATTTGTTCGGTCAAGCCATTGACCATCTCGTGGCTGTCGTCCTGATGGGCATAAACGCGCAGCAGCACGTTCTCGTTGCTTGCCAGCGGACTCTGCGGAACCACCATAGTGCCTGTGAACACACCACCCGAAACACGGCCCTGAATCTCGGCCAACTTTTCGCGCTCAAAGTAGATGTCACGAGGAGTCTTGGTTGAACCCACGGTGAAAGTAAGCGTCGTGAAGACATCCTCCTTATCATAGAGCGTTGCCGTGGCATCGCCTTCAAAATCGGTGTTGAGGTTGCCGTTCTCGTCCACCACCTTTGCAGTGATGGTGAACTGCATCAGCGGGCTCAGTTGAGCCACTGCGCTGGTGTCGGTCATGTCGGTGCCGTTGATGCTGGTGATGTTGAAGTAGGGCTTCGGATAGTTCACCTTCATGCCCGGGTCACCCATCAGCATAAACGAGAGCTTGTTGGTGTTAGCCGACGTGAACGACAGCTTGGCCTGCCTGTAGGCAGTACCCAGGGTGGGCATCGAGTCGTTGGCAGCAAAGCTGAAGAGCGACTTGATAAAGTAGGTGTTGAGCATGTCGTTGCCCGTTGCATACACCATGCGCGAGCTGGTGAGCAATGCAATGGCACCACCGTCACGCTTGTGGAACATCGACTCGGCAATACCGCGCACATCGCTATCATAACGTGCCACATTGCAGCACGCAGTGCTCATGATGGGGAAGTGCTGATACCTGGTCGAAGACACGTCACTGTTAGTCCACATCTTGTTATACTTGGTCATCGAGATTGCACCTGCGTGACCCACATAGGTGAAGAAGTATTGACCATCCTTGAGCAGGTCCTTCATGTGCTGCTTGGCGGTTGTTGCCGTCTTGCGCTCGACTGAATTTGCGGTCTCGTCGGTTGAGCGCGGGTACATACTGTTGTGAACTTTGTTGACATGCATGTTAGTGCCCAGCTCATTATCAATGAGGTTGCCATAGCCCTCGCCCTGGAACATATACAAACCATTGTCAGGCGAGTCGCTGCTGACCGTGGTATTGTTGCGCCATGAGCCATAGTCGGGCGAGGCATAATACTCTACTAATTTATCCACATCTGATGCAGCCTCATCAAGGTCAGCACACGGCATACGGCCCACGCCGATGCTCAGCTTGTCGCTGGCAATGTTAGAGCCTGAGTTGTCGTTCAAGAAGCCAAAGAAGTCATCAGTGGTGAATGAGTAGTCTTCATAGTTGCTATTGTCGCTCTGATAGGTAAGCAACGTGTGCGGATGCTCACCCAGGATTTCGCGGTTGTCAATCGAGCCAGGGCCAAACAGCAACAGGTACTTAAACGTTTCAGGGTTGCGGTCATAGAACATCTTGCACAACAAGCGGTATGCCATACCGTCGCGAGTGCCGCTCGAGAACTCATTAAACACTTGGTCCTGATCCACTACCGACACCTTCAAGCCATCGACTGCGGCATGCAGGTCGGCGATGCGCTGTGCCTCACTGTGGAAATAGGAGTCCGTGATAATCAGCATCTCAGGCGTAGCCATGCCATGCAGATTCTGGTTTGCCACAGTCTCGTAAGCACTGATTTTCTTCAATGTCTGCGTGGGGTCAAATGCCACATAGACGGCAGCCGTGGTGTTGGGTGCGATAAAGGCACGACCGCTGCCGCTGTCATCACTATAGGCGGTGGTGGGCACCAGTGTGGGAGCATACTTGTCAGCTAAGTTGAAAACCACCAGGTCGTCATTGGTGCCAGGCAACTGGATGCGCTGCTTGCCGTCGAGCTTGGCATAACCCATCAAGATTTGTCCATCATCGCCGTCAATGATGACGTTGTTGCGGGTATAGGTGATGATGAAGTAGTCCAGACGCGCCATCGAGATGGTGTAATCACTCGACGAGAAGGTCAGCACCGGCTGGAATTGTCCTTTCTCGGCAGGATGTTTGAGCTTAACCTTGCCATAGGGCGATGCGACATTGTAGTACACATAGCTGCTTGAGGGCTTGTAGATGCGCGACGAACCGCTGGTATAGCTAGTGGTGTCGGTAGCGCCGCCGCTATGAATGTATGCAGTGGCATAGCTCAACACACTGACGTTAGCGCCCAGAGCGGTCTGCACCACGATGGTGCTGTCGGCAATCTGCGGCAGGGAGTAGTCCACCAGCAAGTCCTTACTGCCAAAATCCTCGCCCAGCATCTCCTTACCAGAGC
>Ga0065709_1029696_pt1 | contig 13864 bp, 5 predicted proteins | sample Hoacrofraction14_2_FD_59096 | JGI IMG/M metagenome (GOLD analysis project Ga0065709, IMG submission 59096) | Hoatzin crop microbial communities from Cojedes, Venezuela, sample from fiber fraction 14 v1 | ecosystem: Host-associated > Birds > Digestive system > Esophagus > Crop | place: Venezuela...
GGCATGCCGACACGCTCACGCTGCCGCTACTCATTAGCCGTGCCGCGCGATTGCTCACCCCGCAAGGCCGCCTCGCCATCATCGTCCCCACCCAGATGGGCCGCCAACCTGCCATTCAAGCCACCTTGGCAGGTCTGCATGTGCAACGCGTCACCCATGTGCATACCACCCCCACCGCCGTCGCAAAGCGCACCCTGTGGGAATTCTCCCGCCTCGTCCCCTCGCATCCCGTCGACCCCCAGTCGCTCACCATCGCCGACACCCCCGGCCACTACACCCCCGCCTACCTCTCCCTCACCGGCGACTTTTACCTATAGGAGAGTTGAGAGTCGAGAGTCGAGAGTCGAGTTCTCTGTCGCAGGAGGGCCTCACGCAGACTCCGCAGACTCCGCTGACTTTTAATTTTTCCTCGTGCATTGAAAAAAATTCATCTGCGGTGAGGTCTGCGGAGTCAGCGTAGTCTGCGTGAGGCCCTTTGGCATGGTTGTTGCATCATCGAGGGGTGACGGCGGTCGAAATGTGAAAAAAATGCCCTTTTTAGGTTTTTTCACGCAATCACGCGATGCAAGTATCGAATTAATTTCTACCTTGCACCCCAAATTTAAACCTTTTAGGCTTTCGACGGTCTAACAACCCGAGAAAAAACAACAATTTTTATATATCGAATTCTAAACGTAATTGAAATGATGAAAAACAGATTCTTCGCATTCATGGCCATTGCAGCGCTGAGCTCAACCAGCTTGCTGCATGCCCAGGGCTACGACGACGACATCTATGGAACGTCGACTAGCTCGACTACCACCACGACCACTGCGTCGACCTGCGACACGAAGACGTGCACGGCAAGCAAGCCGCGCGCGATGCGTATGCGCAGCACGACCAATCCCACCTACAAAGTAACGGTGCAAAAGAACTATCAAGCCGAGCGCGACGTCGACGAGTACAACCGTCGCGGCGTGGAGTACGGCTATCCTGCCGATACCACGGCTCTTGACTATAACGGCAACTACGACGGCACAGCGTTTGCTAACACGCAGCGCATCGAGCGTTTCTACAACCCCGACGTAGTTGTTGCCAGCAACGATGCTGACCTCATCGAGGTTTACTACGACAACACCCCCGACGTGTCGATTACCATTGGCACTGGCTACTATCCCCGCACCTGGGCTTGGTCATCGTGGTATGACCCCTGGTACTCGGGATGGTACGATCCTTGGTACTCATGGCATAGCCCCTATTGGTATGGCTACTACAGCCCGTGGAGCTGGTCTTGGGGCCTCGGCTGGGGCTGGGGTCACGGCTGGTACGCTGGCTGGGGCTGGGGCTGGCACACTCCATGGCACTGGGGTGGCTGGGGATACGCCTGGGGCGGTCCTCACCACGGCTGGGGCCACGGCTGGGGCGGCCACCACGGCTGGGGTGGTCACCACGGCTGGAACAACCACAACTGGGCCTACAATGGCGGCCACAACGGACGTCGTCCGGGCATGGGTGGCGACAACGCTCGCTATCGTGGCACGAGCCGTCGCTCGGGCAACGTAGGCAACATGAACCATGCAGGTCGCATTGGTAACTACAGCGGTGCATCGCGTCGCTCGGTAGGAGGCACCACCCGCGGCTACAGCGGTGGCAATCGCAGCTACAGCACTGGCAGCAACCGCAGCACCCGCAACTATGGCACGCCCTCGCGCTCGAGTGGCAGCAGCCGCAGTTACAGCTCACCCTCGCGTTCGAGCAGCTCGCGCAGCTACAGCAGCGGCGGTGGCTCGCGTGGCGGCAGCTTCGGCGGCGGTCACAGCAGCGGTGGCTCGCGTGGCGGCGGCTTCAGTGGTGGTGGCGGTCATCGCCGTTAATCCCCGCGCTGGGCTAAACGCAATTACTCAATAATGTTTATATCACTGTCGTGGCGGTGGAGGCGCTTGAGCCTCCCGCCCACGCCTCCACCACGCCCCGATAGCGATAAAATAGCCACAATGCTTTAACAATCCCTTTTTCACACTCACTTTTTTCAAGTAAGATTTCAATCATGAAAATGAATAAAAAACTCGTCGCAATTGCACTGTGCGCTCTGCCCATGGCAGCCGTGGCACAAGACGCATTTGATGTACTCCAAAATTCACAGACCGAGCTCCGCGGTACCTCGCGCTTCATGTCGATGGCTGGTGCTTTCGGCGCCCTCGGTGGCGACATCTCGGCGCTCAACCAGAACCCTGGTGGCATCGGCGTTTACCGCAGCAGCGACATCGGTATCACCTTCTCGCTCGACATTAACAACTCCAAGCAAGATGGCGCTGCCGACGGTGTAAGCCAAACCAAGTTCAACGTCAACAACGTGGGCTATGTGGGTGCTGCTCGCCTCAACAGCGAGGTGATGCCTAACATCAACTGGGGTTTCACTTACAACCGCATCAACTCCTTCAATCGTCACTATCGTGGCGGCATCAACGACATTCAGTCGTCGATGAGCAACTTCATCGCCGACCAAGTTAATCAAGCCGGCTATACCGAAGATGACTTGGCTTACGGTGATAACTATGACCCCTATTTCAACAGCTACGCTCCCTGGATTGGCATCGCAGCTTATAACGCCTACGCCATCAATGGTCAAAATGGCCAACTCGTGGGCATCGCCGATGGTTATTCCTCGGGCTACAGCGACTTTGAAGTCATCGAGAAGGGACACACCGATGAATATAGCTTCAACTTCGGTGGCAACATCAAAAACGTGGTTTACTGGGGCCTCGGCTTCGGCTTGACCGACCTCAAGTACGACAGCTACAACTTCTATGGCGAAAACATCAGCAACGCCTACGTTTATGATGCTGGCAACAATGCGCTCGTTAATGGTACTGCCAACTATGGCGTAACCAACTACCTGCGTACCGATGGTACTGGCTTCAACTTCAAGATTGGTGCCATCGTGAAGCCCGTCAACGAACTGCGCTTCGGTCTGGCCTTCCACACACCCACCTATTATCGCTTGACCGACAGCTATAGTGTGGGTGTCGGTGCTACAATGACCGACGATGATGGCAACGTCCTCACCGACGAGGAGGCTTGGAGCAACGATGGCTACGACTACGCTATCGATTACACCATCAAGACCCCGTGGCGCCTCATTGGTAGCGTCGCTGGCGTTCTGGGCCAAAAGGGCATTCTGAGCCTTGACTACGAGTATGTCAACAACAAGTCGATGCGCGTGGGCTTTGACTATGACGACTATGCCGACGTCACCGACCGCGTGAAGACCTACTTCAAGCCGTCGCACATCATCCGTCTGGGTGGCGAGTATCGCGTGAGCCCCGACTGGAGTCTGCGTGCAGGCTACTCTATCAAGACCAGCGAGGTCGAGAAAGACGTCGACAACGGCAATGTAGAAATCACGACCGTTTCGACCAACCCCTCTTATAAATACGACAACAAGGTGCAATACATCACCGCTGGTGTGGGCTACCACCACAAGCAGTTCTACCTTGACCTGGCCTACGTTTACAAGAACCGCCAGAGTGTCTACAACGCTTTCTCGCCCATCATCGATGGTAGCAACTACATCACCAACGAAGCTGCCGACATCAAGGACAACAACCACCGCATCTCGTGCACCCTGGGCTTCCGCTTCTAACGGCGGCACCCACCCTCACGACCGCGGTCAAAACCTGACCACAAGGTAATTACGTTTATAATTCAATTGAACCGCGAAGGCGATGCGCAGCGACAGCGCGTCGCCTTCTTTGCGTATTAGGCATTAGGCTTTAGGCGTTAGGCATTAGGGCCTCACGCAGACTACGCTGACTGCGCAGACTAACACATTATTATAATAGGTTGCCACTCTACGCGAGTAGCAACACCACCCACAGGGGCAAGGGAGGGCGGATGAGAGCCGACGGGCAGGCCATGAGCATAGGGAGGCTCGAGCAGCCTACAGGCTGGTAACCCTAGGGCGAGCGCAGCGAGTCCTAGGGTCAGCCTGCTACTAATATCGCACCTCGACGAGGTGCCACCTATGCATCAAGGGCAACTATGTGAAGTGGAGGCTGTGTCAAAACTCTAAGAAAGGTGGAAAGGCTCGGAGAGCCTTTTGCCTTCCCTGTATATATTAATAAGCACGAAAAAAGGGGGTTGACACCATCGATAGGTGTCAACCCCCTTAATTCTAGCAGCCCTAAAGCCTAATACCTAAAGCCTAAAGCCTAAAGCCTAACGCCTAACTTTAGTGGCTGATTGGGTGCCGTCGTTGTACTCGTTGACGCGGATGTAGATGTTGCCGGGTTGGGGCTCGGTGACTTCGGCGCCGGTGATGTTGAACCAGCGGGTGCCGATGAGTTGACGGTCGCTCAGTTGCTTCTCGTCGAGGCCGGTTTCGGCGTTCATCATCAGGTACCAGTGGGCGGCAAATTGGCCGTCGTCGCTGGTGGCGGTCATCACGACGGGTGTGAACATCTTGTCAACGGGACCACCGATGAAGGCGTAGTCGTTGATGTAGATGCTGTCGGTCGACGACGACCAGGCGACGTTATCTTGTTCGCCCATGAAGAAGCGCCCGGTGACGTTGTCGTAGGTGTCGGGCTCGATGAGCACTACTGCCACGGCAAAGGTCTTGGCGCACAGGTTGTCCTCCATGCCCTTGACGATGGGGTAGGTGTACTCGTCGCAATAGCTCCACTCGCCGGGCAGGTTCTCGCTGGCAGCGAGTTCCTTGACGGTCGTTGCGATGGCGCCAATGGTGTCACCAGCGTAGGTGCCAAAGTCGGTGATGTAGTAGGTGTTCTCGGCGGTGTTGACACTGCTGTTCCACGTGCCGGTGTTACCCACGATGCTACCCGTGGTAGCTACGGTGTCGGGCAGGATGCCGGCGTTGTAGCAGTTGTGGAACTCGGTGGGGTAGTTGCCGCTTGCGCAGCTGCCCACGAGGCCACCCACGTTCTCGGCGGCAACGATGTCGCCGCGGTTGTAGCAGTTGGTGAAGCTACTGCGCGCCTCGCCAGCCAAGCCACCAGCATTGCTGCCCGTGGCGGTGATGACGCCAGCGTTGAAGCTCTTGTTGACGTTGGTGTAGTAGCCTGCATAGCCCGAGAGGCCGCCAGCGTTGTTGCCCGATGCGGTGACGTCGCCAGCATTCCAGCTGTCGTTCATCGTGATGTCGTGGCTCGACAAGTTGCACACACCAGCAACGTTGTTAGCACCCGTGACGGTGCCCGTGTTGTAGCAGCCAGTGACAACGCAGTAAGCCGGCGTGTTACCCACACCTGCAACGTCATCGACTGTGCCCGATATGGTACCCACATTGTAGCAATTTGTGATGGTAACCTGCTCGGCATCGCTCGAGCCCGAAAGGGGATAAGCAAACACACCAGCCACGTTGCCGCACTTCTCGGCTGTGACGGTACCTGCGTTGTAGCAGTTGGTGATGGTGCTCGAAGGCGAGATGTAGGCAAACAGACCAGCCGTGCCATAGGTGTTGCCGCTGAGCGACGTGACGGTACCCGTGTTGTAGCACGAGTCGGCGATGATGGGCGACGACTTAGACGCAGCCGTTGCACCCAGCAGACCACCCACGGTCGACGGACCGCTCACAACGCCTGTGTTACCGCAAGCGATGAAGTAGATGGTATCGGTGCCCGTGGTAGCACCTTGCAGACCACCCACCACGGCAGCCTTCTCGGCAGTGACGGTGCCCTCGTTGACGCAGTGGATGTAGCGTGCGCCCTTACCGGTAGCGATGAAGCCACCGCAGTTGTTGGGCGTGCCGGTGTTGGTAATCGTGCCCTTGTTGGTGCAATAGTAGAAGGTTGCGCCAGCATCGTTGGTGCCAGCAAAACCAGCCGATGCACCACGCGTGCTCGTGACATTGGCCTCGTTGACGCAGTGGTCAAACAGCGCCTCCTTGAGTGCATATCCAGCGAAGCCACCAATCTTTTGAATCGTAGCCTCGATGGCAATCTTGTTCACGCAGTTGGTGAGCGTACCGTTCATCTTGCCCACGAAGCCGCCAGCGCCAGTCTTGGCAGTGGTAATCTTGCCCTCGAGGGTGAGGTCTTGAACCGTGCCGCCGATGCCCAGCGTGCAGATGGCGCCTTGATAGGTCGCCGTGGTCGTGTAGCTGATGCCGCTCACGGTGGTGTTGTTACCCAGCAGGTGGCCGTTGAACGGCGTGCCATCGTAGCCGAAGGGAACAAACGTGGTGTCGGCAAAGTTGATGTCGTTCATAATCTTGACATACTGCTCGGCGAAGGTGTTGCCCGTGCTCGCCATGTAGTGTGCAAACAAATCCCAGGTGTAGGGGTCAACAATCTGGAACGGGTCTTCGAGCGTGCCCGTGCCAGCCAGCGGGTTCTTGTTCACAGCTACCAGCGCATACTTGGTGCTGAAGTCACCGCTGGTCACACACAGCGTGTCGTAGATGGCTGCGTCGGTCACGGTGGGCACCTTGAGCGTTGTGCCGCTGATTGTGAACTTCGTGCCATCGGTCAGCGACCACTGAGCCGAACTCATGGTGGCATCGTTGACGATGGTGTTGACAGTCTCGCTGTTTTGCAGCGACAGCACAACCTTAGCGGCAGCCTTCACCACATCCAGGTCGCTGAACATCGTCAGCACAGGATACTGGTTGGCAGCAAAGGTCCACACGCCCGTGTCGTAGCCCTCGAGGGCGGTGCCGTTGGTCAGCTCGGCGGTGGTGAGGCCGCTCACGCCAGGAACGCCGCTATTAGACGAAGCCTGCAGGCCCGTCACTTGACGGTCGTAGTAAACGCCCACAATATCGCCCGATGCGGGATAGCTGTAACCCGCGATGGCGCCCGTGTAGTTAGGCACTTGCGTGAATACGGTACCATAGTCGAGCGCGTAGTAGGTGTCGTTAGCGCCCGCATAGGAGTCGCCCAGCGTGCTTGCGTTGTAGTTGCCAAATAGGCCACCTGCATAGCCGCCCGAGGCCTCGATGTGACCAGCATTGACGAGGTTCTTCATCCACGAGCCCAGCGTGTAGCCAGCGATACCGCCGGCATACTTGAACGTGGTGGCCTTGCTTTGCAGCGTACTCAGCTGCTTCACTTCAATCAAGCCCACGTTCATGCAGTTCTCAATCACGCCAGCCGAGGAGCCCACGATACCACCGCAGTTGACTTGACCCACGATGATGTTACCCGCGTTGAAGCAGTTGCGGATGGTACCCAGCTTGTTGAGCCAGCCCGCGATGCCACCACCATTCTTGGTGTAGCAGCGCACGGTGCCGAAGTTGCGGCAATTCTCCACGAGGCCATAGTTCAGACCCACAAAGGCGCCCGAGTAGCCGTAGAAGTCAAACTGGCAATCCGACGCAAACGTCAGGTTCTTCAGCACGCCCCATTGCTCGATGCGTCCTATGAAACCACGATAGAGGATGCTCTTGGCGCCCTTAGCGTTAGGCGTGCCGTAGCTGGTCGCGGTGGGCTGCTTGGTCCACGTGATGTAGTACATCCACAGGTTGTGCATCGTGTGGCCGTCGCCATCGTAGATGCCACCAAAGATGTTGTCCTCGACAATCGACTTGGGACACGAGATGCCCAGGAACGACGAGTCGTTCTCCATGTCGATGTCGTTCATCTGCTTGAAGTAGACGTGGTTGAAGAGCTGGCCCTTGGCACTGGTGAGTGTGCCCAGCAGCATCACGTCGGCCTTGGTCTTGATTTGGAACGGGTCGCTCTCGGTACCGTTACCAGCGAACTGCTTGGGACAAACGCTCAGCAGCAGGAAGCGCGGCGCCATGTTCTGTTGCTCGGGGTTGTAGAAGGCGAGGGTGTCGACGCCCGTGCCGCCGTTGAGCACATATTGATTGTTAGAAATCGAGCCATAGTAGCCGGTGGTCACCAGCTTGCCGTTCTTGTACAGAGCAGCCTTGGTGCCGCCCAGCAGCTTGAGGTCGCTGTTGCTGGCGACGTACGACGTGTTCTCGGGCACAGCCTCGTCGAGGACGAGCACGCTGGCGCTGAGTTTCGCAGCATCGTTGTCGGCAATCGCCGTCAAGCGAGGATAGTAGCCCTCGGTGAAGGTCCACTTGTCGCTGGGGAAGCCCGAGGGGCCCGACGACGAGGTCAGTGCGCTCGTGAGTGCGCGATATTTCTGGGAGCTGTAGTCCTCCATCTGCAGGTCAAAGTAGATGTTCTCGACGGTGGGGTTAGCGCCCTCGTAGATTTGACCGATGGTCTCGCGGGTCTCGTTTTCGCCGTCATAGAGGTAGTCGATGGCATCGATGCGGCCCGTGTAGTAGCAGTTCTTGATGACGCTCTCGACGGTGGCGCCATCGATGACGGTGTTGCGTGCGCAACCCACGATGCCGCCCACGTAGTTACAGTTGACGTCCTGGCAGTAGCCCGTGGCATAGCTGTTGGTCACCGTGCCCGAGAGCATGCCGACCACGCCACCCACGGCAGCCTTGGTCTCCTTGCCGTAGACACTGGCTGTTGCGAAGCAGCCATCGATTTCGCCGCGGTAGTTCTGACCAACGATGCCGCCCACAAACAGGTTGTCGTGAGCCGTACCGTCGACAACGCCAGCAAAGTAGCTGTTCAAGCACTTACTCGACGTGCCATAGAGCGTGCCCACAACGCCACCGGCGGTGTACTCGTCGCTCTTGCCGCCAGCGTAAACCTCGCCAATGGCGTGGCACAGGTTGATGGTGCCGTAGGCTTGTCCAGCCACGCCACCAGCGATACCCTTGTTACCCGTGACGGTGCCTTCAAACGAGCTGTTGCTCACGTCGGTTGCAAGGCCCACAACGCCACCGGTGCCCACACCGTCGTTCACCACGGTGCCCGTGACCGTGCAGTTGTCGATGCTTCCCATCGAGGCTGCAGCCACAGCGCCTGCATAGTAGCCAGCGCCGTTCACATTCACGTCGGTAAACTTGAGGTTCTTAATCACCGAGGTGGTGTCGGCAAAGCCAATCAGGCCTGCAAAGCCCGTGCTACCGCTGCTCACATACAAGCCCTTGAGCGTGTGGTTCTGGCCATCGATGATGCCACCAAAGTGGTGATACAGGTTCTGGCCGATGGGGGTGAACAGGTAGTTAGCCATGTCGATATCGTTCTCGACCACGAAGTACTGGCCCTCGTAGGTGCGCGAGAACGTGTAGGTGCCGCCCGAGTGCGTGCGGTCCTCGTTGCTATTGACGGTATTTGAAATATAAACCAGGTCGTTGACGGTGCGGATGCGGAATGGGTCGGCTTGCGTGCCGCTACCATCGAGCGAACTCGAGGGTTGCAGGATGCTGAACTCGATGCCTGTCAGCGTACAGTCGGTGTACTTGCCAGCATAGTACTTTTTGGTGCTATACATGGTCCACTCGCCCCAAGTGATGGCATCGCTGCGCACGTTACCCGTGATGTAGCTGGTCGTGAACTTGCCCGACGTCCAGTTGGCTGCGTAGGTATAGTAGTCACCGTATGTGTTGCCACCCTTCCAAGCGAGCTGGTTGTTGATGGTTACCGTGCTGTCGGAGTTCAGCAAGATGTTGACGGTCTTGCCATGGTTGCCGAAGTTCTTGACGCTCACCATGTTACCGCTCACTTGCTCGACAATGACGTTCCAGTCGACCGCCGTTGAGCCCGACACGCCCACGTGCATGTTGCCGTTAGCCACCTCGATTGTGGTGTTGTCGCCGGCGGCAAAGAAGCTATTGGCGTAGGTACCCGAAACGATGTAGATGGCCCACAAGGTCGAAATCGAGATGTTACCATCGTCGTCAATCGTACCCGTCAGTGGGGTAGAGCGGTTGGGCGAAGCGTCGCTGTTGGCTGCCGAGATGTCGCAGTCGCCGTAGGTGCTGTCGTTCATCACCACTTGATTGGGGATGGTGATGGTTTTAGCACTCAAGTTTACGGCGGCTTTCACCGTCACGCCATCTTTCCACCAGTTGTTAATCACGATGGTGTCGCCGGTGCCACGTGTGATGTTCACACCATTACCGCCATCGCTGCTCGACGATGTGCGCGAGTTGTATAGCAGCACATACTTTCCCGTCAAGTCATCAATCGACGAGATGGCACGTCGCTTGCTGGTGCGTTGCATGGTTGTGGGTTTCTCACTCGTTGCAGCTGTGAATTCGGTCTGCAACTCGGCTGGCATTCCTGTGACCAGTGTGGCCTCCTCGAGCGACGGCATCACCTCGGCACTGCCGGTGATTGCCGCTTTATCGAGGTCGGTCGCCCAAGCCACTGCCCCTGCGGTTAGCAAGCCTGCTACCGCAAGAAGTAATGTTCTTGATTTCTTACTCATAGAAGCGCTGTTTTTAGATTACACATTTTGTTCGTTTTCATAAGATAGCCGTAAAATTATAAAATAAAATCGAATTTTTGCAATAAAATTCCATTAAACTACCAGTTTTTGCAAAATTATTTTCACGCTCTTTCCCGCAACTCCCTGAAAGTTAATTAACTCGTGATAATAACTTTTTTTGGCGGTTCAAGTAAATTTGCTTATTTTCGCAGCCGTAAAACCTGCAGTTCTTAATTTTGAACCTTACATATTGTAGTAAATGTCAATGCATGCGCGAAATTTAGTCTATACGCTCCTAGCCCTGCTTGTGGCGGTGCTGGGACAGCCTGCTCAAGCCCAGTCGGTTAGCCAAATTATGGAGAATGGCGAGCGGGCAGTTGCCGAGCAACGTTACAGCGATGCCGTGGGCCACTTCTACATGATGATGCGCCTCTACGAGCAAGGGGTGCGCGACACGGCCATGTGCAAGGCGTTTCTGCATGGAGGCAACTGCTGCGTTGTCGACAATCGCTACATCGAGGCGTTCGAATTCTTTACCTTGGGCATGAAGATTTCGCAGCACTTCAACGACAACGTTTCATTTTATAAATGTGTAAACAATGTGGGTAGCTGCTACGCCATTTTCGAGGACTACGAGCGAGCGGTACACTACTTCGAGCGCGCTCACCAAGGCGCCGTCAACTCCAACGACCCCATCGCCTTGAGCAACTCGCTCTATAACCTCGTGGGTGGTTATTGCAAGCTGAACAAGCCCGAGAAAGCGCAACACTATTTCGAGGAACACAAAAAACTCAACATGCCCGACAGCCTCTACAAGCGCTTCGCCCTATACGACGAGGAAGCCTTTATCGTCGAGGCACAGGGAAATCCACAGCAGGCCATCAAGAACCTGAATGCCGCCCTCGACCTGGCCAAGTCGCGCACACTCTCCCCTCGACCCACCATCACGTCGCTCTACACCAAAATAGGAGACTGCTATGATGAGATGGGCGACACCGACAACGCCCTGAAATATTACCAGCAAGCTGTGACGCAATCGCACATCGAGGGCTCGGTCTACGCCGAAACGCAGACCTACAAAGCGCTCGCACAGGTCTACAACAAAATGGGCAACAAGAACCTCGCCCAGCAATACAAACTCAAGTACGTCGAGCTCAACGACTCGCTCTTCAACGCACAGCGCTTCAACGCTGCCAAGGATGCGCTCTCGAAATACGAGGAAGAAGTCAACGCCAGCCACATCTCGTCGCTCAACGAGAAGATACGCACCCAGCTGTGGGTCATCGTCGCCATCTCGCTCATCGCTCTCGCCATCCTGGGCTTCTCGCTCATGATTTACCACTACAACCGCAAGCTGCGCGAGGCCTACCGCTTGCTCATCGAGAAGCACAAGCAAGCCATTCAGCACGACGACGAAACGCTCAAGTTGCGCACCGAGCAACTGGCTGCCAAAAACGACAGTAGTGAGAAATCGAGTATCAGCGAGGAAAAGAAAACGCAACTCCTGCTCGACATCGCAGCGGCACTCAACGACGAGAAGGTCATCGCCGACCCCGATTTCACCATCAACAAGCTCGCCATCCTCGTCCACTCTAACTCGACCTACATCAACCAAGCCCTCAACGAGGCTTACCACAAGAACTTCAAGAGTTACCTCATCGAGCAACGCATCCGCATCGCCAGCGAACGCCTTGCCGACGAGGAGCACTACGGCCACCTCACCATCCAGGCCATCGCCGCCTCGGTGGGCTATAATTCGCCTTCAACCTTCATCCAAGCCTTCAAGCGCATCATGGGTATGACGCCATCGCTCTACAAAGCCATGTCGCGCCAGATGCCCGAGGACCCCCCCGAGCCCCCCGAGCCCCAGGAAGAATGAGAAAAACTACCCTACAATCTATGTTACAACGTATTAAACAAAAAGTCAAGCGCGAGCTAAAACATTACCTCCGCTTTAGTCCCACGGTGGACCGGTTGCGCGACATGTCGCCCATCATCGATGGCGTGCCACCGCAACTATTTGATGCTCAAGGAAATCCCATGACGTGGATTTACCTCTCGGCCGACGAGGTCGAGATGCATCCCTATTCGCTCATCTGTGGCCGCAAGCCGCAACGCATCGTGTGGGACCGTTTCAACACGGCGCTGCCCATGCACCTCTACATGTCCGAGAACTTGTTTTACAAGCGCAGCCGCTCGCGGTCGACGCGATACTTCGCCCTGCTCAACGAGAGCGAGGCCATCATCCCCGGTATCTACCAGCGCGTGCGCGACAACCTCGATTACATGAAAAATGAGTTCGAGATGGTGTTCACCCACACCACCGATTTGCTCGAGTCGCTGCCCAACGCCCGCTTGGTGCCTCCCGGGGGCGTGTGGTATGGCACACCGCTGTGGGGTGGGGTGATGAGCGAGCAAGGGCCCGAGAAGTCTAAACTGGTGTCGATTGTGGCAAGCAACAAGGGTATGTGCCCGCTGCATTTCTTCCGCCGCAACACAGCTAAGCACCTGATGGACAACCCCATCGTCGATGCCATGGGCCGTGCCGTGGGCGACTATGTGCCCCTCAACCAGCCCTTCGACGACTACCGTTACTCGGTGGTCATCGAGAACCTTGTCACCGATTACTATTTCACCGAGAAAATCCTCAACTGCTTTGCCTCGCACACGGTGCCCATCTATCTGGGTGCCACGCGCATCGGCGAGTTCTTCAATACCGACGGAATCATCACCATCAAGGAACCCACCCTCGAGGCTATCGACGAGGCGCTCAAGCAGTGCAGCGAGGCCGATTATGAGGCACGCCGCGAGGCCATTCTCGACAACTATCACCGCGTGCAACACTTCTTGTGCACCGAAGACTACATCTGCGAACGTTACCCCGACTTCCTTGACCCCACAGCCCATGGCAAGTAACAATATCACCTTGAGCCTAATCGTGCCATGCTACAACGTGGTGCGTTACTTGCCCACGATTTTACCTTGCCTCGACCGGCAATGGACGCATCGCGAGGACTACGAAATCATCTTTGTCAACGATGGCAGCACCGACGACACGCTTGCCCAGCTGCAGGAATATGTTGCCACCCATCCCCACGCTCGCATCATCGACAAACCCAAAAACGAGGGCCTTGCCGAGGCGCGCAACACAGCCATCGTCGAGGCGCGAGGCACATGGCTCACCTTTGTCGATGCCGACGACATGCTGGCCGATGGCACCATCGAAGCCTTGATGGATATTGCCGACCGAACTTCGGCCCAATCCATCAAATTTGGATTCCATAACCTCAAAGAGAACGAATTCACGCCCGAGTACTTAAAGATGCCCGACGCGCTCACCATCGAGGAAAAGCAGGTGGCCGACTATGTGCCCGCCTACACAGGTTGCACCATCGTGTTCCGTCGCGACTGCATCTTGGAGAAAGACCTGCGGTATCCCAACATCACCCCTGGCGAGGACACTTTTTTTGATTTGCTCTATTACTCGGCTTTCCGCGATTATGTCAAGGTGGAGGACCCGCTCTATATCGTCATCAAGCGCGAGGGCTCACTGACCGATATGACCAATAGCGCCAAGTGCAAGCGCATTGTCGACAACATGGTGCACTGCCTG
>Ga0065709_1000144_pt1 | contig 13856 bp, 12 predicted proteins | sample Hoacrofraction14_2_FD_59096 | JGI IMG/M metagenome (GOLD analysis project Ga0065709, IMG submission 59096) | Hoatzin crop microbial communities from Cojedes, Venezuela, sample from fiber fraction 14 v1 | ecosystem: Host-associated > Birds > Digestive system > Esophagus > Crop | place: Venezuela...
AGATCATCATGACGACAATGATGAGAATTAATCAATAATATTTTTTCATACTTTGTCAGGGGGTGTGCCCGTCGGGGTGCACCCCATTTTTATGTCTGTGGCTGAAATCCTTTTGTCTTGTCGTCGCATTTCTTCAGCCTCTTCTTCGCGACGGGTGCGCACGCGCATACCTTATTCTCATTTGAGGGATGAGCATGAATTTGAGTATGCACGGGTGTAATTCAGTTAAATAACCTTAAAAGATTGGTTCTTAAGCAGAATGACGGACAGGTTTTCACCTGAAAACCACTACTTTTGCAGTCCAAACAAACGGGGAGAGTCTTAGAATCCCCGCCGGTCCCGTGTAAATAGTCGTGCCTTTGGCCGGACATGACGGTTTGTGAATCGGGGCAAGAGCATGACTTGGCGCCCAATTAGACACTGCCAAGGCCAAGATTTCTGAGGAATCGGATTGCTCGGATGCAGGGTGGATAAACGAAAATCTACCTCTGTACGTTTTTTGTGTGTAATAATAATTGATTTTAAAGTATAGTTAAAATGAACACTTTAAGTTACAAAACGATTTCCGTCAACAAGGAAACAGCGAAAAAGGAATGGGTGGTGATTGACGCTACCGATCAGGTGGTGGGTCGTCTCTGCTCCAAAGTAGCTAAACTGATTCGCGGAAAGTACAAACCCACATTCACTCCTCATGTTGATTGTGGCGACAATGTGATTATTATCAATGCCGACAAGGTGAGATTCACNGGCAAGAAAGAGACCGACAAGGTGTATACCCGCTACACGGGTTATCCCGGCGGTCAGCGTTTCAACACGCCTGCCGAACTCCGTAAGCGTCCCGACGGCGCCGACAAAATCATCCGTCATGCCGTGAAAGGCATGCTGCCCAAAGGTCCGTTGGGCCGTCACTTGCTCGACAACCTCTACGTTTATGCCGGAACGGAGCACCCNCACGAGGCACAGAAACCCAAGGCAATTGATATTAATCAGTATAAATAATAAATAGAATATGGAAATCATTAATGCAATCGGTCGCCGTAAGAGCGCAGTCGCCCGCGTTTATCTCACTGAGGGCACCGGTAAAATCACAATCAACAAAAAAGACATCACGGAATATTTCCCCTCNGCCATCCTCCAGTATGTCGTGAAGCAGCCGCTCAACGAACTTGAGGTGGCTGAGAAATACGACATCAAGGCCAATCTGGACGGTGGCGGTTTCACCGGACAGAGCCAGGCTCTCCGCATGGCCATCGCCCGCGCACTTGTGAAGATCAACGGTGAAGACAAGAAGGCNTTGAAAGACCAGGGCTTCCTGACCCGCGACTCCCGTGCCGTGGAGCGCAAGAAACCGGGTCAGCCCAAGGCACGTCGTCGCTTCCAGTTCAGCAAGCGTTAATCCGACAAGTGGCTGTTTAGTATCTAAACCGGCGCGACTCCCTTCGGGGGACTACCCGTCGGTTGGTTACTGTCCCATAATGAGTAATTCAAAAGAAAGTAAACAATTCAACAAAGATTCAACAACATGTCAAGAACAAATTTTGACCAATTATTGCAGGCTGGCTGTCACTTCGGTCACCTGCGCCGCAAGTGGAATCCGGCCATGGCTCCCTACATCTTCATGGAGCGCAACGGTATTCACATCATTGACCTCAACAAGACCGTGGTGATGCTCGACGAGGCCGCCGACGCCTTGAAGCAAATCGCCAAGTCGGGCAAGAAAGTGCTCTTCGTGGCCACCAAGAAACAGGCCAAGGACATCGTGGCTGAGAAAGCCGGAGCCGTGAACATGCCCTACGTGATTGAGCGTTGGCCGGGCGGTATGCTGACCAACTTCCCCACCATCCGCAAGGCCGTGAAGAAGATGGCCAATATCGACCGTTTGATGAACGACGGTACCTACAGCAACCTCTCCAAGCGCGAGTTGCTTCAGATTACCCGTCAGCGCGCCAAGTTGGAGAAGAACCTCGGTTCTATCGCCGACCTGACCCGTCTGCCGAGCGCCCTCTTCATCGTCGACGTGATGAAGGAGAACATCGCCGTGAAGGAAGCCAAGCGTCTGGGTATTCCCGTGTTCGCCATGGTGGACACCAACTCTGACCCGAAGGACATCGACTTCGTCATTCCCGCCAACGACGACGCCAAAGACTCTATCGAAGTGGTGCTGACCGCTTGTTGCGACGCCATTGCNGAAGGTTTGGCAGAGCGCAAGGCCGAGCAGGCTGACGAGAAGGCTGCCGCCGAACAGGCTGAGGAAGCAGGCGAAGNNCGCCAGAAGCGTGNCCGTCGCNNCCGCAAGNCGGAGGAAACTNCCGCNGCCGAGGCTGCTCCCGACGCTGAGGCTCCTGTAGCAGAAGAGGCTCCCAAGGCTGAAGAAGTCAAGGAAGAGGCCGCTCCCGCCGCAGAAGAGACCAAGGAAGAGGCTCCTGCAGCAGAATAAACCCGATTATTCACGATTAAAAAATTAAGATTATGGCTGTTTCAATAGCAGATATTCAAAAACTCCGCAAGATGAGCGGTGCCGGTCTTTCCGACTGTAAGAAGGCCCTCACCGAGTCTGACGGCGATTTCGACAAGGCGATGCAGATCATCCGCGAAAAAGGACAGGCCATCGCCGCCAAACGTTCCGACAGAGAGACTTCCAACGGATGCGTGCTCACCAAGACCACACCCGACTTCTCTGCCATCATCGCCCTGAAGTGCGAGACCGACTTCGTGGCCAACGGAGCCGATTACATCAAGTTGACTCAGGACATCCTCGACGCCGCCGTGGCTGCCAAGGTCAAGACGCTCGACGAAGTGAAGGAGTTGACCCTCGCCGACGGAACGAAAGTGCAGGACGCCGTGGTGGCCCGTTCGGGTATCACCGGTGAGAAGATGGAGCTCGACGGTTACAATTTCCTCGAGGGTGCCAACGTGTCGGTCTATGACCACATGGGCAAGCACACCCTGTGTACGATGGTTCAGACCAACAAACCCGCAGAGGCTGAGGCTCACGCCATTGCCATGCAGGTGGCTGCCATGAACCCCGTGGCCCTCGACGAGGCCAGCGTACCCGAGGAAGTGAAGCAGAACGAACTCACCGTGGCCATTGAGAAGACCAAGGAAGAGCAGGTGCAGAAGGCTGTTGAGGCTGCCCTCAAGAAAGCCGGTTTCAATCTCTACATCGCAGAGAATGAGGAGCACCTCAATGAAGGCATCATGAAGGGCAACATCACTGAGGCTCAGGCTGAGGAGATTCGCCAGCTCAAGAAGGAAGTGGCTGAGCAGAAGGCCGCCAACCTGCCCGAACAGATGATTCAGAACATCGCCAAGGGCCGTATGGCCAAGTTCTTCAAGGACAGTTGTCTGCTCAACCAGGAATTCATCCAGGACGGCAAGCAGACGGTAAGCGACTATCTGAAAGCTGCTGACAAAGAACTGACAGTCGTTGCCTTCAAGCGTTTCACGCTTCGCGCAGAGTAAGATTTCAGTTGAATAAGCAAAAGGGCGTGCGCCAACCGGCGCACGCCTTTTTTTCGTGNAGCGTGGAGCGTGTAACGTTCCTCTTTCCACGTTCCTCGATAGTCCCCTCCTGCTTGTAGGAGGGGTGCCGTAGGCAGGGTGGTCGTCACTAATAAAGCAGCAGCAGTCCGGCGAAGGCGGCGAAGAGAATCATCCGAATNGGATTGACNTTAAAATACTTCGTTCCCACGAAGGTGGCGACAAACAGCGCTACGCTGATCCAAAACTGCCACGGATTGTCCGGCGTAGAGAAGTTTTCCGGCGTCATCAGGAGCAGGGCGGCGGCAAACAACAGGCCCACGACGGCGGGACGAAGGCCCAGGAAAATACTTTGCACTGGACTGGTGTGCATGTATTTCATGAACATCTTACTGATGAGAATCATCAGGATGAGCGACGGCAGCACCAGGGCAAACGTGGCGGTGGCGCTGCCCAGGACGGCCATGAACCCGCCGTAACCGGCATTGTGNACGGCAGTGTATCCGCAATAGGTGGCGGAATTGATGCCTATCGGACCGGGCGTCATTTGCGAGATGGCCACGATGTCGGTGAATTCACCCATGGTCAACCAGGCATGGCGCGTGACCACCTGTCCCTGTATCAGCGACAGCATACCGTAACCGCCGCCGAATCCGAACAGTCCGATTTCGAAAAACACGATAAACAGTTGCAAGTAAATCATAAGTGCCTTATTCTGTCGGTTGGATGAATTGTCCGTAAATGTATCCGCCTGCGCCGGCGGCGATGATGATGAATATCGGATTGACGCCAAGCGCCCANATAAGCAGGGCGCAGGCGATGGGAATCCAACAGTTGGAGAGGGTGATGCGNGCCGTTTTGGCCATGTTGAACGCCGGAACGGCAATCAGCGCCACCACCGCCGGACGGATGCCGCGGAAGATGGCGGCGACGATTTTGTTGTCGCTGAACTGGTGNAAGAACATGGCGATGAGCAGGATGATGAGGAAAGAGGGCAGGGCGGTGCCTAACGTCGCCGCAATCGCACCGGGCACCTTCTTGAGTTTGTACCCGATAAATGTACTCATGTTGATGGCAAAGACGCCCGGACAGCTCTGGGCCACGGCGATGAGGTCCAGAAACTGCTCCTTGTCTATCCATTTGTTCTTGTTCACGACTTCCGNCTCTATCATCGGAATCATGGCGTAACCGCCGCCAAGCGTGAACAGACCGATTTTGAAAAAGGTCTTAAACGACTCCCAATAAATATTCATACGCTTACATCTTCTATAGCTGTCTTGCCTTAGGCAGGGTATCCGGCAGAGCGGTGCGTCAGTCCGTTCAGGCCTTGTGCGTCTCCACCCACTTCCGGGCATTGACGAACGCCTCCATCCACGGCGTGATGTCATCGCCGGCACGGTCGGCCGGATACCANCCGCACTGCCACGGGAAGACGGCACGCTCCAAATGAGGCATCATGGCCAGGTGACGGCCGTCGGCCGAACACAGACCGGCCACGCTGTAGTCGCTGCCGTTGGGATTGCCGGGATAGGCTTCGTAGGCATACTTGGCCACGACATGATACTTGTCCTCACTGCCGGGCAGGGAGAATTTGCCTTCGCCGTGGGCCACCCACAGTCCCAACCGGTTGCCGCTCAGGGAGGAGAACATCACACTGTTGTTCTCCGGAATGTCCAACGAGAGGAAGGCACTTTCAAATTTCCGCGAGTCATTGTGCAACATCCGCGGACGCACGGACACGAGNTTTTCGCCCGTTTCATCGGTGCTTTTGTCCAGAAGACCCAGTTCCACCATCAGTTGGCAACCGTTGCAGATACCCAGTGAGAGGGTGTCTTGGCGGGCATAAAACTTATCCAGGGCTTCTTTGGCCTTCGGATTGAAGAGGAAGGCGCCGGCCCAGCCTTTCGCCGAACCCAGGACGTCACTGTTGGAGAAACCGCCGCAGAAGACGATCATGTTGACGTCTTCCAGCGTCTCGCGGCCCGCAATCAGGTCGGTCATCATGACATCCTTCACGTCAAATCCGGCCAACCACAGCGAGTAGGCCATCTCGCGCTCGCCGTTGGTGCCCTTCTCCCGGATGATGGCGGCCCTGACACCGGTCTTTTCCCGGCGCTCGGGATGCAGACCGTAGGNGCTCAGGCGGCCCGTAAAACCGTCATTGAACTTCATCCTGACGGGTTGCGCCTTATAGTTCTTGGCCCTTTCGTCGGCCATGCCGTTCATGCTCTGTTTGCGGTCCAGGCGATGNGATGCCTCATACCACACGTCGCGCAGGTGNTCGATGTCGAAGACGTGCGTCAGTTCACGGTCTTGCAGNGTGATGACGCGCTTGTCGGTCACCGGTTTGCCGATGATGGCATAACCCACGCCCGCGCATTCCAGCAAGGTCTGGACCTGTTCCACGTTTTCGTCGGCCACCTGGAAGATGACACCGGGATTCTCGGCGAACACCCGTTTGGTNAAATCCGTCTCCTCCGAACCGGACAGGTTGATGTCCAGACCGCCCTCGGTGTTGGCGAAACACATTTCCANCAGACAGGTGATGATACCGCCTGCGCTGACGTCATGACCGGCCATAATCCAACCGCGCTCCATGGCCGTCTGGATAATCTTGAAGCAGTGGGCAAAGTATCCGGGNCTTTTTACCGTCGGTACGTCGTCGCCNACCTTTCCGAGACTTTGCGCCAGGGCGCTGCCGCCCAGGCGATGGGCGTCGAATGCGAAGTCGACGTAGAAAATGGACGTGTCGGCATCGTTGACGATGACGGGAGAAATCACCTTGCGGATGTCACTGACCTCCGCGCCCGCACTGACGATGACNGTTCCCGGAGAGACAATCTTCTTGCCGTCGGGATATTTCTGTACCATGGAGAGCGAGTCTTTGCCNGTCGGCACGTTGACGCCGATTTTGATACAGAAGTCGGACAAGGCCTTGACGGCGGCGTAAAGCCGCGCGTCCTCGCCCTTTTGCGAGCGGCACGGCCACATCCAGTTGGCCGACAGACTGACGGATTCGAGACCGCCTTTCAGCGGTGCCCATATCAGATTGGTCAGCGCCTCGGCCACCGACAGGACACTGCCGGCCTCAGGTTTGGCCAGACCGGCTTGCGGGGCATGACCGATAGACGTGGCGATACCGGCCGTTCCGCGGTAATCCAGGGCCACCACGCCGCAGTCGGACAAGGGCAACTGCAATTCGCCCTGACACTGCTGGCGGGCGATTTTGCCCGTCACCGAGCGGTCCACCTTGTTGGTCAACCAGTCCTTGCAGGCCACCGACTCCAGCGAGAGGACGCCTTCAATGTATTTGAGCGGTGCGTGCGGGTCATATTCTATATTCTCATAATGGCGCTCCACCGTCTCGTCTTGCATGACGGTCTTGGGCGAATGACCGAACATCTGCGCCACGTCCAAGTCGAACGGTTTGACGCCGTCGCCCTGACGGAACGAGAAATGGGCGTCGCCCGTGGTCTCGCCGACCACGTACAGCGGCGCGCGCTCGCGCTCGGCGATTTGGCGCACATGGTCAATATACTTCTCGTCGATAAGCAGTCCCATGCGCTCCTGACTCTCGTTGGCGATGATTTCCTTGGCGCTCAGCGTCTTGTCGCCTATCGGCAATTTCGTCATGTCGATTTCGCCGCCGCAATCCTCCACCAGTTCTGACAGACAGTTCAGGTGCCCGGCACTGCCGTGGTCGTGAATGCTCACCACCGGATTCTCCTCTTCCTCGCAAAGACTGCGGATAAGGTTGTAGGCACGCTTCTGCATTTCGGGGTTGGCGCGCTGCACGGCATTCAGTTCGATACCGCTGCTGTAGCGGCCCGTCTCCACGCTCGACACACTGCCGCCGCCCAGTCCGATGCGGTAGTTGTCACCACCCACCACGACTATCTTGTTGCCCTTCTCCGGTTGGCCCTTCAGACAGTCGCGCTCGGTACCGTAGCCCACGCCGCCGGCCAGCATGATGACCTTGTCGTAGCCGTATTGCTCACCGTTCTCCTGGTGCTCAAACGTGAGCAGCGAACCGCAAATCAGGGGTTGTCCGAACTTATTGCCGAAGTCGCTCGCGCCGTTGGACGCCTTAATCAGGATTTGTTCCGGCGTCTGGTAAAGCCATTGGCGCACGGGCAGGATTTGTTCCCAGGGCTGAGGTTCGCCGTTGCGGGGATAACTGGTCATGTAGACCGCCGTACCGGCAATGGGCCAGGAGCCCACGCCGCCGGCCATGCGGTCGCGGATTTCACCGCCCGTACCCGTGGCCGCGCCGTTAAACGGTTCTACGGTCGTGGGGAAATTGTGCGTTTCGGCTTTCAGCGAAATGACACTTTTGATATTCTTGANCTCGAAATAATCGCTCTTGCTGTGGTCGGCCGGGGCAAACTGCTCCACGACGGGGCCTTCCGCGAAGGCCACATTGTCCTTGTAGGCCGAGAGAATCTTGCCCGGATGCTCCTTCGTCGTCTTTTTGATCAGGGCAAACAGTGAGGAAGGCATTTCCTTGCCGTCGATGATGAACGTGCCGCCGAAGATTTTGTGCCGGCAATGCTCCGAGTTGATTTGGGCGAATCCGAAGATTTCCGAGTCGGTCAGCGGCCGGCCGTTCTGCTTTTCGATTTGGTGCAGGTAGTCGATTTCCTCTTTCGAGAGCGCCAGACCCTCCTGTTCGTTATAGGCCTCCAGGTCTTCCACGTGCCTGATGGGCTCAGGCTCATGGTTGACGGTGAAGACGCGCTGGTCAATACCGTCGTACATGCGCTGGAGCATCGGGTCGTAATCTGCCTCCTTGTCTTTGACGGGGAAGTACTCCTCTATACGCGAAATGCCGCAAAGACCCATGTTCTGTGTAATCTCTACGGCATTTGTGCTCCAGGGNGTAATCATTTCACGACGAGGCCCGACAAACCATCCGCCGATGCTTTCTTCCGCAATCGGATCGGCATTGCCGAAGAGCCAGGCAAGTTCGTTTACTTCGTCGGTGTTGAATTTGTGGTCGGTTTCAACGCCAATCACGCTTTTTTGTGGAGTCCTGAAAAAAAGAATCATGAATAAAACTAATAAATGTTTAATTTAGGCGCAAAGTTACGACAAATTATCGAGAAACCGGTATATTTGCAAAGAAAAAGATTTTCATCCGTCAAAATCACCGGTTCCATCGGGATATCGGTAATAAGGTAAATCCTATTCGCATTAATTTTATAAAACAGAACACTATGAGAAAAATGATGTTATTGGGCCTGGCCGCCTGCACATTATTGTTGACCGGTTGCGCCAGCAAGAAAGACCTGGAGAGTTGCCGGCAGTCATACCAGCAGCTCACCGCCGATTACCAGCAGGCCAAGGAAGACCTGGCCGCCTCCAAGACGCGCGTGGCAAGTCTGGAAGACCAGTTGGCCCTGCTCAACAAGGACAATGCCAATCTGCACGACCTGCTCGACAAGAGTCTTTCGGCCGGCAGTCAGAGCAATGTCAATATCTCCAAGTTGGTAGACCAGATCAACGAGTCCAACCAGTATATCCGGCATTTGGTGGAAGTCAAGAGCAAGAGCGACAGCCTGAACGCGCTGCTGTTCTCCAACCTGACCCGCTCGCTGACCAAGGANGAAATGAAGGAAGTGGACGTGCAGGTGCTCAAGGGCGTGGTCTACATCTCGCTCGCCGACAACATGCTCTACAAGAGCGGTTCGTATGAAATCAACGACCGGGCAGCCGAGACCTTGAGCAAAATCGCCAAGATTATCATGGACTACAAAGACTATGACGTCCTGGTGGAAGGCAATACCGACGACGTGCCCATCAGTCGGGAGAACATCCGCAACAACTGGGACCTCTCCTGTCTGCGCGCCTCCAGTGTGGTGCAGGCCCTGCAGAATGATTACGGCGTCGACCCCAAGCGCCTGACCGCCGGCGGCCGCGGAGAGTACAATCCGCTCACCGGCAACGACACCGACCTGGGCCGTCAGCGCAACCGCCGCACGCAAATCATCATCACGCCCAAACTCGACCAGTTCATGGAACTGATTGACCACGCGCCCGAAACGGAATAAGGAGAAAAGGTGTATTATCATAACGTGGAGCAAAGCATCATGTTTTGCTCCACGTTTTTTATGGTTGTTNATCCAACAGACCAATNAATTCGTCGAAACATTCCCGGGGATTCGTCGAAAAGTGGCTTGCGGGAAAGCGAGGGAGCGTTACTTTTGTGGCGGAAACCAATAAATGCAAAAAGATGAAACAGATTCTGATGACCATTGTATGCCTGTTTGCCATGGCAACCGCATACGCCGATAACCGAATGGAAGACCGTGGTGTCGTTTATGATGTGGGACTGCAATTCAGTCAGGGTTTTTATTCCGTCCAATATTTCAAACCGGAACAGGTCAATTACGACATGGGCATCCTGGCGAAAGTGCTCCGGGCCAATACCGTGCGCATTGAGGGCGAGGACCTCGGCCGCCTGGCCTCGGCAGCCCGTCTGGCTCACAACAACAGACTGAAAGTTTTTTTCAATCCGTGGTTGATGAATGCCGATGAGGAAAGTACCGTCAACTACATGACAGAGGCGGCCAAAACCGCCGAGCAACTCCGCAGTGAGGGAGTGGACATCGTCTTTGTGGCCGGTTGCGAATACTCCATTTTCAGCAAAGGCGTCTTTGAGGGCGAGACGCTCAACGACCGTATCGCTTCCATGGCGACATTGGGCAAGCGTGTTCAGGAAAATCGGGAAGATGCGCCGTGGACGGAGAGAATGAACTCGTTGAACCGCATCTTAGGACGAATCGTACAGCAGGTGCGCACCTGTTTTAAAGGACAAGTGACATATTCTTCCGGCACTTGGGAACAAGTGGACTGGAGTTTGTTCGACATCGTGGGCGTGGATTACTATCGCGACACTCAGACCGATGAGGCTTATGCGGAAGGACTGCGGCAGTATCAGTCGTTCGGCAAACCGGTCTATGTCATGGAAGTGGGCTGTTGNGCTTATGAGGGCGCGGCCAGGAAGGGCAGTTACGGCTATGCCGTCTTGNAGGGAACGACTTCCGACGGTCAGGGCATCTACGAAAACGGCGTGACGCCCGTGCGAAATGAGCGCGAACAGGCGGAATACCTCCGCCAACAGATAGAGATTATCAGTAAGACGGGTACCCAAGGCATGTTCGTCTACGTCTTCTCCTTCCCGTGCGCGCCGTATCGTGAATCCGGTTTCGACAATGACATGACGGCCTACAGCATCGTCAAGTCGTATCCGGCGGATGACAACCGTTCCATGCGCGTCCCGTCGTGGACGCCCAAAGAGGCTTTCTTCACCGTGGCCGGCAGTTATAAGCAATTGGAAAAATAACGATTTTACTTAGGTCCGGTCTCTCCCGCGTCGTGAAGATGCGGGAGAGATATTGTCGTTTTGTGCGAAGCATCTTGCTTTTTTAGAAAAAATCACTATATTTGTCCCCATGAAACAGTCAGTGAAGACGGAATTGCGGCGATTGGCCTGCCAAATCCTGATATGGTGCGCCATTACGTTTCTGCCTGCCTTATTGATGTTTGCCGTCACCAAAAACTTGCCCAATGCGCGGATGTTGTTGGAAAGCGAATGGTATCTGATACGGAATTACTGTATCATATACTTTGTCAATTACTGTCTTTTGGTGCCGTTTGTGCTCAATCGCAAGAAGAAAGTGTGGTTCTGGGTGCTCAACCTGCTGTTGATCGCACTGTTGAACATCGGTCTGTTCCACGTGGATTTCCGGGCTACCGGTCTGCATGGTAAGGCGCTCTTTTCCTATGCGGCCGGCGTACTGCTCTATATTTTCCTGATGTTCCTGTCGGTTTTGGCCGCCAGTGCCATGTGGTATTATTACCGCGGACTCGACTTGAAAGACCGGTTGACGGCGGAAAAGCAGAAACATACGGAGGCCGAACTGGCCTGGCTCAAGTCGCAAATCAATCCGCATTTCCTGTTCAACACCCTCAACAACATCTCCGGTCTGGTGAAAGTGGATGCCGACAAAGCCCAGGACAGTATCGCCCAACTGAGTGACCTGATGCGGTATGCCGTCTACGAGACCGACCAACCGGCGGTGCCTNTCGACCGGGAGGTGGAATTTCTGACCAACTACATCGATTTGATGCGCTTGCGCGTGAATGAGAAGTGCCGTGTGGAGACGGATTTCCGGATAGAATATAAGACAAATGTCGCTCCATTGCTGTTTATTTCTCCCATAGAAAACGCCTTCAAACACGGGGTCAGCAGTAATCGTCCGTCCTTTATCAGCATCGCTTTAAGCAGTCGGGAAGACGGTATCAGGTTTACGTGCAGCAACACCAATTATCCCAAAGACGACCTCAACCGAAGCGGGTCGGGGATAGGGCTGCCGAATCTGGAACGGCGCCTCGCCCTGATTTACCCCGACCGCTATACGTATCATCAAGGTTTGTCGCACGACGAATCGCTTGATGCCGATGTCTGGAACGTAGAAATCACCATCCGCCCATGAACGAACCGCTCACTTGTATCATTGTAGACGACGAACCGCTGGCCGTCAGTATTCTGGAGGATTTTGTCCGCCGGACGCCTTTCCTCCTGCTCACAGCCTCTTATACCGACAGCGTACAGGCTCTTGCCGACTTGCGTTCCCGCCCGGTCGACCTGTTGTTCCTCGACATTCAGATGCCCGACATGGACGGCATGGAACTCTCCCGTATGCTTCCAGCGGAGACGCGGGTCATCTTTACGACGGCGTTCAAGGAATATGCCTTCGAGAGTTATGAGGTGTCGGCCGTCGATTTTCTGCTCAAACCGATACGGTATAATAAGTTCCTGCAGGCGGCGGAGAAGGCGCGCGACTGGTTTGCGCTGCGCCGTCAGGCAACGGCTGCGGCACCTGTGGATTCGGACCGCGACCATATTTTCCTGCGTTCCGACGGCAGTTTGCGCCAAGTCGCCTTGTCCGACATCCAGTATGTGGAGGGATTGAAAGATTATGTCAAGTTTCACTTGGAAAGTGAGACGCGCCCGCTCATTACCCATCTGACGATGAAAACTTGCGAGGAGATGCTGCCCGAATCCGATTTCATGCGGGTGAGCCGCTCCTACATCGTCGCCTTGAGGAAAATCCGCCGCATCGACCGCAACGACTGCATCTACATCGCGGATGAANTCATCCATGTCACCGATTCCTATACCGCCCGATTCCACGATTACATCGCCCGCCGGCAATTGTAGTGCGGGAGGAAACGTACCACNCTCCACGTTCAACAGTCCGATAAAANACCNTTAAATGTAAANATTTTTCAAATCCGANAAAATGGGTTTTNACGCNGAAAACCCAAGCCNTCCATTTGTCTTATTGNTCATTATAACTGTCTGAAATACAGTGTTATTATGAAAACCCGATTCCTTTTCAGAACTTTTTCATTGAAACGGNAAAGTAATTTAACTTAAATTACTCNGTAAAACAACTTAAATTACNGAGTAAATTAACTTAAATTACTCAGTAAAACAAGTTAAATTACTTTGCGAAAAAATTGTGTAAAGATTTTTCGTACTGTTGATTTGGGCCGTTCTGTTTNCCGGTTCAGGATTCAGTGCGGGGCAGATTAGTGCCGTGAAAGTTTGTCNGAACGGAAATTTTATATACCTTTGCCGACATTATTAACCANTTTAAGTATTTAAGAAGAATGAAAAAGACATTTATGATGGCGCTTTTGGCAATGCTTGCCCTTGCCTTTAGCGGATGCAGCGATGACGATGACGACAATGGAAACAACGTTACCGTGACAGTAGAGAACCTGAAGGGCTATTATGTGAACACCAGTACCGTGAAAGAGAGGATCTATATCTATCGTGCGGGAGAATACGGATACCGGATCATGGAATATAATGACGAAACTTTGGGCACCTACAACATTTGGGCCACCTATTGTAAGGNTTCGGATGGCAATTTCCAACTGTCGAAGAAATACTTTTTCAAGGTTCAGGACGGGAAGATCCTCCTTTCCAGCGATATATTTTTCTCCTCAACCTCCACGTGCACGATTTCGCTCTACAGCGATGGCATGACATTTAACGATCCTATCTTTGGAACGATCAACATGAAGCGCGTCAGTTCATTCTAACCACCGCTCAGCGATAAGCGACAAATGCGCCCCGAACGACCTGTAGCAGGTTGTCCGGGGCGCACTTGTTTTGCGGTTTTTCGGACCACCCCTCGCTACGCTCGGAGCAGTACGCCGCTTTGCGGCTTTTTATCGTGTAGCGTGTAATGTGGAGCGAGAATAGTCCCCTCCTGCTCTGTAGGAGGGGTGGCGCGTAGCGATGGGGTGGTTTGAAAGCCGCGGAGCGGCGCCCTGCTCTGAGCGATAGCGAGGAGCCC